>FWWL01000117.1_pt1 | contig 76839 bp, 64 predicted proteins | sample 2228331 | NCBI WGS metagenome assembly FWWL01 (sample SAMEA103939775, study PRJEB20133) | metagenome | reverse complement strand
CCTGCCCCCTGGGCGGGATAAATCCCGCCCCTACTGCGCTTCAGGTACCCGCTCGCCTTAGCGGGCCACCGTCCCTCCTTTTTAGGGGGACTACAGGGGGCAGGGACGCCCGGCTATAAGCCCATCAAAGGCGATTTCAATCGCTATGAGTAGGCAGTTACCAATCCTTTTTGTTTCAAGTTTAGCGGGCAGATTCTAATCCCAGGTGGGAGAAAAGTCAAAGTGGGGATTTCAGGTCGAAAGGCTCATGCCGAGACGCTCGCTGGGGTACGATTCAAATGGCAACCCGAAGCCGTGTGACCTGGTGTCCTGAATCTTGCCGCAGACGTGCCAGGCGCCGCGCAGGGGCCTGGCACGTGATGACCTTTATGCGCCACAGCGCCGACCGGCGCTACGCTCACCACCGCAGCACCAGCGGTAAGTATACGAACTTCGTCACCTTTCCTGCCGCCAGGCCGCCCAGCGCGACCACAAAGGCGTCGAACTTGCCGGCGTTGGTGCCCTGATGCGCGTTTGCCGTGGTAGAGAAATTCGTGGAATTGGTGCCTCCTGCGACATACACCTTGCCGTTGGCGGCCAGGGAGATGCCCATCGCCATGTCAAAGCCGGTTCCGCCCAGGTAGGTGCCGAAGAGCATGGCGCCATCAGGGGCGAACTTTGCGACCAGAGCGTCTCCTTCTCCCAACCACCCATACGGCTCATCGGCCTTGGCGGCACCGCCTTTGTACTCAGCCTGAATGGGACTGACGAGGCTCAGATTGGCCGAGCCGCTGCCGCCCGCCACGTAGATGTTGCCCGTGCTGTCGAGCAGGATGTCGCGCAGCCCATCGCGGCCACTGCCGCCCACGAAACGGCTGAAGAGCAGGGCTGGCGTGACAGGATCCAGCTTGGCTACGAAACCATCCAGGAGACCGCCATGCGCCGGACTGACCGCCGTGTGTGGGAAGTTGGACGACTTGGTATAACCGGTGAGATGCATCCGACCCGCAGCATCTACGGCAACGCCGCCAGGCATCTCTTGATCGTTGCCGCCCAGGAAGGTGGAAAACCGAAGCTGCGCCTCGCCCGTCTGCGCACGGTCAAGGATCGCAGCGAAAATGTCCGACATGTCCGTGGAGATCGTTGCGTAGATGGGGTTCTGAAGCGGCAGATCGGACGAGGCGGTCACGCCGGCGAAGTAGATCAAGCCGTTGGCCACGGCGATGGCGTCTATCTCTTCGGAATTCCCCCCACCGAACAGGGTCGCATAGACCAACGAGCCTGCGCCGGATTGTGCGGGGTCAATCACCGCGATGAAGCCATCGTTGTTCCGGTAGGTCCGCTGGTAGGCGTTGGCGGTAGTTGGGAAATTGCTTGAGGAGGTACTGCCAACCAGGTGAATCAACCCCTGTGAAACGGTCATGTCGAACGCCTCTTCAAAATCGGATCCGCCGACATAGCTGGCATAGGTGGGCGTGCCCTGGGCATTGAGGCGCAGCGCCAGCGCATCGGCCAATCCCCCACCGAAGGTACGTTGATAAGCGTTGGTTGTCGTCGGGAAGTTATCGGACCAGGAGTAGCCGCCGACATAAACATTGCCCGTCGCGTCCACATACACAGCGTCTGCCAGATCGAGCTTGTTCCCGCCCAGATAGGTGGTGTAGATGCGTTGATTGGCGCCGGGCTGCGACGGGTCCAGCTTCATGACGAAGAGATCGTAGTAATCCTCCGCCTGGCAGTCGGTCGTCTGAGCCGGGAACGCAGCGACATTGGTGGCGCCGACAACATAGACATTGTTGGCCGCGTCTGTGGTCACGTGATAGGCGCCCTCGCAGCCGAGATTGCCCCAGTAGGTGCCATAGTCCAGCGTCGGGTCAATGATCAGGGGTTGCGATGGATCGTAGCGACCGACCGCGAAGCCAAAGGTGCCGTCGCGGCGTTGCTCGTAGCTCACCGCAACGGGCTTCTGCTGGCCGGCGACGGTCTGCCAGGCCACGGGCCGATGCTCGATGAGCAAGGGCGGACCATCGGCCTCCGCGATGTGAATGTGCAGTTCACCATCGCGGAGTTGTACCTCGGAAGCGCCTTCGTAACGCCAGCGGATCAGGCCGGGATCGGCCCCCGGCGCGACGACGTAGGTCCCCTTCAACGCTCCTTTGTCCGCGCCGTACACCAGGTCAATGCCGGGATACAGCCCGCGATAGGCGACTTCTCCATAAGTAGGGATCGCAGCGCGCCACAGGGCCGGATCATTGCCGATGAAGTAGTTGACGATCCCAGATAGTTGTTTCTCGCCAACCACCTGGACTGTCGAAGAGGCCGCCTCGAAGCGCATGCGCAGCATGGCCGGGGGAGCGGCCTCGGCAGATGGGGATGGTGGCTTCTCGTCAGGCCGGGCGAACGCGCGGGCGAGCGGAGACGCCTGCGAAGGCGAGGGCAGCGGGAAGAGGAGTTCTTGAAGCCCGAAGTACACCATTCCCCCCGCACCCAGGGTGCGGAAGAGGAGGGAGGTATCTCCCAGCCCAGGATTGGGCACAAAGGCCGTGGTGAGTGTGGCCACGGTCACATCAAAGGCTTGAGCAACGTCAGAAGCTGTGACGGGCGCCGGCGAGACGCTCCGCGACGCACACCCAGTCATGAGGGGCGCCACGAGAAGGGCGCTCAAGACGAGAATCGAGAGAAACCGCGTGTTCATGGCTTTACCTCCTTGCTGTTATTTTGTTAGAAGCTCATGCACCGAAACCGGCGTCGTTGCTCCCGGCTTGCTGAAAATCGAGCCGGGTCGTCCCAATGAGAAAGAAGGCTACCGCAAAGAGTAGCAGCACACCGATAGGCCGGACAACATCCATCCAGGTCCCATCACCGAATACCAGCACGTTGAGGGCGTCCAGACACCACGCCACGGGCGACAGGTGACCCACAGCCCGCATCCAATCGGGGACGAGGAGCAGCGGCCACCAGCCGCCCCCCAGCGGCGTCAACACCACCCAGGCCAGGGTCGCCAGCGCGAGCGCCTGACCGGGGGTGCGGGCCACCGTCGCCAGCGCCACCGCCAGCGCGGCAATCGCCAGGGCATAGGCCGCCGCGACGGCCAGCGCCAACCAGGGCCGCGCGCCGAAGCTGACGCCCAGGGCGGCGCCGAAGCCAAGCATGACGGCAAACTGTCCCCATCCCATCAGGGCGCTGGACAGCAGGTGACCGGCCAGCAGGTGCAGCTTGCGCACCGGCATCATGCCCATCCGCCGCAAAACGCCGGAAGTGCGCTCCTCGGTCAGCAACTGGGCCATATTGAGCAAGCTGATCATCACGAACATGGCCGCGATGCTGGGCGTGGAGAGCCGAAAGCCGTTCTCCGTCACCTGCGCGCCGAAGGCCGCCCGCTCCTGGGATCCCACGACTTCAATGGCGACCCGAATGGGCGGCAGGTTCCAGGAGGAGCGGGCGTCGGCCAGGCGGGCCGAGTGAAACGGCGCATCGGCTGATATACCTAGCGATGCGGCCAGGGCCACCGCCTTGTCGGCGGCGATGATCGGGCCGGCCAGCTCCATGGCGGCGTTGTGCACGGCCGCATACGCGATCTCCGGCGCCACCAGCCCGGCCCCCGCCGTGAACGTCAGCATCACCGGCCGGCCCTCGGCCAGCGCGGCGCCGAAGCCCTGGGGAATGACCAGCATGGCCGCCGTGGTCCCACCGGCCAGACGCGCCTCGGCCAGACCGGGCGAGAGGGCAGCGCCCTCCAGCGCACAAGCGGCTTCCCTGTCCACGAGGACAACATCCACCCCGCACAGCGCCAACGACTCGTGGCCGCGACCGATGGCGGCGAGAAGCGCCTGCGACGCCGGGCTGGCATCCTCATCGAACACGTCCATCAGGACGGTCGGCGTGAAGCCGCGCGCCAGACTCTGCGCTCCCAGCCCGATCAGGTAGATCGCCAGCATCGGAAGAACGAACATGCGCAGCCAGCGCTGCCGGCCGGCGAAGGCCACCTGCAAATCCTTCCAGATGATGATCGTCACCGTGCGCATGGCAGCTCTCCCTAGACAACTTCAACCCGTCGTCGGAGCAAGTGAAACCCCAGCGCCGCCGTGCTCAGCCCAAACGTCGCCAGGACAGCGAGGTGAGGCCAGATGGCGCCGACGCCCGCCCCGCGCGCCAGCCGCAGGTAGCCGTCCATGGCCCAAAAGTGATACGTGCCGCGCGCTGCCGCCTGGACGGCAGGGGGCAACAGGTCTGCCGGGAAGAAGACGCCGCCGATCAGCCCCATCAGCATCAACAGCGCGGCGCCCAACAGGACAGCCTCGGTGAAGGTGCGCGTCAAGCCGGCGATGACCACGCCGTAGCCGGTAGCAGCGACGACGGTCGCGCAGACCAGCAGCCCCACGCCCAGGGGATCGAGCCTGAACGCGGTGGCCGATCCCGTCCCCTGGAGCGTTTCGAGCAACGCCAGGCCGCCGATCAGGGCCGTGACCTGGAGCAGGCCGGTCAGAAACGCGCCCATAGCCTTGCCGGCGAGAATGAACCACGGCGGCGTCGGCGTCATCCAGGCGCGCTGCAGGGTGTGCTGAACGCGCTCCTGAAAGATGCCGCCGTTCGTCAACAGGGTCGTCAGGCCGAGCATGGTGATGGCGATGGTGGCCGCCAGGTAGTGCGTCAGTCTGATCTGGACGGGACGGTTAACCGCGCCGAGCCGTTCGATCTGGATCGGGTTCGCAGCCGGGCTGACCGCGGCGAACGCCAGGTCGGCCAGGGGATCGTCAAGCGCGCCGGAGGTCAGCAGGGCGCGGGCTTTGCCATGAGTCAGCAGGCCGTTGACGGCGGCGCGGATGGTCACCTCGCCCAGCGAGATCGTGGCCGCCACGCCCCTGACAGTAGCGGCGAAGGCCTGTCCCAGGGCCGGCTCCCGCCCGCTCACCAGCACCCGCACCGTAGCCCGTTCGTCCGCCAGCGCCTGCGAAAAGTCCGGCGGGATCACCAGCGCGGCGGCCAGCTCTCCCCGTTCGATCAGTCGCCGCGCCTGCGCCTCGTCCGCGAGCAGACGCGGGGCGAAGAGGGTGGCAGGCACGTTCACCGGCAGGGGCGGGTCGTCAGGCTGCGGCGCCAGGATGCGCAGGAAGATCTGCCCCAGCTCACCCCGGGCGCCGCCGCGATCCTGGTTGACGATGCCGACGGCAATGGCAGCCTCCGGCATCGTCTGACCCAACGCCAGGTTGCCGAAAGCCAGGTAGATCAGCACGGCGACCAGCAGCGGCGCAGGGATGGCCAGCAGCCACAGGATCGGATCCCGGACTTGCAAACGCGCCTCGTTCCAGGCAATGATCGCCAGCTTCCTCATGGCATCCTCTCGAAAGCTTCACCGGTGAGCTGCAAGAAGACGTCCTCCAGCCGTGGCCGGCTGACCGTCAGAGTGCACACGTTCAACCCGTACCGGTCCTTGATGTGCAGGATGGCGGGCAGGACCTCGTCGGAGCGGCTGACCGCCAGGCGGATGACGTTGCTGTCCACCGTCGCCTGGTTGATGCCGGGGGTTTGGCGCAAGGCATCGAGGGCAGCGGAAGGCAGCGTGGCCACGTCCAGGTGCAGTTGCACGATCTCCCCGGCCTGAACCGAACGGATCAGCGCCTCTGGGGTGTCCACCGCGACCAGCCGTCCGCGATGGATGATGCCGACGCGGTCGCTGATCGCCTCGGCTTCGTCCATGTAGTGGGTGGTGTAAAGGATTGTCGTGCCGCGTTCCTGCTTGAGCCGACGCACCAGGTCGAGGATGTGGCGCCGGCTTTCGGGATCCAGCCCTACGGTCGGCTCGTCCATCAGCAGCACGGCCGGCCGGTGCAGCAACCCCACGCCGATGTTCAGCCGCCGCTTCATGCCGCTGGAATAGCGGCCCACCTTTTCATCGCCGCGTTCCGCCAGCCCAACCAGAGCCAGCGTCTCGCCGACGGCTTGAGCGAGCGTCCGTCCCGTCAGCCCGTAGAGCTGGCCGAAGTAATGCAGGTTCTGGCGGGCTGTGAGCTGGGGGTAGAGGGCGACTTCCTCCGGCACGACGCCCAGTTGCTGCTTCACGCCCAACGGATCACGCACGACATCGCGACCGGCCACGATGGCTTCGCCGCTTGTGGGCGGGAAAAGCCCGCAGAGGATGGCGATCAGGGTCGTTTTGCCCGCGCCGTTCGGCCCCAACAGGCTAAAGATCTCTCCCCCGTGGATGGTGAGGCTGACATCGTCGAGCGCCAGCGTGCCGTTAGACGAACGGTATCGCTTGCAAAGATGGCGCAGGGTGATGATCTCTGTCATGGGCGCCGCCTCAAACGACCTGTTCGACAATGCTCCGGATGCCTCGCACATCGAGACGGGGGTTGAGCACCCAGGCATTCACTTCGATGAAGTTCGGGTAGGGCACAAAGCGAGCCTGCCAGAGCGCGGCCTTATCGTAGTAATCCTTCGTCCAGTCCAGGATGCCGACGCAGCCAAGCGCGCGGCCGGCCTCCCAGACCCCGGCCAACAACGCTTGCTGCTCGTCCCGGCTGAGACCGTCCCAGTAGAGAAAGTCCAACCAGGCCCAGCGCGACCGGCCCCGCCGCGAGACCAGCTCGTGCGCCGTGAAATTGATGAAGCCCTGCACGGCGCCCTCGCGTTCGTAGACCACCGTCGCCGTGACCCCCGGCGTAGCCAGGCGCCTCGCCAGCGCCTCGCGGCTGAAGACGCGCACCAGGCAGTTACGGTCCGAGTAGCGGTTGATGAGGTTCAGAATGGCCTCCACATCGGCGGGCCGATAAGGTCGAACCTGACCGGCGACGGCCGGGGCCAGGATGGGACGGTGCGCGCCCCACAGCCTGACGCCAGCCTGTTCGGGCCATGTGAGCCGCTGCGTGCGCATGATCGCAGTGAAATCAATGGCATGAACAAGGGCATGCATCGGCTTGACCCGTATCAGCGGGAAGTGGGGCCGCAGGTAACGGTTGTACAGGATTCGCGAACGCTCCCCCACCCGCTCGATGGTGACGATGGCCAGATCGCCGCCAAAGTCGCTACTGCGGCGCAGACACTCGGCGATCAGGTAGACCGCCGCGCCGCGGTAATCGCGATGCGCAGCCAGCATGGTGGACCAGGTTCCCAGGCAGGTCTGGCCGTTCAACCGATAGCGCCGGGGCAGGTTGGCGACGAAAGCGACCAGCCGGCCGCCCTCGTAAGCGCCGATCAGGAAACGTGGGTCCGGCGCCTCGGCGAACAGGTGGCGTGCGACCTCCGGCCTGTAGTAGTCGAGCCAGTTGTCGTTGCCGCGCTCCTCCAGCAGCGTCTCGTAAGCCATGGCGCCCAGTGCGTCCAGGTCGCCATCGAAATCGCGCACTTCGATCTTACCCATGCTGCATCCTTATCGTTCCGGCGTGGAACGTCCCAGTTCCTGGCAGTACCAGGCATACGCATCGCCCACCGTCTGAATGCGCGGCGCGATCTCCAGGCGGAATTCGACTCCCATGGCTTCAAGTTTGAGCAGCAACTTGAGCATGCGGAGCGAGTCCACACCCAGGTCGGTCACAAAGTAAGCCTCCGGCGTGATTCTGCTCTCGTCCACATGGAGCAGATCGGCCAGCATCGTCCGAAATGCCTCGAAGGAAAGTGGCTCATGCATGCTCATCAATGTGCAACTCCTGTAGCGCCCATTCGCGCAGCTTGAATTTCTGGACCTTGCCGGTGGCCGTGATGGGCAGACGATCACAAAAACGCACTTCGTCGGGCAGCTTGAAGACCGCGATCTGGCCTCGGCAGAAGTTCAGGACATCGGTCGCGGTCAAGCGGGCGCCCGGCTGAGGCTCCACATAGGCCCAGATCTCCTCGCCCTGCAGGCCGGCCGACACGCCGACAACCGCGGCGCGCCGGATCAGCGGGTGACGCTCGAGATGACGCTCGATTTCCGCCGGATAGATGTTTTCGCCGCCGCGAATGATCATATCCTTCGCCCTGCCCAGCAAGCGCAGATAGCCGTCATCGCCCAGCAGGCCGGTGTCCCCGGTGTAGAACCAGCCTTCGGCGTCCAGTACCTGGGCCGTGAACGCCGGCGCGTTGTGGTAGCCCAGCATCATCCAGGGCGCCCGCAGCGCGATCTCGCCGGACGCGCCGACCGGCAGGGACTGTCGCTCTCCATCCACGATGCGTACCTGCATCCCCGGCACGGGCCGACCGATCGTCGTCGCGGCCCGCTCCCACGGATCGTCCATGTCGGTCCAGGCGGCCAGCAGGCTTTCGGTGGTGCCGTAAAAGTTCTCGATGCTGCACCCCAGCCGCTCGTAGAGCGCCTGCGCCAACTCCAGTGGGATGCGCTCGGCTGCCGAGGTGATCCGCTGCACCGAGGAAAGGTCATAGCGCTCCTGGCCCGGCGTCTCCAGCAGCCAGCGATACATGGTCGGCGAGCCGCCGATCTGCGTCACCCGCTCGGTCTGGATGGCAGCCAGGGCCTCTTCGGGGTCGAAACGTTCCATCAGGATGACCTTGCCGCCGGCCAACAGCGCCGCGCCGATGCCGAACGTGCCGGCGAAGTGGTAGGGCGGGAAAGGGAGCAGCAGACAACGCAAGGGACTACGCTTCAGTCGAGCGCGGCCCAGATGGAAGAGCGGGCCGAGGATGCGGCGGTGGACAGCCCCTTTGGGCTGGCCGGTGGTGCCATCGGTATAGCAGATCAGGCTGGGGTCGGAAGCAGAGACCTGGACAGGACGAAGCGGCTGGTCTGAGGCCATCACCTGCGCGAGCGGCAGGAAGATCCGCCCATCGCCTTCACCGGGGCCGCGGATGAGGACATAGCGCAGCTCGGGCAGATCGGGGAGCATGCGAGCCAACAGCGCCGGGGGATCGAGCCCATACCAGCGCTGAGTGGCGATCACCACTTTGGCGCCACAATCGGCCAGGATATGGCGTAACTCCTGGGCGCCCAGCAGTGGGTTCAGCGGCACGTGCACTGTACCCAAGAGAGGGGGCAGGAAGAGGGTGTAGACCGCTTCCGGGCAGGCCGGCAACAGCGTGGCGATGCGGTCTCCCTTTCCCACGCCCAGCGCCTGCAGGCCGGCGGCCAGCGCCCGGATATTCGCGTACACCTGGCCACGGGTAAGACGCTCACGCCCAAAGATGAGGAATTCACTGGTTGGTCTGGCACCAAAAGCGAGATGCACCAGCCGTTGCGGGCTGAGCCAGTCCGTCAATGTTGGCACAGTTGTCACATTCATCCTGATGACTCCCATGGCATCAGCTAACTACCCACCAGCCAAGCTGCTGGCCGGCACGCCTGGAAACAATCCCAAAACGCCCGCTTAAACTCTTCCTATGGCCCCACGGTCTCGGCGAGGAAATCGAGCAAGAGTTGCATCGGCAGGGGAGTCAGGTCGGGACTGAGCAGGAACTGACCGTGGCCGCCTCCCGGAACGATGATGGCGCGGTAAGCCGGATTCCCGGCTTCCGCCGCGGCTTTGCACACATCAAATTCCCCCTCGTCAGCCAGACACCAGGCCGGGATGGGTGGTTGAATCTGCCCAAACGCCTGCACCACCTCTCGATACACCTTGCCCATATAGTTCCCTGGTGAGAGGGAAAACGCGCCCCGACAGGAACCCGGCTTTTGCTCATTCAGCCAGAGGCAGGCATTAGAAGCCGCGTCCGCGCCGATCGAGGAGCCGGCGGTCACGATGCGGGTCGGGTCCACGCCTTCAAGTTCAGAAGCGGTCATCACCGCCGCCTGGGCGTCCAGAAGCCACTCGTCAGGCCGCCAGCCATCGCAACCACGCGGCGCGCAGCCGCGGAACGAGAAGATGAACACCGCGTAAGAACGGTTAGCCGGGACGGGCGGGAACCAGGAAGGATCCCACCACGGATCTTGCGCCGGGACGGGGAAGGGATTGACCAGGCCGCGGTTCTGCAGCCAGACAGCAATCTCATACCAGTCGGTTTGATTGCCGCGTACCCAGTGCATGAAAACCACCACCGGCGCCGGGTTCACCGCTGCCGGATAGTAGAGCCCCGTCAAGGTTTGTCCATCCGAAGCTTGAAAGGTAATCTCTTGAGGTTCTGGGGACAGCGGAGAAGCCGGTGTAGGGGTTGGTGGAATCGGCGTTTCGGTTGGCGGTACGGGTGTAGCAGTGGAAGGCATGGATGTAGCAGCGGGAGGCATGGATGTAGCAGTGGGCGACAGGGGCGCAGGTGTCGGCTTACATGCGCTAACGAAAATCACCACAGCAAAAACAATTAGCATGAACTTAACGGGTTTCACTTTCCACTTCCTGCTTAAGTGAGTTTACCGGAAAGGAGGAGACGCTCAATACCATGTGGAATCCAGGTAACTGCCTCGGTGACGCGGTATTTTTATGGCACTCTTTCCATTGGCCTGGTGGTCCCAACATCAAGCCCAACTTCATTGTAAGGGAAAAAATATTCGCTGTCAATAACCCGTTAACGCCATTTGACGTAACTGCCTACTCATAGCGATTGAAATCGCCTCTGATGGGCTTATAGCCGGGCGTCCCCCTACGGGGACGCCACTACGTCGCGGATACCTGAAGCGCAGCGAAGGGTACGGTCGCCCGGCGCGTAGCGCCCTACAGGGGCGGTTTTAACCGCTAGCCGATGAGACAAGGTAGATAGCCATTTGACATTTTTCCCCCTTCTGGTATAGTCTCAATCGAGGTGACGCGATGATGACGTTGATGCTCAAGAAGCAGACCAAGCGCACGTTCCCCGGCCGTTCAGGCGAGGGGGCGCTGGTCTAGCGCACCTCGGAGCAAGTCCAAAACAAGCCCCCCGCCTGACGCGGGGGGCTTGTGCGTTTTCGGGAGACGATTCGATGATAACAATGATGCTCATGGACAAGAAGGCCAAGCGCCCAGACCGCGGGTCTGGTTAGCTGCGCTTGCCACGGTTCCGTGAGCCAGAGCTGCCAGACCCACCAGGGCCTGGCAGCTTTTTTTGGCCCAAAAGGCAACAGGGATTCACCTGACCTGAAATCTTTTTTTACGGAGGTGTTGCATGGCTTACTCAAATGGGTTACGTTGGACGGTTCTGTTTGTTCTGCTTCTGGCCCTGATTGCAGGGTGCGCTGCGCCGACGCAGCCGACGGAGACGGTGTACACCATCGCCACCGACGCCACCTGGCCCCCGTTCGAGTATGTGGACGAGACCAGCAAAGCCATCGTGGGCTTCGATGTGGACCTGATGAAAGCCATCGCCGCGGCGGAGGGCTTCCAGGTGCGCATCGTCAACGTGAGCTGGGACGCGCTGCTCGCCGGCGTGGCGCAGGGCGAATACGATGCCGCCATCTCCGTCATCACCATCACGCCGGAGCGCCAGCAGCAAATGCTGTTTTCCGCGCCCTACTACAATGCCGGGCAGGTGCTGGTCGTGCGGGAACAGGAGACGGCCATCCAGGCCCCGGCTGACCTGAGTGGGCGGCGTGCCGGCGCGCAACTCGGCACCACCGGCGCGCTTGAAATTCAGAAAGTCGCCGGTGCCACCCTCAAAACCTACGATACAATTGACCTGGCCTTCCTCGATCTGCTCAACGGCCAGATTGACGCCGTGGTGGTAGACAACCCCCTGGCGCAGGGATATGTCGTACGCTACGCGGGCAAACTGCGCATCGTTGGCGAGCCGTTCACGGATGAATGGTACGGCATCGCCGTGGCGCCGGGGCGCACGGAGCTATTGGAGCGCATCAACCGCGGCCTGCGCGCCGTCCAGGCCTCCGGGCAATTTGCGGCCATAGAACAGCAGTGGTTGAAAGGGACCCAGCCTTAAGCTCAATCACACGTGGAGGAGGTAGAGCATGGCACAAGCAACGTTGCGGACGCAGCGCCTGCGTTGGGAAACGGCGCAAAGCCGCATGCGGCGGAATATCCACATCGAGCGCTGGCATCTTTTGCTCCTAGGCGTCAGCGCACTTCTGGCTACCCTGATGTGGCGCTGGCCCGATCCATTCTGGCGCATGACGCTTTTCCTGCTGGACGGAGTGGCCGTCACCATTGGCGTGACGCTCATCTCCTTTGTGCTCATCCTAGTGGTGGGCCTGTTGGGAGGCCTGGGACGCATCAGCCCCAATGGGGTGCTGCGCTCCCTCACCGCGCTGTACGTGGACATTGTGCGCGGCATCCCGCTGCTGGTGCAGCTCCTCTTCCTGTACTACGCCTTTCCGCAACTGCTCCATCAAACCGGGGAAGCGCTGCTGATGCGCTTCCCCGGCTGGGGGCTGGCCCAGGCCCTGGCCAGTTTGCAGTTCTCGCCCTTCTGGGCGGCGGTGCTGGGCCTCACGTTTTGCTACGGCGCGTACATGACGGAGGTGTTCCGCGCGGGATTTGAGGCCATTCCGCGCGGCCAGATGGAAGCCGCCCTGGCCCTGGGCATGAACCGCGCCCAGGCCTTGCGCGTCATCATCCTGCCGCAGGCCGTGCGCGTCGCCCTCCCGCCGATCGGCAACGATTTCATCTCGCTGCTCAAAGATTCCTCGCTGGTCTCGGTGGTCGCCGTTGCCGACCTGACGCGCCGCGGACGGGAATTCATCTCCGCCGCCTTCATCCCGGTGGAAGGGTGGACGCTGGTCGCGTTGCTCTACCTGCTGCTCACACTGTTGGTTTCGCGTCTGGTAATGGTACTGGAACGGCGCTTTCAGCTTGCGGAACGCTGAGAGGCTTTTTCCAATCAAAGGGAAGCAGCGCGCGCAAAGGCAGGCTCACCCCTTCCTCGACCAGGACTTCCGCATCTCCATTCGCGGGGTGGAGCTGGCTGATCAGCTCGCGGCAGCGGCCACAGGGGGGGAGGATGCGACCGTCCCAATTGACGGCGACCATCCTCACCACCTGGCTCTCGCCGGCGGTGACCATGGCGGCAGCGGCGGCGTGTTCAGCGCAGAAGCCGATCCCGCAAGCCGTGTCAATATTCACGCCGGTGTAAATGTGCCCATCGGCGGTGAGTAGAGCGGCGCCCACTCCGCCTGCTTCGGCGTACCTGGAAAGCTGACGCGGCGCCAGGACCGCACGCGCGCGACGGAGCAGTTCAGCAAAATCAAACATACCAGCCTCCTGAAGAAGATGTGTTGAACACAGGACAAAACAGGGCCGTCACGTCCTGACGGCCCTGTTCATCGGTCTCAAGCGCTTATGCCGGGGTGTCCGCTGCCGCTTCTGACGCAGGCATCAAGGCATGCTCCAGCACGGTGAAAATGTCATCCACCAGGACGAAGTTCATCTCCTGCCGGATCTCGGCGGGCAAATCGTCCAGGTCAATTTCGTTCAGGGCAGGAAGGATGACCGTCTTGAGCCCGGCCCGATGCGCCGCCAGTACTTTCTGCTTCACGCCACCGATGGGGAGCACCTGGCCCTGCAGGGTGATTTCGCCCGTCATGCCCACATCCGCGCGGACGGGGCGCTGGGTGAGCAGCGACACCAGGGCCGTGACCATCGTCACGCCCGCAGAGGGGCCATCCTTGGGCACCGCCCCCGCCGGCACGTGCAGGTGAATTTTACCCCGACACGCCTCAGAGGCAAGGCCCAGGCGATCGGCATGCGCCTCAACGAAGCTCAAGGCGATGCGCGCCGATTCGCGCATCACATCACCCAGGTGACCGGTGAGGATCAGGGTGCCCTCCTCGCCCGGCATGCGCGCCGCTTCGACAAAGAGCACCTCACCGCCGCCCGGCGTCCAGGCCAGGCCGGTAGCCACACCGGGGCGCTCCGTGCGCAGCGCTGCCTCAAAGCGATAGCGTGGCTTGCCCAGGAACTCCGACACCTGCGCCACATCCACAACGATCGGGCCGTTCTGGCCCCCTTCGGCGATGCGCGTGGCGACCTTGCGGCAAATCTTGCCGATCTCACGCTCCAGTTGCCGCACCCCCGCCTCGCGCGTGTAATCGCGGATGATACGCCGCACCGCATCATCGGTCAGCGACAGCTCCTCCGCCGTGAGGCTGTGCGCCTTGAGCTGGCGCGGGAGCAGGTAATGGCGCGTGATGTGCAGCTTTTCGTATTCCGTGTAACCATCCAGATGGATGATTTCCATACGATCGAGCAAGGGCGCCGGAATGGTCTCGGTCGTGTTCGCCGTGCAGATGAACAGCACCTCGCTCAGATCGAAGTCCACGTCCAGATAGTGGTCGTGGAACGTGTGGTTCTGCTGCGGATCCAGCACCTCCAGCAGGGCGGAGGAAGGATCGCCGCGCCAATCCGTGCCGATTTTATCCACCTCATCCAGCATAAAGACCGGGTTTTTCACCCCGCTGCGCTTGATGGACTGCATGATGCGGCCCGGCATGGCGCCAATGTAGGTGCGGCGATGGCCCCGGATTTCCGCCTCGTCCCGCATGCCGCCCAGGCTCATGCGGATAAACTCCCGCCCCAGGGCGCGGGCAATGGACTGGCCCAGGGACGTCTTTCCCACACCCGGAGGGCCGACAAAAGCCAGAATTGCACCCACGCCCAGGTTGCGTCGGCCCTGCAAGTCCTTTTCCGCGGCCCCATCCACACCGCGCTCCTGGCGCAGACGGCGCACCGCCAGGAACTCCAGAATGCGTTCCTTCACGTCCTCCAGATCGTAGTGATCCTCATCCAGGACGCGTCGGGCGTGAGTAATGTCCAGATTGTCCTCGGTCACCGTCTGCCAGGGCAGGGAGGTGAGCCAATCCAGATAGGTCTTGATGACCCAATACTCCGCCGCCTGCGGGGGCATTTTTTCGAGGCGCGCCACCTCACGCAAGGCCTCGGCCCTGGCCTCTTCGGTCATGCCGCAGGTTTCGATCTTTTTGCGGTACTCCTGCGCCTCACGGCGGGAATCATCCGCCTCCCCCAGCTCATCCTGGATGGCCTGCATCTGCTGCCGCAGGTAGTACTCGCGCTGGTTCTTTTCGATTTCCTCCTTGGCCTTTTCCTGGATCTGCTGGCCGATGCGGCGCACCTCATACTCACGGGTGAGGAGACGCACCAGCATCTCCATCTTGTAGCGCATCTGCTCCTCTTCCAGGACGCGCTGCCCATCCTGCATCTCCAGGTGCATGTTAGAGGCGAGCAGGTAAGTGAGCAAGCGCATATCCTGCAACTGCCGCATGAAGAGAAGCGCCTCTTCCGGGAAGTGCGGGATGAACTCCGTGAGCTTTTCCGCCGCCTCCAACAAAGTACGCCGCAGCGCCTCCGCGGTGATGGGATCCTCGGCAATGTCCATCACATCCGGCGCCAGGCGGACGCGCGCCTTGAGGTAAGGCTCGCTCGCCTGCCACGCGACGATCTCCATCCGCTCCAGGCCCTGGACGAACACTGTCAGGTTGCCGTCCTCGTTGCGCATCACGCGGTGAATGATCGCCACCGTGCCGATCATGTGCACATCATCCGGACCGGGCACTTCGATCGTAGGGTCCTTCACCGCCACCAGCCCCACCAGCCGATCGCCTCGTTCAACCTCTTCCACCAGCCTCACCGAGCGCGGAATTCCCACCGCCAGCGGCATGATGATATAAGGATAAGCTACGGTATTCCGCAACGGCAAAATCGGCAGAGTTTCCGGCAAATGTTCTAGCAACTCCGGCATCCGTGTATCTTGCATATTAAACCATGGTATCATCGCTAACCTCACTTTCGCCCCAACCATAGAGCGCTACCTCTAAGATGGTACATCCTTCACGGAAGGGATTATAACATAGAGTCATTAGAAAAACATTAGAAAAAATCCGCCGCAAAAAGCTTGTCCCACCGCTGAGATCACAGGCACACAAAGACTCGATACGGAAAACTTTGCGCTCTCGGCGCGCTCTGCGGTTCATTTTCAGTGCACTCTAGAAATTTATCTAAAAAAGGGGAGCACCCCATCTTGCCTCACCGGCTGGCAGCTAAAGCCACGCCCGGTGTGGTCACCGCTCTGAGCAAGCGCACCCCCTTCCCCCCTGGCGAAAGCTATAGGAGCAGCAACGTCACAAAGGCGATTGGAATGGCTATGGCAGGGAGTTGCAAAAAAGCCCCTGCAGGGACACTCACGCCCTTCAGTCAAATTGACTTCTACCCCAAATTGTTTATACTGTTTTCACCTGTTAATTTGGGAGTCTGGAAAGACCATGAACACGACTGTGCCTAAAATCCGGATCGAGCATCTGGATTTTTATTACGACGAGACCAAGCAGGCGCTGTTCGACATCACGATGGACATTGCGCCGCGTCAAATCACGGCTTTCATCGGGCCGTCGGGATGCGGTAAAACGACCCTGTTGCGCTGCCTCAACCGCATGAACGATTTAATTCCGCGGACCCGCACGACAGGGCGCATCCTGCTGGACGGCGAGGACATTTTCACCATGGATGTAGTGACCCTGCGGCAGCGCGTCGGGCTGGTTTTTCAGCGCCCTAACCCATTCCCCCAATCCGTCTACGCAAACGTGGCCATGGGCCCGGAAGCGCTGGGCATGATGCGCGGCAAAGAACTCAACGACTGGGTGCAAGAAATGCTGCATCGGGTGGGCCTGTGGGATGAACTCAAAGGCGACCTCAGGGCACCCGCCACAAGCCTGTCGTTAGGGCAACAACAGCGCCTGTGCATCGCCCGCACCATCGCCGTCAAACCGGAGGTGGTGCTCATGGACGAGCCCTGCTCGGCGCTTGACCCGATCGCCACCCTGGGGATTGAGGACCTGATGCGGGATTTGAGCCGCGAGTACACCATTGTCATCGTCACCCACAACATGCAGCAAGCCGCGCGCGTCTCGGAACGCACCGCCCTGTTCTGGCTGGGCAAGCTGATCGAGTACGACGAAACCCCGCACATCTTCACGCATCCGCGCGAAAGCCTGACCGAGGCCTATGTCAGCGGGCGCATGGGCTAACAAAAAACAGGAAGGAGAGAGCAACCATGGTACGCAGTTTACTGGATCAGGAAATTCGTGAGCTTCGCGAAAAGCTGCTGCAAATGGGCAGCCTGGTGGAGACAGCCGTTGACCGCGCGGTAACCGCGCTCAAAAACCGGGATGCAGCTTTGGCCCAGAGCGTGATCGAAGAGGATGAGGTCATCAACCAACTGCGTCACGATATTGAGGACCTGTGCATTGAAACGATCGCGACCCAGCAGCCCATGGCGATTGACCTGCGCATGATTTTTGCCATCACCCACATCGCCGTAGAGCTGGAACGCATGGGAGACCACGCCGCGGGGATTGCCAAGCTGGTTTTGCGCATTGCCGATCAACCCTTGCTCAAGCCACTGATTGACATTCCCCTGATGGCCCAGGCCGACCGCGAGATGATTTGCGGCGCGCTGAACGCTTTCGTTAAGCAAGATGCAGAACTTGCTCAGGCTGTTGCCAAACGCGATGACGACGTGGACCAGCTTTACCAGCAAATCTTTCGCGAACTCCTCACTTACATGATGGAAGATCCGCGCAACATCACACGCGCCACCTACCTCTTGTGGGCCGCGCACGTCCTGGAACGCATCGGCGACCGCGCCACCAATATTTGCGAGCGCGTTGTGTTCATCGTCACCGGTCAATTTACGGAATTTACAGGCAGTCCCAAACACGATGATTAAGCCTTGAATAGAAAATTGGCTTTTCACCGAAGTTCCGTATAATTGACTTAGAACAGTGCGGCATCAACCTTTACCGGCATCCATCCTGGGAGCGTGGCGTGGAAACTTACGCGCTTTTAATCGTTGGGCAGCGTCCTTTTGTTGAGCCTATCGCTCTGGTTTTGGGCAAGCGTTACCAGGTCACGACCTGTGAAACGCGCCGTGCCGCATTGGACAAACTGGAACACACCCACTTTGACCTGATCATTCTCGACCTTTCAGCGCTGCGCTTTGATGCGCAGCGCTTTTATGAGTACGTGCGGCGTCAGAACAAGACCATCCCATTTTTGTTTTTATTGCCCAGGGATGAGCTTCCAGAACGCCTGCCCGAAGCCCAGGAGTACCTTTACCATCCGCTAGACCCGCGTCGTTTGCAGCGTGTCGTCAAGCGCATCCTGCCGCCGCGTAGCAGCGCGCCCCTGGCGTGGGGAGGCCTGACCCTGGAAACCACAAGGGGCAATTTGTGTTGGAAGGAGAAATACGTCACCTTACGCCCCAAGGCCGCCAATCTGCTCGCCTTCCTCATGCAACATCCGAACCAGATCTTCACCCGCGCCGAACTGATGCATCAGGTGTGGCATACCACCTACGATGGGGACACGCGCGTACTGGAAGTTCAGGTCCATTGGGTGCGCAAAGCACTCCAAACCCTCGGCGCCCCCGTCGAATTGCGCGCCGTGCGCGGTACGGGTTACGGTCTTTTTGGGCCCCAGGAACAGGTGGCAGAGCCAGAGCCCCAGACACCATCCGCGTAAATTGCTCTCTCGCCTGAGCCTCAGAAGAGACCGGCGCGCTTCCTTTCGCCTACCCCAAAGCTTGCCAGTTGCATGTAACCTGTTTTATGGTAGAATGTTGGTTCGACTGTGCCATTCCGCACGCGACCGGATCGTCGGGTGGGTGTCAGGCAACTGATCGTCCGACGAGGTGATGGCGCGGAGGCCTAAAAACCCAAAAATCAGGAGGTAAACACTTTTTATGGCCGTTGTCAGTATGAAACAATTGTTGGAAACGGGTGTGCACTTCGGGCATCGCGCCCGGCGCTGGAACCCCAAGATGGATCGCTACATCTACACCCAGCGCAACGGTGTGCACATCATTGACCTGCAACAGACCGTGAAGGCCATCAACCAGGCCTACGAGGTCGTGCGTGACGTCGTGGCTTCGGGCAAGCCGGTGCTGTTCGTGGGCACCAAGCGCCAGGCTCAGGAAGCCATCGCGCAGGAAGCGCAGCGCTGCAACATGCCCTACGTCAACGAGCGCTGGCTCGGCGGTACCCTGACCAACTGGCGCACCATCAAGCAGCGCATTGACTACCTGCTGACGCTCGAAGCGCGCCGCGACGCAGGCGAGTTCGCCTACCTGCCCAAGAAAGAAGCGCTCCTGCTCAATCGCGAGATCGAAAAGCTGAATGCCCGCATGGGCGGCCTCAAGGCCATGGATCGCATGCCTGGCGCGCTCTTCGTCATTGACGTGATGCGCGAAACCACCGCCATTGCGGAAGCTGACCGCGTTGGCATCCCCATCATCGCCGTGGTGGATACGAACTGCGATCCTTCGCGCATTGACTACGTGATTCCGGGCAACGATGATGCCATTCGCGCCATCCGCCTCATCACCAGCAAGATGGCCGACGCAGCGCTCGAAGGTCTCGCTCTGCGCAAGGACCTGGCCAGCGAGGAGGAAGACGCCGAGCGGTACATGAGCGCGGATACGCTCAAGCGCATGCGCGACATTGACTTTACGGATGAAGACATCGAATCTGAAGAAGAGGTGGACTAATGGCTGAAATTACGGCTGAAATGGTTAAAAAGTTACGCGAGGCCAGCGGCGCCGGGATTCTCGACTGCCGCAAGGCATTGGAGGAAGCCGGTGGTGACTTCGACAAAGCCTTCGCTGCGCTGCGCGAAAAGGGCCTGGCCGCGGCGGCCAAGCGCATGGATCGCGTCGCTAAGGATGGCGCGGTGCACGCCTACGTCCACGCCGGTGGGCGCGTCGGCGCGCTGGTTGAGGTGAACTGCGAGACGGACTTCGTCGCGCGCACCGAGGATTTCCAGACCTTCGTCCACGATGTGGCGATGCAGATTGCGGCCATGGGCCCGCTCTACCTCTCGCGCCAGGACATCCCCGCCGCGGAGATCGAGCGCCTGCGCCATGAGTTCCGCATGCAGGCCATCAACGAGGGCAAGAAGGAAGCCATCCTCGACCGCATCGTCGAGGGCAAGCTCGAAAAATACTACCAGCAGTACTGCTTGCTGGAGCAGCCCTTCATCCGCGATGACTCGCAGACCATCGAGCAGCTCCTCAAGGCGTTAATCGCCAAGACGGGCGAGAACATTGTCATTCGGCGCTTCGCGCGCTTCCAGTTAGGAGAGCATCTGGAGGGGTAACCCTCCAGATGTTTTTTGGCACAGGGGGAACTTATGTACAAGCGCGTGCTCATTAAGCTGGGGGGAGAATCGCTTTCCGGGGCTCATGGGTTTGGCATCCAACCGGCGCGTGCCGACGCCGTCGCCGAAGTCATCGCCTCCGTCTACCGCCACGGGGTACAAATCGGCATCGTGATCGGCGCGGGGAACCTCTGGCGCGGACGCGATGGGCTAGAACACGGCATGGATCGCACGCGCGCCGATCATGTGGGCATGCTCGCCACAGTGATGAACGCGCTGGTGCTCTCCGACGCCCTGGAGCGCAAGGGAGTCCCTACGCGCGTGCAAACCGCCATCCAGATGCAGGCCATCGCTGAGCCCGTCATTCGCCTGCGCGCCATTCGCCACCTGGAAAAAGGGCGCGTCGTGATTTTCGGCGCCGGCACGGGCAACCCCTACTTCACGACCGACACGGCGGCAGCGCTGCGCGCCGCAGAAATCGGGGCGGAGGTGCTCATCAAGGCCACGAAGGTCAACGGCGTCTACGATTCCGATCCCGAACGCAACCCGCAGGCTAAACACTATCCCCATCTCACTTACATGGATGTGTTGAACATGCGCCTGGGGGTCATGGATTCGACCGCGCTCACCCTGTGCATGGAAAACCAGTTACCCATCATCGTGCTCGACCTATGGCAGCCGGGCAATCTGGAGCGGGCGGTCCTGGGCGAGCCTGTCGGCACCCTGGTGAGTAAAGGAGAGGCATGATGTTGAAAGACCTTTTGCACGAGACCGAAAGCCGCATGGATAAAACCATCGAGGCGATGGAAGCGGATCTGCGCACCCTGCGCACGGGACGCGCCTCGCCCGCCCTGCTGGAGCGGGTGATGGTGGATTACTACGGCATGGCGACGCCCCTGCTGCAACTGGCCACCATCTCCGCACCGGAACCGCAGTTGTTGATGGTACGGCCTTTCGATCCCAGCTCCCTGGGCGCCATCGAAAAGGCCATTCAGCAGGCGGATCTGGGCCTCAACCCCAGTAACGACGGGCGTATCATTCGCATCCCCGTTCCACGCCTCACGGAGGAGCGCCGCCGTGAGCTGGTCAAGCTGGTGCGTCGCCGCGCGGAAGAGGCTAAAGTGGCCCTGCGCAACATCCGCCGCGACGCCATCGAGGACCTGCGCTCCTTCCAGGATGAAAAACTCGTTTCGGAAGATGAGGCCAAACGCGGGCAGGAGGACATTCAGAGCCTGCTCAACCGCTACATTGAGAAAGTGGACGCCCTGGCTGCCCGCAAAGAAGAAGACATCATGGAGATTTAAGCCTTGGGGGGAGAAATTCCCCCCAAGGATGCTCTTTCCCCTCATCCGCCGTGTTGCCTGCGCCAGGGGCATGCCCGCTCCGGTTGAACTTTCCGCAAAACGTGCTAAGCTACAAGTGTTATAACGATTCAAGCACGGTATTTTGGGCGGTCTTGCTACGGGCGGAATACGGTCGTGGGATGCGTAAGGCCTCGATAAAATCAGGGCAATCGCGCAACGGGAAAATCACGGCGTTTTGGCATGCTTCGATGTAGTTTCTTCCTCTCCTGCTTCCGTTAGCCATACAGCGCCCACGGAGCAACGGAGAGATTTCCCCGCTCTTCCCTCTCCCACGCACAGGAGATGGTGAAGGCGGATGTAGGGACAGGGCTTGTCTCTGCCCCAGGCGGCCGTGTAGAAGCGGGCGGGACAACCGCAAGGGTCAGGGCGACAGGGCTTGTCTCTGCCCCAGCAGGGCTTTCTGCCCCAGGCAGCAGGGCTTGTCTCTGCCCCAGGCGTCCGTGTAGAAGCGGACGGGACAACCGCAAGGGTCAGGGCAACCACAAGGAGCGCCCCGACGGCGGTGTCCCAGCCCAAAAAGAGCAAATCATCACCCTCAAGGGAGACCACAAATGACAGAGGAGAAAACCTATCCACCGTTGAAACGCCTCCCGGCGCACGTTGGCATCATCATGGATGGCAATGGACGCTGGGCGAAAGCGCGCGGCTTGCCACGTCTGGCCGGGCATCGTGCCGGCGTGGAGAACTTGCGGCGCATTTTGCGGGCCGCCGTGATGTTCGGTGTGCCCATGTTGACGATTTACGCCTTTTCGACGGAAAACTGGTCCCGCCCACCCGATGAGGTCCAGGGCCTGATTCATTTGATCTACGATGCGCTGAACCGTGAAGTTGACGAGCTCAACAAAAACGGGGTCCAGTTAAGGCACATCGGCAAACTAGATCCGCTGCCGGAAGATTTAAAGGCCCGCATCCAACAAGCCATCGAACTGACGCGCCACAACTCGCGCCTCATTTTGAATGTAGCTTTTAATTACGGCGGACGCGCTGAACTGGTGGATGCGGTGCGTAAGATTGTCGCGGAAGGCATCCCACCGGAAGCCATTACCGAGCAGGTCATCTCCGACCATCTGTACACCGCCGGTTGCCCGGATCCGGACTTGATCATCCGCACCAGCGGGGAAATGCGGGTGAGCAATTTCCTCATCTGGCAGGGAGCATACGCGGAGTATTACGTCACCCCTACCTGCTGGCCCGATTTTGACGAGGACGCCTTCTACGCCGCGTTGGAGGACTACGCGCGACGCGAACGTCGTTTCGGAGGCGTGCCGACAGCTTCCGCGCAGGAGTCCTGATGTTACGCGATCGTGTTCTCAGCGCTGTTGTCTTGTTGCCGATAGTCGTTGTCTGTTTGCTACTGGGGGGATGGGCCTACACGCTGCTGGTAACCCTGGTCCTGGAACTGGCCGCCTGGGAATATCAAGACCTGCTCAGACGCAACAGCTACCGTCCGTCCCGGCTCATGCTGGGCCTGGGGACGGCGTTCTGGCCTTTGTTGTTTGCCCTGCAAGGGGAAAAGTGGGCCGCGCCGGGGCTGTTCGCGCTCGCGATTGCGGGGGCTTTCTGGCAGATGCGCCACCATGACACGCTCCCCAGCGCTTCGTGGGCCTTAACCCTCGCCGGCAGCACTTACCTGGGCCTGGGCGGCGCCTATCTCATCAAGTTGCGGGCGATGCCCGATGGCCTGTGGTGGTCCCTGACCGCTCTGCCCGTGGTGTGGATTGCCGACTCGGCAGCCTATTTCATCGGACGCCGCTGGGGCGTGCACAAGATGGCGCCGGCGCTCAGCCCCAAAAAGAGCTGGGAGGGCTACGCCGCCGGTATCGTCGGCGGCCTCGCGAGTGGCGCGCTGCTGCCCTTGCTTTGGGAGGCGATCGCCGGGCCCACGGTGACGCTCAGCGCAGGGCGCGGGGCGCTGCTGGGGCTCGTGCTGGCAGCCATTACGCCGGCGGGCGATTTCTTCGAGTCCATGTTCAAGCGCGAAGCCGGTGTGAAGGACTCCGGTCATCTCATTCCCGGCCATGGCGGCGCTTTTGATCGCATTGACAGCCTGTTGTGGGTGGGTTGGCTGAGCTGGGTCTTGTTGAGCTTGTTGGGGTAAGGACTTCTTTGGCGGCAATTCTGGAGGCATGTCACACAGAGGTGGGCTGGCTGGAGCCTGGAACGGTCAACAAATTTGGGCTGTTTTCATCCCTACAAGACAGGGTTTAAGGAGGCGCGGTGGACACAAACCTGATCACGATTGAAGCCTTCATCATGGAGCAGGAACGCTCGCACTACCCGGAAGCAACGGGTGTGTTCAGCAATTTGCTGTACGATATTGCCCTGGTGGCGAAGGTTGTCTCGCGTGACATCCGCCGCGCCGGTCTGATGGACATCCTGGGCCGCGCGGGAGGAGTCAACGTCCAGGGTGAGCAGCAGATGAAGCTGGACGTGCTGGCCAACGAGGCCATCGTGCGCTTGAACAGTTATACGGGGCGCGTGGCCGTAATCGCCAGCGAAGAATTGCAAGGCCTGGCCCCCATGACGCCTATCATGCGCCAGGGTAAATACGTGCTGATCGTGGATCCACTCGACGGCTCCTCAAACATTGATACCAACGTGACGGTCGGCACGATCTTCTCAATTTTCCGGCGGCGCTCCCCGCTCAACAGCGAGGGCACGCTGGAAGATTGCCTGCAGCCAGGGCGTGACCTGGTCGCGGCGGGATACATCTGTTACGGATCGAGCACCATGCTGGTCTACACGGCAGGCAACGGGGTGCATGGGTTCACGCTGGAGCCGAGCGTCGGTGAGTTCTTGCTCTCACATCCCAACATCACCATCCCCGAGCCGCCGGAGTACTTCAGCACAAACGCGGCTTACGAGCGGTACTGGAGCCCCGGCGTGCGCCGCTTCGATCGCTATCTACGCGGATTGGAGGATGAACCGGCGCCGGCAAAAATGTCCGCCCGCTATGTGGGCTCACTGGTGGCGGATTTTCATCGCAATCTGCTCAAGGGGGGGATTTTCTACTATCCCTTGCTCTACAAGGATCCCCATAAGCCGCAACCCAAGTTGCGCCTGCTCTACGAAGCGGCGCCGCTGGCCTTCATCGCGCGGCAGGCTGGCGGGTATGCGTCCGATGGCGAACGCGACATCCTGGAGATTGAGCCCCAGTCGCTCCACCAACGCACCGCCCTGTTTGTGGGTAACCGCAGCCTGGTCGAAAAAGCCGAAGCGTACATCCGCCAGTATGGATAGGGCGGGGAGACGTGCCGCCGTCGCGCCAATCAAAGCGTGAGCGCACTACCTCCTGGCCCATGAAAGCATCACAGATCTTTTAGCGCCTTGCGCTATCGACACGAAGGGAGGTTACTGTGGAGGAAGAACGTTACGAATTAACTTATGAAGAAGAGGAGCAGGACTACAGCGTGCCAGAAGGAGATCTGGAGCCCGGTGCTGCCGTTGCGCCCGCTTACACGCCCGTATTGGGCGAACTGCCTCCCGATCTGCCCATCGAGGAGGAAGAGGAAGAGCCAGGCGAGACCTCTGACCTTGCAGGTGAAGCGGTCGCGGATCTGGCACCCGTGACCGAAGTGCTCATCGCCGTTGAACCTGAAGCCGTGCCTGCACCCGTAGCGGTTGAGGAGGATGAGAGCGACATCCTCCGACGCATGGAAATGCGCGACCTGGAGGCCATGCGCCTGCACGAGCTGCGTGAACTGGCTCGCAGCTACAACGTCTCCGGGTTTAGCCGCCTCAAAAAAGAGGACTTGATCCTGCTGCTGCTGCGCGTCAAGGCGGAGCGCCAGGGGCTGATTTTCGGCGGCGGTATCCTGGAGATCATGCCGGATGGGATCGGGTTCCTGCGCTCGGCGCGTTTCCTGCCAGGGCCGGAGGATGTGTACGTCTCCCCCACCCAGATCCGGCGCTTTAACTTGCGCACGGGTGACATGGTGGCCGGTCAGGTGCGCGCCCCCAAGGACAACGAACGGTACCGCAGTTTGCTGCGCATCGAGGCGGTGAACGGCATGGATCCGGAAACGCTGCGCAGCCGCCCGCGCTTCGAGAACATGGTGCCCATCTTCCCCTACCAGCGCTTTAACCTGATCACCGACCCCAAGAATATCACCCAGCGCTTGTTGGAGCTGATCGCGCCCATCGGTCTGGGACAACGCGGCCTGATCGTCTCGCCGCCCAAGTCGGGCAAAACGACGGTGCTCAAAAAGATCGCGAACGGCATTTCCGAAAACCATCCCGACGTACACCTGATCGTCCTGCTCATCGGTGAACGCCCGGAAGAGGTGACGGACATGGATCGCTCCGTGGAAGCGGAAGTGATCAGCTCCACCTTCGATGAGTCGGTGGAACGGCAGGCGCGGGTGGCGGAGATGACGCTGGAACGCGCCAAACGCCTGGTGGAGATGGGCAAGGACGTGGTGATCCTGATGGACAGCATCACCCGCCTGACGCGCGCCTACAACCTGGTCGTCCAGCCCAGCGGGCGCACCCTCTCCGGTGGCCTGGACCCGGCGGCGCTCTATCCGCCCAAGCGCTTCTTCGGGGCCGCGCGCAAGATCGAGGATGGCGGAAGCCTGACGATCATCGCCACCTGCCTGGTGGATACGGGCAGCCGCATGGATGACCTGATCTACGAGGAGTTCAAGGGCACGGGCAACATGGAGCTGCACCTCAACCGCAAGCTCCAGGAGCGCCGCATCTTCCCGGCGTTCGATATCACCCGCTCCGGCACGCGCCGCGAGGAGCTGCTGCTCGACGAGAATACGCTGCGCCGCGTCTGGCTGATGCGCCGCATGGTCACGCAGATGATGACCCCGCCGCCCTCCGGTCCGGGGTACGACATCACCACGGCGACCGAGGCGCTGCTCGAACGTATGCGCAAGACGCGCACCAACGCTGAGTTCCTCGAACAGCTCATCCGCGACGCCCGCGGCTAGTCCTGCAAAACACATGGGCGCCGGTCTCGTGACCGGCGCCCATAAAGTGCGCGTGTGTCGCCTTAGCTCCCAAACAGGTAACGGATGACCAGCAGCGGCGTGAGGAGCGCCTCGATAAGCGCCGCGACCAGCAAGAGGGGAACGACGAGCAGCGCCATCAGGCGCACAAAACGGCCCGTTTCCCGCACCATGCCGCTTACCCCGCCGCCCAGCGCCGGCTCACGCAACAAAACGGCGCTCAGGCGCAGCGCCTGCGCGGTGGCTATAATCGCCAGGGGCAGTTCCAGAACGCCGTGCGGCAGCACAGTTACTGCAAAGAAGGCCCAGGGATCGAGTCCCAGCAGGCTCACTTGCGGGACGATGTACATGATGATGGCCACCGGCGCCAGGAGCATCAGTTGCGCGATGATGCCCAGGCTGAAGGTTCCCAGGAGTGCCGCCGCCAAAAGGGAGCGCACGTTGTTGGCCCAGATGGCCGGCCCGCTGAAAGCGGCCAGCAAGCCGGTCTCGGTCACAGCTTCACGCAGGCTGGCCATGTCCTGGTAGGGGGTCAGGGACATGAGTTCCGCCGGCAGGGGGAAACGCTGTAAGCCCCACAGACCAACCCCCACCCCGCCGATGAGCATCACCGCCAGCGTCACGACCAGCTCCAATTTCAGCCCGCGCAGATGGGCGAAAGTCTCACGATAGGCCTCCCGCAACACAGGCCAGGGCGAGGTAAAGCGTCCTTTCAAGGTAACCCATAGCGCCGCTGCCAGGGAAAGCCCCAGCAGGACGATCCCCGCGCGCTCGATGGAGCGCCACGCCACCAGCAGGCCCACTTCCCACACCAGAATGACCACCAGCCAGCCGATGCCCTTTGCAGGCCAGAGCGCCTCCCGGAAATGCTGCCAGGTTTTTTGCAGGTCAATGGTGTCCAATTCGCGCCCCAGCAGGTGCTCGCGGTTGAAGACGCGCACGCCCATGCGCACCAGCAGCACGTCCAGCACCAGCATGAAAAGCGCCAGCAGCCAGAGGGTCGCGTAATTGCCAAAGAGCAGCAGGCTCGCTTCCCACTGGACCAGGAAGGCCATGGGGAGGATGATGAAGCTGGAAAGCAGGTTGGCAGCGCGCACGCTGGTGGATTGGCTGGAGAAGATAACCGCCGCCGTCACCATGACCAGCGCCTCGGTGGTGGAAAGCACCAGGGCGATAAACAGGATCTGCAGCGAAGGCCACCAGCCCAGACGCAGGCCGGTGAGCAGGATGTGCGCCGTCATGCCGACGTAGCTGGCCACGACGGGCAGGAATGTGGCGGCGATGAGCTTGCCTAAGTAGAGCTGCACATCCGTGAGGGGGGTCGCCAGGAGCGGCTCCAGGCTGCGCCGCTCTTTCTCCCCCGCGAAGGTTTCCAGGCCAATGACCAGGGAGAAGGTGCTGGGGAAGAAGCCCACGACCAGGATGATGAAGGGCAAGAGGCGCTCGGTAATCAGATCCGCGCCGTATTGCCCGATGAAGGTGATGCCACGCTCGGCCACGATGTTGCCCAGGATGGGGAAGACCAGAACCAGGCCGAAAATGGGGGTCATGATGCGCCAGTCGCGCAGGGTGTCGCGAATTTCCCGCTGCGCCAGGACAAGGGCCTGACGCAAGGCTTCACGTTGCAAGGTCAGGGTTTGAAGACTGGTACTCATGCGGTCACCTCCCCCACCACGCGCAGATAGATCGCTTCCAGGTTGCGGGGCACCTCGCTGAGGGCGACCACGGGGACGTTCGCCTCATGCAGCAGGCGCAAAATCTGGGGATTGACGCGCTCAGGGTGATCGGTGGTGTAGTGCAGGCCATCGCGATCCACCTGTTGCACCTGGGTCAGGGCGTGGATGCGCTCCAGCACGCCGTTGTGTGGCGGTTCCAGCCAGCGCACCTGGATCAAGGGCGCGCCCAAAAGCTGACGTTTCAACTCCGGCAGGGTGCCCTGGATGATGATGCGGCCCTTGCGGATGACTGCGATGCGATCGGCCAGCTCTTCTGCTTCGGGCAGGTTGTGGGTGCAGATGATGATGGTGCGTTTTTCGCGCCGCAGCTCAAGAATGGTGTTGCGCACCAGGCGCGCGCTCTGCGGATCCATGGCGGAGGTTGGTTCGTCCAGCATCAGCACTTTAGGATCGTGGATCAGGGTGCGGATGAGGGCGATTTTCTGGGCCATGCCCTTGGAGTAGTAGCCCAGGCGCCGATCCAGCGCCTCCGCCATCTCAAAACGCTCGGCCAGCTCGCGGATGCGCTTTTGGGTAGTGGCGGCGGGCACGCCATACATGGCCGCGAAGAACTCCAGGTATTCGCGCCCGGTCATGCGGGTATAGAGGCCCGGCGCCTCGGTGAGCATGCCCACGATGCGGCGCACCTCTCGCGCCTGTGCAACCACGTCCAGCCCGGCCACGCGCGCCTGCCCGGAGGTCGGGCGCAGGATAGCGGAGAGCATCCGCACGGTGGTGGTCTTGCCCGCGCCGTTTGGCCCCAACAGGGCCAGGACTTCCCCTTCTGTTACGGTGAGGGTGATGTCATCCACCGCCAGAAGGTCATCGTACTGTTTGGTTAAATGCTCCATTTCAATCATAGGACTGCCTCCCCAACTGGCGAAACGAGCTTTGTGTGAAGAGGAGGGGAAAAGCTCCGTTTCGGCTTTTCCCATTATAACACATTTGGGGCGAATATAAAAGATGCATATTTTACAAAATGGGGTATGCGCCCGAAACCCTGCGCCCCTACGATGCGCCCAATACGCCGCTGCGCCCGATACGGGGTGCTACCCCACGCCATGCACTACCCAAAGCACACCCCATGAACAGGGTTCAAAAGTCCGGTTTACCGGACGTATTTTGTGTAGCCATGCGATTTATCGCCTGGCAGGCCCGGCAAAAAATTAGGAGCAATTTTACGCAAAATGGGAGCCTTGACGTAAGGTTTAACCAGGCGCACAAAAGCCGGGGTATGCGCACGGCTTTCCGCATACCCCGGCCAGAGCACACGCCTTACGCCTTGCGCCGGCGCATGAAGGCCGGCAGCTCGATGTTGTCCTGGTCCACCAGCAGATTGGTAGCAATGGGCAGCGTCTCGAAGCGACGGGGCGCCTGAACCGCGGCACGGTCCTGACCGCCCTGATCAACGCCGGCGCGGGGACGCGGGTGATCCTCGCGATCGAAACCGGTCGCCACCACCGTGATGCGCATCTCCTCACCCATAGCCGGATCAATCACCGCACCGAAGATGAGGTTGACATCCGGATGCGCCGTGTCGCGGATGATGGACGCCGCCTCGTTGATCTCGTGCAAGGTCATGCTCGGACCGCCGGTAATGTTGAGCAGCACGCCGCGCGCGTTATCAATCGTCACATCCAGCAGCCGGTTGGAGATGGCCTGCTGTGCCGCCTCGACCGCGCGGTTCTCGCCGCTGGCACGCCCAATGGCCATGAGCGCCGCCCCACCCTCGTACATGATAGCGCGCACGTCCGCGAAGTCCAGGTTGATGAGGCCCGGCACGGTAATCACCTCGGTGATGCCCTGGATGCCCTGCCGCAGCACATCATCCGCCATGCGGAACGCATCCTGCAGGCTGACGCGCTTGTCGGTAATGTCCACCAAACGATCGTTGGGGATGACGATGAGGGTGTCCACCACCTGCTTGAGCGCCTCGATGCCCTCCGCTGCGGAACGGGCACGCTTGGCCCCCTCGAACGCAAAGGGGCGCGTCACCACGCCGATGGTCAGGGCCTTGAGTTCTTCTTTGGCGATGCGGGCCACAATCGGCGCGGCGCCGGTGCCCGTCCCACCACCCATGCCGGCGGTGACGAAGACCATGTCAGCGCCCTCCAGCACCTGGCGGATCTCATCCGCCGACTCCTCAGCCGCCTTCTGCCCAACCTCAGGGTTGCCACCGGCCCCCAGACCACGGGTGGTATTGTTGCCCAATCGCACCCGCATTTTCGCCTGCGAGCGACCCAGCGCCTGCGCGTCGGTGTTCATGGCGATGAAGTCCACCCCCTGCAACCCCTCGGCGATCATGCGGTCCACGGCATTGCTACCGCCACCGCCAACACCTACCACTCGAATTTGTGCAAAATTTTCACCCGTGCTCATACGTTACCTCCTGCTGGATGGTGTAAATCCAAATCAATGCGACCTGCTAGCCGGGGAGCAGGGTGCGCAACCACGGCAACACCCGCTTCAAAAACGAGCTGCTCCCACCACGACGGCCAAACCCTTCCTCCCATAGGGGAGCCCACCGCAACAACCCCACAGCGACCGCCGCTGCCGGGTTAACGACCTGATCGGTTAAGCCGGCCAGTTTCTGGGGCGTTCCCACCCGCACCGGCAATTGGAACTGGTCACGCGCCAGGTCCCGCAACCCCGGCAATTGCGCCACTCCACCCGTGAGCACAATCCCGGCGGGCAACAGGCCATCGTAACCAGAGCGCTTAATCTCCTGCTGAATCGCCTCCAAAATCTCCTCGCACCTGGCCTGGATGATCTCGGCCAGCTTCCAACGCGGCACCACCACCGGCACGTTCTCGCCGTAGGGCGTGATGGTAAAGCGTTCATCCTGTCCCACCTGGGCCGCCACCGCGTGCCCGTAGCGCAGCTTGACTATTTCCGCGCTCTCCGGCGGCAGGCGCAGGCCGATGGCAATATCGTTGGTGATGTACTCCCCGCCCAGCGCCAGGGAGCGGGTGTGCCAGACCGTACCCTCGATGAAGATAGCAATCTCCACCGTGCCTTCGCCAAAATCCACCAGCACCACCCCCATGTCCCGCTCGGTCGGAGTGAGAACCGCGTTTCCGGCAGCCAACGCCGAGTAGACCACCTCTCCAGGCTCCACCCCGGCGCCCTCCACGCACTTGACCAGGTTTTGCACCGCGGTGGCGGAACAGGTGACCACGTGCGCCTCCACCTCCAGGCGGAAGCCGTGCATCCCCAACGGGTCGCGCACGCCGGCCTGCCCGTCCACGGTGTAGGTGCGGGGGATGATGTGCAGCAGGCGCTCGTTCTGGGGCAACACAATCGCCCCCGCCGCTTCCAACGCGCGATCCACGTCATCCTCCGTGATGCCGGTGTCGCGCCGGGCGACGCCGACCACCCCCTGGCTGTTGCGGGAATTAATGTGCGCACCGCTCACGCTCACAAAAGCGCGCTCAATCCGATAGCCGGAGCTTTGTTCGGCCTTCTCCACCGCCTCGGCAATACAGGCGGTCGCTTCGCTTACGTTGATGATGACCCCTTTCTTGACCCCGCGCGAGGGGACCTGCCCCACCCCGACAATGCGCACCTCATCGGCGGCATCGCCTACTTCCGCCACCAGAACCAGGGTTTTATGACTTCCCACATCAATCCCGACCACTGTTCGTTCCATGCTTTCCTCCTGACTACCAGGAACGGTCCATCGCATAGGTGGGTGCTTCCGGGACCTGCACATCCACGTTCCAGGGGAAAATGCGCCGCGCCTCAAAGATGGCCAGCATCTGTTGATAAACCGCCCAGCGCGCGGGCATCGCCTCGGCCCCCAGGCCAAACGCCACCCGATGCCCCTGCGCATCGTTCCACACCAGGCCGCGCAGCGGGAGGTACTCCAGGGCCTCCACCGGCCCGGTCAGGCGCAGGAGCGCCTGGGCGCTCTGCACAACCTGCAAAGTCAGCTCCGGCGTTTCCGGCAGGGGCCCGCGCACAACCGGCAGCTCGGCGACCTCGCCCCACGGCGTGAAGGCCACCCCCTCCTTGTCAATCCACTGCACGCCCTGAGCGGTCTGCCACACGGCGATGGGCTTGCGTTCCACCACGCGGATCTCGCAGCTTGCCGGGTAAGCGTGACAGTCCACATGCGCCTCTTTAATGGCGGACACCTGCTCCACAATGCGCTGCGCCGCCGCATCCGCATCCAGGCGCGTGCCATGTTGCTTGAGCAGCCCGCTGGCCTGGATGACCTGTTGGGCCACCGCCCCGCGCGTGCCGTAGAGCGTGAGCGTCTCCGCCGAAACGTACCAGCGCGCCTCCGCGCGTAGCCATACCTGAACGCCGATGAACAAAACCAGCGCCAGGGCCAGCGGCCAGACCTGACGCCAGGGGAGCGTGAGGGTCAAGGTGCGCCCCGCGCGCCGCCGACGTCCCACAGGACGGGCTGCCATCCCGACCGGCTGCGCGTTCAGCAAAGCTGCTGTGCGACTGTAGCGACGATACCTGGCCATACCTCAAGCTCCTGTTTTAGGCCCGACGCTGCTTTCAGCGTTGCGGGCGGTAAATGCGCGAAAGAGACGCCGTCTCCGCGTAGCGCTCGAAAGCCAGCTCGATCAGGCGATCCAGCAGGCGCGGATAGGGCAATCCCGACGCTTCCCACAGCTTGGGATACATGCTGATGGGCGTGAAACCGGGAATCGTGTTGATTTCGTTGATGAACAGCTCACTCGTCTCGCCGTTCATCAAAAAGTCCACGCGCGCCATGCCCGCGCCATCTACCGCGCGGAAAGCCGTCACGGCCAGAGCGCGCACCTGCTCCATCTGGACCGCATCCAGGCGCGCCGGAATGAGCAACCTGGAGGCCGACTCGCCCTCGTCCAGGTATTTGGCGGCATAGTCGTAGAACTCCCGCCCCGGGATGATCTCGCCGGCGATCGATGCCTCGATCGCATCACCGTTGCCCAGGACGCTCACCTCGATTTCGCGCGCGTGGGGCACGGCCTGTTCCACCAGCAGGCGCCGGTCATAGCGCGCCGCGTCGTGCAAGCCGGCTTCAAGCTCGGCGCGGTTGCGGCATTTGCTGATGCCGACACTCGACCCCAGATTGGCCGGCTTGACAAAGACGGGGTACGTCAGGTGCTCCTCCACGGAGGCGAGCACCGCCGCCGGTTCGGCCAGCCAGCGCTGGCGCGCAAAGTAGAGGGATGGCACGATGGGCAAATGCCAGGCCCGGCAGACATCCTTGAACAGGGCCTTATCCATCGCCACCGCGGAAGCGAGCACGCCGCACCCAACGTAAGGCACGGCGGCCAGCTCCAGCAACCCCTGCAGGGTACCATCCTCGCCGTACGTGCCGTGCAGCACGGGGAAGACAACATCCACCTGCTGTAACAGTTCGAGCTTGCCGTCCCGATCGTCGGCCTCCACGCGCCACAAGCCCTTGCGTGAAGGGTCACCGAACAGGGCCACCGACGTGAGCGAGGACAGGTCCTCGCGTTGCAGGCGCTCCATCACATCCGCCCCCGTGACCCAGACGCCTTCGCGCGTGATGCCCACGGGGATCACGTTGTAACGCTCAGAATCCAGCGCACGCATCACCGAGCCCGCCGAGACGAGGCTCACCTCGTGCTCTCCTGAGCGCCCTCCAAAAAGTACCAGCACTTTGACTTTAGCCATTCTTTGCTTACATCTCCCTTTTTTCAGGTGAATCGTAACATTTACAGTGAATCAGCAACCGCCCCTGGAGTCAGGGCAGGTTGTCATAACAGCTCAATCTCCGGTTGCAGGCGGATACCGAAGCGCCTCTCCACCTCCGCCTGGACCTCCAACACCAGCGCCCGGTAATCCGCTGCCGTGCCGCCCTCGTTGATGAAGAAATTGGCATGGAGCTCGGAGACCACCACCCCGCCGATGCGCCGCCCTTTCAGGCCCGCCGCCTCGATGAGGCGACCGGCGTAATCCCCCGGCGGATTGGCGAACACGGAGCCCAGGCTGCGCCCCGCGGGCTGGGTGCGCTTGCGCCGTGCCGTGTATTCCTGGGCACGCAGCTCCAGCGCTTCACGGTCCGCCGGTGTCAGGCGCAACTGCGCGGAAAGGATGACCCAGGCTTTCGCGGCCTGGCCTTTCAAAACGCTGTGCCGGTAACGGTACTCAAACCAGTCCGGCCCCACCTCCTGCACGGAGCCATCGGGGGCCAGCAAACGCGCCGCCAGCAGACATTGGCTGATCTCCTCGCCAAACGCACCGGCGTTGTTCACGAGCGCCCCGCCCAACGTGCCGGGCAGGGTGACGGCCCAGGTCAAACCGTCGAGGCCGCGCTGAATGGCGGCACGCGCCAGCATGGCCATGGCCACACCGCTGTCGGCGCTGACCGTCCCCTGGGTCTCATCCCAACACACCTCCGCCGTGCGGTTGAGCACTACCAGGCCGCGGATCCCTTCATCAGGAATTAAACAGTTGGAAAGGCCCCCGAAAACCCGCCAGGGCACGCCCAGGGCTTGCGCCTGTTGAATGACTTCGCAAAGGTCCGCCTGCGCGCGCGCCAGCAGGAACAGGTCCGCCGGACCGCCCAGGCCTACCCAACTGTAAGGCGCCAGCGGCACGTCCCGCTGCAGGGCGGGAAAGGCGCGCAACAGGTCGTACAGCTCAGGGGCCAGGTTCATGCGCGCTTCCGCGGCGTCGCCTTCTGGCGTTCCTGTACCTGCTCCAGCCGCACGCGCATCACCTCGGATTGGTAAGCGCGGTAGCGTCCGCGCTTGCGCGCCTGCAAGCCGGTGAGTTTTTGTAGCCAACGGGCAAAACGGCTCATGCTGCTCCTCCAGTCAGGGCGTGTAAGAGGGCTTGGCCCACCAGATACTCGTTGCCCGCCCCCATCAGGACAACGACGTCGCCAGGGCGTACGATCTCCTGCAGGCGCTGCGCGGCCTGGGCAAGGCTGGCACAGGCCTCGGCTTGCGGGTGTTTGAGCGCGCCCGCCAGGTCGGTGTGGCTCACGCTGCCATCGTCCACCTCGCGCGCGGCGTAGATGGGCAGGATATAAACCGCGTCCGCGTTGTCAAAGGCGGTCAGGTAGCCGTCCCAGAGGGCCTTGATGCGGCTAAAAGTGTGCGGCTGCCAGACGGCCAGGATGCGCTGCCCCAGATAGCGCTGGCGCGCAGCCTCCAGGACGTAGCGAATCTGGGTGGGATGGTGCGCGTAGTCGTCAATGACGGTGACGCCCGCCGCTTCGCCCAGGAGCTGGAAGCGCCGCTCGGTGCCCTGATAGTGGCGCAGGTGCATCGCCGCCACGTTCCAGGCCAGGCCAACGGCGTCCGCGACGGCGAGGACGGCCAGGGCGTTGAGGGCGTTGTGCGCGCCCGGCACGCTCAGGCGCATCGGCCACAGGGCCTGGCCCTGGTATTGCACCTCAAAATCCACGCCGCCGATTTCGTTGGGACGAATGTTGAGCGCGCGCCAGGTCACGCCGGGGCCTTCCTCGCGCCCGTAGAGCGTCAGGTGACCACCGTTGGCGTGATAGGAGGCGGCGAGAGCGTGCGCGATCGGGTCATCGCTACAGGCGACCAGCAGGCCGCCGGGTTGAATGCGCTCGACGAATTCGCCGAAGGCAAAGCGCAAGTGCCGCAGGCTGGGGAAGCAGTCCGGATGGTCGTATTCCACGTTGGTCACGACCGCGATGTTCGGGCTCAGGCAGAGGAAGGTGCTCATGTATTCGTCTGCCTCGATGATAAAATGTTTGCCCTGTCCCAGGTGGCCATTGGTCCCCAGGTTGGCGGAGATGCCGCCAATGATGAAGCTCGGATCCAGGTTCATCTGGGTGAAGACGAAGGTCAGCATGCTGGTGACGGTGGTTTTGCCATGCGCACCGGCGACGGCGATGACGTGGTAGCCAGCGGTGAGCCAGGGCAGGATGTCGGGGCGGCGCAGGACGGGGCGCCCTTGCGCGCGCGCCGCCTGCAGTTCCGCGTCGCTCTCTGGTACGGCAGAGGAAGCGAGCAGCGCGTCCGCAGCGGAAGCCAGGTCCGGAGCAGGGCCGATGGTCACCGGTATGCCTTCAGCACGCAGGGCCTGCACGGTGGGCGATTCGCGCTGGTCCGAACCGGTCACATGAATGCCACGCGCCTTGAGGATACGCGCGATGGCAGACATGCCGGCCCCGCCAATGCCGACAATGTGCATGTTCCGTACCGCTTCCCAGTCGAGCATAAAGCCTCCTTCACACAAAGACCACGATGACAAAGATAAAAGCCAGCACCAGCATCACGTAGAGGGTGCCTCCGCGCATCCAGGCAAGCGGTGCGTACTTGAGAATTTCCGCACCCAACGTGGATTGAGGCGGCGTGATTCCCCAAATCCCATAGCCCAACACGTCTAAAAAGCCCCACACCGTGCCGATGATGAGAAAACCGTTAAAGGCGCCGATAAAGAAGCCCAACAAGACATCCTGGAACTTTTCCCGACGCGCCCGCGCCCCCAATGAACTCGAAATGGCGGGCGACGCATACCCGAAAAAGATCACGAGGATAAAAATGATCAGCCGCAGGTTAAACCACCCTCGCGGATTGCTGGTGCTCATCGCCACCAGAGAGCTGCCGATAGCCGGCACGAAGCGAATCAGCACATCCTCCATCGCGCGCGCCAGCACTACGCTGAAGGAAACGATGATCTCCTTGGCCCATCCGCGCAGGGCGCCGACCAGGCCAAAGAAAATGATCAACCCCCAAAACACTGTCTCGATCGGAACCATCAGACCCTTCCTGCTTCGACCAACATCCGGGCAAGGGTATGAGCTGCCTGCGGCTGCGCGAGGGTGCGCGCGGCCTGCGCCATGCGCGAGCGGCGCTCTTCATCGCGCAGCAGGCTTTCCACCTGGATCAGCAGCTCATCTTGCAACATCTTATCGCGCACCATCAGGGCCGCGCCGCGTGCTTCAAGCCACTGGGCGTTGACTTTTTGATAGCGCCAGGCGTAAGGGTAAGGGACCAGGATGGCCGGCAGGCCGAAATAAGGCACCTCCCCCAGGATGGACGCGCCGGCACGTGCCACCACCAGATCCGCCGCCGCCAGGGCCGCCCCCATCTCCTCGTGCAGGTAAGCGTAAGCGTGATAGCGCGCCTGGAGCGGAGCCGGCAGGGCCTCCCGCGCGGCCTGCACCTCTGGCCAGTCCAATTCCCCGCTCAAGTGCACGACCTGGGCCAGGTCCAGCAGGGCGCCCAGGTGACGCAGAACGGCGCGATTCAAGGAGCGCGCGCCACGACTGCCGCCGTAAATCATGACCACGAGCGCCGCGGCATCCAGCCCCAGAGCGACACGCCCCTCCGCGCGCGTCCAGCGCATCAAATCCTGGCGCAGGGGGTAGCCGGTGACGACCACCTTGTCCGCGGGCAGGAAGGCGCGCGAGTCCTCCACGGTCACGCCAACGCGCTGCGCAAAGCGCGCGATGAAAGTAACCGATTGCGCCGGTTCCACATCCGGCACGTAAAGCACGATGGGCACGCGCCGCACCCGCGCCGCCAGGGCCACGGGCACCGCCAGGTAACCGCCGGTGGTGAAAAGCGCTGCCGGGCGCTGGGCGCTCATGGCGCGCAGGGCGATGCCGAAGCCACGCGCCTGAGCCAGCAAGCCACGGACGGCCTTGATCGGCCCCACCCCATGGACGCCGCTGGCAGGGATGGTGAGCATGGGCAGACCCGCGCGCGGGATGATCTGCTCCTCCATCCCGCCGCGTAAGCCGATCCAGGTGACGCGCGCCCGCGCGTCAATGTCCGGCAAGGCCTGCGCTACGGCGAGACCCGGATAAATGTGTCCGCCAGTTCCGCCACCAGTGATCCAGAGTTCCATGGTTTAGTTCTCCTTTAGGCCGCCCGCGCGAAATGCTCAGCAGCAGGCCCATGCCCAACAATGAGACGACCATCTCGGTGCCGCCGTAGCTGAAGAACGGCAGCGCCGTGCCGGTAAACGGCAACAAGCCCACCATGACCAGGATGTTCAACATGGCCTCGGTAACCAGCATGGTGGTCACGCCAAAAGCTACCAGGGAGCCGAAAGGCTCCGGTGTCTCCAGGGCGATGCGGTAACCGCGATACGCCAGGAGGGCAAACAGACCAATGACCGCCAGGGTTCCCAGCAGCCCGGCCTCCTCGCCGATGACCGCAAACACGCTGTCGGTGTGCGGGAAGGGCAGGTAACCAAACTTGAGGCGTCCATTGCCAATGCCCACGCCGGTCAGGCCGCCCTCCCCCAGCGCCATCAGAGAGCGCTGCAGATGGTACGGCATCAGGTTCGGGTCCTTGAGCGCTTGCATGTAGTCGAGCAGTCGCCCGCGCGCGTGGGGCAGTTGCCAGGCCAGGAAGGCGAAGCTACCGCCCCCCACCAGGACCGAGGTCAAAAGCTGCAGTGGATCGCCACCGGCGAAGAAGAACATGGCCAGGCCGGTCACGGTGAGCAAAATGGCGGTGCTCAGGTCGGGCTGCAACGCGACCAGGCCCGCCACGACGCCAACAATCACCGCAAAGGGGATCAGCCCCGTCCGCACCTGATAGAGCTGCGTCCCCTTGGAGGATAGCCAGGCGGCGATGTAAATGATGGCGACCAGGCGGGCAATCACGCCTGGCTGGATGGAAGCCCCAATCAGGGTGCGCTGCGCGCCCAGGATGGTTTCCCCAAAGAGCAGGACGAACAACAGGCCAATCAGGGTTGCAAGCATGAGCGGCGTAGCCACCACGTGCCAGAGGGTGTAAGGCAGGCGCAGCAGCAGGATGATGCCCAGGGCCCCAATGGCAATCCATTGCAGTTGACGCAGCCAGAAGTCCTGCCCCACGTAGAAGGTGGCGCTGTAAAGCATGAGCAGGCCGTAAGCCAGCATGGCCAGCAGGAGCACGACCAGCATCACATCCATGGATTGTTGCGTCTTACGAGTTCGCATCATGGTTACCCCGTCCTCACTCCAGGCTCAGCACCAGGGAGCGGAAATGTTCACCGCGGGCGGCAAAATCCTGGAAGGCGTCGAAGCTGGTGCCGCCCGGTGAAAGGAGCACCACCTCGCCCGCGCGCGCCAGGCGCGCCGCCAGAGCGACCGCCTCATCGAGCGTAGTGACGCGCTGCAAGGTTTCGAGCGCGGCCTGCGCGCCGCGTTCCGCCCAGGCGCGGCGCAGGTGCTCCTCGATCAGGCCCGCCGCTTCGCCAAAGGTGATGATCACCCGCACGCGCCCCACTGCCTCGCGGGCGAACTCCTCCCACGGCAACTGCTTGTCGCGTCCACCGGCCAGCAGGACCAGCGGCTCATCAAACGAGCGCAAAGCGGCCAGCACGCGCTCCGGCGCCGTGGCGATGGAGTCGTTGATCCAGGTGACCCCGCGCAGGGTGCGCACTACCTCCAGGCGATGCGGCACGCCCGTGAAGGTGCGAATGACCTCGCGCATCCCGTCCACCGGCACGCTGGCGGCCAGAGCCAGCGCGGCGGCAGCCAGCACGTTCTGCACGTTGTGCAGGCCACGCAAGGGCACGTCGGCGCGGCGGCAAATCTCGTGCTCAGCATCCGCCCAGCGCGCGCGCAGCACATCCCCATCCAGGAAGGTGCCCACCTCAGGCCGATGCTCCAGGCTAAAGTAGGCGACGCGCGCCGGCGTGAGGTGCGCCAGGCCGCGCGCGTTAGGCTCATCGTAGCCCAAAATGGCCCAATCCGTGGGCTGCTGATGGCGCACGATGTTGGCCTTGGCCGCGATGTAGGCTTCCATCGTCTTGTGCCGGTCCAGGTGGTTGGGCGTGATGTTCAGGACCGCCGCCACCTGAGGGCTGAGCGACATCAGATCCAACTGGAAGCTCGAAAGCTCCATCACCACGCGATCGCCCGGCTGGATGGCGGGCAGATCGTCGAGCAGGGGATTGCCGATGTTGCCTCCCACCCAGGTGGTGAAACCCGCTGCGCGGATGAGCGCCCCCGTAAGCGCGGTGGTCGTCGTCTTGCCCGCGGAACCGGTGATGCCCACCACCGGCGCCGGGCAGACGCGCAGGAACTCCTGCGCATCGCTGGAAAGAGGGATGCCGCGCCGCCGCGCTTCCGCCACGATGGGCAAATCCAACGGAATCCCGCCGCTCAGGCAGAGCAGATCACACTCGTCCAGCAGGGAGAGGGGATGCTCGCCCAGGACATAGCGAATCGGCAGGTCCCCCAGGCTGGCGATGTCGGCCTGGAGCGCTTCCGCCGGGCGCTTATCGGATACGGTGACCCGCGCCGCGCGCTGTACAAAATAACGCGCCAGGGCCTTGCCCTGGCGGGCCAGGCCCAGAATGACCACCGCGCGCCCAGCATCGTCACTCACAGGTCCTCCCTCAGATCAGCGCTAAAGCCACACCGGCCATCGCGGCCAGCAAGCCCACCAGCCAGAAACGCTGCACCACCTGCGTTTCCGACCAGCCCAATAGCTCAAAGTGATGGTGCAGGGGAGCCATCTTGAACACGCGCCGGCCCTGCCCGTACTTGCGTTTGGTGTACTTGAAATACCCCACCTGGATGATGTCGGAAAGCGTCTCGGCCACCGGCACGAGCATGACCACGGGCAGGATAAGCCACTGACCGGTCATCAGGGCCACCACTCCCAGGGTTGATCCTAGCGCCAGGGAACCGGTATCCCCCATGAACAGCTCCGCCGGGTGAGCGTTGTACCACAGGAAGGCGAAGGTCGCGCCCACCACGGTAAAGCAGAAGCGCGAAAGGTAAATCTGCCCCTGCAGCTCGGCGATGACGGCATAGGCCGCAAAAGCGCTGGCCATCAGGATGCCGTTTAAGCCGTCCAGCCCATCGGTCAAATTCGAGGCATTGGCCGCACCGATGATGATGAACATGGCGATGGGGATATAGAACAGACCGATATCAATCTTCTGCGCCACGCCGGGAATCGCCACACTGCGCAACCCCAGGCCGTAGTACAGCACCAGGGCCACCAGCAAGGTCATGCCCAACTCGATCTCCATCTTGAAGCGCGCCGTGAACCCCTCACCGCGGCGCATGCCCTTCACGCCCGCCCAATCGTCCAGCGCGCCCAGAATCGCGTAAGCGACCATCACGCCCAAGGGGACGAGAATGGATTGGCCGATGACCGTCTGCCCAATCAGATTGTAAATGTTCAAAGCCACGGTGATGACCAGCACCGGCAGGGTGATGAGCACCCCGCCCATGGTTGGCGTGCCCATCTTCGTGAAGTGCCCTTCCGGCCCATCCACGCGGATCGGCTTGCCGATGCGATACTTGTGCAGCAAGTTGATGTAAGGGCGGCCCCAAAAGACCACCATCAGGAACGAAATACTGGCCAGAATCAGCGCAAAACCCATGCTATTGCTCCTCGCTCAACGCCTCGACGACCTGATCCAGGTGCATGGCGTGCGACCCCTTGACCAGGATCACGTCCTGGGCCTGCACCTGGGCCTGTAACCAGGCGATAGCCTCGTCGGCGGTATCAAAGGCAAAAATGGATGAGGGATCCAGGCCGCAGATACGGGCCTCTTCGGCAATCCAGCGCGCCCGCTGGCCCACGGTGATGAGCACCTGCACCACCGCCGCGGCGCGGCACCCCACCTTGCGATGTCCTTCTTCCTCATAATCCCCAAGCTCCAGCATATCGCCCAACACGGCGATGCGGCGCCCGTGCAAATCCTGCAGCAGGTTGAGCGCGGCCAGCGTCGAGGGTGGGCTGGCATTGTAGGTATCGTCAATCACCAGCGAACCGCGGATGCCGCGCACCGTCACCAGCCGCAATTGCGGCCCCGGCGCGCGCAACCCCTGCACAATCTCCTCCCAGGTCAGCCCTTCCACCAGACCGACCGCCGTCGCGCGCAGCACGGTGTGGACGCTGTGCTGCCCCAACAGAGGAACGCGCAGGTAAATCGTTTCTTTGCCGTAGTGGAGGCGCATGCGGATGCCCTCCAGGCCCAGACTTTCCACGCGGTCCGCCCACAAGTCCGCCACATCCGCCAGACCGTAGTAGAACACACGCGCCTGGGTCGCACCGGCCATGATGCACACGCGTGGATCGTCGCAGTTCAAAATGGCCACACCCTCCGGAGCAGGCGGGAGGGACTCGACCAGCTCCTGCTTGCCCAGGGCAATGTCTCCCAGGCGACCGGCGCGCTCCGCATGGACTGCTTCCACCACCGTGAGCACACCGATATGCGGACGGGCGATCTGCGCCAGGGCGCGGATGTCACCCCGCACATACATGCCCATCTCCAGCACGACGTAGTCATACTCCGGTGTCAGCTCCAACAGGGTCAGGGGAAGGCCGATCTCGTTGTTGAAGGAACCCTGCGAACGCAGCACCCTGTAACGTTGCGCCAGGACACGCGCCACCAGCTCCTTGGTCGTCGTCTTGCCCACACTGCCCGTGATGCCCACCACGCGCGGCGTGAATTGCTGGCGCCAAAAGGCGGCCAGGCCCTGCAAGGCCCCCAGCACCTGCGGCACGCGGATCAGCAGGGGCGGACGCAGCTCCTGCGGCAAGGGCGCGCCCGCCGTCAGATCGAGCACCTGCGCGCCGGGCACGTCCACCTCGCGTTCCACCAGAGCCGCCAGCGCCCCGTTGGCGAAGGCCTGCGCCACGTAATCATGTCCATCCGCTTTCTCGCCCTTGAAGGCCAAAAAGAAGGTGCCCGGCTCCGCCTTGCGCGAATCGAGCACAGGGCGCACGGGCATCTCCAGTCCGGTTGGGCGAGCCTGTCCCAATCCTTGAATGACATCCGCTAAAGTCAACACGCGCGTCATCGCTTCAGTCCTCTCATCAAGGTCGGTTCTGCGCCTGCTGCGCGGGGGGAATCCCCAACAGCGCAAAGAGGCGCGGCGCCATCTGCGCGAAGAAGGGAGCCGCCGTCTGCGACCCCCAGCGCAGCCATGGTTCAATGCCAGGGCGATCAATCTTAATCAACACCACCACCTGGGGATCGGGCAAAGGCCCAAAGGCAATGAAGGAGCCGATCACCTGATCCTGTTCATAGCCCCCTACGCCGGGGATCTGCGCCGTCCCCGTTTTGCCCGCAATGCGATAGCCGGAGACCATCGCCTGCGGCACCTCTTTTTCCACGGCGCGCGCCATCAGCTCGGAGAGCGTCTGCGCCGTCTGCGCGGAGATGGGCTGCCCCAACACGCGCGGCATCTTCGGGACAACAGTGCCATCGGGATAGTGTCGCTCGGCGATGATATAGGGCTGCATCATGACCCCATCATTGGCCACAGCCGCAAAAGCGGTGATCATCTGCAGCGGTGTCACGGCAATGCCCTGCCCGAAGGAATTGGTCGCCAGGAACGCATCCTGCCAGTCCCAATCGCTGGGCATGTGCACCATGCCCGCAGCTTCTCCGGCCAGCTCAATGCCGGTTGGCTGACCGAAGCCAAAGGCGCGGACGTAGCGGTAAAACAGCTCCGGCCCCATGACCCGCGTCGAGAGCGTCGCGGCGCCCACATTGAGCGATTTGGCCAGCAACCCCTGCAGGTTCTGCTGCCCGTAAGCGCGCCCATCCCAGTTGCGCACGATGATGCCGCCGTATTCCAGGCCGCCCGCGTCGTAGTAAGACCAATCCAGGTTGACCGCGCCGGAATCCAGCGCTCCCGCCACGGTGATCACCTTAAACGTCGAACCCGGCTCGTACAGCCAGGTCACCGCCGGGTCATTGAAGCGATCCGCTTCCCCGCGTTCCACGTACTCCGCGTAGTTAGCGGGTTCGTAAGCAGGCCAGGAGGCCATGGCGATGATCGCGCCGGTCCGCGGATCCATCACGATGATGGTACAGCCTTCCGCCTTGTACTGCTCGGTCGCCAGGCGGGCCTGCTCCTCAACGTAAGCCTGCACGGTGCGGTCAATGGTCAGGCGCAAATCCATCCCGGCGGAGGGGAGGGAGGCGCGCTGGACCTGGGCCAGGGTGTCGGGTAGAGGGCTCGTGTCACCGGTGACCTCCCCCTCCAGGGAAGGCTGATCCCCCTTGAGGAAATCCCATTGACTGCCCAGCACCCCATACCCCTTGCCTTCGGCATTGACAAAGCCGAGGATGTAGGAGGCCAAAGCCTTTTCGGGATAGGTGCGCTGCCAGGACGGCGTCAAGGTGAGCCAGGGCAATCCCAGCTCGCGCAACTGTTGCGCCTGCTCCTCGCTCACGCCGTTGACCAGGGGCCGCCACACGATCCGCCGCTCATCCAGGTTAGCCGGCGGAGTGAGCCGGGCGACCAGATCGCTGAAGGGAACCTTCAAAATCGGCGCCAGCTTGTTCGCCGCAGCCTGAGGGTCGCGGATCATGGACACTTCCGCGCCAACATTGTAGACCGGAATGTTCCCCACCAGCAGCGCGCCATTGCGATCGTAAATGCGCCCCGGCGCAGGTTGCGGGAGCGTGTACTGCCGGTACACGAGCGTGTCCACCTGACTCTTGTAAGCGGCATGTTGTCCGAGCTGCACGTACACCAGGCGTCCCACCATGAGCAGCGTGACCAGGAGAAGCAGAGCAGCGATGAACCGCAAACGCACATCAGGGCCGCGCAACATCGGGGACCTCCAACAGCATGTAATCCACCTGCTCCGCCGGCTTGAACCCCAGGGCGCGCGCGCGTTCCGTCAGGCGTTCCAGGTTACTCCACGCAGCGATTTCCACCTCCAAAGCCTGGTTGACCCGCTGCATCTGCGCCAGCTCTTCCTGCATGGCCCAGACCTCGCGCGCCAGCGTCACGTTCCGCGCCACCAGGTCGAGGTAGCCGGCAGCCAGAGCCGTCAGGAAGACCAGGCCCACCAATAAAATAAGCGCCAGCGTCCGCTCTTTGTGGACCTGACGTTGCTGTACGCCATGCGTCTTTTGTTGCCAGATGACGCTCATGCGTCCTCCTCGCTGCCGGGCAAAAGCTCAGCCACCCGCAACCGCGCGCTGCGGCTGCGCGGATTGCTTGCCACTTCCTGCGCGGAAGGGGCAAGCGGCTTGCGCGTGATCAGGCGCAGGCGCGCGCGGTGTCCACACGTGCACACCGGTGCTTCCGGCGGGCAGAGACAGCCCCGCGCTTCCTGCTGCATCCAGCGCTTTACCAACCGATCCTCCAGCGAATGAAAGGTAATCACGGCCAGGCGTCCGCCCGGTCGCAACAGCTCCAGCGTCTGCGGCAGGGCCGCGGCCAGCGCATCCAGCTCACGGTTGACGGCGATGCGCAAGGCCTGAAACGTCAGGGTGGCGGGATGTGGCCCGCCACGCCGGGGACGCCCGGTCACCGCCATGACCACCTCGGCCAGATGCGCCGTGCTGCGGATCGGGCGCGCCGCCACAATCGCCTGAGCGATGCGTTGACTGTGCGGCTCCTCCCCGTACAGGCGCAAAAGCGCGGCTAATTCTACCACGCTTAGCTCATTCACCAACTCCGCCGCCGTCGGGCCTGGCTGCGTGGGATCGTAGCGCATATCCAACGGCCCATCGCTGCGAAAGGCAAACCCGCGCTGCGGATCGTCAATCTGATAGGACGAAAAACCCAGGTCGAAAAGAATCCCGTCCAGCGCAGTGAAGCCGTGGGCGAGCGCCACGCTCTTCACATGCTCGTACGAGCTGTGCACAAGCAACACGCGCGCCCCGTAGGACGCCAGCCGCTGCCGCGCGCGCTGTACCGCTTCCGGATCGCGGTCCAGCCCCAACACGCGCCCATCGGGAGCGCTGCGCTCCAGCAAAAGCGCACTATGCCCCCCAGCACCGACGGTCGCATCAAGGTACTGTCCACCGGAGCGCGGCTGTAACGCCGTAATCGTCTCCTCAAGGAGTACAGGGGCGTGATGGGTTAAATCTTCAAATTCTCCCATAGCGCCGGATCGGTCCTGATAGAATCTAACTGTGCGTTGTACTCTTCCCAGCGCTCGGGATTCCACACTTCGATGTAGTGCTCTAAGCCCACAATAAGTAATGGATTGCCCGGAGTCAGGCCCGCGTAATCGCGCAAACGCTCAGGAATGACAAACCGCCCCTGACGGTCAAGGGTGGTGACGTTCAACGCCTCGGCAAAGACCAGACGCCGGAAGTTACGGCCTCGGGGATCGGTCAAGGGGATGGATTTGACCTTCTGGGAAAATTCCTCCCAAATAGACTGGGGATAAATGACAAGGCAGGGATCCAGGCCGCGCGTGATGACGAAATCCAGCCCCAGGGCATCGCGGAAGCGGGCCGGAATGGTCAGGCGCTTCTTTTCGTCGAGTATGTACTGGTACTGGCCTAAAAACATGGTCCCCTCGCCCTGGATCCGGGTTTATGATGAATTTGCTCCCATTTTTCCCCACTTATCCCCACTCTTTCCCACATTATACACGAAATATCCCACAAGTGCAACTCGAATTTGGGAAATTAGGAGGTAGCACTTTAGTCCTATCCGAGGCAAGCCTGACATCTTGCTTATCTTACCAAAACCACGTCGTCGGAGAGGCGCACCATGCTCTCGCCCGTCCCCTTTTGCCCCTTTACATTTATTCTTACCTGGTTTATACTATAAACAAACCAGAGCGCCGTGCTGGTAAGATTTCCTAAACTGTTCGTAACTGCTCACCGAGGCTTATTGGCTAGCGGTTAAAACCGCGCCTGCAGGGCGCTGCGCGCCGGGCGACCGCACCCTTCGCTGCGCTTCGGGTATCCGCTCGCCTTAGCGGGCCACCGTCCCCCCTTTTTAGGGGGGACTACAGGGGGGTCAGGGACGCCAGGCTATAAGCCCATCAGAGGCGATTTCAATCGCCACACCTGAGGAGTTACAACTGTTCGACCATTGGATGCGATTCAAAGGGGCAAAGCGTGAAACCGGATTTTCAGGGTTACCTGAATAAGCTTTATGCGCAGATTGAAAACGAGGATGAACGCCGCCGACGTCTCGTGGATACTTTCGCGCTGGTCACCGCCGGCATCAGCGCGCTCGCCCTCTTCATCGCGCTCGCCGTAGATATGTGGGGGCCAGAGCTAGAGGAGCCCATGACGGTCATCTATCTCAGTGGGGTAGCCGTTTTCATGGGCAGCGTGATGATCTACCTGCTCAACCGCCACCTCCCTCCCAACTGGAGCGGCCTCCTGTTGATCGGGCTGTTCTTCGCTGCGATTTTGCCCTTTGAGCGCCCGGCATACCTGGTGGAAGGGCGGAGCACCTACCTCTGGATGTTCCCCATCATTCTTTCCAGCGTCCTCATCCGCTCCTGGGCGAGCTTTATCATGGCCACTTTCACCTCCCTTCTGTACGCTTACCTGCAGGTCGGCATCCTGGGTGAACCCATGCCCAACATCATCACGCTCATCAGCTTCTATTTTGTGGCCTTCATCGCGTGGATGGCCACCGGCAGCCTGGAACGCGCGCTGCAAGAGCTGATCCGCATCAACCGCGAGCTGGACAAGCGCGTCGAGGAGCGTACCCAGGCCCTGCAAGCCCTGAATCAGGAGCTGCTCCGCCGCAACGAGGAAGCGGAAGCGTTTGCGCACACCGTCGCCCATGACCTGAAAGGGCCGCTGGCCTCCCTGATGGGCTTCAGCGAAGCCCTCCAGGATAACCTCGGCCACATGACTCAGGAGACCCTCTTCAATTACCTGAACCTGATTGGCCGCAGCGCGCGCAAGCTCAACAACATCGTAGACGAACTCTTGCTGCTCTCAAGCTTTAGCAAGGTGGAAGTGACTTCGCGTCCGGTGATGATGGGATCGGTCATCGGGGCCGCTCTGGAGCGACTGCGCGACAGCATCCAACAAACCAAAGCGGAGCTGGTGATCCAGGATAGCTGGCCGTTGGCTTACGGTTACGCTCCCTGGCTCGAAGAGGTGTGGGTGAACTACATCAGCAACGCCCTGAAATACGGCGGCACGCCGCCGCGCATCGTCCTGGGCACCACGCGCCAAAATGATGGCATGGTGCGGTTTTGGGTCAAGGATAACGGCCACGGCCTGACGGAAGAGGAACAGCGCCGCCTGTTCGTGCCCTTCACGCGCCTGAGTAACATGCACGTCCAGGGCCACGGCCTGGGCCTTTCCATCACCCGCCGCATCGTGGAACGCCTGGGCGGACGGGTCGGTGTGGAAAGTAAGCCGGGCGAAGGCTCCACCTTCTACTTCACCCTTCCCGCCGCGCCGGAGGAGATGTCAGCTCTGGGTGGACAGGGGGAGTTTAGCGAAGCGACGTCCCGTTGAAGCTTGTAGGGCTAGCCCCCAAAGATCGGCCTTCCAGAAAACCCCGCCTGATGGTAATGGTAACTGTTCACCGAGGCTTATTGGCTAGTGGTTAAAACCGCGCCTGCTGTAGGGGCAGTCAGGAACGCCGGGCAGTAGAGACGTTGCATTGCAATGTCTCGACAGCGGCGATTTCAAGCTCCGGCTGAATAGTTCCCTAACTCCCTTGTGTCCTCTGCATCCCCGTGTAAGTTTCCTTGCGCGCCGCGCCCTCTGCGATGGCCGCCTGTGCCGTGGCCTGGGCCACCTCGCGCGCCGTCTCCGGCTCGTCCAGCGTTGGCAGGATGTGGTCCTCGTGCAGGCCGCGGTGATGGGCGCATTGCGCCAGCGCGCGCGCCGCGGCGACCGCCATCGTGTCCGTGATGGTACGCGCGCGCACGTCCAGCACGCCGCGGAAGATGCCCGGAAACGCCAGCGCGTTGTTCACCTGATTGGGGAAGTCGCTGCGCCCCGTGCCCACGATGCGCGCCCCTGCCGCCTTTGCCTCCTCCGGCCAGATCTCCGGCACGGGATTGGCCCCGGCAATGACGATCCCATCGCGCGCCATCGCGGCAATGTGCCCGGCCTGTAGCGTGCCCGGACCGGGCCGGCTGAAGGCGATGAGCACATCCGCGCCGCGGCACGCCTCCAGCACGCCGCCGCGACGCCCCTCCGCGTTGCTCTCCAGGCACACCTCCCATTGCGGCGCGACCCCGGCCAGCGCCTCCAGATCACGGCGGCCTGGATGCAGGATACCGTGCTCATCGCACACCACGATGGCGTCCGGCAGTGCCCCGGCCACCTTGAGCAGCCGGTACACGGCCATGTTTGCCGCCCCCGCCCCGATGAGCGTGATGCGTACCGCGTCCAGCGCCTTACCCACCAGCGTCAGCGCATTCAGCACCGCCGCCAGCACCACCGTCGCCGTTCCCTGCTGGTCATCATGCCAGACGGGGATCGTCATGCGCGCGCGCAGGGTCTCCAGGATACCAAAACACTTGGGCTGGGCAATATCCTCCAGATTGATGCCGCCGAAACTCGGCTCCAGCGCCGCCACCACATCACAAAAGCGTGCCGGATCGCGCGCATCCAGCACCAGCGGGATGGCGTCCACATCCGCCAACACCTTGAAAAGCAGCGCCTTTCCCTCCATCACCGGCAGCGCCGCCGCCGGTCCAATGTCCCCCAATCCCAGCACGCGCGTGCCGTCAGAGATGATGGCGATGGTGTTGCCGCGATTGGTCAGCTCCCAGACCTCTTCCGGATCGGCGGCGATGGCGCGGCAGGGCGCCGCGATGCCGGGGGTGTACCACACCGCGAAATCCTCCACGCCACGGACGGGCACCTTCGGCTGCAACGTTACCTTGCCGCGGTAGCGGCGATGGGGGGCCAGCTCATGTTCATCCACCATATCTCCCTCCTTTCGGGGAAAAGGGGTTAACGCTGGTGCGCGGCCCTAACGTTTGCGCGCGCGCTCCCGTGCTTGCCGCAGACGGGCCAGCGCGTCCTCATCGCTCGCCGAGGCTGACGCAGACGGCGGGGCGGATGGAGCAGGCGGCGGCGCCACCTCCGGCGTGACGGGCGTCTCGCCTGCCGACGGCCCTTCCGCCGGACGCATCCCACGTCGCCGCGCGCGCTCGCGCGCCCGGAAGAGGTCGCTCAACACCTCCGGTTGCGTACGTCGGCGCTGTTGACGCGCACGGGGCAGGTGCTCCTTGATCCAGCGCCGCAAGCGCGCCCAGTCCGAAGGCTGCAGCCGCAAGCGCCGTAAGGCCACGTCAACCGGAAACAGCAAAGCCGCCACCAGCAGCAGCGCCGGCCAGAGCGGCACGGCCCGCCGCGCCGGCTGCGCCGTGGGTGCGAAGACCTCCTCATAAGTGGCGAGTTCCTTGCCCCCCGTGAGCTGCGCCAGCTCGCGCAGCAGGCCCTCGCCACTGCCCATGCGCCTGTACTCCGGCGAGTAGGGCACTACCAGCCCCGTCGTGCGCTGGGCGATGGGGTTACCCTGCGCGTCGCGCTGCACCACCTGCACCAGGTACGTGCCCGGCTGCCCCAAGAGGGTCTGCCCCTCGTAGTGACCGGCGCCCGTCTGCTCCAGCGTGACCGTCGTCGTCACGAAGTCGGGGCCGACCAGCGTGGCCGTCGTCTCCAGCAAATCGCGCGGACGGCCCTGCTCGTCCGTCGCATCCACGATGAAGCGCACCTCGGCACCGTCCGTGTCCGCGCTCACACTCAGGTTGGGATCGAAAGGCGCGGGCAGGGTCCAGTTGACCAGTTGCGCCGCGAAAAGGTTGAAGCGCTCCCAGGTGACCCAGTCCAACGCCCACTGCGGCTTGAGGTCGGAGGTCCAGGCCACGGCGCGCCCCAGGCCGTATTGCCACTGCGCCAGCACGGGATCGCCGCGCTGACTGAGCAGCACCACCTGCGCAGTCTGCTTGGGCGTGGCACCATTGTAGCCGAATAGCGGCGGCAGGGTGGTCACGTCAAAGCCGCGCAGGATAGGCGAAGGCGCCGCCGGTAAAGGGTAGAAGGGTTCCTCGATGATGTACTCACCCACCGCCTGCACCGTCTCCTTGAGGAAGATTTGCGGCACATCCTGCATGGACGGGGCGGGGTAGTAACGTCCTCCCCCCTGCTCGGCAAGTTTCTCCAGATACTCCGCGGAGCCGCCACCCGCCGCCACCACGGAGAGCGTGATGCCCTCCTCGGCCAGGCGCTTCGTCAGCGCGTCGTACTGCCCCGAGGTAGACCAGCCATCCGTGAGCAGGATCATGTGCTTGACGCGCGCATCCACCTCCAACAGGGCCTTTTCGGCCTCGGCCAGGCCCGCGTAAATGTTCGTCTGCCCCTCGGCCTGGATGCCACCGATGGCCTGCTGAATGACCATGGGATCGGGCAGGCGCTGCAAGGGCAGGGCCCAGAGGGCGTTTTCGTTGAAGGCGACCACGCCCAGGTAGTCGTTGCGCCCCAGGGCCTGCGTCGCCTGGAGCACGGCATCCTTGGCGATGTCCACCTTGGGCAGGCCGACCTCCACGCGCTCATATTGGCCCGGCAGGGCATTGGGGTTATCGCAGTGACAGCGTCCCATGCTGCCGGATTTGTCAATCACCATCACCAGCGCGATGTTGGCCTCGCGCGTGCGACTGCGCACCTCCATATCCACCGGCAGCGCGGTCTCGACGGGCGTGCGCAGGTAGTTACCCGCGCCGAAGCTCTCGTCGCCGCCCACCATGACCAGGCCGCGCCCGAACTCGCGCACCACGACCGGCAACGCTTCCATCGTCCCCTTGGGCAGGGTTTCCGCCGGCACATTGACCAGCAAGATGCTATCGTAGCTCGCCAGCGTGACCGGATCGGCAGGCATGGCCTGGGGGGCGACCACGTCCACCTCCATGCCGGTGGACTCCAGCGCCTGACGCAGCACCTCCACCTCCGCCGCCGTTCGGGTGGCGAGCAACACGCGCGGCGGACCGTACACCATCGTGAAGCCCGAAGCCAGGTTGTTCTGCGGCAGGCTATCCAGAGGTGCGTCAATTTCCACACGATAGCGCCGGAAGCCCGTGTCCTCGGCGGTCAGGCTGAACAACACGCGATTCATGCCGGCCTGCAAGGCCACCTGCTTGCTCTGCAGCAGCCTGCCATCGCCGAAAAGGCGCAAGGTCGCCTCCTGGGCCACGCTGCTCATCACCGTCGCCGTGACATCGAACGCCTGGCCCTTGCGCACCGCGGCGGGCGCGCTGAGTGCCTCCACGTACACCTCCTGCTCCGCGGGCGGTGCGGTGAGCGGCACCACGGCGATCTCCACCCCGCGCACCGCGGCCAGCTCGGCCTGACGGCGCGCCTGGCCGACGTTCTCCAGGCCGTCGGACAAAATCACCATGCGCTTCTGCGTCCCTTCGGGGAAGAGGGCCAGCGCCAGACGAATCGCCGCGCCGATGTTGGTGCGCTGCGTGCGCGGTACTGACGCGATAGGGGGCAGGTCACGCTGGGACGAGGCCAGGCGTTCCACCAGCGCATCCTCGCCAAAGGCGACGATGGCCGCCCTGGCGTGGGCCGGCATCGCCGCCACCGCCTGACGGATGAAGGCCTCGGCGCGCGCCCGTTCCGCCGCCGGCACGCTATCGGAGAGATCGAGCACAAACACCACGGAAAGCTCATGCACGGAGCGCTGCCACTGCATCCCGGCCAGGGCCAGGATCAACGCCCAGCCGATGAGGAGGCGCAGCGCCACGCCGGCCCAGCGCGTCGGCGAGAGGGAACGCCACGCCGCGCGCGTGCGCCAGCTCGCCGGGGGCATCAAGCCCAGAGCCGCCACGAGGGCAAACAGTGGCAACAAGAGCAACAAGGCGGGATAAGTGAAGGTAATCATAGCGCCTCCCGTCCCTGCAGCCAGCTCACCAGGCGCGCCAGATGGCCGCGGTACTGCAACAGCCACTCCGCCACCAGCAGCACCAGTGCCACCCAGGCCACGGGCCGCCACCACTCGCGCGGGACCGGCTGCTCGGACCCCACCGCCGCGCCCTCACCCGCGGCCAACGGCAGCTCGGCGCGCGGCGCAATCGCCGCTTCCTGCGCACTAAAGGGCGTAATTGCAAAGCGGCCCAACAAGTAAAGCTGTCCCTTTTCATCCTCCCACTGTACCTCATACAGGCCAAAGCTCTGGGTTTGTTGGAAGAGGACACTGGCCTGCTGCGGGGTCGCCGTCAGGCGCAGGGTCTCCCCAGGCGGGGTGAGGATGCGCAGCGCCGCCGCCTGAGGGGGCAGCGGGATCTCCAGCGGTTGGCCGACGGGGTGCGCCGGGGGGAGCGGACTGCCACTCCCCGGCGCCAGGTACTCCACCAGGTTGGCCCACAGCAGCGGATACGCCACACGCAGCGGCAAATCCGACTCGCGCGGGTCGAAGGCCAGCACGGCCAAACGCCTCCCGCCGATCTCCCCTACCGTGAGCAGGGGGCTGGCGCCGTCTGTGGCCTGATCCGCCACGATGACGGGACGGCCCCAGGCAGGCAGGGGGATGCGCGCCGCGCGTGCAATCACCACATCGCTCAAATCCACGTAACGCAGCAGCGGCTCGGCGGAGCTGGCCGGTACGGGAGAGGGCAGGGTCAACTCACCGGTCACGGAGAAAAACTCCGTCGAGCGCACGGGGGCAATGAAAGCCAGCGCGCCCGCGGGATAGTGGCCCGGCTCCGGCAACACGCCGTCAAAAATCGTGAGCCAGGTGTTGCTCACATCGGTTGCCGTGATAGCCTCCGCGCTCCAGGTGCGCTCGTACTCCTCCAGCGTGATGCGCGTCATCTCCACGCCGGGGAGCAGGCCCAGCGCCGCCTCCAGGAAGCGGTTGCCCGGCCCCACGATCTGCACCTGCGCCCCAGCAATAACCGGCGTTATCGCCCAGGCCACATCATCCGCGGCCAGGTCGTCGCGGCCATCGAGGCGCGCCTGCACGGCGATGGTCTCCGGCGGCAGGTCGGTCACGTTGAGGCTGCGCGACTCGCCGGCGGGCAGGGTCACATCGCGCGCGGCGACGAGCTGGCCCTGGCATGCGGGCGGCAGGCACACCGTGTAAGCGGTCAAGGTCAGGCGGCGCGTCACGTTGGTGGCGCCGAAGTTCGTCAGGCGCACAAAAGCGTTCACGTTCTGGCCGGCATGCTCCAGGGTGAGCGCCAGGGCAGCGATGGCCTGATTTTCGGCGCTCTGGCCGATGGGAAGGTAGCGCAAGGGGGCAGAGGTGCTCACCCGATCAGGCAGCTTCACCCCGCCATCGGAAAGGATGACGATCTCCGCGTCGCCCTCGCCAGCCGCCAGCGCGCTCGCCAGCTCCAGCGCGCTGGCCATGTCGGCGCCAGCCGCGCCGGCACGCAGCGCCGCCAGGGTGCGGAAGGCCTGCCCGCGGTCGGTACTGCCGGCCAGCAACACCTGCGCCGTGTCCCCCGCCGCGATGACGGTCACGCGCGCCTCCGCCGGCAGGGACTCGATGAGGCGGCGCGCCTGGCGCACTCCGATCTCCAGGCGGTCGGGAGCCACGTCCGTCGCCCCCATGCTGGCAGAAGTGTCGAAAACGAGGATGAGCGCGTTGCCGGTCGTGGCGCGCGTCCAGGTGAAGGGACGCGCGAGGGCCAGCATCACCGCGATGATGAAGAGCAATTGCAGGAGCAGCAGCCAGCTCAGGCGGAGGCGCTGCCATGGAGCGTTGGCCGCCGTGTCGCGCACCAATTCCTGCCAGAGGTAAGTGCTGGAGATGGTCATTTCCTGCCGGCGCAGCTTGAGGAAGTACAGCGCCAAAATAACAGGCAAGAGGAGGCTCAGGGCAAAAGCAGCGGGCGCGAGGAAGTTCATACGTCACCTCACCACGTCGTAACGGCGCAGGTAGGCCAGGATCAGCTCCTCCAGCGCCTCAGCGCTCACGATCGGCACGTAATGCGCACCCAGGGCCGCCGCCTCGCGACTCCAGCCCTCGCGCCAGGCCTGCACGCGCTCCTGGTAACGGCGCAGCAGATCAAAATCGGCGGTAATTTCCACGCCGTCGAGCGTCTCCGCATCCACCAGGCGCACATCCCCCTCCAGCAACGGCTGCAGCTCCTGCGGCGCCAGCAGGTGCAGGATGGAGACCTCGAAGCCTTGCCCGGCGAGGGTGCGCAAGCCGCGTTCCCAGCCCGCGCCCAGCAGGTCACTGATGACGAGCAAGGGGCCGGGGCGCGCGGCCTGAGCGGCGTAAGCGTGCAAGTTCACCTCCGGACGCACGGCGGCGCCGGGTTGGAGACGGCTGAGCCAGGTAAACCACGTGAGGGCCTGCTTCTTGCCGCGCACCGGGCGGAAGCGCTGCACGGCCTCGCCAGCGCACCCCAGGGCCGCGCCGGTCACCCGGTCCATGCCGACGAGGGCGATGTAGCCCACGGCCGCGGCCAAACGCTGCGCGTAACGCCACTTCTGGGGCTCCCCCCACACCATGCTGCGGCTGCCATCAAGCAGAATGTGAATGGTGAGGTCTTCTTCCGCCACGAAGAGCTTGAGGAAAAGCCGCTCCAGGCGCGCGAAGGCGTTCCAGTCAATCATGCGGAAGTCATCCCCCGGCGCGTAGGTGCGGAAGTCGGCGAACTCGACGCTGCTGCCGCGGTTGGGACTGCGGCGCTCGGCCTGCATTTGGCCGGCGCGCAGCCGCCGACTGACAAGCGTCAGCCGATCGAGCTGCGCAAGGAAGGCGGGTTCGAGGAGCAGATCGGGCATAGGCTACTTGACCGGCACGAGGATGGCTTCCGCCAGCTCGCGCACGATGGTATCGGTGCTGATGCCCTCCGCCTGAGCCTCGAAGTTGAGGATGAGACGATGGCGCAGGGCGGGCAGGGCCGCGGCTCGCAAATCGTCCAGCGCCACATTGTAACGCCCATCGAGCAGCGCGATGATTTTGCCGGCCAGAATCAAAGCCTGCATGCCGCGCGGACTGGCGCCGTAGTTGACATAGCGCTTGACCACGGCGGGAGCGTTTTCATCGTAGGGCTGCGTGGCGCGCACCATGCGCGCCGCGGCCTCGGTGATGTGGCGCGCGATCGGCACGCCGCGCGCCAGGGCCTGCATGGCGCGGATCGTCTCGCCATCCACCACCGGCTGCGGTTCGGGCGTCACCACGCCCGTGGTGCGATCGGCGATCTCCACCAGCTCCTCCACGGAGGGGTATTCCACGTTCAACTTGAAGAAGAAACGGTCGAGCTGCGCTTCGGGGAGGGGATAGGTTCCCTCCATCTCCAGCGGGTTCTGCGTGGCCAGCACGAAGAAGGGTTCGGGCAGGCGACGCGTCTGCTTGGCCACCGTGACGCTGTGCTCCTGCATTGCTTCCAGCATGGCGGATTGGGTCTTCGGCGTGGCGCGGTTGATCTCGTCGGCCAGGATGAGGTTGGCGAAGATCGGCCCAGGCTCAAACTTAAAGCGGCGCTGGCCCTCTTCTTCCACGATGATGTTGGTGCCCACAATATCGGCAGGCATCAGGTCCGGCGTGAACTGGATCCGGCTAAACTGGCAACTGACCGCCTGCGCCATGCTGCGCACGAGCATAGTTTTGCCCAGGCCGGGCACGCCCTCCAACAGGGCATTCCCGCCGGCCAGGAGGGTGATGAGGGTGTTGCGGATCAGCTCGCGCTGGCCCACGATGAGCTTGCTGACTTCGGTTTCGATAGCCTGCGCGTAGGCTGCAAAGGTTTCAGCGTTCAGGTCTGGCATACTTGTGTCTCCTCTTCCCTAGATGTTACGGCTCCAGAGCCGTGAAGTACTGCTGGATGTAGGTCTTCAGGCCCACCGGCACGTAGTCGCGGTTGAGTTGATTGGCTGCCGCGGCGACGTAGCTGGCGTAGACTTCGCTGTAGGGCACGCGCGCAGCTCCCAGCGCGCCGGGCAGCGGGGTCTTGTTCTCGCTGGTGGTCTCGTTGCCCTGGCCGGTCTGGCGTCCGGGGATAAAGTTCGGATCGCCGGGTTGCCCCTGTTGCCAGGGCGCGAAGACCGAGTCCAGCGTACCGGTCTGATAGTCGCGGTTGGGCTTGACCGGCTCACCGGCGCGACCGGTGCGCACCGCGGGCGGCAGCGTGCGGGCACTCGTCCCACCCCCGCCACCGGCCTGCTGTCCCTGGCCTTGACCCTGGCCCTGACCCTGACCTTGTCCTTGACCCTGGCCCTGACCTTGTCCTTGCCCCTGGCCCTGTCCTTGTCCCTGGCCTTGTCCTTGACCCTGGCCTTGCTGCCCCTGGCCCTGCTGGCCCTGACCCTGCTGGCCCTGACCCTGACCGGCCTGTTGCCCCTGGCCAGGCTGCTGACCCGCCTGCGCCACGGTCTGGGCGGCCTGCTGGGCGGTGTTGAGCGCTTCACCCAGGGCTTGCTGCAACGCCGCCTGCTGCGCGGCCTCCTGCAGGGCCTCGCTCGCGGCCTGCTGCGCGTCGGCGCTCACGGAGCCCGCACGGACCTGCTGCGCCAGTTGACTGAGCGCCGCAGCCAGGTCCGCGTTGCTGCCCGCCAGTTGCGCGGCAGCCTGCTCCAGCGCGCCCGCCAGAGCTTCACGCTGTTCCGGCGTCATGCGATCCAGATTCTTGAGGGCTTCATCCAGCAATTTGGCCAGATTCGCCAGGTTGGGATCGTTCTGGCTTTCGCTCAGCTTCGCCAGGGATTGCGCCAGTTGCTGCAGGGCGTTGCGTTGCGCCGCGGCCTGCGGGTCGAGGCGCTCGCGCAGTTGCTCCTGAAGTTTGGAAAGATCCGCGAGGGCTTCTTCGCGGTCGCCGGGATTACGGCGCAGGCGCTCCGCGATCTCGCGCAGTTCGCGCTGCAAGGCCTCGCGCTGGGCCGGGTCGAGTGTGGTATCCTTCTCCAGCTCCTCGGCCAGGCGCTCCAGCTCCGCCGCCTGTTGTTTGGCGGCCTCGGCGATGGCCTGGCGCTCACGCAACACCGCATCCTGCGGATTGGGGAGCACGGTCAAGGCGAGGGCTGTCAGGGAGAGCACCGCGCCGGCCAGCAGGAGCCGCCGCGGCCAGGTGAAGGGCAGCGCGCGACGCGGCTGCAGGGTGCACAGCGTCTCCCAGGCGCTGTGGATCTGACGCTGCAGCAGGTCGGCATCGAAGCGCTGTTCAGCATCGGGGCGGCGCAGCAGGTCGAGCGCGGTCGCCAGGCGATCCCGCAGGCCCAGCTCCCCATCGAGACGCTGCGCCACACGCAAGGGCGGCAGGGCGCGGAAGACGCTATAGCCCAGGAGCCCGATCAACCAGGCCGCAGCCGGCGCCCAGGCCCACAGGCGATACGCCGGGATGGGCACCAGACGGCTGAGCACCAACACGGCGCACACGACCAGCAGCGCTCCCCAGAGCTGGTTTAAAAAGCGCTCTTGCGCGTCACGCCAGCGCAGGCGCCGTCCAAACGGACGCAAGGCGCGTACGAAATCGGTCATCTGTGTCATCGCTCACCTCAATTCAGCGAAATCGCCGCCGTGGCGGCTTACGCTATTCAAACGCCCACACCCCTGCCGCAGTTCCGCGGGAGTCTGCCCTACGGCTGCCCGCTCAGGGATTGAACCCGCTGCCCCAGCTCCGCGCGCAAGGCGTCCCAGTCCACACCGATCTCAGCCGGATCTTTCTCGTCCAGCGCCATCTCAGAAACCACCCACTGGCCGCCTTCCCAGGTCAGCGCAGCGCGCGCGGCATGGCGCTCCTCAGCGACGGCCTCAAGCCGACCATCCGTCTGCACGCTAAAGCGCTGGCAGAAAATGGCCCCACTCACGTCAACGCGGGTGTTGGTGTACGTGCCTTCCAGCAGGAAGAACAGACAATGCCCGTCGCCTTCCGGGAAGAGCTTGCCGGCCACAAAGCGCTCCAGCTCCTCCGTCGCCTGGTCCGGATCCGTGGGCTGCACATCCACCTCCGGCACGGCCGGGGGAACAACCTCGATCCTTTCGCGCCAGACCGGCACGGCGGGGACGGGGGTAGGCACGATAGTGCCGCCCCCAGCCAGGCCTGTCGAAGCCCAGCTTGTGCCAAAGGTCACGTAGCCCAGGCCGCCCACCGCCACCAGAACGAGGAGCGCCTGCGCCAGCTCGCGCCGGTTGAAACGCCAGCGGCGAATGGGCTTGATGGGTTGAAGCGCAAGCAGGTAGAAAAGCAACGTGAGCGTCGCGTACAAAGAGAGGGTATACTGCCACAGGGGGCGCCGCATCCCCACCGCGTACATCAAAGCGAGGGGGCCGGAACTGCTAAACAAGCTAAAGGGAAAGCCGTAGTAGTAATCCCCCAATCCCGTGCCGAGGATCGCCGACCCCAGCGCACTGAGCGGATTGAGATAGAGCGCATAAGGCGTAAAGCTGAAAGGAGATCCTGTCGTCTTGCTGGCATTCAAGACCTGCAGGAGCCAAATGAACAGCGTGCCGAACAGGATGAACGCCACCAGCACGTAACTGAGCACCGTCGCTCGTGCCGTGCGGCGCACGATGCTCGAAAGCCACAGCGCCATCGCTCCCAGCATCACCGCGGTCGCAGTGAGAATCAGCACCACCTGCACCATGTCCTTCACCGTGACGCCGCCGAACAGATAAGCGATGCTAAAAGTCGGAATGGACGCCAGCACCAGCAGGAAGGCATACACCATCGAGGGGATAAACTTGCCCCAAAAGACAGCGGTGGGGGAAAGGGGGGTCGCCATGAGCAGGTCATACGTGCCGCGTTCGTGCTCGCCACTCAGCGCCCCGGAGGTGAGCGCCGGCGTAATGAAGCAGATCAGCAACAAATCCAGGAAAGCAAGCACCACGAACAGCAATTTTCCGATCACGGCGCTCTGCAGGGCAGTGCTGGTGCCGTAGTTTTGCGCCAGCGTCGCCGTGGTGAAGCGGTAAATGCCGTACGTGAGCAGGCTCAGGACCAGCAAATAGCCGCTGAGAATTACAAAGGCCCGCGGGCCGCGCATCTGCGCACGCAGCTCGCGCACAATCACGGGGTTCAGGCGCACGCCCCATTTGCGCTTCGGGGAAGGGACTGTCACTTCGCTCATGGCGCTTCCTCCTCGTAAGTTTCGTCCGTTGTTAACTGCAGGAACAGCTCCTCCAGCTCATTGCCTGCCTCGCGATATTCGATGAGCCGCACGCCCGCCTGGACCACATGGGCGAGCAGGTCCGCCACCGTATCGAGGGTGCCGGTCACATAGGCCTCAAGCCAGGCGCCGGGGTGCTGGCCGTTGTTGCCGTTGCTCACGGCGTAAGCCTCTTCCACTTGGGGATAGGCTTTGAGCGTCGCCAGGGCTTCCCCGGCATCCGAGAGCACGTGCAGGCGCACCATGTGACTGGGGCGCGCCGTCTGCCGTAACGTCGCCAGCGGCCCACTGACCACGATCTTGCCCTTCTGGATGATGCCGATTTCGTTGCACATTTCTGCCAGCTCGCTCAGAATGTGTGAGCTGAGCACGATGGTCTTGCCCATGGCGGAAAGCTCACGCAACAGCTCGCGCATCTCGACGCGCGCCCGCGGATCCAGCCCCGAAGCCGGTTCGTCCAGCAGCAAGACCTGGGGATCGTGCACCAGCGCATGGGCCAGGCACAGGCGCTGCTGCATCCCGCGCGAAAGGTGACCGACATCCTCATCGCGTTTCTGGCTCAAGCCGACCAGCTCCAGCAACTCATCCACCACCCGGCGCCGATAGGCGGGCGAAAGGGCATGACAGCGCGCGAAGAAATCCAGGTACTCCCAGGCGGTCATCTCGTAGTACAGACCGAAGCTATCGGGCATGTAGCCGACGCTGCTGTGAATGGCGCGCGGATCACGATGCACGGCCTGACCGGCAATCCACACCTCGCCCGTGGTCGGCTCCAACAAGCCGGCCAGGAGGCGCAGGGTCGTCGTCTTCCCCGCCCCGTTAGGGCCGATGAAGCCGAACAAGGCCCCTTTCGGCACGCGCAGGTTCAAATCCTCCAAAGCCCAGGGCGCGTTCTTCTTGTAGCGCTTGCTGAGATGATGCGTTTCGATGATGTACTCGCTCATGCCCCCTCCGCTTACGGCATCTGGCCGACCACGCTGAACTGGAACTCGTAGCACCCCTTGCCGCCCCAATCCTCAAAGGATGCCTGCAGGCGAATCGTGTTGCCCACCGGACTGACAAAGCGCTGCGGATCGGGGATGACCATGGGCACATAATCCTGAAGCTGCTCCAGCGGCACCCAGGCCTGCGTGCCCCACTCGTACAGGGCGACCGCGGGCAGGCCCGTGATGCCCGGATCGGGGCGTCCCAGAATCTCCAACTGCTTGATCTGCAAGCCGCGCGCCTGGGAAGGCAGTGCGTAATCCATGATGACGCGCCCGCGCATGAGGTAAACCCGTCCGGGCCCGCACTCCCCCGCATCCCCTTCCGAGCTGACAAAGCGCCCGGTGATCGTGCCGTAAGGCAGGCTGATCTCGCCCTGGGCAACCGGCAGTGGCATCGCCATCGTGATCAGGGTCGTCTGCAGCGGGGCCAGGCGCAGCCGCGCTATCTCCACATCCACCACAGGCAGGTCGCTCCACCCCAAAAGCAGCAGTCCCTGCGGAATTTGCGGCTGTCCCCAGGACGTGCCGAAATAGGCGTCGAGGATGCTCTGGCGCAACTGATTGTCGCGCGAGACCTGCGGATCGGAAGAGGACCAGTTAAAAATCACATTGTAAAGGGACCATGGGAACTGGTTACCGGAGCTGTCCGTACGCAGGGTGATGTCGAACGTCTTCTCGCCGCGCGCCGGTACGGTTTCCAACAGTGCGAAGCTGGCCCCGCTCACCAACACGGGTTGACGCAGATCGTAATCCGTGTGATTGCGCAGTATACCGCGCACGCGCGCGCCCTCCATCGTGACCTCAAGCTCCAGGGGCGGGGACGCACTCTGATAGACCGTCTCGGCCTTGAAGGCCTGCATCGCCCACTGGTTGATGACAAGATTGCGCACCAGTGCCGGGTCACCCTGCACCGCTTCGAAGATGGAGCTACTTACGCCACCCCCTCCAGGTTGCTGCACTTCTGGCATGGGGGCATCCACCACATCCAATGGTTTGATGCCCCATCCCCCGTACATCCCTGTCAGGATAGGGCTGAGCAGCGGCGCACCACCGACGCGCACCTCGTACGTCGTCGCACTGGGCGAGACCACGCCCACATACGTCCGCGCCGGATGGCGCGTTGCGCCGGGCATCAGGTTGAGGATGCTGATGCGGTTGACGATCACGTCATTGCCGCGCATCAGATAACCCACGTAAAAAGCGCCAGCAGCAAAAGCCAGCGTGAACAGCGGAATCGTCAGCCAGGCCCAGTCGAGCTTGCGCAAACGTCGCAACACCAGATAGTTGGCGGGGCCGATCAGCAGGATATAGGCCCCCAGCACCCAGGCCAGGGTTTTCACCGAGGGGGGATCAAGGGCCGGCAAGTTCTGCAGAGCGTAGCCCATCTGCTCGCTCTCAAAATTAGAAAGGGGGATGTCCACCGGCGCGTAGGACGGATAGCGCAGGTCGCTTTCCAACAAAAGCTGCCAGAAGGGCACCGTCCCCGCCCAGGCATCGAAGGGGCTCCCCGTGGGATCCAGGGCCAGGTAGAGCACCCACCCCTTGCCCAGGGTAAGCTGTGCGGCATACGTCCGGCCCCCATGCTGGAGCAGGGCGGCGCCATGGTTGACCTGGGGGAACGCGGCGACGAAGGGGCCGCTTACCCGCACCTCGTACCCCGTGAGTTGGGTGAGGATGGGCAGCGCTTCCACATCGGTAGGCGACGCGGGCTTGACCGGCTGGAGCGCTTCGGGGATACCCGCGAACACGCGCGCCACACCGCTCCCGCCCCCCAGGACGAGATGACCGCCGTTTTCCACCCAGGCCGCCAGGGCCTCCTGTTGAGCGACGCTAAGCGGCGTGGTGTCCACATCGCTCAACACCAGCACGTCCAGACTGCGCAGCGGCTCGAAACGCTCCGGCAGGTCCTCCAGCTTGAGCGGGATCACGGTGGTGTTGCTGCGCGTCGGCAAAGCCAGGCCGCTCAGGAGATTCAAGCCATCGGTACGCGCTGCCACCACGCCGATCAGAACCTCGTTTTGCTGATGCATCTGCACCTTGACCGAGGCGCGCACCAGTTCCTCCGTCCCCTGGAGCAAGCGCACATCCAGGCTGCGGCTAAAGGTCGCCGGCGGGACGTAAAGGATGACTTCCTTGCGTGCCCCCGCGGGCAACGGGACCGGCGCCGTGTAGGCGGCGTTGCCGACGTTCGTGCTCACCTCCACGCGCACCTCGGCGTCCAAGTCGGCGCCGCTGTTGCTCAAAGCGATGCGCAAAGGGAGCCACTCCCCATATTTGGCGTGTCCCGCCATGAGCGGGGTCACCGTCATCTGCACCGAAGCACGACCGGGTGCGCCCCACACCCCGCGCCCGCTAAAAGCCAGCAACGCCAGCAAAAGTAGCCACGACCAGACTCGATGTTTAAGCCTCATGCCATACCTCGCAAAGAACCATAAACTAAGCGCGCCTTAGCGCGCCTGGTGTTAAAACGCCTCTGCCTGATGGGAAGTTCCCGGCAGGCAGCGCAGCAAGAGCAGGAAAACATGCCAGGGGAAACCCGGCGCGCCTATGCCTCCAGGCCACGTGAGCGGGCACGCCACGCGCGCCACTCCGCCAGGGAAGCGGGCAGCGTATCCGGCCCGGCATCGGGACGGCGCTCCAGGCGCAACGCGGAGACCGGGCAAACCGGCACACACAGGCCACAGCCGGCGCAGCGCAAAGCGTCAATACGCGCCACGTCCTCCACGGTGATGGCGGTAAAGGGGCATGTGTCCGCGCACACTCCGCACGCGATGCACAGCTCCTCATCCACCTGACTGATAAAGCCCGAATTGGCCACCACGCCGCTCAGCCCCAGATCGGCCATCCCACGCAGGATACCGCAGGAGCAGGTGCAGCAGTTGCAGATGTACCACAGGTCCTCGCGCGAATTGCTCACGGAATGGACCAGGCCGGCTTCAGCGGCGCGGCGCAGGGTGGCCAGGGCCTCCTCCAGGGTCAAGGCGCGGATGCCCTCGGCCTGATCAAAGGCGCCCGGCGTCTGGCTGAGGATCATGCACACATCCAGCGGGTGCTCGCAAGGGTCACCGATGAGCGCCTTCTGCTTGCGACAGACGCAGTCCAGCACCCCCCAGGCCTGGGCGGAGCGCACAATCTCCGCCGCGTTTTCGTAGGGCTGCACGTTCAGCTCCGTCTGGATGCTCTGTTGCACGGGGATGACGCGATGCACGGGGGGATAGATGGCCGCCACCTGCCCGAAAGCTTCGTGGTAGTAGGCCTCGAACAGCTCCGCCAGGGTGCGGTCAATGCGGCTGCCCTGCATTTCGTAAATGCCCACGACGAAGGGAAGCAGGGCGTAGCCCAGGCCGCGCGGTGTACGTTCCGCGGTGATGAGGCCGCGCCGCACCAGGTCCTTGAGCATCTGGCGTACCAGACGCGGGTCGCGTCCCGTGCGCTGGGCGATGTCCTGCGCCGTCTCCGGCGTGAGGGACAACTCGGCGACCAGGTCGGCCTCTTCAGCGGAAAAAAGGTGAGCCAGCAGACGCAGTTCAACACCGCTTTGGGTGGGCGGAAAACCTTCCGGCAAGCGATCGAGCCGTTCCGCCAGCCGCTTGTAAGCCGGATCCAGGGGTAAGATAGCTTCCATCAAGCACCTCCATCATGACGCCGGGGGCGTCGCCGGGTTTGTTGGCCCTGGGAGATCGCCGCCCGCAGATTGCTTCATTATACCCTGCTTTCGTAACTACCTGTCCAGGTCATCGGTCTGCAGGGGTGGGATATTGAAACTAACGTAGCTGCTTACTCATAGCGATTGAAATCGCCTCTGATGGGCTTATAGCCTGGCGTCCCTGCCCCCCCTGACGTCCTCCCTCGTCTGGGGGGACGATGGCCCGCTAAGGCGAGTGGATACCCGATGTAGGGGCGGGATTTATCCCGTCCAGGTGTAGGGGTAGGATTGATCCCACCCAGGGGGCCGAGACAAGCCCAGCCCCTACAGCCGGGGCGGTTTTAACCGCTAGCCGATGAGACAAGAGAGGTTGCGATGCGCCGCATCGCCCCTACGATGCCCGCCTGGCGATAAATCGCATGGCTACACAAAATACATCCGGTAAACCGGACTTTTAAACCGTTCTCGAGGTGGTTTCTGTGTCCCTGACGTTATGAAAAATTCGCGAAAGTCATTTTAAATTTACGCGAAATGAGGGGTACACATCTAAGGCTACAATAATTAGTTAGTTTTCAACAGGCAGATAATTACACTTTGCAACTTTATTCCCTGTGTTATACTAAAGGCGCTTTGCAAGCACCCGTTCAAGGATGTGATCATGGAGGAACTATGGTGACCTGGCTAGCGGGCTTGAATCCCGTCCTGCAAGGACTTTTGGGGACGTTGTTCACCTGGGCGATGACGGCCCTGGGATCGGCGGGCGTGTTCTGGGCGCGTGACGTGAGCCGCAAGACCCTGGACGGTATGCTGGGCTTCGCCGCCGGGGTGATGATCGCCGCCAGCTATTGGTCCCTGCTGGCGCCGGCCATCGAAATGGCGCAAGGCGGCCTGTTGCCTGCCTGGGTGCCGGCTGTGGTGGGCTTCCTGGCGGGTGGGATTTTCCTGCGCGGCATTGACCTGGTGTTGCCTCACCTGCACATGAGTGAGACCCAGGCCGAGGGGATTAAAACGCCCTGGCGTCGCATTACACTGCTGGTACTGGCCATCACGCTGCACAATTTTCCGGAGGGACTGGCGGTCGGGGTGGCGTTTGGCGCCACGGCAGCGGGCCTGCCCTCGGCGTCCGTGGCGGGCGCCATCGCCCTGGCGATAGGCATTGGCATCCAGAATCTACCGGAAGGCCTGGCCGTCTCCATGCCCCTACGCCGCGAGGGCATGTCGCCCCTGAAAAGCTTCTGGTATGGGCAGCTCTCCGGCATGGTGGAACCCATCGCCGGGGTGTTGGGCGCGGCGGCCGTGTTGGTGGCGCGCCCCATCCTGCCCTACGCGCTGGCGTTCGCCGCGGGCGCGATGATTTTTGTGGTCGCCGAGGACCTTATCCCCGAAGCGCACCAGGGCGGCCATACGCATGCGGCCACACTGGGGGTAATGCTTGGCTTCGCCGCGATGATGTTCCTGGATGTGGCTTTGGGCTAAACACCGCGACGTAAGTTTTGCGATCCACACACTAACTTCGCTAAGGAGAATGGGATGTTAAAAGAGGATTTGCTGAGCATCTTGCGCTGTCCCGCCTGTGTGAGCGGCCCGCATCCAGCGGGTAGCGATCCTGGCCGCCTGACGCCTGTGGCGGATGGGGTGTGGCTGGTTTGTCAGGACTGCGGGCGTAAGTATCCGGTCGTTTCAGACATTCCCGTGATGCTCATCGAGGTTGGGACGCAATGGCAGAGCACGGCGACGGAAAGCCTGCCGGTGCCGCCCCCGCCCGTGGCCTCATGAGCGTGCCCCGCCGCACCATTGCCTGGTTGAGCGCCCTGGGGCTGGCCCTGATGATTCTGGGCATGGTCGCCCTGACCCTGCCGGTGGAAAGCGAAGGCCCCATCTTGTGGACGCTCACCCCGCAACACAGCATCACGCTGCTGGATCTCCTGAGCACCGGCCTGATCGTCAGCGGCATTGGGCTGGTTCTCATCAGCGCTTATCTGTGGCAGAAAAGCTATGGTAACTCAAAATTTTGAAACGCGCCTGCGTTTCGCAGCCCAGGCCTTGCGTCAGTGCAAAGCGCTGGCGGTATTCACGGGCGCGGGCGTCTCACGCGCTAGCGGATTGGCGACCTTCCGCGATGCGGATGGGGCCTGGCAGAAGTACGATCCCCAGGTCTACGCCACGCAGGAGGGCTTTCAGCGCTTTCCCCGCGAGGTGTGGGGATGGTACAACTACCGCCGCAAGGAGATGCTCAAGGCGCGGCCCAACCCCGCGCACGAAGCCATCGCCGCGCTGGAAAAGCTCATCCCGCTGACTACGGTGGTAACGCAGAACATTGACGGGCTGCATCAGGCGGCGGGAAGTCGGCGCGTGTTGGAGCTGCACGGCAGCATGCGACGCTTCAAGTGCAGCGCGGCCTGCCGCGGCGAGCCCACCCTGCTCCCCGAACCGCCGCTGGACCTGGAAGCGCCGCCGCCGTGCCCCTATTGCGGGGCCATGCAAAGGCCCGATGTGGTGTGGTTCGGTGAAATGCTGCCCACCGCCACCTGGGAGGCCGCCGTGGAGGCGGTCATCAGCGCGCAGGTGCTCATCATCGCCGGCACCTCGGCGCTGGTCGCTCCCGCCGCGTATTTGCCGGAATGGGCCCTGGGCCAGGGCGTCTTCTGCATCGAGGTCAATCCCCAGCCCACCCCACTCAGCGAGCGGGTGCAGGTGTATCTGGACGGGCCGGCGGAAACGGTTCTGCCCGCGCTGGTGGCCCTGGTCACGGCGGGACACTAAGCATCACGGCCTCCCCCGCTTCATCGGCTGGCGGGTATCGAAGGAGACGACGCAATGTCTCTCCATGGTATAATCCTGGGAACGTTAGAGATAGGAGGAAGCAAGCATGACGCCGTTTGATGGTTTGTTGATTTTCCTGGCATTGGGCTTTGTGGCCTGGCAGGTCTATCAGCGCACGATACGCGCGGCGTTGAACGTGTTCAGCCTGTACATCGCCACAGGCGCCGCCGGGCTGCTTTACCAGCCCTTCGCGGTCTACACCAAGGCCATCAAGATGGGCGCGGTGAGTGTGCGTGAGGGCGTGGAGTTCATCTTCCTGGTGGCCCTGTTTTACCTGGGCATGTATCTGTTCCTGCTCTGGGCTTTTCCGGACACGCATCTGCCCAAACTGGGCTTCCTGGATTACGTCTTCGGCGGCTTGATCGGCCTCATCTCCGGCACGCTCGTGCTCACGCTGTTGTTCCTGGGGCTGGGCCTGGCGGTCTCCATGCAATGGGTCAATCTGGAGCGCTGGAGTTTTTACTACGATCTGTACACGCGCTCAGGATTGCGCCCCTTTACCAACATGGTGTTGAATGTGTACCGGCCTTTGCTGTATCCGTTCTTCTTTAACGGTTACCCGCCGGTCTTGCGCTAAGCATCAGAGGGCAACACCAGTTGCCCTCTGATTTTCACGGTAGATTTTTTAAGGACATCACACGCCTTATGCGCCATTGGGAAACACTCGAATACCCTAAGATTTTGGAACGCCTGGCACGTTACGTCGATTTTTCCGCCGGCGCGGAGCTGGCCCTGCGCCTGGAGCCCACAGCGGATGTGCATGCCGCGCGCGAGGCGCTGCGCCTTACCCGCGAGGGGCGCGCCTTGCTACAGCAGCGCCCCGATTTCGCCCTGGGCGGCATCACCGACATCCGCCCCTATGCCGAACGCGCCGAACACGGCGCCTTACTCGATCCGCTGCAGTTGCTTGAGGTGCGCACCACGCTAGAAAACGCCGAACGGGTGCAGCGGCTACTGTCACGCATGGGGGAAAGCTTCCCCGGCCTGGCCGACATCGCCGCGCGCATCGTGCCCCTGCCCCACATCCCGCAGGCCATCACGCGCGTGCTGGACGAGCGCGGCGAAGTGCGCGACGATGCCTCACCGGAGCTGGCGCGCATCCGCGCCGCGATGCGCATCACCCAGGAACGCATTCAGGAACGCCTGCGCCGCCTCATCGCCGATCCGGACACGGCGCGCCACCTTCAGGACGCCGTCATCACCCGCCGCGAGGGGCGCTTCGTGGTGCCGGTCAAAGCGGAGGAGCGGGGCCACATCCAGGGCATCGTGCACGATCGTTCCGCCAGTGGCGCCACCTACTTCGTCGAGCCGCTGGCCGTGGTCGAACTGAACAACACCCTGCGCGAGCTGAAAATCGCGGAGGAAGAGGAAATCTACCGCCTGCTGGCCGAGCTGTGCCGCGCCATCGCGGCGTCGGCCCTGCCGATCGTGCACAGTCTCGACGCGCTGGCGGAGCTGGACCTGGTGCTGGCCAAAGCGCGCTACGCCGAGGCGCTGCTGGCCACCGAGCCGGAGCTGCTCCCCATCCCGCCGGAGCCGCCCGCCCCGCAGGGCGACAACCTGCATCCGGGCACGGTGGTGCGCCTGCCCGGCGCCCGCCACCCCCTCATTGATCCGCGCCAGGTTGTGCCGGTCAACATCGTCTTTGACGCGCAGACGCACATCCTCATCATCACTGGCCCCAACACGGGCGGGAAAACCGTCTCGCTCAAGACCCTGGGCCTGCTCACGCTCATGGCCCAGGCGGGGATGCACATTCCGGCGGACGAAGGCGCGGCCCTTTCGTGCTTCGCGCATGTCTACGCCGACATCGGCGATGAGCAGTCCATCGAGCAGAGCCTTTCCACCTTCTCCGGCCACCTGGCCAACATTTTGTCCTTTCTCAAGGACGTCAACCACCGCGACCTGGTGCTGTTGGACGAACTGGGCGCGGGCACGGATCCGACCGAAGGGGCGGCCCTGGCGCATGCGCTGCTGGAGTACCTGCGGCAACAGCGGGTAACGGCCTGCATCGCCACCCACTACCCGGAGCTCAAGCTATACGCGCACGAGACGCCCGGCGTCACCAACGCGGCGATGGAGTTCGACGTGGAGACGCTGGCGCCGACCTACCGCCTGGAGATCGGGCTGCCGGGGCGCTCCAACGCTTTTGCCATCGCGCGGCGCCTGGGCATGCCGGAAAGCATCATCCGTACGGCCCAGGGGCTGATTTCGGGGCAGACGCGGCGGGTAGAGGATATGCTGGATGATCTGCACACGCTGCGGCTGGAAGTAGCCCGCGAACGCGACGCGCTCATGGCGGCGCGCCGCGAAATGGAAACCAGCGCCGCCGAGCTGAAAGCGCGGCTGGCGGCCCTGGAGGCGGAAAAGCGCGTCATTCTGCAGGAAACGGCGGCGCGGGCCCGTCAAGAGTTGGAGGCTTTGCAGGAGGATGTGCGCCGCGTGCGCGCGAAACTGGAGCGCATTCCCTGGTCCGCCACCCCAGAGGTGCGCGAAACGGTGCGCGCCGCCGTAGCGGAAAGCGAGCAGCTCGCCACCAGGGTGCCCGAAGTCCCGCCGCCCAGTGAGCCGGAGGTGGATGCCGGCCCGCCGCGCGTGGGGGACATGGTCCGCCTGCGCTCGCTGGGCGCCGAGGGGGAGCTGCTGAGCGTCGAAGGCGGCGTGGCGCAGGTCAAGCTGGGAGCGGCGCGCATGCGCGTGCCGGTGGAGGAGCTGGTCCTGGTCACCCGCGCGACGACACCCGTCGCAAGCGAAAGCGGCCCGCGTCTGGGCGAACGGCCCCCTTCCCCCGGCTTACAACTGGATGTGCGCGGAATGCTCACCGAAGACGCGCTGGCACGCCTGGAACGGTACCTGGATAACGCCGCGCGCGCGGGCCTGCCGTGGGTGCGCATCGTGCACGGCAAGGGCACGGGGGCGCTGCGGCGCGCGGTGCGCCGCTTCCTGGAGAATCATCCCCTGGTCATGTCCTACGAGATAGCGCGCGAAAATGAGGGCGGCGACGGCGCGACGATTGCGCATCTGGTGCGCCTGTAAAACAACAAGGCCCCGGTGATGCCGGGGCCTTGTGTTGAGAAAAACTAGGCCTTGGTTTCCCCTGATTTTGCTTCGCCCGCCGGCTTTGCGGTGCTTTCGGTGTCGCTGTGCTCCTTACGGGTGCCCGGCATGGCCGTCGGCGACTTGGAGCGGCTATCGGTCACGTAAAAGCCCGATCCTTTGAAGACGACCGCTGCGGGCTGGATCAAGCGAAACACCTCGCCCCCACACTCCGGGCATTCCTTCAAAGGAGGCTCGGAAAACGACTGCCGGCGCTCAAAACGGAGACCGCAAGCGCGACACTCATATTCATATAACGGCATAGTTTCTTACCTCCTCCAATGTTCGCAACAGTGAGACCCATTATAAAACGTTTGGATGAAACCGCAACCTCTTAGATGCGGTAACGTTCGCGTGCACTGTCCACAATGGCGTTGACGAAGTCGGCGTAGGTCATGCCCGCGACTTGCGCGGAACGCGCAAACCAGTAGGAGGGGTCTATGCCGGCAATGGGGTTCAGCTCCAGCACGTACAGGCGCCCATCCGGACCCTGGCGCATCTCCATGCGGCACCAATCGCGGCAGCCCAGGGCACGATAGGCGCGCAGAGCGGTTTCTTCGAGAGCGGCGCGCAGCTCCGGTGTCACATCCGCCGGGCAGACGGAGCGATGGCGCGGTTTCGCCAACGGCTTGTCGCGCAGCTCAGGGAAGCGCTCCAGCACCACGTCATCCGGCGCAAAGAAGACAATATCGCGAGGTGAGGGGAACACGACCTCGATGATGGGGAGGACGCGCGGCGGGACGTTGCCCAGCACGGGCACGGTGAACTCGCGCCCCACGATGAATTCCTCGACCAGCACCGGTTCGTGATAGGTGTTGAGCAGACGCTTCAGTTGGTGCCGCAGCGCATCCTCATCATCTACCACCGAATCCGGCGTCAGGCCCATGCTCGAGCCCTCACGCGAAAGTTTGACGATCAAGGGGAAACGCATATCCGGGTTGAGGGCTCCATCCGCGTCCTCAAAGACCTGGAAGCGCGCGGTAGGGATGCCATGGTAGATCAGGATTTGCTTGGCGCGGGGTTTATCCAGGCACAGAGCGAGGGTCAGCGGATCGGAGCCGGTGTAAGGGATGCCCAGCATCTCGCAGATTGCCGGCACGTGGGACTCGCGATAAAGGCCACGCAGCCCTTCGGCGATGTTGAAGACCAGATCGGGGCGGGTGTCCAGCAGTTTCTCAGCGATGCGTTCGTCCGCCTCCAGCAGGACAACCTCGTGGGCGCCCGCTTCGAGGGCCGCTTTGACGGCCGCCACGGTTTCGGGCGAATCGTACTCGGCGATAGCGTCAATGGGAGTTCCCGGCTGCAGGACTTCGGGATGAATGAGGTTAAAAACCAGGGCGACTTTGAGCATGGTTCCTCCTTAAAAGGTTAGAATTTGTCAGGCAAAAGCGCCTTATTTTATCCCAAACCAGAAAAAAATGGGGTGCACCAGGTGCGCCCCATGGGTCACGATGAGTCTTCCGGGTTTACAGACGACGCGAAAGCGCCTGTTCAATCAAGGCGTAGAGGTGATCGGGAGCAATGGGCTTGAGCGTCCAGGCAGCGATTTGGGCACCCAGGGCTTGCAGCTCATCTTCGACAGGGTGCCCGGTCATGATGATGACCGGAATCGTGCTCCCCTGTGCCTGCAAGGCCTCCACCAGGGCCTTGCCGCCCATCACCGGCATCACCCAATCGCTCAAGATCAAATCTATGTTGGGATGGGCCTGCACCAGCTCCAGAGCTTCCCGCCCGTTGCTCGCCTCCAGGGTCCAGTAGTTGGCCCCCCACAGCGCGGTCAGGATCGCTTTGCGCAGCGCTTCGTGATCCTCGACAACCAGGATCACCTGGCCGCGTCCGCGGCGGGCATCCGCGGATGGCGCTACAGCGGGAGCTTTTCCCTCTTCGGTATGCGCCGGCAGATAAAGCGTAAAGGTCGAACCGGTCCCTTCCTGAGTCTCGACCTGAATGTGCCCCCCGTGCTGTTTAACGATGCCGTAGACCTGGGCCAGGCCCATGCCGGAGCCTTTGCCTTCGGGCTTCGTGGTGAAAAAAGGCTCGAAAAGGCGTGGGATGATAGCTTTAGAGATCCCTGTTCCCGTGTCGCGAACGCTTAACGTGATCCACTGACGCTCAGACTCCACAGCGCCACAGGTGTGACATACAAACACACCCTGATGGCGTCCCAAGGTCAGCTCCAGGCAGGCGGGAGACCGTCCCTCCATGGCATCGCGCGCGTTGAACACCAGGTTTAAGACAGCCTGCTGTAAGCGCGTTGGATCCCCCAAAACCGTGTAATCATCTTGAGCATCGTAAAGAATGCGCAGCGCAATATTCTCCGGCAAGGTGCGCTCCAGCAATTTCCCCAGCTCCTTGATGAAAGGCCGCAACATCAAAGGACGGGGCTCCAGGGCTGAGCGCCGGCTGAAATCCATGATCTGCTTAATCAAATGGGTAGCATGCTGGATTTCTTCCAAAACCAGCGTTAGGTTCTCACGCGCGTCTTCAGTCAGTCCCTGCATGCGCAGGGTACTCTGCACGTAGAGGGTAAGCACGGTCATGATGTTGTTAAAATCATGGGCGACGCCCGCCGCCAATTGGCCAACGGTAGCCAGGCGTTCCTGACGTGCCTGCTGTAACTGTTGGCGGTGCTGTTGCGTTACCTCGTGCAAAACCATCACGCTCTGGCCCATGGATTCGCTAACCACGGGTTGGAGGCGCACTTCAAACACCCGCTCCCGCACGCGAATTTCATGCCAGCCCCCCAGGCCCGCAGGAGACTTGCGCAAAACAGCGATCGGGTACTCGCCCAGATGGGTCAAGGGCCGGCTGGCCCACTCCGGCCCGGCCAGTAGCGGCAAGAGACGTTGGGCCGCCTCATTGGAGAGCATGATGTTCCCCCCGGCATCCAACACCAGTACCCCCTCCGGAATGGCGCTCAAGATGCTTTCCAAATGGCGTTTCTGGGCTGCCAGTTGAGCCAGCAAGCGCTCCCGCTCCAGCTCGGCCTGCTTTTGCGCCGTAATGTCACGCGCTATCCCCTCGATGGCGATGACCTGCCCTGTCTCATCCAGCACCGGCACGTTGCGTTGCTCGGTCCAAATCGTATGCCCATCCTTGTGGACCCAGCGGAAAACAGCCGGACGGCGCATGTCCTCCAGGGAGCCAGCGCGGAGGCGTTCCAGCAGCGGGAGATCATCCGGATGGACCAGTTTCACGCCCAGATCCGGATCAGCGTAATGCTCCTCAGGGGTGTAGCCCGTTATCACCGTCGCTGCCGGGTTAACGTAACTGAAATGGGGCGCAGGAAGAAAATCGTAACGGTAAATCAGGTCAGCGGCGTTTTCGGCCAGGCGGCGGAAACGCGCTTCACTGGCACGTAACGCTTCCTGCGTGGCACGCAACTCCGTCACATCACGCAGCACCACCAGGTAAGCCTCTTCTTCATCCCAGCGCGTGATCTTGCAACGAATTTCCAGGGTGCGACCAGAAGGCGAATAGATCACCTCCTGTGTCCCCTCCCTGAGCCATGCCGGATCAATCTGGAAGCCACGTGCATCCTCGACGGGCACGCCTAACAATGTGCAGGCAAGCGGATTGGCGTACAGGATGTAACCCTGACGTGCCACAACAAGAATGCCGTCAAAAGCCACCTCAAACAGATCGCGCCACTGCTGTTCACGCATCTGCGCCAGACGTTCGTTTTGTTTGGCGCGCAAGTGCGCCCGAATGAACGCCACCAACACGCGATTGGAAACCGGACGAATCAAATAACCATCCGCGCCGTCCATCAACGCGCGCACCTGGCTCGTCTCGTCAACGCGCGTACCGGTCAGGATCAGGATGACCGCATCGGACGTTTCCCGATCCATGCGCAAGCGCTGCATCACCTCAAAGCCCGTCAGGTCCGGCATGACGACATCCAGCAACACCAGGTCAGGATGATGCTGCCGCGCCAGAGCAACGGCTTCCGTCCCGTTGCACGCCTCAATCACATCAAAACCGGCACTGACCAGCGCGGCGCAGGTCGCCTCGCGCACCAATGCATTGTCCTCAACTACAAGAATCCTGGCACGTCCCGCTAGGCTCATGGCTTCCTCACTTAATGGACAGGTAAAGCGATGAAAAATGTAGTGCCCTGTTCGGGCTGGGTGGCATACCAGATCCTCCCGCCATGGCCCTCCACAATGCGCTTCACGATGGTCAGGCCCAAACCAGTTGACCGCTCACCGGCGGTCCCCGTCTCACCGCGTTGAAAGGGCTTAAAAAGGCGGGCCTGGACCTCCGGCGCAATGCCCTTGCCGTGATCGCGCACCGCACAGCGGATTTCGTTGCTCTCCTGCCATAACGAAACCTCGATCTGTCCCCCAGGGTAGGAGAACTTAATCGCATTGCTCAACAAATTATTGATCACTTCGGTCAGCTTGGCCGCGTCAGCATGGATCAGAGGCACAGGCTGAAGCTCACAGACAATGCGGATATCCTTGCGCTGAGCCAGATTCTGATTCCAGGTCACGGCTTTCTCCACAACCTCGCGCAGATCCGTCGGCGCAAGATTGAGCACCAGCTCACCGGCCTCGATTTTAGCGACATCCAGCAGGTCATCAATGAGATGAGCCATAAACTCGCTGGACTCACGAATCATGGTCAAAAACCGCTGTTGTAACGGGGAAAGCTCTTCTTCCTCAAGCAAAAACTCGCTGGCGCTCAAAATCGTATGCAGAGGATTGCGCAAATCATGGGCGGCCATACCCAGGAAACGATTCTTTTCCGCGTTCAGGCGAGTCAGCTCAGCGTTACGCTTCGCCAGCTCACGCTGCGCGGCAATCAGCTCATTATTTAAGCGAGCAATCTCATCGTAAAGCTGCGCGCTGATGGCGATTTCCTTCTGAGCAGCACGCAACGCATTGGTCTGCTCGTTGTTGATGCGCAACATCTCCTCGTAGAGTTGCTGCGCCTTCTCGCCATTTTCGCCGCCGACGATGAGCAGCCCCTCGGACACCACCCCGCCGTGAAAATACAGGGTCCGCGCGCGCCCACCGCTGGCGACATTAATCTCCCACCCCAAAGCCAGGCCATGAGTTTTAAGGTGATTCATGAAGCTCAAGGCCTTGCTCAAAGACCCCGGCACAGCCAGCAGGGCAAAAGGCCGCCCCACCGAAAGCGGCAGCTCCCACTCCTCCGGGCAGGCCAGAATACGTTGCACAACCCCATCGGCATCACAAAGCAGTGCCAAACCCTGATGCGTGTCCATCACGCCGCCACCAGCTCGTGCGCCACAGCGATGGCGCCCTCGGCATCAGGCGCGTAGCCATCCGCGCCGATGGTACGCCACAGCTCAGGGGCGATGTTGAAGGGGTACCCTCCGACCATGATGCGCAAACGCTTCCCCCCGTCCAGCTCCCGCAAAGTCTGGACCAGCGTCGCAACCCGGCTCACATGGAACGTCATCGTCGCGGAAATGGCCACAACATGCGGGCACAAATCCTGCACGCTGCGCACCACGCTTTCCACAGGCGTATTCGCGCCGAAGTAATACGAATCCCACCCCTCCATTTCGAGGTAATCCGCCACCATGCGCGCTCCGAGCTCGTGCAACTCACCGCTGATACAACACGTGATGGCGCGCAGGTCCTTGCGCTGTCCGCTGAACAAATAGGGGTAAAGCTGGGACATAATCATCTGGGTAACCGCGGTACAGAAATGTTCCTGCGCCACATTGATGCGGTTAGTTTGCCACAATCGCCCCACCTCACGCTGAACGCGCTCAAACACATCGCGATACAGGGACTTTATGCTCACCCCCTGCTCCACGGCCTCCATGATCAGTTGCCAGGCCGTGCGGCGGTCTGCCTTCAACAACGCATCCAGATAAGCGCGCGCCAGTGCATCTATGGGACGATCGCCGCTTACATAGCTGGGCGTCTCCGACACATCGGTTTCCAGGTGGGCCCGGGCCTGTTGGAGCAGCGCCACCGCAGCCTGCACCTCAGGCTCTGTTCCCAGGAGCTCCAGAATGGCCTGTTGCAACATGTCCAGGCTGACCGGCAACACATCCTGGGGGAACTTCAAGCCCACAAACAACTCCTGCACCCAATTGAGATACTCCCAAAAGAGCTGGGGCGCGCCGGCCTCCAGAGCCTCAATGAGATACGTCAGGTGATAACCCATATCGCGCACACTTTTCAAGCGTCCCTCATCCCCATAAGGACGCCAGAGCTCCGCCTGGCGCCTATACTGCAGCTCCACAGCGCGTTCCGCCAGGTCATCGAAATACCCCCGCAACACAGTCATCCGTGCCACCATGCTTTCCTCCTTTCATGCCATGAGGTTCACCAAACTACCGCACCCATCTGATGTGATGGGGACCCTGACGCCGCACGAGTCAATCCAATGCGTATCTGTATTACCCCCGCCCACCTTGATTCCCCCGACACCCCCTAAATCCCCCGACATCGGGGGGACTTCCACCCCCTCCCCGTTGACGGGGAGGGCCGGGGAGAATCGGCGTCGTAGGGGCGATGCGGCGCATCGCCCCTACGATTTTTGCCTGGCCCGCCATGCGGTAACCCTCGTTTCGCGTAAATTTAAAATGAGTTTCGCGAATTTTTCATAACGTCAAGGGCACAGAAAACATCTTGTGAACGCTTTAAAAGTCCGGTTTACC
>FWWL01000909.1_pt1 | contig 76894 bp, 88 predicted proteins | sample 2228331 | NCBI WGS metagenome assembly FWWL01 (sample SAMEA103939775, study PRJEB20133) | metagenome | reverse complement strand
GCAGCAGTTCCTTGGGGACGACCTTGGTCGCGGGCAGGAAGCGCGTGCCGAGACCGGCAACGGGGAAGACGGCTTTGCGGATCGGTTTGGGTGACATGCGGCGCTCTCGCTGGGATGGAACTTTAAAGGCGTGCGACCCGACCTTGTTCCGCCGCCCCGTGCCGGAGGCGGCAGGCAAGGTCAATCTTTGCCGCCCGTTGTCGCGGGTGAGTTGCGCCTAGGGCACTTTTCGCTAAGGCTGCGGACATGGACAAGCTCATCATTCGCGGCGGCAACCGCCTTTCCGGCACCATCCCCATTTCCGGCGCGAAGAACGCCGCGCTCACGCTGATTCCCTGCGCGCTGCTCACCGAAGAGCCGCTGACGTTGCGCAACCTGCCGCGGCTCGCGGATATCGACGGGTTCCAGCACCTGATGAACCAGTTCGGCGTCACCACGGTGATTCAGGGCACGCGCCCGGAAGATTTCGGCCGGGTGATGAGCATGGAGGCGACCCGCATCACCTCCACGGTCGCGCCCTATGATCTGGTGCGAAAAATGCGCGCGAGCATCCTCGTGCTCGGCCCGATGCTGGCCCGCGCGGGCGAGGCGACCGTCTCGATGCCCGGCGGCTGCGCGATCGGCAACCGCCCGATCGACCTGCATCTGAAGGCGCTGGAGGCCTTCGGCGCGAAGATCGAGCTTGCCGCAGGCTATGTCCGCGCCGTGCAGCCCGATGGCGGGATGCCGGGCGGGGATTTCGATTTCCCGGTGGTCAGCGTCGGCGCGACCGAGAATGCGCTGATGGCTGCCGTGCTGGCGAACGGCACCAGCCGCCTGTTCAACGCCGCGCGCGAGCCCGAGATCGTCGACCTGTGCAACATGCTCGTGGCGATGGGGGCGGAGATCGAGGGGATCGGCACCTCCAACCTCACCATCCACGGCGTCAAGCGGCTGCACGGCGCGACCTACCGCGTGATGCCCGACCGGATCGAGGCGGGCTCCTATGCCTGCGCCGCCGCGATCACCGGGGGCGAGGTGCGATTGGAAGGCGCCAAGGCCGATGACATGATGGCCACCATCCACGCGCTGCAGGCAATCGGCATCCATGTCGAATGGGACGCCAAGAGCGTCTCGGTGAAGGCCAATGGCGCGATGAAGGCGACCAACCTCACCACCGCGCCTTACCCCGGTCTTGCCACCGATATGCAGGCGCAGCTGATGGCGCTGCTGTGCAAGGCCGAGGGCGCAAGCGTGCTGAAAGAGACGATCTTCGAGAACCGCTTCATGCACGTGCCCGAACTGGCGCGCATGGGCGCGGACATCACCACCGAGGGCCGCACCGCGATCGTCAAGGGCGCGCAAGCCCTCACCGGCGCCGAAGTCATGGCAACCGACCTGCGCGCCTCGATGAGCCTGGTCATCGCAGCGCTGGCCGCCGAGGGCGAGACCACCGTGCGCCGCCTCTACCACCTCGATCGCGGCTACGAGCGGCTGGAGGAAAAGCTCCAGTTGGTCGGCGCGGATATCGAACGGGTGGACGATTAGGCAGGGACCAAAAGCGCGCGCGCCGACTTGCTCCTGGGTAGACAACCTCAGGAGTTCGACATGATCTTGCGATTAGCCGCCCTTGGTGCCGCCGGTTACGCCGGTTACCGCTACCTCACCCGCGATGGCGGGACTAAGAATGCCGCCTTGGCCGATGGACAGGCAGATGCCGGCCATCAGACCGTTCGCGATGCCGGACCGGATGCGATGCGCGATCCCGAAAACCGCGAATGGACCGAAACCGATCAGGCACTTGACGAAAGCTTCCCGGCCAGCGATCCGCCCGCCAATTACTGATCCCGGATCTGTCGCACCAGCCACACCCGGATCGCGCTGGCGAGGCCGGGCGGGGTGGGGGACTTGATCCGCTCGGCGTCGATCCGCGCGACGAGGGCAGCCACGGCCAGTCCCTCGCGCATGGCGGCGGTCTTGAGCATATCCCAGAACAGCGGTTCGAGGCTGATCGAAGTTGCGTGGCCCGCGATGCTGAGCGAACGTTTGACCGGGGGGTGATAGGGGGAGGGTGTCTCCATCCCTGCGTAACTATTAGGCCGCTTCGAAATCGTCCACATATTCGGGCAGGAACACCGGCTCGCGGTCAGACCAGCCGGGCGCGGTGGCGGCGGCTTCGGAGAGCGATTGCAGCAAGATCTTGCGGCGCTGCGGGGCGATGCTCGGCAGCGCGCTGGCAGCGCAGAAGGCGGCGGGCAGCCAGGGCCGCACCCGCGCGCCGAGCAGTCGTTCGTAGAGAAAGCGGAAGGCCGAGAAGCTCGCCAGCCGCTCCTGCTCCAGATCGAAAGCGGCGATGCGGACCAGCTTGCCGAGGAAGCGCTCGACTTCCTGCGGGGTGCCTTCGGACGGGATCAGCCCGCGCAGCGCCTTGAGATCCTGATAGGCGACATATTGCCGGCGGATGGCGGTGTTCTCCGCCTCGCCCCGCCCCCAGCGCCGGAAGGCATCGGTGCGCGCGAGGCCAATATCGAGGCTGCGCTTGATATAGCGCTGCTCGGCAGGGGCGAACCCGGCAAATTCCCGCATCTCGGCAATCGGCATCATCATGGCGCGTGTCTCCTTTGGACGAGGAGAACGTCGCACGGCATGGTTAATTAAGCGTTAGGTAGGAAAAGCGCGGAGTCCTTGTGTTCCGCATCGCATCCGCGATGCGACATCCTCGCTCATGCGCCCGTCGGGCAAGTCGCTGTGGGCGGCCTGCCGGCCTTGCGGCTGCTGCGCAGCCGTTCAACGCCGCCCGCTCCGTTGGTGTTAGATCAACCCAGCTAGCGGCGAGCTGGGATCGGCATACATCCGCCGCGCCATTCTGCCCGCCAGATAGGCCTCGCGCCCGGCCTCGACCGCAAGTTTCATCGCGCGGGCCATGCGGATCGGGTCTTTCGCCTCGGCGATGGCGGTGTTCATCAGGATGCCGTCGCAGCCCAGTTCCATGCCGACTGCGGCATCGGACGCGGTGCCCACGCCCGCGTCGACCAGCACCGGAACCTTCGCGCCTTCGACGATCAGGCGGATCGTCACGCGGTTCTGGATGCCGAGCCCCGACCCGATCGGCGCGCCCAGCGGCATGATCGCGACCGCGCCCGCATCTTCCAGCTGCTTGGCGGCAATCGGATCGTCGGCGCAATAGACCATCGGCAAGAAGCCCTCTTTCGCCAGCACCTCGGTCGCCTTCAGCGTCTCGCGCATATCGGGGTAGAGTGTGCGCGCCTCGCCCAGCACTTCGAGCTTCACGAGATCCCAGCCCCCCGCCTCGCGCGCCAGTCGCAGCGTGCGCACCGCTTCGTCCCCGGTGAAGCAGCCCGCGGTGTTGGGGAGGTAGGTGATCTTTTTGGGGTCGATAAAGTCGGTCAGCATCGGCGCCTTGGGGTCGCTGACATTCACGCGGCGCACCGCCACGGTGACGATCTCAGCGCCGCTCGCCTCGACCGCGGCGGCATTCTGCTCGAAGCTCTTGTACTTGCCCGTGCCCACGATCAGGCGCGAGCGGAAGGTGCGGCCTGCGACGCTCCACGTATCCTCGTGATCGCCCCCGCCGACGAAGTGCACGATCTCGAGCACGTCACCCTCTGCCAGCGCGGCCTCGCACAGCGTCGAGCGCGGGACGATTTCGCCATTGCGCTCGACCGCGACCTTTTCGGGCGCGAGATCGAGTTCGCGCACCAGATCGGCGATGGTTGCAGCGTCCGAGCGATGGGGCGCGCCGTTGAGCGTGATGGTCTTGGTCATGGCGCGAGACATAGTCCCTCGCCGCCGTGGTGCAACCGCGCGTTTTGCGAGGATCAATGCGCCGCGCGCAGGTTCAGCCAGTGCGCGAGCGAGACCAGCACGACCCCGATCAGCGTCAGCACGAATTCGTTGGTCCCGTGCGGCACCACCAGCGCTGCCGCCATCAGCGCCAGCCCCCCCGCGGCGATGGCGAAAGGCAGCATCCGCCCATGGCGCAGCAGGCCCCACCCGATCGCAACCGCGGCCACGATGAGCGCCAGCAGCAGGCCGATGCGGTGGATGTTCTCTTCCAGCAGGAAATGCCCGCCCACACCAAGTGCCGAGACGATCACGATGGTCAGCAGGCAATGCACCGCGCACAGGCCCGCAAGCCCGATCCCGATCTGATCGAGTCGGCGCCGGAACGAGGGTCGACTCGCGGAGGGCAGGGCATTGTGCGGCATGGTTCAGCCCAGATATGTAATGTTGTTACATTTCGCAAGCGCCAATCGCGAAGAAAATCCGTGCGCTTCGCCGCTGCGCTTGCACGCGCCGCACGGGTGTTTGCGGCAAACGGGCTTGCGTGCGCGGCGGCGGAGGGACAAAGACGGGCACGTCATGGCCACCTCCGCCTCCCTGTCGAGCCTCTTCGCCAATCCCCCCGGCACCCGCGCCCGCCCACTGGCGCTGGCGCGCTGGCTGGAGATGGTCGCGGTGCTGGTGGTGATGATCGTCGTCGTCGGCGGGATCACCCGGCTGACCGAAAGCGGGCTGTCGATCACCGAATGGAACGTCGTCAGCGGCATCCTGCCCCCGCTCACCGAAAGCGCCTGGGCCGCCGAATTCGCCAAATATCGCCTCACCGCCGAATACCGAATGGAAAGCGGCCCGGCGGGGATGGATCTTGCGGCGTTCAAGTTCATCTTCTTCTGGGAGTGGTTCCACCGCATCCTTGGCCGGGTGATCGGGCTCGCCTTCCTGCTGCCGCTGGCGGTGTTCGCGCTGCGGCGGGCGATTCCGGCGGGCTATGGCTGGCGGCTGGCGGCAATGTTCGCGCTGATCTGCGGGCAGGGCGCGCTGGGGTGGTATATGGTGTCCTCGGGCGTGGGGAACACCGATCTCACCGATGTCAGCCACTTTCGCCTCTCGGCCCACCTGCTCACCGCGCTGCTGCTGCTTGCCGGACTGGTGTGGACTGCGCGCGACCTGAGGACACTCGCCCGCGATCCTGCCGCGCGCCCTGCTCCACTGACGGCGGGTGCGGCGCTGGTTGGCGCGGTGCTGTTCGTGCAATTGCTGCTCGGCGCGTGGGTGGCGGGGCTCAACGCGGGCCATGCCGCCTATGACTGGCCGCTGATGAACGGGCGGCTGGTGCCGCAGGTCGAATGGTCGCTCTGGAACCTGACGCACGATCCGTTCCTGCTGCAGTTTCTGCATCGCTGGTGGGCCTTCGTCGCGGTTGCCGCGCTGGTGTGGCTGGCGCGGCGGGTGCGGACGACCGATCGCTTTGCCAGCATCGCGGTCCACACCGCCTTCGGGACGATGGTGCTGCTCGGCATTGCCACGGTGATGAGCGGCGTTGCGCTGTGGATCGCTGCCGCGCACCAGCTGGTCGGCGCGCTGACCGTCGCCGCGACCGCGCGCGCGATGCATTCCGACGGCCTTGCGCGGAGAGCGCCATGATGTCCGGCGCGGCGCTGGTCTGGTGTCCCTTCCCCGACACCGAAAGCGCCCGCGCCGCTGCCGACGCGCTGCTCGATGACCGGCTGATCGCCTGCGCCAACATCCTGCCCGCAATCGAAAGCCGCTTCGTGTGGGACGGCGCCCGCGCGGTCGGGAGCGAGGTCGGGGTGCTGTTCAAGACCACCTCCGAGCGGCTCGAGGATGTGGTGGAACGGCTCGGCGAGCTCCATCCCTACGACACCCCGGCGGTGATCGGCTGGCACGCCGATGCCGCCCATCCGGCGACGCTGGGATGGCTGATGGGAAGCATTCCGGAGTAGCGGTATTATTTTACCGCATCGGAAAATGGCGCTTTTGCTTGACTTCGCGCCCCTCAAGCGACATTTGCGCGCCACTTCGCCAACCGGGCCGCGGGCCTGGCGGGTGATTCTCCCGGATCATCCCCGGCAGACAGTTTCGAACCAAGGACACATGCCATGAAGGCGCTCAGCAAGCAGACCCGGTCGATCAAACCGGCCGAGGTCGAAAAGAACTGGCACATCATCGACGCCGACGGTCTCGTCGTGGGTCGTCTGGCCTCGATCATCGCCAACATCCTGCGCGGCAAGACCAAGCCGAGCTACACCCCGCACGTCGATTGCGGCGATCACGTGATCGTCATCAACGTCGACAAGGTGCAGTTCACCGGCAAGAAGATGGGCGACAAGGTCTATTACAAGCACACCGGCCACCCCGGCGGCATCAAGGAAACCACCCCGGCCAAGGTGCTGGGCGGCCGTTTCCCCGAGCGCGTGCTCGAAAAGGCTGTCGAACGCATGATTCCGCGCGGCCCGCTCGGCCGCCAGCAGATGAAGGCGCTGCACCTCTATGCCGGCACCGAGCACCCGCATGACGGCCAGAAGCCGCAGGTGCTCGACGTCGCTTCCATGAACCGCAAGAACAAGGTGGCCGCATAATGGCTGACGAAACCACCACCGTCTCGGATCTCGCCGATCTCAAGGACATCGCCGGCAACGCCCCGCAGGGCGACGCCGCCGAAATCGCCCGCGTCACCGCGCCGCTGCGCGACCGCGAAGTCGATGCGCAGGGCCGTTCCTACGCCACTGGCCGCCGCAAGGATGCGGTTGCCCGCGTGTGGGTCAAGCCGGGCACCGGCAAGATCACCATCAACGGCCGCGATCAGGAAACCTATTTCGCGCGTCCGACCCTGCGTCTGGTGATCAACCAGCCCTTCACTGTCACCGACCGTGCCGGCCAGTACGACGTCGTCGCCACCGTGCGCGGCGGCGGGTTGTCGGGTCAGGCGGGCGCCGTGAAGCACGGCATCGCCCAGGCCCTGACCAAGTACGAGCCCGAGCTGCGCAGCGCGGTGAAGGCCGAAGGCTTCCTCACCCGCGACAGCCGCGTGGTGGAACGCAAGAAGTACGGCAAGGCCAAGGCCCGCCGCAGCTTCCAGTTCTCGAAGCGCTAAGGTCTTACCTTACCCGATACAGAAAGGGCGGCCCCCGCGAGGGAGCCGCCCTTTTTCGTGTGCCCTGTTTCGTGGCGCGCTGCCGGCGCCGGTCAGCGTTGCAGCAGCATGATTCCGAACGACAGCCCGGTTCCCGAAAAGAAGATCGGCCACGACCAGAAGAACTTGGTCTGCGCGATATTGACCATGTGGATCGCCAGCGGCCCCGCGCTGGTGCCCTGCGCGCCGATCACCAGCGCCAGCGTGACCGACAGCACCGCGCCGAGCATCACGGACTTGATCAAATCCATCGCAAAACCCCTTCATCTCACGCGCCGCGCAGGGCGGCGCATCGGTTGAACAGGGCAGGCCGGGCGGCACGGATCGTTGCAAGCCCCCCGCCTGCGCGCGCAATATGCCGAAGGATGTCTTAACGCGGGAAATAGAGAAAAGGTTAAGCCTGACCCCCGTCAGGTTACCAAGGGCACAGCAATCCCCCCCATCAATGCACCGGCGGGTCGACCTCCGGCACCCGCTCGACCGGCGCGACCGGCTCATCCGGGGAACGCGGCGGCATGGCATCGGGGGGCACGTCGGCGATCATCATGTCGGGTGTCGACACATTCTCGAGATTGCGCGCGGTCACCGTCAGCGCGGTGCCGTTCCAGGTGAGTTCGTTGAAGCTCGGCGGGGTGGAGCGGATGCGCTGCGACAGCGTGCCTGCGCCGATCATCCGCACCGGGCCTTCCGCGGTCGGCTCGGCGATGTCGAAGGGATCGTGGACATGGCCCGACAGCACGCCCAGCACGTCGCGCCGCGCCAGTTCGCGGAGCGCCGCCTCTCCATATTTGGTGAGCGCGGTGCCCTGCGTGCCGACCTCGCGCAGCGGGTGGTGCACGGCAACCAGCGCGCGCATCCCGGCGGGCAGCGCGTCGATCGCGCTGAGGCACCGCGCCAGCGCGGCAGGCGTGACCCAGCCCTTCGACCAGTTCAACCGCGGCTGCCAGCGCCGCACGGTCTTGAGCGGAATGATCGCAAGGCCCGGCAGATCGAGCTCACGCTCGACCACGTCCTTCATCCCCTCGAACCGCTTGTAGGGCGCGAAAAAGCGCTCGATCAGATTGAAATAGGGCATATCGTGATTGCCGATGCTGATCGTCACCGGCACGTCGAGCGCGGTGATCCAGCGCGTCGCCGCGGCGAATTCGTGGCGCCGCGCGCGCATCGTGTGATCGCCGGTGATGATCACCGCATCGGGGCGGCGGGTCGCGATCTCGCCGCGCACCCATTCCAGCGCCTCGCGATCCTCAAGCCCGAAGTGAATGTCCGACAGGTGGAACAGGCAGCGCGTCTCAGCAGTCATGCGCGGTCGCCAGCAGGTCCACGCCGCAATATTCGAGCGTGAAGCGGAAGGGGGAGGGGCACTCGGCAGGCTCACCGTCGATCAGGCAGGCGAGCGGGTCGCCATCGACGCTCTGGAGCGTGATCGCATCGGCAAGGCCCAGCCGGTCGTGCGGGCCTTCGCGAAAGCGGCGGCGCAGCAGCGCCCAGGCCTGCTCGGCAAACTCGCCCGGCGCCTCGGCGAAATAGCCGTCGATCTGGATGCCGTGCTCGCCCGGCGTCAGTTCGACCAGCGGATAGCCCTCCGCGCGTGCGTTCGATCGCTCGGGCAGGGTCACATAGGGCCCGGTGGCGGTCTCGCGGAAGGCGGCGATGGTCTCGCTCGCGATCTCGGCGATCGCGAAGTGGCGCATCGATTCGCGCACCCGGCTCCAGGCGGTGCCCGGCCCGACCAGCAGACCCGCCAGCGCGAGGCCCGCATCGCAGCGCACGCAGCCCAGACGCCGCGCCACCGCTCCGCCGCCCGCCACCACATCGAGAATCGCCGCGATATCGAGCGTGCGGTGCAGCCGCAGGGGCAGCAGGTTCATCGTCCCGCCGGGCAGAGCCAGCACCGAACCGGTCCAGCCGGAGAGATGATTGATCAGCGCCCCCATGCTGCCATCGCCGGTATAGATCACCAGCTGCGCGATCCCCTGCGCCTCCAGCGCGCGCGGATCGGGCAGGCCATCGTCGGGAAAGACAAGCGTGCGGGCGACCGCCCAGCCGCGCTGTTCGAGCGCGGTCTTGAGCGATTCGGCCGAATCCGCGGTGTTGCTTCCGCTCGCGGGATTGACGACGAGCCAGCAGGGGGTCTTGGCATCCATGATGATCGAGGCTCCCGGCGCAGGCTGTGGGCGTGCGCCACCTATATGCGGCGGGTCACGATCATCCAAGCCGCAAAGCCATTGGCGATCGTGTAGATGGCATAGAAATAGGCGAAGATCGGCCAGCCCCTGACCGAAAGCAGCAAGGCCACCAGCAGCACCACGAATTCGCTCACCAGCGCGGCGCGGCTGCCGAGCAGCCGGCTCGCCTGCGGCAGGCGCAGGAACAAGGGGTGGCCGCTGTCGAACACCGCGCGGTTGATCGCGAAATTGGCGATCCCGAGGAGGAAGATGATCACCGTCGCCCAGGTCATGCCGCCACTATGGCGCTGCGCCGGTCGATTGCAAACCGCCATTTGTCGCCGCTTCTGCGCCATTGGTCATCGCGCCGCTGCCCCGGTCGAACGGGCAGGCGGGGTTGATCGAAGCGCGCATGATCCGGGCCGGGCGAGGGCGTATCAAGGCTTTCAGCAGGACGCCTCATCCCCCCGCAATCGGACCCCCTTCCGATCACAGGCCGCCTGCCAAACGGAGGAAGAGAGAGATGAAACCCCTTGCGAAAACAATCACCCACACCCTGGCCGCGATCGGTCTGGCCGGCGCTGCGATCAGCCCGGCACTGGCCGGAGACGTTCAGACGATGACGATCAGCGTTCAGACCGCCGATCTCGATCTCGGCACGGCTGCGGGTCAGAAGACCCTCGACCAGCGCGTTGAAAAGGCCGTGCGCAGCGTGTGCCGCACCACCAGCGTCCAGAGCGGTTCGCGGGTGATGAGCCAGGAAGCCCGCGCCTGCCTCGCCAAGGCCCGCTCCGACGCGCGCCAGCAGGTCGCGGTGCTGCTCTCGAACGAGAGGCGCGGCGGCTGATCCGCGCTTACCCGGCTTGCGCCATCCCATGCCCCGCAGGCGGGATGGTGCATCCTAAGGCCCGAACCCTTCCAGTCCCTGGGGTTCGGGCCGTTTTTTGTGAGGATCGCGCTGACGCGCGATGCAGACCTCCCGCCCCGCGTTCCCACCCGGCCACCATAACATAGTGGTACTATTGCTGGCCGGGTGGGGAGGCGGGGCGGGCGGTCTGCGCCACCGAAGGTGGCTTGAAACAAGAAATCTACCTGCCAGCCATCGCCTTGACGCGCGCCAGATAGGTGCGGCCGATGCGCAGCGCCTCGCCGTTCACCAGTTCCGCCGACCACACGCCGAGACCATCGTGGCGCAGCCCGCGGATATGGTCGCGGCGCAGGATGGTGGAGCGGTGGATGCGGATGAACTCTTCGGGATCGAGCCGCTCTTCCAGCCCGGCGATGGTCTGGAGCAGCAGATAGGAACGCCCGCCCTCGGCCCCGCCGACGTGGAGGCGCACGTAATCGCGCTCGGCGTCGATCTGGTGCACCTCGCTCACCGCGATGCGCAGCAGTTCGGAACGGTGCGGCACCCATAGCTCGTCGAGATAGCGGCTCTGCCTTTCGCGCCGCTGCCCGCGCCGGGCGACCGCACGCTCGATCGCCCGCGCCAGCCGGTCGGCGGAGACGGGCTTCAGCACATAGTCGACCGCTTCCAGATCGAAGGCTTCGACCGCGAAGTGATCATGCGCGGTGACGAAAATCACCACCGGGGCCTGCGGCTGCGCGGCGAAGTGGCGCGCGACGCCGAGGCCGTCGAGTTCGGGCATGGTCATGTCGAGCAGCACCAGATCGGGCGTCAGCTTCTCGGCCAGCCGCAGGGCCGCGGCCCCGTCGCTGGCGGTGCCGACCACGCGCACCTGCGGGATCTCGGCGCAGATCACCTGCACCCGCTCCACCGCGAGCGGTTCGTCGTCGACGATCAGGGTTCTGAGGGCGGCGGTGTCGGCGTGCGGATCAGACATGGCGGCTCGTGGTTCTGGTCAGAGGGATGCGGATTTCGGTGCAATAGCCACCCGGCACGGGGGCGGAGGAAAAGCCGATATCGGGGCCGAAGCGCGCCTCCAGCCGGTCGCGCACATTGGCGAGGCCGATGCCGAAGCCGTGCCGTGTGCCCTGCGGCACGCCGGGGCCATCATCGCCGACGGTGATCACCAGCCGGTCGAACTCCTCGCGCGCGGCCATCGTGATGGTGACGGGGCGCGAGACCGGCGAGACCGCGTATTTCACCGAATTCTCGACCAGCGGTTGCAGGATCATCCCCGGCACGCGCGCATCCTCGAGATCGGCGGGCAGATCGAACACCGTCACCAACCGCGTGGGAAAGCGCACCGCCTCGATATCGAGATAGAGCTTCTGCAGGTCGAACTCGTCGATCAGCGACACATCGGCGGTGGGCTCGTTGGCGAGGGAGTGGCGGTAGAAGCGGCTGATCGTCTGGATCATCCGCTCGGCCCGCTCGGCCTTGCCGGTCATCACCAGTGCGGAAAGCGAATTCAGCGTGTTGAACAGGAAGTGCGGGTTCACCTGATAGCGCAGGGACAGCAATTCGGCGGCTTTGGCGGCGGAACGGAACTGCTCCTCGCGCCGCTGCGCCGCGCGCGCCTGCACCCCGGCGAGCAGCGCGAAATAAGTCGAGGCCCAGGCCAGCAACAGGAAATAGCGACCCAGCGCCACGTCGAGCAGCTTGCGCCAGAAATCGGCGCTGGTCTCCGCCGGGGCGATGATCACCGATTCCACCTGACCGCCTTGCGGCGCGGCGGCTCCCGGCTGCCCCTCGGGCACGGGGCCGACCCGGCGCACGGGCACATCGACCAGCAGATTGCCGCTCTCGTCGCGGCGCAGGTTGAGGTTGTATTTCTTGGCGTAGGCCTGTTCCTGCGCGATCTGCGTGTCCTTGAACACGAAGTAATTGACCTGCCCGATCCCCAGCGCAACGGGCATCGCGAGCATGATCGCGCCGGAAATCTTGATCCACAGCGGGCGGGTGTCGAACAGGCGCAGCAACAGCCACAGCACGATCGTGAAGCCGACCCCGATCACCGTCACCAGCAGGCGCCGCCAGCCGAGTTCGAACTGGAGATCGAAATCCATCACCATCGCGCGCACCGTGGTGAGGATGAAATAGGTCGCCCACAGCACGATCATCGAGAACAGCACTGTGCGGAACGAAACGGTCGGCACGGACCCGTCGGGCGCGGTGTCGTGGGTGGTAGTGGTCGCCATTATGGCAATCAGCGATACTGCGCCCGCCCGGCGAAAGCTACCGGGCGGGGCGAAGGTTGTCGGGCGGAGACTCGCCTTGGTCGAATGATGAACGGCTGTTCATCACCGACGAATGCTGTTGGCGGCCACCTTCGGTGGCGCAGACCGCCCGCGCGTCAGCGCTGCGACAAATCAATCGCGCGGCCGGATCATGTCCGAGGGCACAACCCACTGGGCAAACTGCTCTTCGGTCAGCAGGCCGAGCGCCAGCGCCGATTCCTTCAGCGTGGTGCCTTCGGCGTGGGCCTTCTTGGCGATCTTGGCGGCGTTGTCATAGCCGATGTGGGGGTTCAGCGCGGTCACCAGCATCAGGCTTTCGTTCAAAAGCTGGGTGATGCGGGTGGTGTTGGCCTCGATCCCGACGACGCAATTGTCGGTGAAGGCATGGGCGGCATCGCCCAGCAATTTCATCGACTGGAGCACGTTGTAGATCATCACCGGCTTGAACACGTTGAGCTCAAGGTGCCCGTGCGATCCCGCCACCGTCACCGTCATGTGGTTGCCCATCACCTGCGCGCAGACCATCGTCATCGCCTCGCACTGGGTCGGGTTGACCTTGCCCGGCATGATCGAGGAGCCCGGCTCGTTGGCAGGGAGCGACAGCTCGCCGAGGCCCGAGCGCGGGCCGGAGCCCAAGAGGCGGATGTCGTTGGCGATCTTCATCAGGCTGACGGCAAGCACGTTCAGCGCGCCCGAAATCTCCACCATCGCATCATGCGCGGCGAGCGCTTCGAACTTGTTGGGCGCGGTGACGAAGGCGTGGCCGGTCTCGGCAGCGACTTCGGCGGCAAAGGCGGTGTCGAAGCCGACCTTGGCGTTGATCCCGGTGCCCACGGCGGTGCCGCCCTGCGCCAGCTCGAGCACACGCGGAAGCGCGGCCTCGACGCGGGCGATACCGTATTCGATCTGCTTGGCGTAGCCCGAGAATTCCTGCCCCAGCGTCATCGGGGTCGCATCCTGCAGGTGCGTGCGGCCGATCTTGACGATGTCGGCAAATTCCTTCGCCTTGGCATCGAGCGCGCCGTGCAGTTTCTTCAGGGCCGGGATCAGATGGTCGATCGCCTCGCTCGCCGCGGCGATGTGCATCGCGGTGGGGAAGGTGTCGTTCGACGACTGGCCCATGTTGCAGTGGTCGTTGGGGTGGACGGGCGTCTTGCCGCCCTTGCTGCCGGTGAGGATCTCGTTCGCGCGGCTCGCGATCACCTCGTTAGCGTTCATGTTCGACTGGGTGCCGCTCCCGGTCTGCCACACCACCAGCGGGAACTGGTCGGCGAGCGTCCCGTCGATCACCTCGCGCGCGGCCTGGACGATGGCTTCGCCGATCCGCGCATCGAGCACGCCCAGCTTCATGTTGGCCTTGGCCGCGGACAGCTTCTGCACGCCCAGCGCGCGCACCAGCGCCGGAGGCATCTTTTCGCCGCCGATCGGGAAGTTGACGATGCTGCGCTGCGTCTGCGCGCCCCAGTGCATGTTGGCCGGAACCGCCACTTCGCCCAGCGAATCGGTCTCGATCCGCACGTCACCGCGTGCCTTCGTCATGTCACTCATCGAAGCCATCCCTCACTAAGTCGATTTGCACCCCACAGGGTTTGGCGCTCCCCTAAGCACCGGGAGGCGGCGAGGTCAAAGGGCGAAATCGCCAGCCGGGCCAAAGCGCTTGGAACCGGACGCGGGCCCGTTTAAGGAGAGGGTTGACGAACTGTATTGCTACCCTAATACAGTTACCCGAAGAGCGATGGACACCATGACCACAACCCTGCCCAATTCCGTCACCGCCCGCCGCGCGATGATCGACAGCCAGCTGCGCACCAGCGGCGTGAACGAGGAATTCGCGCTCGCCCGGATGCTCGCCGTCCCGCGCGAGGATTATCTGCCCGCTGACAAGGCTGCGGCGGCCTATATCGACCGCACGATCCAGCTCGGCACCGCAGGCCACCTCGCCGCGCCGCTGTTCTACGGCAAGGCGCTGCTCGAAGCCGCGCCCATGCCCGAAACCCGCGCGCTGGTGGTGAGCGGCGGCACCGGCTACCTCGCCGCGCTGCTGCGCCCGCTGGTCGCCGCGCTGACCGAAATCTCTGCCGAAGACGCCGCCACGGGCAAGGTGACGGGCGAATATGACCTGATCGTGATCGACGGCGCGATCGAACAGCTGCCCGAAGCGCTCGCCGCGGTGCTGACCGACGAAGGCCGGATTATCACCGGGCTGCTGCTGCGTCAGGTCACCCGGCTTGCCACGGGCCGCAAGGTCGCCGGCAAGGTCAACCTGATGCCGGTCGAGGATCTCGGCATTCCGGTGCTCCACGCCTTCGACGCGCCCAAGGGGTGGACCTTCGCTTGATCCGCCGCGCCGCCTCCTTCCCGCTTGCCGCATCGGCCAGCCTGCTCGCACTCGCCGCGCTGGCGGGGCCGGCGCGCGCCGACACTCTGCGCGAGGCGCTGGCGGCGGCCTATGTCAACAACCCCTCGCTCGAAGCCGCGCGCGACACCCAGCGCGCCGCCGACGAGGACGTGCCGATCCAGCGCGCGCAGGGCCTGCCCTCGATCAATGCGACCGGGCAATATGTCGAATTCGTCAAGCCTTCGCCCAACGCCTTCGCCCCGACCGAGCGGGTCTTTGCGGTCGGGCCGGATCTGGTGGTGCCGATCTATTCGGGCGGCGCGGTGCGCAACGGCATCGCCGCCGCGAAGGAACGGCGCGATGCCGGACAGGCCGACCTGCGCCTGACCGAGAGCAATCTCTTCACCCAGGTCGTCGCCGCCTACATGGACGTGCTGCGCACCGAGGCGCTGGTCGCGCTCGCCACCAACAATGTCGCGGTGCTGCGCACCAATCTCGAGGCGACCGGCGACCGCTTCCAGATCGGGGATCTCACCATCACCGACGTCGCCCAGTCGCGTTCGCGCCTCGCGCTGGCGGAGGGCGATCTGCGCTCGGCCGAGGCGAACCTCATCGCCGCGCGCGAGACCTATATCCGCCTGGTCGGACGGGCGCCGGGCGAACTTGAAGCCCCGCCGCCGCTGCCGGGCCTGCCCGACACCGTGGGCGAGGCGATCGTGACGGGACTCGAAAACAACGCCAGCCTGATCGCGGCCAAGCAGCGTGCCAAGGCGGCGGGCTTCGACACCGAAGTCGCCGGGGCCGGACGCCTGCCGACCGTGCAGCTCTTCGCCGGGCTCGACTATCAGGACTATTTCGGCACGCTGCAGGCGGGCGATCCGCGCTTCTTCCAGACCGAAACCACGGCGAGCGCCGGGGTGCGCTTCACCGTCCCGATCTTTCAGGGCGGGCTTCCCGCCGCGCGCCAGCGGCAGGCCGCCGCGCGCGAATCCTCCGCGCTGGAGAACGTCATCGCGACCGAGCGGCAGGTGATCGCCGACATCCGCTCGACCTATGCCAACTGGCAGGCCGCCAATGCGGTGATCAAGAGCGCGCAGGCCGCGGTCGAGGCGGCCGAGCTCAGTCTCGAAGGCGTGCGCGCCGAACAGTCGATTGGCAACCGTCAGGTGCTCGACGTGCTCAACGCCGAACAGGAACTGGTCAACACCCGCGCCCAGCTGGTGACCGCGCGGCGCAACGCCTATGTCGCCGGGTTCAACCTGCTGGCGCTGATGGGCAAGGCCGAGGCGCGCGATCTCAATCTCGATTCCGCCGGGGTGCTCTACGATCCGCAGGTCAATGCCGACCGGGTCAGCAGCAAGCTGTGGGACTGGGACCGCGACCCCGAACCTGCCCCGGAATCGACCAGCACCGTTGACATTCCCCCCGCCACGGCAACAATCGGCCCGCAATTGCTGCCCGGCGAGTGAATCGTATCCCGATTCGGGACAGGCCGGGTGGTGTCATATGGGGCGAATGATGGGCCAGGATAACGAGGCATCCGTCGAGGAAATCCTCGAATCGATCAAGAAAGTGATCGCGCGCGACAACCGCGTGGGCGCGATGGAAGCGCGCCGCCGCCGGATGCTGGTGTCCGAACAGCCCGAGAGTGACGCCCCGCCGCTCGCCCGCACCCACACTGTGCGCGATTCGGAAGATGTGCTCGACCTCGGCGAGATGGAGCTTGCGCCCAGCGCCGAAGCGCCCGCGATGCCGATGGAAACGCCTGAGGAAACCCCGCTGATCGCCGATCAGGTGCGCGATGCGATGCAGGAAAACCTCGCCGCGCTCGCGATGCTGGCCGAACCGCCCGCGCGCCCGCAGATCGTGCGGCAGGGCGAGACGTCGCTGGAAGGCCTGACCCGCGAATTGCTGCGCCCGATGCTGGCCGAATGGCTTGAGGCGAATCTGCCCGCGATGGTCGAGAGTCTCGTGCAGGCCGAAATCGCGCGGATCGTCGGCAAGCGGCGCTAAGCTCTGGCAAGAGCCGGGCAGGCGGGCTAGTCCTGCCTGCCATGCGTAACATCCTTGCTTTCGGCGCTGTCGTCGCCGCTGTCGCCCTGTCCGCCACCCCGCTGGCCGCGCAGGAAGCCGCGCCTCCGCCCGCGATCCCGGGCCTCGCCCACCCGCCGATGAGCGCTGCCGACCTGGTGACCCTCCCGCGCCTCGGCGCCCCTGCAGTGAATGCACAGGGCACCTTGGCGGTCTACAGCGTCACGGTGACCGATCCGGAGACGCTCAAGCGCTCGCCGCAGCACTATCTGCTCGATCTCACGAAAGCCGGCGCCGCCCCGGTGCAGCTGGAGGGCCTGACCGCTTCCGATCTCACCTTCGGCCCCGAAGGCTATCTCTATTACCTCAGCGATGCCGCGCCGGAAGAGGGTGCGCCCGAGGTGAGCCGGGTGTGGCGCATGAGCCTTGCCGCCGACGGGCGGACCGGCATTCCCGAAGTGGTTGCCGGGTTCGAGAGCAGCATCGCCGGCTTCAAGCTCGCCCCCAACGGATCGGCCATCGCCATCTGGGGCGAGATCGCGCGCGACTGCGCCACCTTCGGCTGCCCCGACGCCCCCGAGCGCAGCCTCCCCGGCCCCGGCACCGGGCGGCTTTATGACGGCACGGACGGCTTCGTGCGCCACTGGGACCGCTGGGCCACCCCCGGCACCCACAACCGCATCTTCACCTTCCCGCTGGTGGACGGCAAGGCGCAAGGGTCGGGCGCGCCTGCCGACGGGCGCGACCCCGCGACCGGGATCACCGCCGACACGCCGACCATGCCCTTCGGCGGGGGCGAGGAAATCGCCTTCGCGCCTGACGGCAAGACGCTCTACTTCACCGCGCGCCTCGCCAACGCCGAGGAGCCGCGCTCGACCAATCTCGATATCTACGCCGCCGACCTCACCGGCGCCGCGCCCCGCCTGCTGACCGCGGCCAACCTCGCGACCGACACCACCCCTGCCGTATCCCCCGATGGCCGCTATCTCGCGTGGCTGGCGATGGAGCGGCCGACCTACGAGGCGGACAAGCTGGCGGTGCAGCTGCTCGACCTTAGGACCGGCAAGGCGCGCAACCTCACCAAGGACACCGACCTCAGCTTCGGCAGCCTTGCGTGGGCGGCGGACGGCAAGAGCCTGATCGCCACCGCGCAAAAGGTGCTCGACACCCCGGCCTTCCGCATCGACATCGCCACCGGCAAGGTCACCGAACTGAACCTGATGGCAGGCAACGAGGCGCATATCGCCAATCTTGTGCCGCTGCCGGGGGGCCGCGCGCTGTTCACGCGGGATTCGCTGGGCCAGCCCGCCGAACTCTACCTGTCGGACGGCATGGGGCAGGCCCGCCCGCTGACCGATGTCGCCACCACCCGCATGGGCCAGATGGCAAGCGTCGTCACCCGCCGCTTCAGCTTTGCCGGGGCCAATGGCGACACGGTGTGGGGCCAGATCACCCGGCTTGCCGACAAGACAGGGCCGATCCCGGCGATCCTCTACATCCACGGCGGGCCGCAGGGCAGCTTCAACGACAGCTGGTCGAACCGCTGGAACCCGCGCGTCACCGCCAGTCAGGGCTACGCCGTCATCTCGGTCGATTTCCACGGCAGCACCGGGTACGGGCAGGCCTTCACCGATGCGATCAACCGCGACTGGGGCGGCAAGCCCTTGGAAGACCTGCAAAAAGGCCTCGCCGCCGCGCTTGCGCTCGACCCGCAGATCGATGGGGAGCGCGCCTGCGCGATGGGGGCGAGCTATGGCGGCTACATGGTCAACTGGATCGCCGGCAACTGGCCCGACCGCTTCGACTGCATCGTCCAGCACGATGGCCTCTTCGACATGCGCTCGATGTATTATGCGACCGAGGAATCGTGGTTCCCGCGCTGGGATTTCGGCGGCTCCTACGAGGAAGCCAAAGAGACCTACGAGAGGTTCAACCCCGCCAATTACGTCGCCAACTGGCGCACCCCGATGCTGGTGGTGACAGGCGAGAAGGACTTCCGCGTCCCCTACACACAAGGGCTGCAAAGCTTCACCGCGCTGCAGGAACGCGGCATCCCCTCGCAATTGCTGGTCTTCCCGGATGAAAACCACTGGGTGCTGGGCGCGAAGAACTCGCTGCAATGGCACAACACGGTCTTCGCCTGGCTCGATCGCTGGCTGAGGGCGGAGGAGAGCGGCGAGTGACCGACGAGGATCTGCACTGCGCGCAGAGCAATCTCGCCCGGCATTACGGCGATCCGGCGAGCGGCACCGGCATCGCGCGGCACATCGTGCTCTGCGCGATTTCGGAGAAGCAGAAGTGCTGCTCGCGCGAGGCGGGGGAGGAGGCGTGGGGGTTCCTCAAATCCCGGCTGAAGGAACTCGGCCTCGTCGGCCCGCAGCGCAATCCCGATAGCGCGCGCGGGGCGGGCGGAGGCGTGCAGCGGACCAAGGCGGACTGCCTGCAACTCTGCGCCGCCGGCCCCATCGCGGTCGTGTGGCCCGACGGGGTTTGGTATCACTCCTGCTCGCCCGCGGTGCTCGAGCGGGTGATTCAGGAACACCTGATCGGCGGCGTGCCGGTTGAGGAATTCAGGCTCAAGCCGATGAGTTGAATGCCACTTTCGGTGGCGCAGACCACTTACCCCGCCTCCCCACCCGGCCACCAATAAAACCACTATGTTATGGTGGCCGGGTGGGGAGGCGGGGCGGGGGGCCTGCATCGCGCGTCAGCGCGACTTAATCGTCCTTCGGGCTCCAGAACTCGTCCTTGCCCGGCAGCTGGTTGTCGACCGATTCGTCGTGCCCCGTGCCGTTGGAGAGGAACACCAGCCCCATCAGCGCGCCGCCGAGCAGCATCGTCAGGCTGATCCCGAGCGCGACCGCGATGTAGAAATGCACCGAAATCATGCCGTTATAGGCAAACAGCAGCCCCATCGCGATGGCGACCACCAGCACGGTGACCGTTAGCAACACCTTCATGATCTGGCGATAGCGCGCCCAGGCGTGGGCCGCGTTCACGGGATCGTCGAGCGGGGATTTGCGCGTCATGCCCCCGACATGGCGCGCACGGGGGCGCATTGCAACGCGCGAAAGCTGCAAGGTGGCCTGCATCGGACGCAATGGGACCGCAATGGCAGCGCTACGTGATGCGACGGAGCGATTCGCCTTTTGCCGCAAAGCATGGCATTTTCCCCGTCCGATAGAGGGAGACTGCCATGACCATCGCCCGTATCATCGCCCAGCGCGGCCCATCCGACATCATCGCCTGCGACGTCGCCACGCCCGTGGCGCAGGTCGTCCAGACGCTCGCCACCAAGCGCATCGGCGCGCTGCCGGTGCTGCGTGAGGGCAAGGTGGTGGGGATCGTCTCGGAACGCGACGTGATCTACCGCTTGGCCGACAAGGGGCGCGAATGCCTCGACCTGCCCGTGGGCGAGATCATGACCTCGCCCGCGATCACCGTCGAACCCGCCACCACGGTGGACGAAGCGCTGGGCATGATGACCCGCCGCCGTTTCCGCCACTTCCCGGTGGTCGAGAATGGCGCGCTGGTCGCCTTCATCTCGATCGGCGATCTCGTGAAGCACAAGATGGACGAAGTGCAGCACGAAGCCGATGCGATGCGCAACTACATTCAGGCGGTGTGACCGCTTGAGGAACGCCCCTGCGCGCCTTAGATTGGTGGCATGAGCGCCGAGCCCCTGATCCTCACTCCCTCCGCCGCCAAGCGGGTGGCCCTTATCGCGCAAAAGCAATCGCGCCCCGCGATCCTGCGGCTTGCGGTCGAGGGCGGGGGATGTTCGGGCTTTCAATACAAGTTCGACCTCGCCGACGCGCCCGATGCCGACGATTCCGTCTCCGAATGCGACGGGGTGAAGCTGGTGGTCGATCCGGTCAGCCTCGATCTCATCGCGGGCAGCACAGTGGATTTCGTCGAGTCGCTCGGCGGCGCGGCCTTCAAGGTCGAAAACCCGCAGGCCGCCGCCGGTTGCGGCTGCGGTGCGAGTTTCGGGATTTAGATTAGACCCGCGGGGCCGTTTGCGGCACAAGCGCGCGCATGAAAATCGCCACCTTCAACATCAACGGCATCAAGGCGCGCGGGCCCCGCCTTGTCGAATGGCTCGAGGAAACCCGCCCGGCGGTCGCTTGCCTGCAGGAAATCAAGACGCAGGACGAAGGCTTCCCCGCGAGCGATTTCGAGGCGATCGGCTATTCCGCGATCTGGCACGGGCAGAAGAGCTTCAACGGCGTCGCGATCCTCGCCGATACGCGCGCGGGCCACACCATCACCGAAGTGCAGCGCGGACTCGGCATCCCCGGCCCGAACGAGGGCGATGAGGAGCAGGCACGCTATCTCGAGGCGGATGTCTCGGGCGTGCGCATCGCCTGCCTCTACCTCCCCAACGGCAATCCGCATCCCGGGCCGAAATTCACCTACAAGCTGGCGTGGATGGCGCGGCTGCGTGAGCGGATGGCGCAAATCTGGGCCGAGGAAGTGCCCGCCGTGGTGCTCGGCGATTTCAACGTCATCCCGCATGATGACGATGTGTGGTCGGTGAAGGCGATGCAGGACGATGCGCTGATGCAGCCCGAAAGCCGCACCGCCTATGCGCGCCTGCTCGCCGATGGCTGGACCGACGCGATCCGCACCCACAACCCGCGCGGCGGCGTGTGGACCTACTGGGACTATCAGGCGGGCGCCTGGCAGCGCGATCACGGCTTCCGCATCGACCACATCCTGCTCTCGCCCGAATGCGCCGACCGGATGGAAAGCTGCGGCGTCGACAAGGCCTATCGCGGCCGCGAGAAGGCCAGCGACCACACGCCTGTTTGGGTCAGGCTTTCAGCCTGATCCTCGCCGAGTCTCGCCCTGACGGGCGATCGGCTGCGGGCGGGCGGTCGCCCTTGCGGCCCTTCGGGCCGATGCATGCTTGACGCTGTTCGGCGCGCAGCGCCGCCAGCCCGACCGGGCGCCCGCAGCGGCGTGGGGGCTTGCCCCCACATCATCCGCGAGGATCACCTATAGAAGATATGCGTGTCGATCTGGGCGAGGCGCGTCTTGGTGCGGCTCCAGCCGGGGCTGACGTAGCGGGCGTGGAAGAACACCGCGCCCCCCGCCTCGGATTCCCACAGGCCCTTGTGCGCGATCTGCGCGATGGCGACCGCGCGCCGCCAGGCTGCGGTGCCTTCGCGCACGGCGGGCATCTGCCGTCCGCGCATGAAGGAGAACTGCCCTGGCTGCGCCACCACGCCGCAATAGGAGCGCGGAAAGCGGCGGTCTTCGCTGCGGTTGATGATCACCTGCGCCACCGCCAGCTGGCCGGCCAGCGGCTCGCCGCGGGCTTCGAAATAGACCGCACCGGCAAGGCAGCGCAGCTCGGCATCCATCGGGGCGGCCGTATCCACCATGCCGACCAGCTCGGCGAGCGATCCGGCTTCGGTGAGGGTGGGGGCAGAAGCGTCTTCGGTGACGGTCTCATCGGGGAGCGGCTGCACCACCGGTTCGGCCACGAAGGTGATCGCTTCGGGAACCAGCTCGGCGGCAGGAAGCGCGCTCGGCTGATCGGGGGCAGCTTGCGCCAGAGCGGCGGTTTCGGGGCCGCTCGGAAACAGGGTGGCAGCAATGGCGAGGCCCGCAATCGCGGCAACAGTGGCAGTCTTGCGACTCATTCAATCTACAAATCGGGCGGTGAGCGCGCGCAGTCGCAGGTTGGAACCTTTTGCCGTCTCTTGCGATTGGGGGTTCGAGAAAGCCTGCCGGCCGCTCCCCGTCTGCGTGCTGGGGGATCGGCCGAATTGCCGTTCGCCAGCCTGCGCTAGGGATTGGCGGGGGCGGTTAGCTGGGTTGACGTGTGCGTCAACGCAATTCGTTAAGCCGTGCGACGAACCGTTCGGGATCCGCGATATCCACCTCGATTAGCCACAAATCGGGGTCCCTGGCGTGCCTACGGGCCAGATAGTCGGAAAATTCCTGTTGTTTTTCAGGTTCTTCCGATTTTGTGGCAACAAAAAGGCGCGTTCCGTCGCGCTGGGGCATTCTTTCGTAAAGCACCGAAGCCTTGCCGCGACACAGCGTTACAAGTGCGATGGTGCCCGCGTCGCGTTCACCCTTTGCCACAATGGTTGCATAACCGCCCTGCGACTCGGCGAGGCGGAGAATCGCGCCTGCCTCAAGATGTGCGGGCAGGCGCGCGTCGCCGGTCACAGCCCCGAAGGCCCGCCCGCGGCATAGCCCGGCAAGCTGGACAGCGCGATGCGGCTTTTCATGAAGGTGCCGGTGCCGCGCCCGATCTCGTCGCCCTCGGCGTCGACCAGCCGCGCTTCGGCAACGAACACCCGCCGCCGCCCGCTGACCCAGCGCCCCTCGGCGGTAACGGTGCCGGCGCGCACCGGTTTGGTGAAGTGCAGATTGAAGCTGGTGGTGAGCAGGAAGCGGTCGGTTACCAGCGAATTGGCGGCATAGAAGGCCGCATCGTCGAGCATCTTGAAGTAGATCGTCCCGTGTGCCGCGCCCGCCGCGTGGTAATCCTCCGGCGTGACGGTGAAGGTCAGCCGCGAGCGGCCCTCGCCCGGAAGGTGCAACCCGCTGGCGAACTTGGCGTTGACCGGGGCCGAAGCATAGAGCCGCTCCAGCGCCCGGTAGTGCTGCTCGGCACCCGTGGCAGGAGAGATCGCATCGTCGCCGGACATGAGACCGCTTCGGGAAATCAGGCCGCGTCGCGCAGGAACTGGTCGGTCAGCAGCGCGTAGATCGCCTCGGCATCGGGCGCATCGGCGAGCATCTGGAGCATCGCCTCATCCCGCGTCAGGCGCGAAATCGCGGCGAGCGCGTGGAGGTGCGTCGCCCCGGCATTCTCGGGCGAGACCAGCCCGCAGATCAGCGAGACCGGGCGCGAATCCGCCGCGGCGAAATCGATCGGCGTCTCCAGCCGGATCAGCGCGAGGCTGGGGCGGCGCACGTCCTTGCTGCGGCAATGCGGGATCGCCACCCCGCGCCCGAAACCGGTGCTGCCCAGCGCCTCGCGCGATTCGAGGCTTTCGAGCACCGCATCCGCATTCAGCCCATAGGCCTCGGCCAGCACCTCGGCCGTTCGCTGGAGCACCTTGGGCTTGGAATCGAGCCGGGCGAGGGCAATCGCCTGCGGTGAAAGAGCCAGGTTGACGTCCATTACTCAACGAATCCCGATTGCACTCACGCCCCCCGTGACGGGTGGCGAAAAACCGTTCCGGTCATGCTGTCTGAAGCATCGCCGGGCCGGGGCGGTAGCCCCTCCTGCTACTGCCGCCTGAGCCTTGGGAAAGCGCCGCTGCCCTTGCGGCGAAGGCGTATCCCGGCCCTATTTCGGCTCGACCCACCCGATCGAGCCATCGGCGCGCCTGTAGACCATATTATGCCGTCCGGTGCCAGCATTTTTGAAAAACAGCGCCCCGGTGTTGCGCAGGTCCATCATCATCACCGCATCCGCGACGCTGGCGGTGGGGATGTCGACGCGGGTTTCGGCGATGACCAGCGGCGCGTCGGCGGCGACTTCCTCCTCCTCGTCCTCCTCGACCGCGAAGATGGTGTAGGCGGCCTCTTCCTCGCCGCGGGCGTGATCGGCCTGTTCGTGGCGGTCGGTGAGGCGGCGCTTGTAGCGGCGCAGCTGCTTCTCGATCTTGCCCACGGCATCGTCGAAGGCGACGTGGGCATCATGCGCGGTGCCTTGCGCCTTCAGGATCAGGCCCTGCATCACATGGGTGACGATATCGCAGCTGAACGCGCCCGCCGGCGCCTTGCCGAAGGTCACCTGGCTCGACAACGCGCGGTCGAAATACTTGTCCACCACCGCACTGAGGCGTTCGGCGGCGTGTTCCTGCAAGGCTGCGCCGGTGTCCATCTGATGGCCCGAAATCCGAATATCCATGAAGCAAAGCCTCCCGATGAGGTTGAGGATCGAGGTGGGGTGGCAGGGGCCGCGCGGGCTTCAGCGAGTCCAGATCGCGTCGGCGATTCCGGCGATGAAGGCGCGGTGACGTTCCAGCTCCTCCGGGCTGGCAACATGAGGGCGGGGTTCCCGCCGCGGCTTGTCGGCGGGCGGGCGGTGCCAGGGCATGTTGCCCGGCTGCGCTGTGGCGGTATCGGCCGCAGGGTCGATCGGGCTGAGGCCGAGCCCGATCTGGCGGCCCCCGGTCAGCTCGACATAGACCTGCGCCAGCAATTCGGCATCGAGCAGCGCGCCGTGCTTGACGCGGTGGCTCCGGTCGATCCCGTAGCGGGTGCACAGCGCATCCAGACTGAGCTTGGCACCGGGGTGCTTCTTGCGGGCGAGGGCGACGGTATCGACCATCCGGTCCATGCCGATGGGTTCGCGGCCCGCCAGCTCCAGCTCGTTGTTGAGGAAGCCGAAATCGAACCCGGCATTGTGCGCCACCAGCGGCGCATCGCCCAGAAAGGCGAGCAATTCGTCGGCGCTTTCGGCGAATTTCGGCTTGGTCGCGAGGAAGGCGGCGCTGAGGCCGTGCACCCGCTCGGCCTCGGCAGGCATGTCGCGTTCGGGGTTGAAATAGGCGTGGAAGCTGCGGCCCGTCTCGACCCGGCCGACCATTTCGATACAGCCGATTTCCACCATGCGATCCCCGGTCTTGGGATCGAGCCCGGTGGTTTCGGTGTCGAAAATGATCTCACGCATTTGCCGGACTATCTGCCCAAGTTCGGGCAGTTGCAAGCGCCGGATTCGATCAAAGTGACGCAATCAGCGCGGCGACAGCAGCGCGGGTTTCTGCAAGCGTGGTGCCGGTGTCGATGACGTGATCGGCGCGCGCGCGTTTTTCGGAATCGTGGAGCTGCAGGCCATAGATATGATCGAATTTCTCGCGCGTCATGCCGGGGCGGGCGAGCACGCGGGCGCGCTGCACATCCTCGGGCGCAGAGACGACGACGATGGTGTCGACGCTCTCGTGCCCGCCGCGCTCGAACAGCAGCGGAATGTCGAACACCACGGCGCGCTTGTCGGCGTGGGCTGCGAGGAAGGCGGCGCGTCTGGCGGCGACGGCGGGGTGGACGATGGCTTCGAGCAGGGCGAGGGCGGCTGTGTCGGCGAAGACTTGATGGCCCAGCCGGTCACGGTCGACGCCATCGGGGCCGGTCGATCCGGGGAAGGCGGCCTCGATCGCGGGGAGAAGCTCGCCGCCCGCCCCCTGCATTGCGCGCACTTCGGCATCGGCGTCGAACACGGGGATTCCGGCCTCGACGAACATGCCTGCGACGGTGGATTTGCCCATGCCGATGCTTCCGGTGAGGCCGATGATCTTCGGGCGGGTCATTGGGTGAGAATCGCCCGCAATTCGGCATCATGCTCGCGCAGGGCGGGCTCACCGAAGAATTTTGCGAAGGCGACCGCGGCCTGGCCGATCAGCATGGCGAGCCCGTCGATGGTGCGGTGGCCTCGCGCCCGGGCGGCTTGCAGGAAGGCGGTATCGCGCGGGGCGGTGACGATGTCGTAGGCGATGCTCCCCGGCGGGGCGTGGCTCCAGTCGAAGGGGAGGGGGGGCTGGCCCGCCATCCCGAGGCTCGAGGCGTTGATGACGAGATCGCAACACCCCTCGCGGTCGTCGAAGGCGAAGTCGGTCGGGTCAGCGAAATGCGCGAGGTCGATGGCGTAATGCTCGCCTTCGGGGGCGAGTTCATCGAGCAGCGCGCGCGCCTTGGCGGGATCGCGGCCTGCGACCACCAGCGTGAAGCCGTGACCCGCCAGCGCCGCGATGATCGCCCGCGCCGCGCCTCCGGTGCCGAGGATGCGCGCCATGCGGAAATAATGCGTGCGGGTAAGGTCTGCGCCGAGCGGTTCGAGGAACCCGGCAGCATCGGTGTTGGTGCCGGCGAGCGCGCCCTCCCCCAGCGGCAGGATCGTGTTGACCGCACCGATGCTGTCGGCGGGCGGATCGATCCGGTCCAGCAGCGGCATCACCGCCTGCTTGTGCGGCATGGTGACATTGCACCCGCGCCAGAGAGGGTCTTGCCGCCGCGCGGCGAGATAGTCGGCGAGTTCCTCCGGCCTGACATGGCAGGCACGGTAGTCGGCTTCGATGCCGAGCTTGCCCAGCCAGAAGCCGTGGATCGCCGGGGACTTGGACTGCGCGATGGGATCGCCGATCACTTCCGCATAGGGGCGGGTCATGCCAGCAGCACCCCTTCCTCGCGCAGCGCGCCCAGCAAGGGGAGCAGCGGCATTCCGAGCACGGTGAACTGGTCGCCCTCGATCGCCGAGAACAGCTGCACCCCCGGTCCCTCGATCCGGAAGGCCCCGACGGTGTGGCTGATTTCCGGCCATTCGAGCGTCAGGTAGTGTTCGATAAAATCGTCGGAGAGATCGCGCACGTGCAGCCGGGCGAGGGCGGCGTGGCTCCATTCGCAGCCGTCGTCCCGCACCAGCGCGGCGGCGGAGTGGAGTTCCATCACTCGCCCCGAGAAGAACCGCAGATGTTCTCCCGCTTCCTCCCGGCTCGCGGGCTTGTCGAAGCGGCGACCATTGCAGACCACCAGCGAATCCGAGCCCAGCACCAGCGCTTGCGGGTTGCCCTCCGCCACAGCCGCCGCCTTGGCGACCGCGAGCGCCTCGGCCACCTCGGCGGGCGCAGCGCCTTCCAGCCCGGCCTCGAGCGCGCGCTCGTCGATATCGGCGGGGATGCTCTTATAGGCCACGCCCGCCGCATCGAGCATCGCCCGGCGCGAAGCACTTTTGCTCGCCAGAATCAGAGTCATATCGGCTTGCCCACCCCGCCTTCGCTCGCGGGCTTGCGGTCGCGTTCCTGCGCCAGCCGGATGATTGCCGCGGCGGTCTCCTCGATCGAGCGGCGGGTCACGTCGATCACCGGCCAGCCATTATCGGCAAACATCCGCCGGGCAAATTGCAGCTCGGCCTTGACGCGGTCGTTGTCCACGTAAGCGGTCTCGGTCGCTTCGTTCAGCGACAGCAACCGGTTGCGGCGGATCTGCACCAGCCGTTCGGGCGAGGTCGTCAGCCCCACCACCAGCGGGTGCCTGAGCCCGAACAGCGCCTTGGGCGGGGGGCTTTCGACCACCAGCGGGATATTGGCGACCTTGTAGCCGCGATTGGCGAGATAGATGCTCGTCGGTGTCTTGGACGAACGCGAGACCCCCGCGAGGACGATGTCGGCCTCCTCCCAATCCTCATGCGCGAGGCCATCGTCGTGGGCGATGGTGTATTGAATCGCATCGACGCGCTTGAAATAGCTCTCGTCCATCATGTGCTGGCGGCCGGGGCGGCCATGCGCTTCCTGCCCGAGCTGCGCCTCCAATGCGGCGGTCACCTGGTCGAGCACCGGCACCGCAGGCAGGCCGAGATGACGGCAATGCTCTTCCAGCCGCTTTCTCGTCTCGGGGTTCACCAGCGTGTAGAGCACCAGCCCCGGATGCGCGGCCAGATCGGGGACGATCCGGTCGAGATGCTGGAGCGATCGCACCATCGGCCAGAAATGCCGGTTCACCGCCGGGTTATCGAACTGCGCCAGCGCCGCCTTGGCGATCATCTCCAGCGTCTCGCCGGTCGAGTCGGATACAAGGTGGAGATTGAGCTGGTTCATCACCCGGCGCGCCTGTGGACAGAAACGCGCATAAACCACGGGAGGGCGGAGTGGACAAGCTGGGGAGCACTTTTCATGCCCGCTCCCGGCCTTTTCCTCGGGGTATTTGCCCACACGGGACAAGTTTGGTCGACAGGCTGTGAAGAGTGGGGATAAAGCCAGCTTGACGTCCAATCCTTGCGGATTCGGTGGGGGCTTGAGTCAGGTGGGCTGAATGGGGGTAAGCCGGCAAGCGCCGGTAATTCCCGCTATCCACAGGGCCAACAGACTCCATCAATCCTTTTATAATTTGATTTGTTTTGTTCTAAGGAACCCTATGCCCGGTCCGCTTCTCGATACGCTCAAAGGTGTCCGTCAGGACGTCGCTCCCGTCTGGCTCATGCGGCAGGCGGGGCGTTATCTGCCCGAATACAGGGAGTTGCGCGCCGAAAAGGGCGGGTTCCTCGAACTGGTTTACGACAGCGAGGCCGCAGCCGAGATCACCGTGCAGCCGATCCGGCGCTTCGGGTTCGACGGGGCGATCCTGTTTTCCGACATTCTGATCGTGCCGCACGCGATGGGGCAGGGACTGACCTTTCAGGCCGGCGAAGGCCCGCATCTGTCGCCGACACTGCTCGAGGTGGAGCTGGACAGCTTCACCCCGGCGTTCGAGCGCTTCGAGCCGGTTTACGAGACCGTGCGCCGCACCCGCGCCATGATCGGCGAGCGGGTGACGATGCTCGGCTTTGCGGGGAGCCCCTGGACGGTCGCGACCTACATGATCGCGGGCGAAGGCTCCAAGGATCACCACGCCGCACGGCTGCTCGCCTATCGCGATGCGGGGCGGATGCAGGCGATCATCGATGCGATCGTCGATGTCTCGGTGACCTATCTGCGCGGCCAGATCGATGCGGGCGCCGAAGCGGTGCAGCTGTTCGACAGCTGGGCGGGGAGCCTTGCGCCCGATCAGTTCGAAAAGTGGGTGGTGGCGCCCAATGCCGCGATCACCGCGAAGCTCAAGCAATCGCACCCCGATACACCGGTGATCGGCTTCCCCAAGGGCGCAGGCGCAAAACTGCCCGCCTACGCACGCGAGACGGGCGTGGATGCGGTGGGCCTCGACGAGACGCTCGATCCCGTGTGGGCGCATCAGAGCCTGCCTGCCGGAATGCCGGTGCAGGGCAATTTCGATCCGCTGCTGCTGGAAGCGGGCGGCCCGGCACTCGCGGCGCGGGTGAAGACCATCATCGCCGCCTTCGAGGATCGCCCGCACGTCTTCAACCTCGGCCACGGGATCGGGCAGTTCACCCCGATTTCGCACGTCGAGGAATTGCTCGCGGCACTAAGGGGCTAAAGACATGAAGGCGCTGCTTTCGGATATCTACCTGTTCCTCAAGTCGGGCCATGTGATCTTCATGGTGTTCTGGCTCGCCGGGCTGTTCATGCTGCCGCGCCAGTGCATCTACATGCTCGACCACGCGCCGGGCTCGGCAGGCGAGGCCAAGTGGGCGACCCGCATGGGCAAGCTGCGGAAAATCATCCTCACGCCGGCGCTGATCATCGTCTGGGTGCTGGGGCTGACGATGGCCTATAGCGGCGGGTGGTTCACCTCCGGCTGGCTCCACGCCAAGCTGACGCTGGTGCTGGCGCTGACCGGCTATCATGGATGGCTGGTGGCGCAGACCAAGAAGATGGCGCGCGGCGAACGGCCGCTGACCGAAGGCACCTTGCGGATGATCGGCGAGGTGCCCGGCCTGCTGCTGATCGTGATCGTGCTGCTGGTCTATCTGAAGCCCTTCTGAGGCGCGCGGGGGGCTGCAATCACCGATTGACCTCGCAGCCCCGCGCTCCTATTTCCAAGGCACCTATCCGGTAGCGGAGCGGCGCGATGCCCTCCGACAGGTCTGCTTTCTCCAAGCCCAGCCCCGCGTCCAACCGGGGCACCTCTTTCCCCAAGAGGCACTGACCATCCGGCCACTCATCTGACTTTCGGACACGACACACATGCATCTCAAGGACCTCAAGCGAAAGACCCCGGCCGAACTGGTCGCGATGGCGGAAGAACTCGGCGTCGAGGGCGCCTCGACCATGCGGCGGCAGGATCTGCTGTTCAGCATCCTGCGCGAACTGGCCGAGGACGAGGAATACGAAGAAAAGATCATGGGGATCGGCACCATCGAGGTGCTGCAGGACGGCTTCGGCTTCCTACGCAGCCCCGAGGCGAATTACCTCGCCGGCCCGGACGATATCTACGTCTCGCCCAACCAGGTCCGCCGCTGGGGCCTGCGCACCGGCGACACCGTCGAAGGCGAGATCCGCGCCCCGCGCGAGGGTGAGCGCTATTTCGCACTCACTACGCTTGCCAAGGTCAATTTCGACGATCCCGACGCGGTGCGCCTGCGCACCAATTTCGACAACCTCACCCCGCTCTATCCCGATCAGAAGCTGAGCCTCGACACGCTCGACCCGACGGTGAAGGACAAAAGCGCGCGGGTGATCGACATCATCGCCCCGCAGGGCAAGGGCCAGCGCGCGCTGATCGTCGCCCCGCCGCGCACGGGTAAGACCGTGTTGCTGCAGAACATCGCCAAGGCGATCACCGACAACCACCCCGAGGTGTTCCTGATCGTCCTGCTGGTCGACGAACGGCCCGAGGAAGTCACCGACATGCAGCGTTCGGTGAAGGGCGAGGTGATCTCCTCGACCTTCGACGAACCCGCCAACCGCCACGTGCAGGTTGCCGAAATGGTGATCGAAAAGGCCAAGCGCCTGGTCGAGCACAAGCATGACGTGGTGATCCTGCTCGACTCCATCACCCGTCTCGGCCGAGCCTACAACACCGTGGTGCCTTCCTCGGGCAAGGTGCTGACCGGCGGTGTGGATGCGAACGCACTCCAGCGGCCCAAGCGGTTCTTCGGCGCAGCGCGCAATATCGAGGAGGGCGGCTCGCTCTCGATCATCGCCACCGCGCTGATCGATACCGGCAGCCGCATGGACGAAGTGATCTTCGAAGAGTTCAAGGGCACCGGCAACAGCGAAATCGTGCTCGACCGCAAGGTTTCGGACAAGCGCATCTTCCCGGCATTGGATGTCGGCAAGTCCGGCACCCGCAAGGAAGAACTGCTGGTGCAGAAGGACAATCTCAGCAAGATGTGGGTGCTGCGCCGCATCCTGATGCAGATGGGCACCGTAGATGCGATGGAATTCCTGCTCGACAAGATGAAGGATTCCAAGACCAACGAAGACTTCTTTGCCACGATGAATCAATAGCATAACCTGGCCGCGCGGGTCATGGGGTCGACCCGCGCGAGACAGGCAAGAGGGATGGGATTACGTGCTCAGCCAGTATCTCTACATCAGCACCGCGCCGACCCTGCCGCGCGAGGACGTTGACGCGATCCTCGCCACGAGTGCGCTCAACAATCCCCGGCGCGGGATCACCGGCCTGCTGCTGTTCAACGGCCGCAACTTCCTCCAGCTGCTCGAGGGTGAGGAGGGCGAGGTTTCCGAACTGATGCAGACCATCGCCGCCGATCCGCGCCACTCGGGTGTCTCGGTGATCGACCGGCGCAGCATCGCCGAACGCGCCTGCCCCGACTGGGCGATGAAGCGTGTGATGATCGCCGAAAGCATCGAAACCCGCCGCGACATGCTCGAACGCGATCTGCCCGAGGGGCTCGACCCCGAAGTGCGCAAGATGATCGTCAACTTCGCTGTCCTGAACTGACACCACGGAAAAATCCTTAAGCGCCCGAGAGGCTCTGTCAGGCTTCGCGGGCCTATGCTGCCGCGTTGTCACAGGACCGAGGGGACCACGGTGCGCAGGATCATCTATCGCAGCAGGGCCAGGCCTGAGCTCGACCGGGCCGAGCTGTTCCGGCTGCTCTACCATGCCCGGGCCAGCAACGAGACGCGCGGGCTATCGGGCGTGCTGATGCGCGCCGGGGCCGAACTGCTGCAAGTGCTCGAAGGCGAGACCTGGAAGCTGGTCGCAACCTTCGAAGCGATCCGCCGCGACCCGCGCCATAGCGACGTGACGGTGCTCGACGAACGCTCGATCTCCGAGGCGACCTTCGCCGGCTGGCCGATGCGCTATTTCGACGATCACGATATCTGCAAGGCCGTGCAGCAGATGACCGAAAAGGCGGGGGGCCGGCTCCCGCCGACGATCGGCGCCGCGGTGAGCGATTTCTTCGTCGAGGCCTTCGTCGATGCCGACAGCGTCAGCCCTTCGCCTTTTGAAGCTGCGCTGCCATCATCTCCCAGACCTTGTTGATTGCCTTGAGCGGCCGCACCATCACCTTGAAATCAGTGATCTTTCCGGCCTTGTCGAAGCGAATGATATCGACCCCGTTGACGGTGATCCCGTCCATCTCGGTGACGAATTCGAGCATCATCTCGTCCCCGTCCACCAGCTCGCGGACATAGCGGAAGCTGTCGTTCCCCAACGTGTGGCTGGCGGCGACGAGATAGGCCATCACCACCGGCTTGCCGACCTGCGGGGTGTGCACCACGGGGGAGTGGAACACCGCATCATCCGCCAGCAGATCGGCGAGGAGGGCAGGGTCGCTCCCGCCCTCCATATAGGCGTGCCACCGGGCGAGGCCTTCGCGCGCGGCGCTCACCCGAGATGCTCGGCAAAGAACGCCGCGGTTCGCCCGTCGGCGAGGTTGGCGGCGGCATCGTAGCGGCGCTTGCCGTGTTCGGTGGCAAAGCCGTGGTCGAGCCCCTCGTAATCGTGCAGCGTCACTTTGGGGTGATCGTCGAGCCCTTCGTGCATCGCGGCCTGTGTTTCACGTGAAACAAAGCCGTCTGCGGTGGGAATGTGCAGCATCAGCGGATGCGCGATCGCGTGCTTTTCTCCGAGCAGACCGTCGATCCCGACCCCGTAATAGCCGACGCTCGCGTCGATATCCGTGCGCGCCGCGGTCATATAGGCGAGCCGCCCGCCGAGGCAGTAGCCGACGCAGCCGACCTTGGCGACGCCCAGCTCGCGCCGGATGTGGTGGATCGTCGCCTCGATATCGCGGATGCCCGCGTCCTGATCGAACTTGCCCATCAGGTCGAGCGCGGTCTGGAATTCGCTCTCGACATCGGGATCGAGGCTGACTTCGGGCTGCAAGCGCCAGAACAGATCGGGCGCGACCGCGAGATAGCCTTCGGCGGCGAACTTGTCGCACTTCTGGCGGATGCCCGGGTTCACCCCGAAGATCTCCTGAATGACAAGGATCGCCGCGCGCGGGGTGCCTTCGGGCCTGGCGACATAGGCGCCGAACTGTACATCGCCTTCCAGCGTGGAAATCGCGGTGTTGAGGGTCATGGGGTCTCTCCTGAAGCTTTGGGGGATGGTGGGCGTAGGCGTGGTCTATCGCTTGCCTTGCCCGCCTGCCAAGCGCAAATGGTGGGGCGAGGAGAAGTGCTGATGAAGATCACCATCGAAGTCGATTGCACCCCGGAAGAAGCGCGCAGCTTCCTCGGCCTGCCCGATGTGAGCGCCGCCAATTCGGTCTATGTCGAAAACATCACCAAGGCGATGAAGGGCGTCTCCAACCCCGCGCAGATGGCGGAGTATGCGCAAGCGCTCGCGCCGATGGGGCAGGTTGGGCTGAAGCTGTTCCAGAGCTTCGTCGAGGGCGGGATGAAGGCAGCGTCTGGCGGCGGAGCGAAAAAGACCGACTGATCCCATGACCACGGGTGCGACCATCTTCGCGCTGTCGAGCGGCGCGCCGCCTGCTGGCGTGGGCGTGATCCGCGTGTCCGGCCCGCAGGCGCGTGCCGCGCTGGAGGCTTTGACGGGTAGGGTGCCCACGCCGCGCCGCGCCTCGCTCGCACGGTTGCGGGGGGCGGATGGCGCGCTGCTGGATGAGGCGCTGGTCTTGTGGTTTCCGGGGCCCAACACCGCGACGGGCGAGGATCTCGCCGAGTTCCACTGCCACGGAGGCCGCGCGGTGATCGCGGCGGTGGAGGCGGCGCTGGCCGCTTTGCCCGATACGCGCCGCGCCGAACCGGGCGAGTTCACCCGCCGCGCCTTTGCCAATGGCCGCATCGATCTCGCCGAGGCGGAAGGTCTGGGTGATCTGCTTGCCGCCGAGACTGAATTGCAGCGCGCGGCGGCGCTCGCCAATCTCGGCGGGGCGCTGTCGCGGCAGGTGGAGGGCTGGCGCGAAAGGGTGCTGGGCCTGTCGGCGGAAGTCGAGGGCGTGCTCGATTTCTCGGACGAGGAGGATTCCGCCGATTTACCCGAATGTTTCACGTGGAACATTGGCGCGCTCTGTGGGGAATTGGGTGAATGGCTCACGCGGCCTCGGTCGGAGCGGTTGGGGGAGGGGTTCCGCGTAGTCCTCGCTGGGCCGCCCAATGCCGGGAAGTCCACGCTGTTCAACGCGCTGGTCGAGAGCGAGGCGGCGATCACCTCCCCAATCGCGGGGACGACGCGCGATGTGATCGAACGCTCGGTGGCGATCGAGGGCGTGCCTTTCACGTTTGTAGACACAGCAGGTCTGCGCGTTGCGAGCGAAGATGCAATCGAAGCCATCGGCATCGCCCGCGCCGAGGCTGAGCTGGTGCGCGCCGATCTGGTGCTGTGGCTCGGGCCAGAGGGGGAGGGGCCGGAAGGTGCCTGGGAGATCGCGGCGCAGGCGGATGTTCCGGGCTTTGTTGCTAAGTCTGCGGCGCGCTTTACCCTGTCGGCCACGACAGGGGAGGGGGTCGCCGCGCTCAAGACCGCATTGGTGCAAGCCGCCCGCGCCGCCCTGCCCAAACCGGGCGAAGCGGCGCTCAATGCCCGGCAGCACGCGCGCCTTGCCGAAGCGGACGAGGCTCTGGCGGCGGCAAAGAATCTTTCCGACCCGTTGCTGGTCGGCGAAGAACTGCGCCGCGCGCGTCTCGCCTTCGACCGGCTGATCGGCCGGGCGACGACCGAGGATATGCTCGACACGCTGTTCGGGCGCTTCTGCATCGGGAAGTGAGACGGCATTTTTCCGCTCAATGTTTCACGTGAAACATTGAGGATGAATTTGCCGCAAATTGTTTCACGTGAAACATTGGCTGCGCGCTCGCTCCGCAAATCCGCTTTGACGATCCCGGCGCCAGAGCCTATCTGCGCGCCATGCATTCCTTCGATGTCCTCGTCATCGGCGGCGGTCACGCCGGGGTGGAGGCTGCCTGCGCGGCGGCCCGCATGGGCGCGCGCACCGCGCTGGTGAGCTTCGACTTCGATGCCATCGGCGCGATGAGCTGCAACCCGGCGATCGGGGGCCTCGGCAAAGGGCATCTGGTGCGCGAGGTCGATGCGCTCGATGGGGTGATCGGGCGCGCAGCCGATGCGGGCGCGATCCATTACCGGATGCTCAACCGCTCCAAGGGGAGCGCCGTGTGGGGCCCGCGCGTTCAGGCCGACCGGGCGCGCTTCAAGGCGGCGGTGCAGGGCATCATCCGCGCGCAGGCCGATCTGACGCTGGTGCAGGGCGAGGCGGCGGCGCTGGTGCTGAAGGGCGGGGCGGTCGCCGGGCTGGAACTGGCCGATGGCACCGTGCTTGGCGCGCCGCGCGTGATTTTGTGCACCGGCACCTTCCTCGGCGGGGTGCTGTTTCGCGGCGAAGAGCGTTTCGAGGGCGGGCGCATCGGCGAGAATGCCGCCAAACGCCTCGCCCAGCAGCTGCGCGGTGCCGGTCTGCCGATGGCGCGGCTGAAGACCGGCACCCCGCCGCGGCTCGACGGGCGCACGATCAATTGGGCGGTGCTCGAAGAACAACCCTCCGACGGCGAGGCCTGGACCATGTCGCCGCTCACGCGTGCGCGGATCAACCCGCAGGTGTTCTGCGCGATGACCCGCACGACACAGGCGGGGCATGATGCCATCCGCGCCAATCTTCACCGCTCCCCGCTGTTTTCCGGTGCGATTGCCGCGGCGGGCCCGCGCTATTGCCCTTCGATCGAGGACAAGATCCACCGTTTCGGCGACCGCGAGGGGCATCAGGTGTTTCTCGAGCCCGAGGGGCTGGACACGCACATGGTCTATCCCAACGGGATCAGCACCTCGCTCCCCGTGGATGTGCAGGAGACCGTGGTGCGCACCATGCCGGGCTGCGAGCGGGTGGCGATCGTGCAGCCGGGCTATGCGGTCGAATATGACCACATCGACCCGCGCGCGCTGACGCCGGACTTGCAGGTCCGCGCGATCCCCGGGCTCTATTGCGCGGGGCAGATCAATGGGACGACCGGCTATGAGGAAGCCGCCGCGCAGGGGCTGGTCGCAGGCCTGGAGGCTGCCGCCGCGGTCCTCGGCAAGGCGGCCCCCGCGCTCGACCGGGCCGATTCCTATATCGCGGTGATGGCCGATGACCTGACCTTGCAGGGCGTGTCGGAGCCCTACCGGATGCTCACCGCCCGCGCCGAATATCGGCTGCGGCTGCGCGCCAACAATGCTGCGACCCGGTTGACGGGGCTTGGCATTGAAGCGGGCTGCATCGGGGCCGAGCGCCGTGCCTGGTGGGAACGACGCGAGCGGGTGCGCGAAATGTTTCACGTGAAACATTCCGAGCGCATCCACGCCCGCGAGCTCGCCGATCACGGCCTGCCTGTCCGCCGCGATCATGGGGAAAAGACCATCGCCGAGTGGCTCCGTTATGACGGCATCACGCCCGAGGCGCTTTCCCCCTGGCTGGCGGAGGTGACCGCGCGCGACCCGCTGCTGGCCGAGGAAATGGCCGAGGATGCTGCCTATGCGCCCTACCTCGCGCGGCAGGATGCCGAACTGCGCGATCTGCGCGCCAGCGAGGCTTTGCCGCTAGCCGCAGATTTCCCCTATGGCGAGGTGCCCGGCCTCTCCAACGAGATGGTCGAGCGGCTGACCAAGGCCGCGCCCGGAACGCTCGCGGCGGCGGGGAGGGTGCCCGGTGTGACCCCGGCGGCCCTGTCCGCGCTACTTGTCCACGCGCGGCGCAGGCTCGCGGCATGATTACCACCGAAGCAGAAGCCCGCGCCTATGTCGCCGGGTTGACCGATGCCGAGGGCATGGCGCGGCTTGAGCGTTTTGCCGAACTGGTGCTGGAGGAAAACCAGCGCCAGAACCTCATCGCCAAGGCGACAGAACCCCACCTGTGGCAGCGCCACATCGCCGATTCGGCGCAGCTCCTCGAAAATGTTTCACGTGAAACATTGGGGCCGAATGCGGGTGGGCCGTGGCTCGATCTTGGCAGCGGGCCGGGCTTTCCGGGGCTGGTGATCGCGGCGCTCTGCCCGAATATGCCGGTGGTGCTGGTCGAATCGCGGGCGCGGCGGGTGGCGTTCCTCAACACCGCCATCGCCGCGCTGGATCTCGCCAAATGCCGGGTCGAAGGCCAGCGGCTCGAGCGGGTCACGCCCTTTGCCGCCCGCGCCATTTCGGCACGCGCCTTCGCGCCGCTCCCCAAGCTTCTCGAACTATCCGCACCCTTCTCCACAAGGCAGACCGCCTATGTGTTGCCCAAGGGGCGGTCGGCGGCGCAGGAGTTGGAGACGCTCAAGCCTTCGATTCGGGCAATGTTTCACGTGAAACATTCCTTGACCGATCCCGACGCGGGAATCATTGTGAAGGCCTGACGCGGATTTCAGCGCGGATCGGCGCGAACAGGACAGGATTCTTCCATGCTGACGATCGCGATTGCCAATCAGAAGGGCGGGGTGGGCAAGACCACCACCGCGATCAACATCGCCACGGCGATGGCCGCGACCGGGTGGCGCACGTTGCTGATCGACCTCGATCCGCAGGGCAATGCCTCGACCGGGCTGGGCGTCCACGCTGCCGCGCGCGAGGTATCGTCCTATGACCTGCTGGTCGACGAGGTGCCGCTCGACAGTGCGATCGTTCCCACCACCATCCCGCGGCTCGATCTGGTCCCCGCGACAGTCGACCTGTCGGGGGCCGAGGTGGAGCTGGTCGCGGTCGAAGGGCGCACCCACCGGCTCGACACCGCGCTGGCGAGCCACACGGGCCACGACATCTGCTTCATCGACTGCCCGCCCTCGCTCGGCCTGCTGACGCTGAATGCGCTGTGCGCCGCCGATACGCTGCTGGTGCCGCTGCAATGCGAGTTTTTCGCGCTCGAAGGGCTCAGCCAGCTGCTCCAGACGGTCGATCAGGTGCAGCAGCGCTTCAACCCCGATCTCGGGATCATCGGCGTCGCGCTGACGATGTTCGACCGGCGCAACCGGCTGACCGATCAGGTGTCCGACGATGTGCGCGACTGCCTCGGCAAGCTGGTGTTCGAAACCGTGATCCCGCGCAACGTCCGCCTCTCCGAAGCGCCGAGCCACGGGCTCCCCGCGCTGATTTACGACCAGCACTGCACCGGCAGCCGCGCCTATATGGCCCTGGCGCGCGAATTGATCGGGCGATTTCCCGCAGAAAGACAGGCCGCATGACCGAGAGTAACTCGCAAACCGCTGATATGGCTGCACATTCGCGGGGTGATGACAAGCCGCGGCGGCTCGGGCGCGGGCTTGGCGCGCTGCTGGGCGAGACCCGGCGCGAAGAGCCGCTGGTGCGGCGCGAGGAGCCTGCGGCCGATGCGCCCTCGGGGGCCTCCACCTCGCCGCTGCGGATGGTGGCGCTGGCGACCATCAAGCCGCTGCCCGGCAACCCGCGCAAGCATTTCGACGAGGCCGCGCTGGAAGAGCTCGCCGCCTCGATCGCCACGCGCGGCGTGATTCAACCGATTATCGTGCGCCCCCACCCCGCCGGTTCGGGTTACGAACTGGTCGCGGGCGAGCGGCGCTGGCGTGCGGCGCAAAAGGCGCGGCTGCACGAGATCCCGGCGCTGGTGCGCGATCTCGATGACCGCGAGGTGATGGCGCTGGCGCTGATCGAGAACCTGCAGCGCGAAGACCTGAGCCCGGTCGAGGAAGCGCGCGCCTATCACCGCCTGTCGGAACAGGAGGGGATGATCCAGGTCGACATCGCCAAGATGGTCGAAAAGTCGCGCAGCCATGTCGCCAATATGATGCGGCTGATGTCGCTGCCGGGCCGGGTGCTCGAGCTGATCGACGAGGGCAAGCTCTCGATGGGGCACGCCCGCGCGCTGATCGGGCGCGAGGATGCGCTGCATCTGGCCGAAATCGCGGTGGCCGAGGGGCTGTCGGTGCGCGATGTCGAAACGCTCACCCGCAAGCCCGCCAAGCCCCGCGACACGAGCGCGGGGGCGCCGCAGCCTGCCGAAAACGCCGATATCGTCGCGGTGCAGCAGCATCTCGAGGAATTCCTCGGCCTCAATGTGCGGATCAAGCCCGAGGGTGATCCGCGCAAGGGGCTGATGACGATCCGCTACACCACGCTCGATCAGCTCGATCTGCTGTGCCAGCGGCTGACGGGCGGGGAATTCTGATTTTCGAGGCGCACGCCATCCGGCGTGCGAAATCCTCGCTCACGCGTCCTTTGGTCGCATCGCTGCGCGCGCGCGGTCGCGCTTGCGGTCGCCTTCGGCAACCGGATCAGTGGTGTGGTCGAGGTCGCCGGCACTGGCTCAGACACGAAAAAGCCCCGCAAGCTCATCTGGACTTGCGGGGCTTTTTGCATTCCCCCTCAAGGGGTTGCCGGATAAATCAGCGCTGCTTGATCATCTTGGGCGAGGGGCGGCGATCGGGGATCACGCGCTCTGCCGGGGCGCGGGGGACGCTGTAGCTCTCCTCGCGCACGGTTTCGCGTACCACCACCTGCTGCTGCACCTCGGTGCGCACCGGCACCAGCACCATCTGCGGCGGCGGGGCGTAGCTGTAGCCGTAGGAATAGGCCTGCGGGTAGCCGTAGCCATAGGCGGGATAGGCGATCTCGCGGCTGGCGATGCGCGGGCCCGGCGCGCCGTATTGCGTGAGATAGGCGTCGAGCGCGGCCTCGCAGTCGTAGCGATCCTCGTCATCGCCATCGAACAGGCTGCCGAGCAATCCGCCGATCAGCCCGCCGCCGCCGACCCCGAGCACGGTGCCGAGCACGCGGTCGCCCACACCGGCGATCTCGTAACCGGCAAAGCCGCCCGCGATCGCGCCGAGCAAGCCGCCGATGATCGCGCCGGTGTCGTCACGGTTCTGCCCGCGGGTGCGGCGCTCGCATTCGGCGATCCACTGGTCGCGCTCGAACACCGCGGGGGCATAACCCATCGCGGGGGCCGGATAGGCCTGCGCCGCGTAGGCCGGTTGCGGCGCGGCGGGAAGCGTGCGGGGCGAATCGATGCGGCGGGTGCGGGTGATGGTCTCGACCCCGTCGATCACCGTCACCGTCTCCTCGGTCTGCGCCATCACCGGCGCGCTGCGGTATTCTGCCGGGAGGCTGCGCACCTCGGCCTCGCTCATCGGGGTCAGCGGCGGGAGATCGTCGTAATTCTGCGCCTGCGCCGCCGCCGGAAGGGCGAGCGCGAGCGCGGCGAGCGAGACAGTCGGCGAAAGCTTGAACATGGGCACATCCCCCTCGGTCAGCCACAGTCAGCTGATGGTTAGCAAAAGCCTAACACCGCCGGGGCCACTGGCCCAAGCGATGCGTGCTGCGCTGTCCCGTTTCGGGAAGGAAGTGCCCGGATTGCGGCTCAGATCCGGTCGGAGAGCATCGCGGCCAGCGCTTCGATCCCGGTCGCATCGGCGGCGGTAAAGCGCGCAGGGCTGGGACTGTCGAGGTCGATCACCGCGATCACCGCGCCATCGCGCAGCACCGGCACCACCAGTTCGGACTGGCTCGCCGCGTCGCAGGCGATGTGGCCGGGGAAGGCGTGGACATCGTCCACCATCTGCGTTGCGCCGCTCCTGGCCGCCGTGCCGCAGACGCCGGTGCCGAAGGGGATGCGGATGCAGGCCGGACGCCCGACGAAGGGCCCGAGCACCAACTCATCCCCGCCGCCGTTTTTCGCCGGCGCGACGCGGTAGAAGCCCGCCCAGTTCAGATCGGGCAGGAATTCCCACAGGAGCGCCGCGACATTGGCCATGTTGGCGACCGCATCGGGCTCGCCTGCGGTCAGCGCTTCGGCCGCGGCGAGCAGCTCGCGATAGAGGTCGGCGGCGGGGAGCGGGGTGGCGGGCTTGAAGTCATACATCGCGGGCGGGGGCCTTTCGTCGCTTGCCGCAAGGGCGGGCGGGCTGTAACTCGTGCCTCATGGCTATTTTTCGCAAGATCGCAATCGTCCTCGTGGTGCTTATCGTCATCGCCGGGGGCGCCCTCTGGTATCTCGCGCAGGGCGATGTCGCCGATCTCCCGGTCGCCGATGTGACGGGAACCGATCCGGTGCTGCAGGAAGCCGATGCCGAGACCATTCCCACGGTTCAGATCGCCGAACCGGTGGGTTGGCAGCCGAACCAAGCGCCGACCGCGGCCGAGGGGCTGGAAGTCGTCCGCTTTGCCGAGGGGCTCGATCACCCGCGCACGCTTCACACCCTGCCCAATGGCGACGTGCTCGTCAGCCTCACCCGCGCGCCGAAGGTCGAGAAAGCGGGTGGCGGGATCATGGATTCGATCAGGGGCTGGGTCGAAGGGGTGCTGATGGGCAAGGCCGGGGCGACCGGCGAATCGCCCAACCAACTCGTGCTGCTGCGCGATGCCGATGGCGATGGCCGCGCCGAAACCAAGAGGGTGATTCGCGAGGAAGGCCTCGATTCGCCCTCGGGGATCGCGTGGAAGGACGGGACGCTCTACGTCGCCAATCACAATGCCGTGCTGGCCTTCGACTATGCGCTCGGCGCGGATGCGGTGACCGGCGCGCCGCGCAAGCTGATGGATCTCGCCCCGGGCGGCGGGCATTGGATGCGCAATCTCGAACTCTCGCCCGATGGCACACAGCTCTATGTCGCGGTCGGTTCGGTCAGCAATATCGGCGATAAGGGGATGGAGGTCGAAAAGGGCCGGGCGATGATCTGGGAGTATGATCTCGCCAAGGGCCGTGCGCGCCAATACGGGGCGGGGCTGCGCAATCCCAACGGGATGGATTTCAGCCCCTGGACCGGCGAGCTGTGGACCACGGTGAACGAGCGCGACATGCTCGGCAGCGATCTGGTGCCCGACTATCTCACCAACGTGCCGGTGGGCGCGCAATATGGCTGGCCGTGGGTCTATTACCGCACCAATATCGACCGCCGGGTCGATGCGCCGATGCCGCGCTTCCTGATGGAATATGTGCGCAAGCCCGAATATGCGCTCGGCCCGCACGTGGCGGCGCTGGGGATGGTGTTCTCGAAGGAGGGCGACCGGATGGGCAGCGGCTTCGGCGGCGGGGTCTTCATCGCCCGGCACGGTTCGTGGAATCGCAAGCCGCCCTCGGGCTATGACGTGGTGTTCGTCGACTTCGACGATCTCGGCAATCCGGTGGGCAAGCCCAAGCCGGTGCTGACCGGGTTCCTGACCGGCAACGGGACGACGCGTGGCCGGCCGACCTGGGTCGAATGGGCGGGTGACGGTTCGCTGCTGGTGTCGGACGATACCGCGGGGATCATCTGGCGGGTGCGCTCACCCTCTGCCGCGCCCGCTGCCGCCATCGCGCGCCTGACCGGCCCCTCGCTGCCCCCGCGCGAATTGCGCGACCCGCGCGCCGATTTCGAGGCGGACTACCTGCGCCAGCAGGCGGGGCAGAAGGTCAACTAGAGGGCTTTCCCCGCCCGCCCGGCGAGCTCGGTGGCGAATTGCAGCGCGGTGCGGCCCGAGCGGTTGCCGCGCTGGATGGCGAAGGCCATCGCCTCCTCGGGATCGAAGGCGAGACCCAGCGGGGCGGTGTAGCCTTCGAGAATCGCGAGGTAGGTGTCCTTGTCCGCCGGGTGGAACCCCAGCGTCAGCCCGAAACGGTCGGCCAGCGCCAGCGCATCGTCGCGCTCGTCGCGTTCGTGGATCGCCGCCGAGGTATCCTCCCGCGCGAGGATGCCGCGGCGGTTGGCGGTCACGGCGAGGCGGATATGCGCCGGGCGCGGGGCGATTCCGCCGTCGAGCAGGCTGCGCAGCGCGAGCATCTCCGCCCGCCCGTCCGCGCCGAAGCCGAGATCGTCGATGAAGAGCAGGAAAGCACGGTTCACGCCCGCCAGCTCGGCGATCAGCGCGGGGACGCGGGGGAGGGTGCCGGGGGCGAGCTGGACCAGCGCCAGCGCCTCCGGGGAATCCCGCTGAACGTCCGCGACACAGGCGCGCACCAGAGCCGATTTGCCCATCCCGCGCGCGCCCCACAGCAGCGCGTCATGCGCCGCAGCGCCCCCGGCGAGCCGGGCGCACAAGTTGCGCAGCGCGACTTTTTGGGCCTCGATTCCGTGGAGCGCGTCGAGCGGCAGGGCATCGAGCACCGGCACCGCCCGTGCGCGCTCGCCCTCCCAAAGATAGGCGGGGGCCGCGTGCCAGTCGGTCGGGGCGGCAAGCGGCGGGGCAAGCCGCTCGAGCGCGGCGGCGATCCGATCCAGCGCGCTCTCGTCCATGTCAGCCCACCAGCGTCTCGGCGGGCAGGGCGTAGAGCGAATCGGCCCCGGCGGTCGCAGAGGCTTCGAGCCCGGCGGCTTCGGGCACGATCCGGTCGAGGAAGAAGCGCACCGTCACCGGCTTGATCGCGGCGAGTTCGGGCGCCGCGCCCGCCGCGACCGCTTCAGCCTGCTTCAGCAGCTGCCACCCGGCGACGCAGACTGCGGCCATGGTGCAAAAGGGCACGCTACCGGCGAGGCGATCATCGAGGCTCGCATCTTCCTGCATCCACTGCGAGACCCGGATGCAATCGCGGGCGAGGGCGGACAGCGCCTGTTCCTCGCTGCTTTCGCGCGCGATGGTTTCGAACAGGGCGAACATCGCATCGCCGCCCTCCAGCCCCATTTTGCGGGTGACGAGATCGGCGGCCTGAATGCCGTTGGTGCCTTCATAGATCGGGGCGATGCGCGAATCGCGCCAGTGCTGGGCGGCGCCGGTTTCCTCGACGAAGCCCATGCCGCCGTGGATCTGGATGCCCAGCCCGGCGACTTCGACGCCGATGTCGGTGCCCCAGGCCTTGATCAGCGGGACCACGATCTCGCCGCGCGCCCTGGCGGCCGCGTCGCCCAGATTGCCGCGATCGACCTGCCCGGCGCAGTAATAGAGCAGCGCGCGCGCGCCCTCGGTCAGCGCCTTCATGCGCAGGATCATGCGGCGCACGTCGGGGTGCTCGATGATCGCCACCGGGGTCTTGTCGGGCGATCCGGCGCGGGCCGATTGCACCCGGTCGCGCGCATAAGCGAGCGCCTGCTGCAGTGCCCGCTCGCCGATCTGCACGCCCTGATTGCCGACATTGATGCGCGCGTTGTTCATCATCGTGAACATCGCGGCCAGCCCCTTGTTGGGCGCGCCCACAAGCTCGCCGATGCACTCGCCATTGTCGCCGTAGGACATGACGCAGGTGGGCGAGGCGTTGATGCCCAGCTTGTGTTCGATCGAGACGCAGCGAAGGTCGTTCTTCGGGCCGAGCGAGCCGTCGGCATTGACGTGATATTTGGGCACCACGAACAGCGAGATCCCGCGCGACCCCTCGGGCGCACCGGGCAGCCGGGCGAGGACGAGGTGGATGATGTTGGACGCGAGATCATGCTCGCCCCAGGTGATGTAGATCTTCTGGCCGGCGATCCGGTACTTGCCCGCGTGCTCGCCCGTCTCGATCGGTTCCGCGGTGCTCCGCAGCGCGCCGACATCGCTCCCGGCGGCGGGTTCGGTGAGGTTCATCGTGCCCGACCATTCGCCGCTGACCAGCTTGGGCAGATACATCGCCTGCTGCGCGGGGGAGCCGTGATGCTCCAGCGCCTCGATCGCGCCGACGCTGAGCATCGGCAGCAGGGTGAAGGCCATGTTGGCCGCGCCGAGGTTTTCGAGCACGTTGCAGGCAAGGGTGAAGGGCAGGCCCTGACCGCCATGCGCGACCGGGCTGGCAATCGCGTTCCAGCCCTGCGCGACATAGGCCTGATAGGCCGCCTCGAACCCCTCGGGCAGGCGCACCACGCCGTTCTCCAGCTTCGCGCCCTCCAGATCGCCCTTGCGGTTGAGCGGCGCGAATTCGCCCGCCGCGAACTGGCCCACACCCTCGACGATCGCTTCCACCAGATCGGGTTCGGCATGGGCAAAACGTTCGCTCGCCGCCAGCTCCGCGATCCCGGCATTGACGCGGATGGCGAGCAGCTGGTCGGCGGTCGGCGGGGTAAAGGGGGTCACGATGCGAAGTCCTTCGGGTCTGATGGGAAGCTGCGCTCTTGGCAGGGCGGGGGTTTGAATATAGCGCCGGGGCATGAGCGGCAAGAACGTTACGGAAGTGCGGCTGGCAGATGCCGAGGGGATCGCGGAGGCGGCGCGCATCCTCGAATCGGGCGGGCTGGTGGCGGTGCCGACCGAGACGGTCTACGGCCTCGCCGCCCGCGCCGACCGGCCCGAGGCGGTCGCGAAGATCTATGCCGCGAAGGGGCGTCCGGATTTCAACCCGCTGATCGTCCATGTGCTCGATGAGCACCGCGCCGCTCGCCATGCCAACTGGCTCCCCGGGGCCGACTTTGCCGCGATGATGCACTGGCCCGGCCCGCTGACGCTGGTGCTGCCGAAGCGCGCGGATGCGGGTCTGGCCGAGGCGGTGACCGCGGGCCTGCCGACGGTCGCCCTGCGCGCGCCATCCCACCCGGCGATGCGCGCGCTGTTGCAGCGGGTGGACTTTCCGCTCGCCGCGCCATCGGCCAACCGCAGCGGCTTCATCAGCCCGACCACCGCCGAGCACGTGCTCGCCTCGCTCGACGGACGGATCGATCTGGTGCTCGATGCCGGAGCGACGACGGCGGGGGTGGAATCGACCATCCTCGCGATCGGTCGCGACGGAGGCTGGCGCGAATTGCGCCCCGGCCCGGTCGATTCCGACGCGCTGCACCGCCGCTATTGCGACCGCGCGCTTCCTGCTGCGGCGGAGGTTGCGGGTGACACCCCGATCGAGGCCCCCGGCCAGCTCGCCAGTCACTATGCGCCGGGAAAGCCGGTGCGGCTCAATGCGACCGGTGCCGAGGCGGATGAATTCCTGATCGGCTTCGGCGAAGTGCGCGGTGAGTGCACGCTGTCGCTGGGCGGCGACGTGCGCGAGGCGGCGGCGCGGCTCTACGCCTGCCTGCACGAAGCGGCGCTGGCCCCGCAGCCGCGCATCGCGGTCGCCCCCGTGCCGCAGCATGACGTGGGCCGCGCGATCAACGACCGGCTGCGGCGCGCGGCGGCCTGATCCGCGCGCCTAGTCGCTCGGTTCCCCGGCGATCAGGGCTTCCCATTCGGCCTTGAGCGACTGCGCCTTGTCGCAGGCCTTGCTGTCACCTTCACGGCACCGGGCGATCTGCTTGTTGTATTCGCGTTCGAGCTTGCCGATCCGCTCCTCGCGCTCGCGCAATTCGCGCCCGCGCTTTTCGTCGGCTTCGGATTGGCTGGTGGTCACCGCATCGACCCCGGCGCTCACCGCCCTGACCGGCAGCGTCACGACGTCGACCGCCGCGCGCGCAAGGCACCCCTGCAAGGCAAGGGCGGCAAGGGTGAGGCCCAGCAGGGGGAGCGCGCGTGTCATCCACGAATTGTCGCGCACTCCCTTGCCGGAAGCAATTGCTATTCCGCCGGTTCGGCCGCCACCGGGGCCTGCGGTGCGGCAGGCGGCGTGGGGGCGGCGGTGGCGGTCGCTGTGCCCTCGGCGCAATTGAGCGAGCCCGAGCCGAAGGCGCTGACGGTGCACTTGGCCTTGCCGGTGACATTGATGTCGCCTGCACCCGCGATGCTCGCGGTCACCTCCCCATCCGAGGCGAAGGCGACATCGCCCGCGCCGCCGATCGAGATTTCGGCGGTGTCGGCTTTCAGCCCGGGCATTGCGACATCGCCGCTGCCGCCGATCGCGATTTCGAGGTTGCGCACCGTGCCAGCCCCGCTGACCTTGCCCGATCCGCCAATATTGATCCCGAGCTTTTCCGCCGCGATTGTGCCGAATTCGACCGTGCCCGATCCACCGATGGAGATTTCCGAGGTGCTCGCCAGCGAGGCCGCCTTGATCGTGCCGCTGCCGGCGATGGTGACTTCCCTGGGCGCGGGCATGGTGATGCGGATCGTGGCATCGCTGTTGCCGCTCCAGCCCTTCTCGCGGGTCACGCCGATGGTTTCGCCATCGCGTACGAAGCGCAGCGAATCGGTGTTGCTGCCCTCGACCTTGAGCGCGAAGGTCTCGCCCTCGGTCAGGATCACCGTGTCACCCGAAGCGAGCACGACTTCCGAGGGCGCGGGCCCGGCGATTTCGACCTCGGACAGCGGCACGCCGTCCTTGCCGTTGATCGTGATATCCGCGCCCTGGCACGCGGTCAGCCCCGACAGGGCGGCCAGCGCCGCGATGGCGGTTGCGGTGCGGCGGCGGGTCAGTTGGATCATGGTGGGCCTCTCCCGAAATGCGTAAGCGTGTTGCCTGCATAATACACCAAAGCGGGCGGTACAACCAAAAAGGGCCGCCCCGAAGGACGGCCCCTGACGGTTCCGACAGCGAAAAGCCTTACGCTTCTTCGGCGCTGTCGTAATATTGCGGCGCGTGTTCGCGCAGCACGTCGAGAATCTTGTTCAGCGCGGTCGGCTCGTCGGTTTCTTCCATCGCCGCGAGTTCGCGGGCGAGACGGCTGGAAGCCGCTTCGAAGATCTGGCGTTCCGAATAGGACTGTTCGGGCTGGTCTTCGGGGCGGAACAGGTCGCGGGTCACTTCGGCGATCGACACGAGGTCGCCCGAGTTGATCTTCGCTTCATATTCCTGCGCGCGGCGCGACCACATGGTGCGCTTGACCTTGGGCTTGCCCTTCAGGGTTTCCATCGCCTGCTTCAGCGTCTTGTCGGAAGACAGCTTGCGCATCCCGATCGCTTCGACCTTGCCCACCGGCACCCGCAGCGTCATGCGCTCTTTCTCGAAGCGCAGCACGTAAAGTTCGAGCTGCATCCCGGCGATCTCTTCCTTCTGGAGTTCGACCACCCGGCCAACGCCGTGCTTGGGATAGACAACATAATCGCCGACGGTGAATGCGTTCGCGGTGCTTGCCATGCACATTCCTTTCTGTGGGCCGACCTGGCAACGGGAGAGCGGACAAACGTCCCGGAAGCGCTGGGGGCTTGGCTGAAGGAGGCCTCAGACAAAGCGAGCGCCGGGTGCGATCATCCGGTTTGAGGGGGGTTGCTGGTGTCGGGCCTTCCTGGTTTCAACGCCTGCGCGGGCGAAGCCCTGCGCGGTTGCTGTAGTATTTAGCACACCTGCAACAAAATTGCGAGTCCCGCATTCAGACGGGGCTCTCGGCGCTTGCCGCAGCGATGTGCGCGCCCAGCAGCAACAGCCACGCGCTCAGCCAAAGCCAGGTCAGAAACACGACCACCGCGCCGAGCGAGCCGTAGGTGGCGTTGTAACTGCCGAAATTGCTTGCGTAAACGCCGAAACCGGCGCTGGCGGCCATCCATCCGGCGGCAAACAGCATCGCCCCGCGACTGGCTGCCGCGCCGCTGACCTTGTGGACATTGGGCACGATCCGGTAGGCGGTCCGCGCTCCGGCGAACCCCGCAAGCCCGATGATCGTGAAACTTCCCACAGCGCCGATGGAGCCCTTCAACACCGTCGACACCAGAGTCGTCACGCCCGCCAGCAGCCCCAGAGCAAGCACCGCGGCGAGGGTGATCGCCAGCGCGAGCAGATTGGACTTGATGACGCCGCGGCTATGCTCGGCGCCAAAAGCGATGTTGAGCGCGGTGATCAGCGCGTTCGCCGCCGCCCGTGCGCCGAACAGCGACACCGCAATCGCAACGAGCAGCGCCAGACCGGTGGTTCCGCCACGGCTGTCGGCAATAGAATCGAGCTGGTCGGCCACCAGCGTCCCCGATCCGCCCGGCAGATTATTGGCGAGGCTCTGCGCGTGCTCGGCAATGGTCGCAGGCTCGGCCACCAGCCCGTAGATCATGATCGCCGATGCGAGCGTCGGGACAAGCGCGAGGAAGCTGTAATGCGCGACCCCGGCAGCGATGATCCCGGCGTTGCCGTCACTTGCGCGCGACCAGCCTGTGGTGAGGGAATCGAAAAATGGACGCATACCCCTTCAACCAGAGCGGCAGCGACGTGTTCCGTCGGCCTGCCCGAACAGGCTGGCGATCAGTCCCCGTCGCCGGGTTCTTCGCTGAAATACTTCTCGAACTTGTCCTTTTCGCCCTTGTGCGCATCGGCATCTTCGGGCGGGGCCTTCTGGCTGGTGATGTTGGGCCAGATCGCCGAAAACTGGGTGTTGAGCTCCAGCCACTTTTCGAGGCCGTCCTCGGTATCGGGCAGGATCGCCTCGGCCGGGCATTCGGGTTCGCACACGCCGCAATCGATGCATTCGCTGGGGTTGATCACCAGCATGTTCTCGCCTTCGTAGAAGCAGTCCACCGGGCACACTTCCACGCAATCGGTGTACTTGCACTTGATGCAGTCTTCGGTGACGACGTAGGTCATTGCGGCTCTTTCACGAGAGGTCTTCGGGATCGTCGGGCGGTGTCGTGCCCGCGAGAGGTGACGCGGTTATTGTCATTTGCCCCTTAGGGTCAAGACCGTCACGGTCAACCTCACGATAATGCGCACGCGCCGCTTCGGGCGAGCCGCGCCGGTCGGGGAGGGCGACAAGTTCGATCACCCGGACATGACGGCCCAGCGCCAGCGTCAGCACATCGCCGATCCGCGCCTGTTCGCTGCCGCGCAGCACGTGAAGGCGGTTGCGGCGCACGGCATGGGCCGCGATCAGCGCGAGCGCGGCGGAGCGGGTGCGGGCAAAGCGCAGGCAGACCAGCAGGCGGTCGATGCGGATCGCCCCGCTTGCCGTCATCCCTTGAGCAGGTCCGCCAGCTTGTCGAAGGCCCCCCCGGCGCGCGCCGGGCCGGTGTCGGGCTTGGGCGCGGGGCGATGGTCGCGGCGATCATCGCGACGATTACCACCCTGTGGCTTGCCGCCGCCGCGCTCGGGGCGCTTGCCCTTGAAACGTTCGGCCTGCGTGTCGCCTTGCGGCTTGCCCTGTGCCGGGCGCGCATCTTTGCGCTCGGGACGACGCTCGGGGCGACGTTCGGTTCTTTTGCCCTCGCGCTCCTCGGGGCGGCGCGGGCGCCAGTACCAGCGGTCGGGCGCGGGGGCACCCTGCGCGCCTTCGGGCAGGGCGCGGGCGCGTTCGCAGCGGAAACCGGCACTGCCGAGCAACCGGCGCGCGTTCTCCGGCTCCAGCCCGACCGAGATCGCCAGCGCCAGATCGAGCCGGAACGGCAGGTTGCGGGCCTTGGGGTGCGCGGCGGTCACCTTGGCGCGGGCATCGAAGGCGGCGCGGAAAATCTTCTCGGCGAGGTCGACGCGGATCGCTTGGCTTCCGGCATAGCGGTATCCGGCGGGCAGGCGGCCCTTGGCCCAGCTGCCCTCGGCCAGCACCGGGAGCATCGCCTCCTGCACCGCGCGGGTGTCCAGCCCCAGCGCGTGCAGCAGGCGGCGCGGGGCGGGCTTCAGCAGCGGCGCATCGAAGATGTCGAGCGCGCCGAAGGTGACGCCGAGCTTCCTCAGATAGGGGCGCATTTCCTTGGGCAGGTTTTCGAGCCCTGCATCCTCGCGGCTGATCACCCCGCGCGCTTCGATCAGGGTGATGACCAGCGCGCGCGCCTGCGACCCCGCCTCGGGATCGCGCGCGGCATCGGCGAGCTTGCGCAAGGGGGCGAGCGGTTCGAGCTGCTTGTCGAGCCACGCCGCAAGCCCCGCTTCGAGCGACGCCTTGGCGGCATCGGGCAGCAGCGCCAGATCGCGCGTCAGAGCCAGCTTCGGCGTGCCGAAATTGCCCGAGCCGGGGTGGCCGGGGAAGCTGATCTCCGCCAGCGCGCGGCCCTGCCACCTGATCGCGCCGCCGCTGATTTCGAGCTCGCCCAGACCCTGGCCCAGTAGCCACTCCGCCCGCTCGGTCAGCAGCGCGGGCAGCGCCTTCTCGCCCGCCGCCAGCAGCATCCGCCGGTCGGCGACGCCCGCGCTGGGATCGACATGGAAACGGAAGCCTTCAAGCCGGCCAATGCTCTCCCCCTCCACGGTGAGGTGGCCATCGGGTTCGAGCGTGACGGGCAGCGCACTTGCATCCTGCCCCAGCGATTTCATCAAGAGTGTCGTCCTTCGGTTCACGAAACGCTCGGTCAGCCGCGCGTGCAGCGCGTCCGAGAGCTTCGCCTCGACCGCGCGTGCCCGCGCAGCCATTTCGTCACGCGCCAGCACCCAGTCGGGGCGCTGGCAGATGTAGGCCCAGCTGCGAATCGCCGCAATCCGGCCCTGCAGCGTGTCGATGTCGCCCTGCATCCGGTCAAGCTCGGCGATGCGCGCGGCGACGAAATCCGCGCCGAGATAGCCGCCCTGCAAGTCGTCCCACAGCCGGGCGACGAAGCGCGCGTGCTGTTCCACCCCGAGATTGCGGAAATCGGGGAGCGAGCAGACCTCCCAGAAGCGCCGGACATTACCGGCCCCGCGAAGGCTGCGGCCGATATCGTCCTCGGCCAGGCGACGCAGCACCGCCATGTCGATCGCCTCGGGCGCGGCCTTGAGCACGGGATTGTCGGGCCGTGCCTCGAGATCGGCGATCAGCGTGCCCAGCGTGTCGAACCGCGGATCGGCCTCGCGCCAGAACAGGTGGGTGAGGGGCGCGAAGCGGTGCTCCTCGATCGCGTAGACTTCCTCGTCGGTGAAGGCGAGCGGCTCGCCGTCACCCTTTCCGGTGCCGGACAGCGTGCCGAAAGTGCCGTCGCGCTGGTGCCGCCCGGCGCGGCCCGCGATCTGCGCCATTTCCGACGGGGTGAGCCGCCGCTTGCGCCGCCCGTCAAACTTGCTGAGCGCGGCAAAGGCGACATGATCGAGATCGAGGTTCAGTCCCATGCCAATCGCATCGGTGGCGACGATGTAATCGACCTCGCCCGACTGGAACAGCTCGACCTGCTTGTTGCGGGTCTCGGGCGAGAGCGCCCCCATCACCACCGCCGCCCCGCCGCGGAACCGCCGCAGGGCTTCGGCCATCGCATAGACCTGCTCGACGCTGAAGGCGACCACGGCGGAACGTTTGGGCAGGCGCGAAAGCTTGCAGATCCCGGCGTGGGAAAGCGTCGAGAATCGCGGACGGCTGGTCACGTCCGCACCGGGGATCAGCGCCTTGACCATCGGTTCGAGCGTGGCCGAGCCGAGGATCATCGTCTCCTCCCGCCCGCGCGCGTGGAGCAGCCGGTCGGTGAAGATATGCCCGCGTTCGGGGTCGGCACCCAGTTGCGCTTCGTCCAAGGCGACAAACGCGTGCTGGCCGCTCACACGCGGCATGGCTTCGGCGGTGCAGAGGAAATAGCGCGCGTCCGGGGGCTCGATCCGCTCCTCGCCGGTGATCAGCGCGACCTGCTTGTCCCCCTTGATCGCGCGCACCCGGTCATAGACCTCGCGCGCCAGCAGCCGCAGCGGAAAGCCCATCATCCCACTGGAATGGCCGCACATTCGCTCGATCGCGAGGTGCGTCTTGCCGGTGTTGGTCGGGCCGAGCACGGCGCGCACGCGGCTGTCCTCGGGCTTGCCGGGCAGCGGGCGAAAGGGTGGGGGGTGGTTCACGACATCACGGGTTCTGTCAGGCTTGCCCCCGCGCGGCAAGGGCGGGCGCGACCCCCTTGGCGTTCTACGCACAACACCTTATCGCATCCGCAGCGCGGCTGGTCGCTGGTTAACCGGGCGTTTACTATGATCGGGCAGAGAAATGCGACACAGCAGCCGCCTGCCGACCGGACGGTTCGGAAAAGCTGCTCTCGGGGCATTGATGTTGGATCATGCGCGCAGATTGACGGACGGGGCCGAGCCTGCGGGCGAGGTCGAGGACGCGCGCCTTCCGGCGGCGCGGGCGCTGGTGCCGGTCGAAGGCCCCGCGCCGGGCGAGCCGCTCGATGCCGAGACCGCGCGCGAATTGCTGCCCTATCTGCGCAACGGCAAGAAGCTCGCCCCGCCGACGAAGGCGCAAAAGGCCAAGCGCAAGGCGGCTGCGCGGCTTGGTTCCGTTGCCGCGCGTTACGAGGCCTGGCGTCTTGACGCCTCCGCGTGGTTCGACAAGCTCGATCTCGCCCCCGATCTGGCCGAGGAAATCGGCAGCCGCCGCTGGCTGCGCGGGCTTGGCACGATGGTGGGCCTCGGCGCAGTGGCGCTGGCTTTCTGGCCTGATCTCACGCCTCTGGAGGCCCGCCCGGCCATGCCGCAGGACGAGGCGGTGCAGTCCGAATTGCGCAGCCAGATGATCCTGCCGCTCGCGCTGGGGGCTGACAGCGGCCGCCGGATGGGGCCGACGCAGGCGGTTATCCCGCTGAAGAGCGCCCCCGAACGCCCGCAGATTGCGCTGGTGGTGACACTCGCCCCCGGCGACAGTTTCGCCACCATGCTGCGCCGCGCGGGCGTGGCGGGTGAGGATATAGACCGCGCCGCCGCGCTGGTCGGGCAGGCGGTGGCGGTGGGCGATATCCAGCCGGGCACGCAGATGGACGTGCTGCTCGGCCGCCGCCCCGCGCCGGGCGAACCACGCCCGCTCGACAGCCTCGCCTTCCGGGCGCGCTTCGATCTCCAGCTCGAACTCACCCGCCCCGGCGTGGGCGAGATCGCGGCGGACGGCACCCCGGTGGTGCCCTCCGGCCCACTGGCCTTGAAGCGCAACATCATCCGCGTCGACGAGACTCCGCTGCGCGTGCGCGGGGTGGTCGGCAGCAGCCTCTACCGCTCGATGCGGCAGGCGGGCGTCCCGGCGAGCGCGGTGCAGGAATACCTCAAGGCGCTCGACGCGCAGATCGACATGGACCGCGAGGTCCGCGCTGCCGACGAATTCGACATCATCATCGCCTATCGCCGCGCCGCCACGGGCGAGCGGCAGGCGGGGCAGTTGCTCTATGCCGGGATCGACCGCGGCGGCCGTCCGCGCACCCAGCTGATGCGCTGGGGAAGCGAGGGGCGCTTCTACGAGGCATCGGGCGTGGGCGAGCAGCGGCGCGGGCTGCTGGCACCGGTGCCCGGGGCGATCAGTTCGAGCTTCGGGATGCGCCGTCACCCGATCCTCGGCTACAACCGGATGCACGCGGGGATGGACTTCAGGGCGTCCTACGGCACGCCGATCGTCGCGGTCAGCGACGGGCGCGTGTCGAGCGCGGGCCGCGCGGGCGGCTGCGGCATCGCGGTGCGGCTGGAGCACGGCGGGGGCCTCTCGACGCGCTATTGCCACATGAGCCGCATGGCGGTGCGCGCCGGGCAGAGCGTGCGGCGCGGGCAGGTGATCGGCTATGTCGGCTCGACCGGCCTCTCCACCGGCCCGCACCTCCATTACGAGATGTATCGCGGCGGGCGGGCGATCAACCCGGCGACCGTGTCCTTCGTCACCCGCGCCGAGCTGTCCGGCACCGAGCTGATCGATTTCCGCCGCCAGCTGATCCGGCTGAAGGAGATCGAAGTCGGCGCCGCGCTCAAGGATCTTGCCCCGCTGCCCAGCGAGGTGAAGGAGCCCGTGCGCGAGATCGAGAAGGTGGATACCGCGCGCAGGGGCACGCCGGCAGCGACCCTGTAGGTCGGGGCTGTAACGGGCACTTGTCGTCAAGCCGCGATTGGGCGTAAGCCTTGCGCCCATGACCGGACATTACCCCAACACCCGCCTGCGCCGCACCCGTGCCACCGGCTGGAGCCGCGCGCTCCACCGCGAGACGCTGCTGACCCCCGCCGACCTGATCTGGCCGCTGTTCGTGACCGCGGGCGAAGGCGTCGAGGAGCCGATCGCGACGCTGCCGGGTGTGTCGCGCTGGTCGGTCGACGGGATCGTGGCGCGGGCGAGGGAGGCGGCGGCGCTCGGCATCCCGGTGATCGCGCTGTTCCCCAACACCCCGCGCGAACTTCGCACCGACGACGGGGCCGAGGCGCACAATCCCGACAACCTGATGTGCCGCGCGATCCGGGCGATCAAGGACGCTTGCGGCAACGACATCGGCGTGCTGACCGACGTGGCGCTCGACCCCTATACCAGCCACGGGCAGGATGGGCTGATCGACGATGCGGGCTATGTCATCAATGACGAGACCGTCGCGATGCTGGTCGATCAGGCGGTCAATCAGGCGGAGGCGGGGGCGGACATCATCGCGCCATCCGACATGATGGACGGCCGCATCGGCGCGATCCGCCGCGCGCTCGAGATGAACGGGCACCCCAATGTCCAGATCATGTCCTACGCCGCCAAGTATGCGAGCGCCTTCTACGGCCCGTTCCGCGATGCGGTGGGTAGCAGCGGGCTGCTCAAGGGCGACAAGAAATCCTACCAGATGGACCCCGCCAACGCCGACGAGGCGATGCGCGAAGTGGCGCTCGACATTGCCGAGGGGGCGGATTCGGTGATGGTGAAGCCGGGCCTTGCCTATCTCGATATCATCTACCGCGTGAAGCAGCGCTTCGACGTGCCGGTCTTCGCCTATCAGGTCTCCGGCGAATACGCGATGATCGAGGCCGCCGAGGCCGCGGGGATCGGCAACCGCGATGCGCTGGTGCTGGAAAAGCTGATCGCCTTCAAGCGCGCCGGGTGCAGCGGTATCCTCACCTACCACGCCGCCCATGTCGCGCGGCTGCTGAATGGGTGAATTCCGCCACGACACCACCCGCCTGACCCTGCGCGACTGGCGCGAGGCGGATTGGCCCGCGTTCTGGCACGTCACCAACACTCCCGCGGTGATGCGCTGGCTGGGCGGGGTGCAGGACGAAGCGGGACGTGCAGCGGCGCAGGCACGGATCGAGAGCTATCGCGCCGATCACGGCCACACCTTCTGGGTGGTCGAACGGCGCGAGGACGGCGCGCTGCTCGGCTTTTGCGGGCTGAAGCGCTCCAACCAGCCCGGCGGGCCGCAGGGGATGATGGAGGTCGGCTGGCGGCTGCGCGAGGATGCCTGGGGGCAGGGCTATGCCAGGGAGGCCGCCACAGCATCGCTCGATCTCGCCTTTGACCGCTTCGGCGCCGACGAGGTGATCGCGCTCACTGTGGAAGGCAACACCGGCAGCTGGGGCCTGATGCGGCGGCTGGGTATGGTGCGGCGCGAGGATCTCGATTTCGACAGCGCGGACTTCGACCCCGAAAACCCGCGCATCATCGCCCATGCCATCAGCCGCGAGGCATGGCAAAAGCAGTGAGCGATACGGTGCTGACCACCGCGCGGCTGGTGCTACGGCGCATCCGCGAAGGCGATCTCGATGCGCACATGGCGCTGCTCAACACGCCTGCGGTGATGCGCCACCTTGGCGGCGTGCAGCCGCGCGGCGTGATTGCGGCCAAGTACGAAGCCTCGCGCGCCAGCTTCGCGGCCGAGGGCTACGGCTTCATGCTCGCCGAGGAGCGCGCCACCGGCGCCATCGTCGCGCATTGCGGGCTGCGCCGGGTCGCGCATCCGCTCGCGCCCAACCCCCACGACTTCGAGATCGGCTGGCTGGTGCGCGAGGATCGCTGGCGGATGGGCTATGCCTACGAAGCGATGCGCGCGGTGGTGGACTGGGGCTTTGCCGTCCACGCCGCGCCGCAGATCGTTGCGCTGACCGTCGCCGAAAACGCGGCAAGCTGGCGATTGATGGAAAAACTCGGCATGAGGCGGCGCGCAGACCTCGACTTCGCCGATCCCGAGGCGGGCGAGACGCATATCCAATACGCGATCACCCGCACAGAATGGGAGAGCCACCAATGACCCACCGCCCCGGTGTGAACATCATCCCGATCCACGGCAAGACCCCGCAGATCCACGAAACCGCCTTCATCGCGCCGGGCGTGACGATCATCGGCGACGTGGTGATCGGGGCGGGCAGCTCTGTCTGGTACAATTGCGTGCTGCGCGCCGATGTGTTCAGCATCCGCATCGGGGAGCGGACCAATGTGCAGGACGGCAGCATCCTCCACTGCGACCCGCCGCGCCCCGGCGATCCCGAAGGCTGCCCGCTGGTGATCGGTGACGACGTGCTGATCGGCCACATGGCGATGGTTCACGGCTGCACGATCCACGACCGCGGCTTTGTCGGCCTCGGGGCGATCGTAATGAACAAGGCGGTGATCGGCTCCGACGCGATGCTGGGCGCGGGCGCGATGCTGACAGAGCGCAAGGTGATCGAACCGCGCGAGCTATGGGGTGGGCGACCGGCGAGGAAGATGCGCGATCTCGATGATGCGGCGATCATGGGGATGCGGATGGGCGTGGCGCACTACGCCGAAAACGCCAAGTCGCACGCCGCAGCAGTGGCGGCGGCGCTCTAGCGCAGCAGTTCGACCTCGTCTTCGAAGGGCGCGTCGGGGGAGACGATCCGCCATTCCTCGGGACGGCGGCTGTCGATCACCACCACGCCGCGCTTGGGGCAGATGTCGAGGCAGGGCACCTCGATCACGCCCACCGAAGCCTTGCGGGTCTTGCCCGCGCCAAGCTCGGTGCGCAGCGCCTTGGCAAGCGGCTTGTCCTCGGGACCGAAGCCGAGGTCTTTTCTGGTGAGCTTCTTCGAGCATTTCTTGCACACCAGCACGGCGTGCGACCAGTTGGCGCGGATCTTGGTCTTCATGCGAGGGAGAAGTCATTCGGGCGCGGTTTTGATCCATGCCGCGGGAATCGGCGCGCGGTTGCAAGCGCCCTTCCGCGCCTCCGGTCAGGCGGCAGGCGTGGGCTGTTTCATGTAGCGCATCATGTAGCCGACATAATCGATCTTGCCGATCGCCAGCCCCTCTGCGCGCAGGATCGCATAGGCGGCCATCAGGTGGAAATAGAACTGCGGCGTCGCCCAGTCGCGGCAATATTCGTGCGCCTGCATCGCAAAGGTCATGCCATTGGGGAGAGTAAATTCGACCGTCTCGCCGCTTGCGGGCCAGCTGGCGGGGTCGGTGTCGGCGACCAGATCGCGCACCGCGGCGATGCGCGTGTGCGCCTCGGCGAAGGTGGTAATGTCGCTGTCGTCGTTTGCCGCTTCAGGGTTCCCGAGCCGCTTGAGCGTGATGACCACCTGATCCAGCGTGAAGCGGATCTGCGTGTGGAGCGGGAACATGTCCTCGGCGAGCCGCGCCTGCAGCAGCGCCTCCCCCTTGTCGTGGGCTTCGGCCTTGGTGACGAGGTGGTCGAGCGTGCCGAGCATGTTGGCAAAGGTGGCAAGCGCGGCGGTGGCGTAGGACATGGGGTTTCTCCCGTTGCTATTTGCAACTTATTTGCGCCACGCGGGAGCGTTCGTCAATCCTTCACAAGCGCTCGCAAACCCTCCAGCCGGTCCGCCTCATGCGCGGGCTTGTCCCAGCGGATGCGGTGGATGCGGGGGAAGCGCATCGCGAGGCCGCTCTTGTGGCGCTTGCTGGTGTGGACCGAATCGAAGGCGACCTCGAACACCAGTTCGCGCTTCACTTCGCGCACCGGGCCGAACCTGTTCAGCGTGTTCTGCCGCACGAACCTGTCGAGCTTCTTCAACTCCGCATCGGTGAAACCCGAATAGGCCTTGCCGACGGGGAGCAGTTCCGCGCCCGCATCGGGGTCGCCGTCCCAGCAGCCGAAGGTGTAGTCGGAATAGAAGCTCGAGCGCTTGCCGCTGCCGCGCTGGGCATACATCAACACGCAGTCGATCAGCAGCGGATCGCGCTTCCACTTGAACCAGTGGCCGACCCGGCGACCGGCGACATAGGGGCTGTCGCGGTGCTTGAGCATCAGCCCCTCGATCGCCTCGTCGCGCGCCGTGTCGCGGATCGCGGAGAGCGCGGCGAAATCCGGGGCCTCGACCAGATGGGAGAGATCGAAATGGCTTTCCGGCAGGCGCGGCATCAGCCCTTCCAAAGTTGCGCGGCGCGACTTCCACGGATGCTCGCGCCAGTCGGTGCCGTCGAGCAGCAGCACGTCGTAGAGCCGCACGAAGGCGGGATAATCGCGCAGCATCGCCTTCGACACGGTCTTGCGCCCGAGTCGCTGCTGCAGCGCATTGAAACTCGCAGCGCCCCCGGCCTCGCCACCCTGCGTGACCCCGCGCACCAGCAATTCGCCGTCGAGCACCGCGTCCATCGGCAAAACGCCGAGCAATTCGGGGAAAGTCGCCGAAATATCGTCGCCCGAGCGCGAATAGATGCGCGTCTCCCCGCCCGCGCGCACCAATTGCACCCGGATGCCGTCCCACTTCCACTCGGCGGCATAGTCGGCAAGGTCGACTTGCGTCTCTTCGAGCGGATGGGCGAGCATGAAGGGGCGGAAGCGCGGCACGCCCGCCAGATCGGGCGCCGGGCCGCCGTCCGCCGCCCATTGGAACAGCTCCGGGTAGGGCGCGCTGAGCGCGTGCCAATATTCCTCGACCTCCTCCACCGCCACATCGAAGGCCATTGCGAAGGCGGTCTTGGCAAGCCGCGCCGACACGCCCACGCGCATCCCGCCGGTGGCGAGCTTGATGAGGGCATAGCGGCCCTTGGCGTCCATCCGGCTGAGCAGCGCGGGCAGTTCCTTCGGCGCGGTGGCGCGGGTGAGCGCGGCGAGGCGATCGACCACCTCGGCGAGCGACAGCGGGGGTTGCGGCGCGGCATCCTCGGGCTCGGGCCAGAGCAGGCTCGCGGTCTCGGCGGTGTCGCCCACGAAATCGCGGGAGAGCGCCCAGAGGACCGGATCGACCCGCTCCATCATCAGGTTGCGGATCGTGGATGACTTCACCGCCGGAAAATCGAGCCCGCCCGTCAGCGCGGCCATCGCCCAGCCGCGGTCGGGATCGGGGGCCTCGCGCAGATAGGCCGCGATCAGCGCCAGTTTGCGGTTGCGACTGGTGGTGTAGACCAGCGCGTCGAGCAGGGCGGCAAATTCCTCCATCAGCGCCCGCCTGGCTGTTCATTGCGCCGACATGCAAATCGGCTAGAGCACGCAGCAGCCGCGCAGCTGGCGCGCGCCATCACAAGGATACCGCCTCGATGAAGTTTGCTCCGCTTGCCGCTCTTGGCCTGGCGCTCGCCGCCGTGACCGCCCCTGTCGCCGTGGCCGCGCAGGACACCCCCGCGCCCGCGCCCGCCACGACCTTCTCGATCGACACCCCGGTCGAAGTGCTGGTGGCCGACGCCCGCGCGAAGGCGGTGCTCGACAAGTATCTGCCCGGCATCGACCAGCACCCTGCCTATGATCAGTTCCGCGCGCTGAGCCTGCGCACCCTCGCGCCGTTCTCGCAGGGGATGATCACCGAAGAGATGCTGACCAAGATCGACGCCGATCTGACCGCGATCAAGTAGATTCCGGACGGCGAGGGCGGGGGGGCTAGTCATCCTCGTCCTCGTATCCCACCAGCGCCAGCGCGCGGGCGCGGCGCTGGCTGAGCGCGCACCAGCGCAGCAGCGCCTCTTCGCGGCCGTGGGTGATCCAGGTCTCCTGCGGGTTCACTTGCGCGATGGTGCGGGTGAGCTCGCCCCAGTCGGCATGGTCGGAGATCACCAGCGGCAGTTCCACCCCGCGCTGGCGCGCCCGCCCGCGCACGCGCATCCATCCGCTCGCCATCGCGGTGATGGGATCGGGCAGGCGGCGGCTCCAGCGGTCGTTGAGGGCAGAGGGCGGCGCAACGATGATCGCCCCGCGCATTGCATCCTTCGTGGCATCGGCGACAAGCCGCAGATCGCCCAGCGCCACGCCATGATCCTCGTAAAGCCGGCACATCGCCTCCATCGCGCCGTGGAGAAAGATCGTGTCGGTATGCCCCGCCGCGCGCAGCTCCGCGATCACGCGCTGCGCCTTGCCCAGCGCATAGGCGCCGACCAGCACGCAGGCCTCGGGATTGTCGGCGCGCGCGTCCAGCAACTTGCCGATCTCCTCGCCGATCGGGGGATGGGTGAAGACCGGGAGGCCGAAGGTCGCTTCGGTGATGAAGATGTCGCAGGGGGTGACTTCGAAGGGTGCGCAGGTGGGATCGGGCGCGCGCTTGTAATCGCCGGTGATGACGACGCACTCTCCGCCGTGTTCGAGCAGGATCTGCGCCGAGCCGAGCACATGGCCCGCCGGGATATAGGTCGCATCGACCCCGCCCGGCAGGCGGATCGTCTCGCCATATTCGACCGGCACCGCCTTATGCAGAACGGTTCCGGAATCGTCTGAGGCGCCGGTGCGATAGCGCAGCTCCATGATCGCCAGCGTCGCCGGAGTGGCGATGGTCTCGCCATGCCCGCCGCGCGCGTGATCGGCGTGGCCATGCGTCACCAGCGCGCGCGGCACGGGGCGCGAGGGATCGACCCAGGCATCGGCGGGGACGATGTGAATGCCCCACGGCTCGGGACGGATCCAGGAAAAGGGGGCGGCCATGACAGGAGCAACCCGCAAGGTCGCGTCAGTGTTCCAGAACTACTTGCGCTTGACCGGATCGAGCCAGCCCCAGCAATCCTCGTCGCGCAGGATGCGCTCGTCGGTGATCACGCCGTCGACCATGATGTAGGACGCCGGGCGGCAGGTTAGCGCATCGCCCGCATTCTTGAACATAACGACGAAGCCGTATTCTTCCTCGGGATAGGCCGCAGGGTCGCTCGGCCGGCCCATGCAGTCGGCCCCGGCAGTCGAGGCCAGCGAGGTGAGGCGCAGCCAGCGGTCGTCGCTGCTGTCTTTCTCTGTGCGCCACGAGAGCGTGACGCGCTGTTCGCCACTCTGCACCCAGCCGGTGCCGTCGGCATCGAAGTGCCAGGTCTCGGTGCATTCGGACTTGCCGTCCGGCCCCCTCTTGCGCGCCGCGAACTGCCAAGTTCCGACCTCGGCGAGATGCGCCGCCATCGCCTCGGCCGAGAGATCGGCAGGCTGGGCCGATACGGGAGCGGCGGGGGCGCCCATCAGCACCCCCGCCGCCGCCATTGCTGCGATCTTTCCGCGCATCAGCCCTCGTCGGCTTCCGGCGCGGGCTTCTTGGCCGCCGGAGCCTTCTTCGCCGAGGGCTTCTTCTTGGCGAGTTTCACCTTCGGCGGGGCCGGGGTCATTTCGAAGGCGGGTTTGCCGTCCTTCACCGTGACATGCACCTCGCCGCCATCGGCCAGCTTGCCGAACAGCAGTTCTTCCGCGAGCGGCTGCTTGATCTTTTCCTGGATCAGGCGAGCCATCGGACGCGCGCCGTAGAGCTTGTCGTAGCCCTTGTCGCCCAGCCACGCACGCGCATCGCTGTCGAACTGGATGTGGACGTTCTGTTCGGCCAGCTGCAGTTCGAGCTGGAGGATGAACTTGTCGACCACGCGCGCCACGGTGCTCTTGCCGAGATAGGCGAAGGGCACGATCGCATCCAGACGGTTGCGGAATTCGGGGGTGAACATCTTCTTCACCGCCTCGTCGCCCGCATCGGCCTTGCTCACGTCGCCGAAGCCGATCCCCTGCCGCGCCATGTCGGACGCGCCGGCATTGGTGGTCATGATCAGCACCACATTGCGGAAATCGACCGTCTTGCCGTGGTGATCGGTCAGGCGACCATTATCCATCACCTGCAACAGGATGTTGTAGAGGTCGGGGTGCGCCTTCTCGATTTCGTCGAGCAGCAGCACGCAATGCGGGTTCTGGTCGATTGCATCTGTCAGCAGGCCGCCCTGATCGTAACCGACATAGCCCGGAGGCGCGCCAATCAGCCTCGAGACGGAGTGCCGCTCCATATATTCGGACATGTCGAAGCGCTTGAGCTCGATCCCCATGATCGTGGCGAGCTGGCGCGCGACTTCGGTTTTGCCGACGCCGGTGGGGCCACTGAACAGGAACGAGCCGATCGGCTTGTCCGGATCGCGCAGGCCCGCGCGCGACAGCTTCATCGCGGTGGCGAGGCGCTGGATCGCCTCGTCCTGCCCGAAGACGACGTGCTTGAGATCGCGTTCGAGGTTTTCTAGCGCCTTCTTGTCGTCCTTGCTCACCGACTTGGGCGGGATGCGCGCCATCGTTGCGATGACCTGCTCGATCTCGCGCGCGGTGATCGTCTTCTTGCGGCGGCTCGGGGGAACGAGCATCTGCATCGCGCCGACTTCGTCGATCACGTCGATTGCCTTGTCGGGGAGCTTGCGGTCATTGATGTAGCGCGCCGAGAGTTCCACCGCGGTCTTGATCGCATCGGGGGTGTACTTGACCTTGTGGTGATCCTCGAAAGCGCTGCGCAGACCTTTCAGGATCTTGATCGTGTCCTCGATGGTCGGCTCGTTCACGTCGATCTTCTGGAACCGGCGCAGCAGCGCGCGGTCCTTTTCGAAGTGGTTGCGGAATTCCTTGTAGGTGGTCGAACCGATGCAGCGGATCGCGCCGGAGGACAGCGCGGGCTTCAAGAGGTTCGAGGCATCCATCGCCCCGCCGCTGGTTGCGCCCGCACCGATCACGGTGTGGATCTCGTCGATGAACAGCACTGCGTGGGGCATCGCCTCAAGCTCGGTCACGACCTGCTTCAGCCGCTCCTCGAAGTCGCCGCGATAGCGCGTGCCCGCCAGCAGCGCGCCCATGTCGAGCGAGTAGATCACCGCTTCGGACAGCACCTCGGGCACATCGCCTTCGACGATCTTGCGCGCGAGGCCCTCCGCAATCGCGGTCTTCCCGACGCCGGGATCGCCGACATAGAGCGGGTTGTTCTTGGACCGGCGGCACAGGATCTGGATCGTCCGGTCAACCTCCGGCCCGCGGCCGATCAGCGGGTCGATCTTGCCACCTTCGGCCTTGGTGTTGAGATTGACGGTGAACTGGTCGAGCGCGGTTTCCTTCTTGTTGCCGCCGTCCTTGGCCTGCGGCGCGGGCTCTTCCGCCTTGTCGGCGCCCTGCGGGGTCTTGGGCTCGATCTGGCGGCCGCCCTTGCCGATGCCGTGGCTGATGAAGCTCACCGCATCCAGCCGGCTCATGTCCTGCTGCTGGAGGAAATAGACCGCGTAGCTGTCGCGTTCGGAGAACAGCGCGACCAGCACGTTGGCGCCGGTGACAGTGTCCTTGCCTGAAGACTGCACGTGCAGGATCGCGCGCTGGATCACCCGCTGGAAGCCCGCGGTGGGCTGCGGATCGGCGCCATCCTCGGTCTTCAAGGACTGGTATTCCTGATCGAGATACTGCTTCACCACCTCGCCCAGTTCGGCCAGGTCGACGCCGCAGGCGGCCATCACGGCAGCCGCATCCTCATCGTCGATCAGCGCCAGCAGCAGGTGTTCGAGCGTGGCATATTCGTGCCGCCGCTCGGACGCGTTGCCGAGCGCATTGTGCAGCGTGCGTTCGAGGTTCTGGGCGAAGCTGGGCATGGGAGAGGCCTCTATCTGCGGGTGGGCGCTCGTGGCGAAAGAGCGGGGGGAGCCATTTTCCGACAATATGGGATGCGCCTGAGGAATTGCGAATCCGCTAAACCAATTACGCAAGAGCTACGGTGTCGGATCATCCGCCGCCCTTCCCGAACAGCGCATCGGCGGCGGCGCGGTGCGCGGCGGCCTTGTCGCGGTGGGCGGTGACGCGCGCGATTTCGGCTTCGAGCAGCGCGATACGCTCTGCCAGTTCGGCTTGCGAATAGGGGCCGAGGTCTTCGCCTGCGAGGCGACTCGCCGCGTCTCCGCTAGGGCGTGGGCGATCGGGTTCTTCCATCTGCCGCGCAGCATCAGGGGGAAGCGGCTTGCTGTCAATCGGCGAGAGGGTTATTCGCCCAAGGCAAGTGGTTAAAAGCAATTGAACGGGGGGACTTTGTGATGGACGCAAACACGGGGCGGGCCTTGCCCGACACGATGCAGGCGATCGGCTTCGATGCCCCCGGCGGCCCCGATGTCCTGCGGTTGCAAAGCGGCACCCCGCTACCGCGCCTGCGCCCCGACGATGTGCTGATCCGCGTCGCCTATGCCGGGGTCAACCGCCCCGATTGCCTGCAGCGCGCAGGGGCCTACCCCCCGCCGCCGGGCGCCTCGCCCACGCTGGGGCTGGAGGTTTCGGGCGAGATCGTCGCCGTCGGCACCGAAGTCCCGCGCGAGATGATCGGGCAGTATGTCGCAGCGCTCACGCCGGGCGGGGGCTATGCCGAATATTGCGCCGCGCACTGGCAGCACTGCCTGCCGGTCCCCGAAGGCATGATGCTGTCCGAAGCCGCGGCGCTTCCCGAAACGCTGTTCACCGTGTGGCACAACCTGTTCGAACGCGGCCTCGCGCGCGATGGAGAGAGCGTGCTGATCCACGGCGGAACCAGCGGGATCGGGACGATGGCGATCATGCTGGGCAAGGCCTTCGGGCTGCAAGTCATCGTCACCTGCGGCGATACCGCCAAATGCGCCGCCGCGACCCGGATCGGCGCCGACCTTGCGATCAATTACCGCGAGCAGGACTTCGTCGAGGCGGTGCTGGCGCATACCGAGGGCAAGGGCGTCAACGTGGTGCTCGACATGGTGTCGGGCGATTATGTGCCGCGCAACATGAAGTGCCTTGCCGAGGATGGCCGCCATGTCACCATCGCGGTGCTGGGCGGGGCCAGGGCCGATCTCAATATGGCGGTGGTGATGATAAAGCGCCTGACCCTCACCGGATCGACGCTGCGCCCGCGCTCGGACAGCTTCAAGGCCGCGCTCGCCGACGAAATTGCCGACAATGCCTGGCCGCTGTTCTGCGACGGCGAATTGTCGCCGGTGATGGACATGACCTTCCCCCTCGCCGAAGCCGCCGCCGCCCATGCGCGGATGGAGAACGGCGATCACATCGGCAAGATCGTGCTGGAGGTGGCGGGTGGCTGAGGCGCTCACCCTCCACGAAGACCCCCGCAGCGGGAATTGCTACAAGATCAAGCTCACCGCCGCGCTGCTCGACGTGCCGCTGGCGACGCGCGGCTATGACATCATGCAGGGCGAGACGCGCACGCCCGCGTTTCTCGCCACGGTGAACCCCAACGGGCGCATCCCGGTGCTGCAGATCGGGGAGGGGGGTGCGGCGCGGTTCCTGCCCGAAAGCAACGCCGCCTGCTGGTATCTCGCCCACGGCTCGGCGCTGATCCCGCAGGATCGCTTCGCGCAGGCCGACATGCTGCGCTGGATGTTCTTCGAGCAGTACAATCACGAACCCAACGTCGCCACGCTGCGCTTCTGGCTGCGCTTCGTGGGCGAGGCGAAGCTGTCGGAACAGCAGCGCGCGCAGATGATGGCCAAACGCATGGCGGGCTGCGCGGCGCTGGAGCTGATGGACAAGCATCTGGCGGCACACGCCTTTTTCTGCGGCGACACCCCGACGCTCGCCGACATTGCGCTGTTCCCTTACACCCACGTCGCCGAGGAGGGCGGCTTCGGGCTCGGCAATTATCCGCATATCCAGAACTGGATCGCGCGGGTGCAGGCGCTGCCGGGTTTCGTGCCGATGGACTGACAGCGCCCTGACTTGGCATTGAAACCATGACGCGGAACCGTCACGCCCCTGCGATTCGCGTGTAACATTCGGCTGGCAAAGGATTTCCGAGAGACCAAGCTCAGGAAATCCCGATGACCGGCGCCGACCTCACCGATCTGATCCACGACAACATCGCCAGCTTCCCTGTGTCCGCGCCGCGCACGCCCGAGCCGGAAGGGGGCGAGCGGCGCTCGTTCCGGACGATCTGGATCAGCGACGTGCACCTTGGCACCAAGGGCTGCAACGCCGATCTGCTGATCGACTTTCTCGACCACACCGATTCCGAGACGATGTATCTGGTGGGCGACATCATCGATGGCTGGCGGCTGAAGAAGAAGTTCTACTGGCCATCCGCACATAACGACATCGTCTGGCGCATCATGAAGCGCGCCCGGCGCGGCACGCGGGTGGTCTATATCCCCGGCAATCACGACGAGATGTTCCGCCAGTTCACCGGCCTCAACTTCGGCGGCATCGAAATCCGCCGCGCGGCCTTCCACGACACCGCCGATGGGCGGCGGTTGATGGTCCTCCACGGCGACGAGTTCGATGCCGTCATGCTGTCGCACCGCTGGCTCGCCTTCGTGGGGGACCATGCCTACCACTTCATGATGAAGTGCAATCTGGCGGTAAACACCGTGCGGCGCTGGCTGGGCAAGCCCTATTGGTCGCTCTCCAAGGCGGCCAAGCACAAGGTCAAGAACGCGGTCGAATTCATCGGCAAGTACGAGGAAGTCGTCGCCCGCGCCGCCGGAGAGCGCGGGGTGGACGGGGTGGTGTGCGGCCACATCCACACCGCCGAATTCCGCGCCTTCCAGCACAATGGGCGGCCCATCGAATACTGGAACGACGGTGACTGGGTCGAAGGCTGCAACGCGCTGGTCGAACATCACGACGGGCGGATGGAGATCCTCCACTGGGCCGACGAGATTCAGCGCCGCGAGGACGAGGCGGCCGAAGCGCCTGCCGCCACCGAAGCGCGCGAGGCGGCGTGAATCGGTTGACCGCCATTCCCATCGACGATTGCACCGCCGCGCCATCGCCCATCCCGGCCCGGATCGCGATCGTCACCGATGCCTGGCACCCGCAGACCAACGGCGTCGTGCGCACGCTTTCGACCACCAGCGCCGTGCTGCGCGGCTGGGGGCATGAGGTCACTGTCATCTCGCCCGAAGGCTACCCCTCGGTCCCCGCGCCGACCTACCCCGAGATTCGCCTCGCGCTCACCTGGCCGGGCGCGGTCGGGCGGCGGCTCGCCAGAATCGCGCCCGATGCGGTGCATATCGCCACCGAAGGCCCGCTGGGCCTTGCCGCCCGCGCCTATTGCCTGCGCCGCCGCGTGCCCTTTACCACCGCCTATCACACCCAGTTCCCCGACTATGTCGCGCGCCGCACCGGCCTGCCCGCGCGGGTGTTCTGGCCCTATATCCGCTGGTTCCATCGCCCCGCGCGCACGATCATGGTCGCGACCGAGACGATCCGCGCGCAGCTGCGCGAACAGGGCCTGACCCGGCTGACCCACTGGAGCCGCGGCGTCGATCTGTCGTGCTTCTCCCCGCAGGCCCCGCGCCCGCCCGAATATGCCGGGATCGCCGGGCCGATCCTGCTCTATGTCGGGCGCGTCGCGGTGGAGAAGAACATCGAGGCCTTCCTCGCCTGCCCCTATCCCGGCACCAAGGTGGTGGTGGGTGACGGCCCAGCGCGCGCCGGATTGCAGGCGAAGTTTCCTGAGGCGCTGTTTCTCGGCAAGCGCACGGGCGCGGCGCTGGCGGGGTGCTATGCCCATGCCGATGTCTTCGTCTTCCCCTCCCGCACCGACACCTTCGGGCTGGTGATGATCGAGGCGCTGGCCTGCGGCACCCCGGTCGCCGCCTTCCCGGTGCCCGGGCCGCTCGACATCGTCACCGAAAGCGTCGGCGCACTGTCCGAGGATCTCGCCCGCGCGATCGACGCCGCGCGCTATTGCGACCGCGCTGCCTGCGCCGCCTATGCCGCGGGCTATTCGTGGGAGGCGGCGAGCCGGCAATTCCTTGCCGGATTGGCAGCGCTGGGGGAAGAGGAAGCGGTCTCGCTCGCTGCAACGCAGCTTTTTAGTTGAGGATCGCGCTGGCGCGCGATGCAGACCTCCCGCCCCACCTCCCCGCCCGGCCACCATATCATGATGATATCATTGGTGGCCGGGCGGGGAGGTGGGGCGGGCGGTCTGCGCCACCGAAGGTGGCTTAGAAACTCGAATCCATTCCTTGCCGTTTCGCGCCGTTTCGCCTATCTGAGACTCCAAGGCGGCCGCTCCGAAAGGGGCGGCCCTTTCATTTTCAACGGAGAATTCCTCATGGCGACCAAGGATCAGCCCAAGCCGCTGATGCCGCATGCCACCGCGACCTGGCTGGTGGACAACACCGCGCTGTCTTTCGAACAGATCGCCGAGTTCTGCGGCCTCCACATCCTCGAAGTGCAGGCGATGGCCGATGATCTTGCGGGCAGCAAGTACACCGGCCGCGATCCCGTGCACTCGGGCGAGCTGACCCAGGCCGAGATCGAGAAGGGGCAGGACGATCCGTCCTACGCGCTCAAGATGCACAAGGCCCCGGTCGAGGTGACCCGCACCAAGGGCCCGCGCTACACCCCCGTGTCGAAGCGGCAGGACAAGCCCGATGGCATCGCCTGGATCCTGCGCAACCACCCCGAGGTGTCGGACGCGCAGATCGGCAAGCTGATCGGCACCACCCGCAACACCATCGGCGCGATCCGCGATCGTTCGCACTGGAACATCCAGAACATCACGCCGAAGGATCCGGTGACGCTGGGCCTGTGCTCGCAGCGCGAGCTCGACGCGATGGTCGCCAAGGCCGCCAAACGTGCGGGCGTGACCGAGGATGCCGAAGCCCCGGTCAAGTCCGAGCGCAATGATCGCGAACGGCTGATCGAGGAACTGCGCGCCGAGCGTGACGACAAGGCCAAGGCCGCAGGCGAAGCCGCGCAGGAAGCCGAGGCCGAAGCCTGGCTCGCCCGCAAGCGCGAAGCCGAGGCCGAGGAAAAGAAGATCGACCCCGAGAGCGGGTTTATCTAAGCGCATCCCAATGCGAATAATCGTCGCCCCGGACTTGGATCCGGGGCTTGGCTTCTCTTTCGGCGCCTTCAGCCAAGGATAGCCAAGCCCCGTGTCAAGCACGGGGTGACGTTGCATTTAGGCCAGCAATCCTAGCGACTTTCGCTTGTGCCCGGCGTGATTGTCGGCCACAATTACTGACATGACTGTCAGTAGTGTCGCACCCGCCTATCACCACCCCGTCCCGCTCGAAACGACCTTCGTGCCGGCGAGTCTACCCTCGCTGTTCGAGCGAACCTTGCGCCAGAACCCCGACGCGCCGTTCCTGCACTTTTTAGGGCGGACCTACAGCTACAAGCACATCTATGGACAGGCGCAGGCCTTTGCACTCGGCTTGTCGGAGATGGGCATCGAAAAAGGCGACCGCGTCGGACTGTTCCTCCCCAACGTGCCGATCTACGCAGCCGCCTACTATGGCGCGATGATGGCGGGTGCGGTGGTGGTGAACTTCTCGCCGCTCTATTCCGTCGAGGAACTGAGCTGGCAGGTCGGCGATTCCGGCACGCGGCTTCTGGTGACGCTCGACGTGCCCGAACTCTACAGGACCGCGAAGAAGGTGCTCGATGGTTCGGCGCTGGAAACGCTGGTGGTGGGCCGCCTTTCCGATCAGCTGCCGTGGGTGAAGGGCGTCGCGCTCAAGCTGCTCAAGCGCAAGCAGATCGCCGATGTCGCCTATGGGCCGAGCGTGAAGAGCTGGGCCGACATGACCCCGGCGGGCGCGCCGCGCGCGGTCGACATCACCCCGGCCGATCTCGCCCTGCTGCAATATACCGGCGGCACCACCGGCCGGCCCAAGGGCGCGATGCTGGGGCATGATCAGCTGAGCGTGAACGCGCAGCAGGTCGCCGCGCTCAATCCCTTCGGCGACCCGGCGGGCGAGTGCTTCATGGGCGCGCTGCCGTTCTTCCACGTCTTCGCCAACACCGCGCTGCTCAATCACGCGATGGTGACCGGCGGTGCGATCGCGATGGTGCCGCGGTTCGAAACGAAGCAGGTGCTGCAGACGATCCAGAAATACCGCTGCACCGGCTTTCCCGGCGTGCCGACGATGTTTCAGGCGATGCTCGACCACCCCGATCTCGCCAAGACGGATCTCAGCAGCCTCAAGGTCTGCATCTCGGGCGGCGCGCCCATGCCGGGGCCGGTGCACGAGAAGTTCGAGGCCGTCACCGGGGTGCGCATCTGCGAAGGCTATGGCCTCACCGAAAGTTCGGGCGTGGTTTCGGCCAACCCCTATGACGGGTTCCGCAAGCGCGGCACGATCGGCCAGCTAGTGCCGGGGACCGAGGTGATCTTGCTCGACAAGGAAGATCCCGCCAAGCTCGCGCCCGAGGGCGAGCCGGGCGAGCTTGCCGTCCACGGCCCGCAAGTGATGCGCGGCTACTGGAATCGCCCCGAGGCCGATGGCGACTGCTTCGCAGAGCATGGCGGCAAGCGTTACCTGCGCACCGGCGATGTCGCGCGGATCGACGAGGACGGCTTTTTCGAGATCGTCGACCGCATCAAGGACATGATCGCGGTGGGCGGCTTCAAGGTCTTCCCCAGCGTGGTCGAGGACGTGATCCTCGAACATCCTGCGGTGAAGGAGGCGCTCGTCATCGGCGTTCCGGAAGAATACCGCGGCGAGGTGCCACGCGCCTATGTCACCCTTAACGACGGCGCGAGCGAGAGCGGTGAGGCGCTGGCGAGCTGGCTCAACGCCCGCATCGGCAAGCACGAGCGGGTCGATCAGGTGGTGGTGCGCGAAAGCCTACCCAAGACGATGATCGGCAAGCTGGATCGCAAGACGCTGCGGGCGGAAGTGCTCTGAGCCGCCGCCCTCCCTTCCCCCAAGGGAAGGGGCCAGAAGGCATCAGGCCTCTGTTTACTCAGCCGCCTCGACGCTCGCCACCGGCGGCACGGCCTTGACGGCCGTGCGCGCGTTGGGGGCGAAGCGGCCATCGACCTGCGCGCCCTGTTCGATCGTCAGCGCATCGTAATGCACGTCGCCCTCGATCCGGGCGCTCTTGAGGATCACCAGCTCGCGCGCGGTGATCGAGCCGTTGACCGTCCCCGCCATGCGCGCGCTTTCGGCGGTGATCGCACCGCGGATCTCGCTCTTCTCGCCCTGCACCAGGCTGGCGCAGGTGATGTCGCCTTCGACCGTGCCGTCGATATGCAGGTCGGCCGAGGCGGAGATGTTGCCGGTGATGACGACATCCGCGCCGATCACCGAAAAGGTCGAACCCGAGGCCATGCTGCTGCTCCTGTTAACGGCCCGCGGCGGCTGCGGCAGGGACGGGGCCTGCCCGGCGGGCTCGGACTTCCTTGAGAACATTGGGGGCAGCCTCCAGAAAGGGACGCGGATTGACCGCGCGGTCATTGATACGGACTTCGAAGTGCAGGTGCGGGCCGGTGGAGCGCCCGGTCGAACCGAGCCCGGCGATGATTGCACCCGCGGCGACCTGCTGGCCGACCTTCACATCGAAGCGCGAAAGGTGCGCGTAACGGGTCAACATTCCGTTGCCGTGGGTGATCTCGACGACATTGCCGTAACCCGATTTCTGCCCGACGAAGCTGACGCGGCCATCGGCGGCGGCGAAGACGGGGGAGCCCATCGGGCCGCGGAAGTCGATCCCGGCATGCATCGCGCCGCTGCCGTTGAAGGGGTCGCGGCGATAGCCGAAGCCCGAGGTGATGCTCGCGATGCTGGCGGGTACAACCTGCGGAATGCCATCGAGCGCGCGCTCCAGCACCGCCATGCGCGTCAGGCTGAGGCCGAGGCGTTCGAAGCGCGGGTCGATCGCGTCGCCGCTGGTGAAGGCCTCGAACGGACCACCCATCGCCTGCTGCGCTTCACGGCTGAGCAGCTTGGGATCGAGATTGAGCTTGCGCATCGCCGCCTCGGCGCGGCGGGCGCGGCCATCGGCGAAGCGGGTGAGGCGTTCCACCAGCGCGAGCTGGCGCGCTTCGATCTCGGCCAGACCGCGCGCCTCGGGCATCAGGGCGCTGACCTTCTTGATCGTCTCTCCGGCCGCCGTGGTCGAATCGCTCACCGTGCCGCTGGCGGCACCTTCAGCGACCAGATCCTCGGGCAGCATCCGCGCCATTTCCTCGAGGAAGGCCTGGCGCGATTGCAGATCGTCGACCACCTTGTCGACATTGCCGGCATAGGCCTTGATCCGCTGATCGGCGCTGGCGACTTCGGCGCGCTGTTCGGCGAAGGAGGCAAGGTCGGCCTCGGCCCGGTACTGGCCCCAGGCCATCACCGCGAGCGCGACCAGCCACAGCACCAGCGCCGCGACCGCCGCACCGGCGACGCGCATCTGGAGCTTGCCCGAAATCCTGATGAAACGCACCTGACCATCGGCGCGCATGAAGAACTCACGGTCCGGGAACCAACGGCGCAGCCGATCGCCCCAGCGAAGTGCGGAAGTGCTAAATGACAAGTGCGGCCCCGATTTATGTTCTGATCTGAATGCCCGTGCAGCGCCGCTATCAGGCGATGCTCTCCGGGTCGAATCCGCAGGCACTGCGCGGGGCCGAATCGAAAGGGAATCGCGACAAAGTGCACTTTCCCACAGCCAAGGGTGTCATAAGCAGATCACGCGGTGGTCGAATCGCGCATCGACTCGGCCTGAAGAACTGCGCGAATCGCCGCTCCGGGCCGCGGGCCTGACAGATGCGGCCCGGTCTGTTAGGGTAGCGGGCATGACTCAACCATCTGCAAACATTCGCTCCTCCGAAACCCTCGATCCCGAAGCGCTGGTGAACGGCCTCGCCCGCGCCGCGCGCGCCGCGCAGCGCCAGCTTGCCGCCATGCCGAGCGCCGATCGTGCCGCCGCGCTCCACCGCGCTGCCGAAGCGCTGCGCGCCGCCACCCCTGCGGTGCTCGCCGCCAATGCCGAGGATGTCGCCGCCGGCGAAGCGCGCGGGCTTTCGGGTGCAATGCTCGACCGGCTGCGGCTCGACGAAGCACGGCTTGCCGGAATCGCCGATGCGGTCGCCGCGGTCGCCGATCTGCCCGATCCGGTCGGGCAGGTGATCGATTCGAGCACGCCGGCCAATGGCCTCAAGCTCAGCCGCGTCCGCGTGCCGATCGGCACCATCGGGATCATCTACGAAAGCCGCCCCAACGTCACCGCCGATGCCGCCGCGCTGTGCGTGCGCGCGGGCAATGCGGCGCTGCTGCGCGGGGGAAGCGAGGCGGTGCATTCCAACCGCGCGATCCACGCCGCGCTGGTCGAAGGGCTCGCCCAAGGCGGGGTGCCGGCCGATACGGTTCAACTGCTGCCGACGCAGGACCGCGCCGCCGTGGGCGCGATGCTGACCGCCGCGGGCCTGATCGACATGATCGTGCCGCGCGGGGGCAAGAGCCTTGTCGCGCGGGTGCAGGCCGATGCGCGCGTGCCGGTGCTCGCCCATCTCGACGGGATCAACCACACCTATATCCACGACGCCGCCGATCCGGCGATGGCCGAGGCGATTGCATTGAACGCCAAGCTGCGCCGCACCGGCATCTGCGGGGCGATGGAGACGCTGCTGATCGACGCCGCCTTCCCCAAGGCGCGCGAGTTGCTCGCCGCGCTGATCGACAAGGGCTGCGAGGTGCGCGGCGACAAGCGCATCGCCGCGCTCGATTCGCGGGTGATCCCGGCCAGCGCCAATGATTGGGACACCGAATATCTCGACGCGATTCTCTCGGTCGCGATGGTCGACGATCTCGACGCGGCGCTGGCGCATATCGCGCGCCATTCCTCGGCCCATACCGACGCGATCGTCACCGCCGACGACGCTGCCGCCGAGCGCTTCCTGACGGAGGTCGACAGCGCCATCGTGATGCACAATGCCTCCTCGCAATTCGCCGACGGGGGCGAGTTCGGCCTCGGCGCGGAGATCGGGATTGCCACCGGGCGGCTCCACGCGCGCGGGCCGGTCGCGCTGGAGGGGCTGACGACCTACAAGTGGCAGGTGCGCGGAACGGGCCAGACCCGGCCCTGATCGCAGCCGCACGTGGGCACGCCTGTCGTCACCGGGCTCCTCGGCGGGAGCTTCAACCCCGCGCACGGCGGGCACCGGCGAATCACGCTCTTCGCGGCCGAGGCGCTGGGGCTGGACGAGACCTGGTGGCTGGTCTCCCCCGGCAATCCGCTGAAACCCAAGGCGGGCATGGCGCCGCTGAAAGCGCGGCTGCTCTCGGCCCGCCGGCAGGCACGCCGCGCGCGCATCGTGCCCACGGGAATCGAGCAGAGACTCGGCACGCGCTACACCGTCGATACGCTCGCCGCGCTCATCCGGCGCTACCCCAAGCGGCGCTTCGTTTGGCTGATGGGGAGCGACAATCTCGCCCAGTTGCACCGCTGGAAGGACTGGCGGCGGATCGCCCGGACAATGCCGATTGCGGTGATCGCCCGCCCCGGCTATGATGGTGAGGCCATGACAAGCCCCGCCATGGCCTGGCTCAGACGCTATCACGTGCCTGCCGCCAGCTTTCGGAAACGGGGGCAATGGAGCGCACCGGCCCTGGTGTTATTGCGTTTCGATCCCGATTACCGCTCGGCCACGGCCATTCGCCGTGCCAATGCCGGGTGGGCCGAGGCTTTGCTTGGACAAGGTTCGCTTGGACAAGATGTGCCCGGAAACGGATCGAAAGGCGCGCATGAACCACTCCCGGTGCGTGATCGGCTGACATTCCGCATGATCCGGCCCGAGGCCACGGCATGAGTTGCGCGCCGCGCAGCTCCGCCCGGCAGCGGGACGGCTTGCCCGATGCCGGCTCTTTCCGCCTCGAACTCTGGAGATACCCGATTGCCAAGCACCGAAGCCATGATTCTGGGCCTGCCGCAGGGCGCCGCTCAGGCCGCATCCCAGGCGGCTGCCTCCGTGGCGCGCGCTGACATGAGCGGCGCAAGCCTGCATCAACTGGTGATGGACCAGCTCGACGACGATCAGGCGCAGGACATCGTCACCATTCCGCTCGAAGGCAAAAGCTCGATCGCCGATCACATGGTGATCGCCAGTGGCCGCTCGACCCGGCAGGTGGCCTCGATGGCGCAGAAGCTCGCCGAGAAGATCAAGCAGGCCGGTTTCGGCCACGCCCGCGTCGAAGGCCTGCCGGCTGCCGACTGGGTGCTGATCGACGCGGGCGACGTGGTGGTGCACCTGTTCCGCCCCGAAGTGCGCAGCTTCTACAACCTCGAACGGATGTGGAGCTTCGAGGGGTCGGAAACGTCGATGCTGGGTAGGAATTAGGAGTTTTGTGTGCGTGCCCGCCTCCGCGGGCACGTCCTCGGTGCGTTTCCGTCGCTGCGCGACGGAGCACCTGCGGGCGGGCGGTCGCCCTTGCGGTCGCTGCGCGACCGTTTGGCGATGATCTCGACCACGCAGGGGTCGCAAGGGCGACTGCCCGCCGGCCGTTAGGCCGCCCCCTCGGCAGGCCAAGGCGAAGCCTTGTGCCGTGAGAGAAAAGGACTCTCGCTATTCTTCTCCACATCATCGCGCGGGGCAAGATCGGCCGTTCGCCGGAGGGTGAGCTGGTGGAGCGTTACGCCAGGCGCCTGACCTGGCCCGTCAAGCTCACCGAATGGCCCGATACCGGCGCGGGCAAGGTGACCGATGCGCTCACCCCCTGCCGCACGGTGCTGCTCGACGAGCGGGGCAAGGCGATGGCGTCGGAGGCCTTCGCCGCTCTGCTCGGCCAATGGCGCGATGATGGCGTGCGCGAGGCGCGCTTCATGATCGGCGCGGCAGACGGCCATTCGGATGCCGAGCGCGCCTCTGCCGACCTCCTGCTCGCCTTCGGCCCTGCCACATGGCCGCACATGCTGGCGCGCGCGATGCTGATGGAACAGCTCTACCGCGCAACCACGATCCTTGCAGGCCATCCCTATCATCGGGCATGACGTCACCATGCGCGGGCGAATGATCCTGACTATTGCGGCGACGCTGGGTGTCGCCACGGCGCTGGTTTGGGCGATGCCGGACAGCCGCGCCGCGCCCTCGGCCCTGCTGCTCGAAGCCGATGACGCCGAGGCGGCGCTCAAGCGTGCGACCCGCGAGAGCAAGCTCGCCGAAACCCGCGCCGCGCGGCTCTCTGCCGAGGCCGAAGCCGCGACCGAAGCCGCCACCCGCACCGCGAGCGAGGCCGCCGCGCTCGCCGCGCGAATCCAGCAGGCCGAAGCCGATATCGAGATCGCCCGCGCCCGGCTCACCATCGCCCGCCAGCAGCGCGCCGCCGTGACCGCGCGCCTCGCCGAAAAGCGCGAGCCGACCGCGCGTCTCGCCGCCGCATTGCAGACGGTCGCGCGCCGTCCGCTGGCTCTTTCGGCGCTGCAACCGGGCTCGCTCAA
>FWWL01000908.1_pt1 | contig 76971 bp, 73 predicted proteins | sample 2228331 | NCBI WGS metagenome assembly FWWL01 (sample SAMEA103939775, study PRJEB20133) | metagenome | reverse complement strand
TGTTTTCACTTCCTGCGAGGTCAGCTATCGTCCTAGCGACTTTTAATATCTTATCATATGCACGCGCGGAGAGCCCAAGTTTCGTGATAGCGTTTTTAAGTATAGCTTCGCCTTCGGGGTCAATTTTACAAAACTCGCGAATTTCTTTTGTTTGCATATCCGCATTTTTGTAAAGATTTTTTCTGCCCTTAAATCTTTTGAGTTGAATTTCCCTTGCCTTTATGACTCTTTCCCTTATCTGTGCAGATGTTTCGCCGGAAGTTTTGCTTGCAAGTTCTGAATATTTTACTGCTGGGACCTCGATATGTATATCGATTCTATCGAGTAATGGACCCGAAATTTTCCCCATATATTTTTGGATTTGTGCGGGCGAGCAAGTGCATTGTTGATATGGATTTCCAAGATTTCCACACGGGCATGGGTTCATAGCGCATACAAGCATAAAATTTGCCGGATATTCAACCGTCATTTTTGTTCTGCTTATTGTAACCTTTTTATCTTCGAGGGGTTGGCGTAAAACTTCAAGGACATTTCGATTAAATTCTGGAAGTTCATCAAGGAATAAAACGCCGTGATGCGCAAGTGAAATTTCCCCGGGTCGTGGAATTGTCCCACCGCCTACAAGGGCTGAATCAGAAATTGTATGATGCGGTGCTCTAAATGGTCGAGTTGCGATAAGTGCTGTATCCGGGGGCAAAAGTCCAGCTACGGAGTGAATTTTTGTCGTTTCAAGAGCTTCTGGAAGCGTCATAGGTGGCAAAATCGTTGGGAGTCGCTTTGCAAGCATAGTTTTACCACTTCCGGGCGGACCAATCATTATAACATTGTGACCTCCTGCGGCAGCGATTTCAAGTGCTCGTTTAACATTTTCCTGCCCCTTTACATCAGAAAAATCGATAGTGTATTTGCTTTCCTGATTGAAAATCTCACCCACATCAATCTTGAAAGGATTCAAAAGTTTGTGCTCTCCATTTAAAAAATTTACAACTTCGGTCAGAGAACTCATCGGATAAACTTCGATATCAGATACGATCGCAGCTTCTTTCGCATTTTCCTTTGGAAGTATTATTCCCTTTAAACCTGAATTTTTCGCTGAAATTGAAATTGGAAGTGCACCGTGAATTGGTCTTAATGTTCCATCAAGAGCGAGTTCACCAAGGATTAAAAATTGGTCGAGGATATCGGATTGAATTTGTTCGGTGGCGGATAAAATTCCTATCGCTATGGGTAAGTCAAATTGGGAGCCTTCTTTCTTTATATCCGCTGGGGCTAAATTCACAGTTATTTTTTTGTTGGGAAATTTGAAGCCGGAATTTTTTATAGCTGCGTTTACTCTTTCTCGACTTTCTTTGACCGAGCTATCTGGAAGTCCGACGATTGTAAAAGAGAATAAACCTTGTTCAATGTGTGTTTCAACTTTTACGATAAATGCATCTATGCCATAAGTTGAAGCGCTCAAAGTTTGAGAGAGCATTTTAAAATCGATTTAGTTTTAAAATATGGGTTTATCGATTGGGCGAATTTCCTCTTCAAAATCTCTTCTTGTAAGTTCAAGTCGTACAAACTTAGTTGAATGTTTCAGGAAGCCTAAACGAATTGTGCCGATCGGACCGTTTCTCTGCTTACTTATGATTATCTCCGCTGTTCCTTCTGTTGGTGTTCCGTCATCGTACGCGGTGATGCCATAATATTCAGGTCTATGGACGAAAATTACAACATCTGCATCTTGTTCCAATGAATTATGAACAATGATATCATTAGCAATAAAATTATGAGTTTCTTCAACGGTAGCATCGTACACATCTTCAATACCAAGTTTTTTAATTGAAACAACTTTATCCCAGAAAATATCTGAAGTTGCTAAATTGTGTAAAAATGTATTTTCAAGAGCAAAAGCAATTCTTAACATTCTTTCTCTTCCAATATTATGTTTAAAAAGAGTCGAACCACAATAAGCAGTATTAATTTTTTGACAAAATTTCCTCCATCCAATACCAATTTTCTCTTTAGCTGGCTCAATAAATAAGTTCCAGGCCATTTTAGGAATAATATCAACATTTGGATTGGGTTCAATTTTTTGAAGCGCATTGATTAAATCAAAAATAAGTTTTTTCTTCTCTCCAAAAATGCCAACTTTATAAAGAAATTTCAACTTTTCTTGAGAACTTTCAATATAGACATGATATATAGGCCGGTACCCTTTTTTGGACTTCACTTCTCTAAGGGTACTTTGGATTCCTAATCTCAAAAGTAAAGATTGAACTTGTTCAGCAAAAATAGGACTACTTGTTGAATAATAAATATCAGCTGAAGGTTTTCTTTTGGGTATAAATTTCCAACTTAAATTGCCATCAGTTGACCATAGATGTCTAAGAAAAAGAGAAATTTTATTTTCATCACATTGAAACAAAACTTCAGGAATTTTTTTCTCATAGGATCTAACTAATTGAAGGCCAAGATTTTTAAACCAAATTGTAATTGGATGATTTTTTTTATGAGTAAGATGATAAGGACTAGGAAGATAAAGATGATACCAATTTTTTTGTTTAACTACTCTTCCCTCAATATTGAAAAGTTTTTTTGCTGTTATTTTCACAATTTCGATATTCTCAAGATCTTTACTGGTATAATGGAAAGGTTGATTAGGTAAAATGCAACCATCTCCTAAAAGATGAGCTAACAAAATTAATTCGTCATCAGATAAAGGATTGGGGGGATTTGATGGAACTAAAACTCTTGGTAAAGCAATATAATCTCCAATATTTAACTCATCTAATCTTTTCCAACCGTCAATTCTTAAAAATGGATGGTTTGCTGATGCTTTTATTTTTCGTCCACTTCTTGTTTTTAATTCATAAACAACTTTTCTTCCTGAATAAAAAACTTTAGTTATTTTTTTAATATGTAATTTAAAATCAGGACCAACTGAAAAAATTGGAATATTAGTTTGACCGACCAAATCTTTTATCGGTACCCTTTCTCCAGTATCAGCACGAATGATAAGAGTATCTCCTGTTAAACAACCACTTTCTCTTAAATCTGAAAGCATAGGTCTTTTATCGCCTCTTTCCTCGACCGCTCTTCTTAACTGCGAAAGTGCTACAACTGGTACATCGAGTTCTTTTGCAAGCGATTTCAAGGATCTTGAAATCATTGATATCTCTCTTTCTCTCGTCTCTGCTTTTACTCCGTGCATAAGTTGGAGATAATCTACGACGATAAGTCCGATGTCATGTTGTGCTTTTAATCGTCTTGCTTTGGCTCGTAATTCAAGCGTGCTTAAAGCGGGTGTATCATCGATGAAAATCGGGGCGTTGCTAATTCTCCCAATGAAGGATGAAATCCTTTGCCATTCTTCAGCGGATAACCTTCCAGTTCTAAGGGCATGCATATCGACATTTGCTTCCATGCAAATTAATCTCAATGTTAACTGTTCAACCGACATTTCAAGCGAGAATATCGCAACTGGTACTTTGCCTTCAACCGCAGCGTTCCTTGCTATTGATAGAGCGAAAGCAGTCTTCCCCATGCTTGGTCTTCCGGCGATGATAATTAAATCAGATTTTTGAAGTCCTCCTGTCAAAGCATCAAGTTCAGGGAAGCCAGTCGTTATCCCAGTTAAATGGATTTTATCTCTGTTTATCGTCTCATATTTTTCGAGGACTTCCCTTAAAGATGTTTTTAAATCGACGATGTTAGATTTGAACTTCTCCGCGGATATTTCAAGAAGTTTTCTTTCTGCTAAATCGAGAAGGTCAAATGCATCTGTATCTTCTTTATAAGCAAGACTTGCGACCGAATTCGACATTTTTATCAATTCCCGAAGTACATATTTATCATGAACGACTTGAGCATATTCTTCAACATTTGCTGACGTTGCAACAGCGTTTGATATCTCTGTCAAATATGCTGCACCTCCAACCTTTTCAAGCAATCCGTTTTTTCTTAATTCCTGAGTTAAAATGTAAAGGTCAACGTTTTTCCCGGATTCGAAAAGATTAACAATGGTTTTGTAAATTATCTGGTGTTCCTCTTTGTAAAAACATTCCGGTCTCAAAATTTCAACTACATTTGGGATGCAATCGGGGTCGATTAGCATTGAAGACAAAACCGCTATTTCAAGTTCGACCGCTTGAGGTTGAACTCTTTGAACGACTTCGCTCGGTTCAGGTGTTGAACTTAGTTTTGAGTAATCTCTAGTGATTTTATCAAGCGGGAACTCCTGTTTCATTCCTTTTTCAATTGACATAGCCTTTGTTTAGCCCATTTATTTTCCATAAAGTATCTCCTTTGCTGTGCGTAAATCTTCGAGCAGTGGTCTTTTCCATTGTTGATTTCTAAGCGCTGCTGCGGGGTGATATGTGACTATCATTTTTATTCCTCGCCACTCGAAAATTTGCCCTCGTAAAGAACTAAGAGGCGCGTTTGTCTTTAAAAGTGTTTGAACAGGGAAACGTCCAAGCGAAACAATTAACTTTGGCTTGATAATTTCAAGTTGTTTTATTAAGTAGGGACTGCACAATTCTATCTCGGACGGTTGCGGGTCGCGATTTCCGGGAGGACGACATTTTAAAACATTGCAAATGTAAACCTCATCTCTTCTAAATCCAACGTTTGCAAGCAATTGGTTTAAAAGTTGTCCTGCTCTACCAACAAATGGTTCACCTTGTAAGTCTTCGTCAGCTCCGGGAGCTTCTCCGATAAAAACTATTTCTGATTTTGGATTTCCAACGCCGAAGACAAAATTAGTTCTTGTTTGTCCAAGCGGGCATTTGACGCAATTTTTTATCTTTGATTCGAGTTCATCGAGAGTCTTCGAATCAACCCATGTAGGGTCGACACCGAATTGTTCTTCTGATTTATTTTGCTGTGCTTCGAGTTTTGATTCTTTCTTTTCTTCCTTTGGCAAAATTATCTCGTCTCCGAATAGGCTTTCCTGCTGGATAAGGTATCGTTTGGTATCGTCAATTATTTTTTTAATCTCTTTTTTCATCTTCTTTGACTTTAAACATTTGTGAAACTTTATCGAGGATTTTGTGTGCAACTTCGTATTTGGTCATCTTTGGTAGTTTTTCGATTTCACCGTATTTCGAAATTATCGTTACGATGTTTGTATCATACCCAAAGCCGGAGCCTTCACCAAGCATATTTAGAACGATGAGGTCAAGGTTTTTCTCTTTCAACTTTCTATTTGCATTTTCAAGCCCGTCATCTGTCTCAAGTGCAAATCCAACAAGTATCTGCTCTTTTTTATGCTCTCCGAGATATTTAAGAATATCTTTTGTCTTTTTCAACTTTAACTCGATAAACTCATCTTTCAAATCTTCTTTTTTCAGTTTTTTGTCGAACTTTTGAACCGGCGAGTAATCTGCAACCGCTGCGGACATTATAACCGCATCGACTTGGTCGTAAAATTTAACGACTTCCTCAAACATTTCATCTGAACTTACAACATCAATTCGTTTTACATTTTTAGGCGTCGTTAAATGAGTTGGTCCCGAGATTAAAATTACATCTGCTCCACGATGCACAGATGCTTTCGCGAGTTCAAATCCCATCTTTCCGCTTGACCAATTCCCTATGAATCGAACTGGATCTATCGGTTCATAAGTTGGTCCAGCTGTGATGAGGATTTTTTTGTTTTTTAGATCGAATTTTGCTTTTGAGAAGAAATCTTGGACAAATTCAATTATTTTTTCGGGTTCTGCCATTCTACCGATGCCAACGAGCCCACTTGCAAGTTCTCCTTCTTCGGGTTCTATGATGAGATAACCAAGTTCTTTTAATGTTTTCAAATTTCGTTGTGTGGCTTCGTTTAAATACATATCGACATCCATAGCAGGAGCAAGGATCAATGGACATCGAATCGCAAGGACGAGCGATGTAAGAAAATTATCTGCGATGCCGTGCGCGATTTTAGCGATTGTATTTGCAGATGCTGGTGCGATTAGCATAAGATCAGCCCAAAGCGCAAGGTCGATGTGACGAGTTCCAATGTTTGTGTCTTCGGTTGTGGACTTTGGGAACATATCGACTATAACTTCATTTCCTGAAAGGGTTGAAAATGTAAGTGGCGTTATAAATTGCGTTGCCGAAGGGGTCATCACTACTTTTACATCTGCACCGAGTTTTTTCAAGCCACGAACGACATAGCATGTTTTATAAGCAGAAATTCCACCTGTAACTCCAACGATTATCTTTTTGCCCTCGAGCATTGGTTTGAAAGTTTAAAATTTGTTTGGCAAATTTAAATTACAATCAAAATTTACGAAAAATTTTTAAAAAACAAAGTCGCCCTGATTAGATGCAAGAACTTGAGATAGTTTATTTGAATTTTCACGGATTCCTTCCTCTGGTGAGCGAAGAAAGAACGCGCATAGTTCTTGAAGCGGTTGATAGAATTGAAAAAGGGGAGGAAAACTTCATTGATAAAGTCATAGAGTTTAGAAGAGAAATCGATGAGTTTATAAGGAAGGTCAAAGCGAAACCTTCTTTTTAAGCAAAATTTCTCTCGCAAGTTCGTAAACCTGTTCAACAGTTATATCGTTTATCTCGCCCGTTTTCGAATGAATGAAAAATTTATTTTCATTAATTGGAGACCATTGATATGGATCGGTCGGACCAAAAAGCGAGATGACGGGAGTTTTTGTCGCCCCAGCGATGTGCATCGTTCCAGTGTCGTTCGTTATGAAAAGGTCGATTGATTCAATTACAGCGACGACGCGAGAAATTTTTTGATTTCTTAGAATAAGATACCTCAATTTTCCATCGATTTGTTCTATCATCTCTTTAACCGGTTCATCATCCATTGGACCGGCTGTTATTAATGTCAAAGCGTTGAATTGTTCCGCAAGTTTTATCGCAACTTGAGCAAAATTTTTCGCGCTCCATCTGTTTTTGACTTTCCCAGCCCCGGGATGATAGCCGATGACGAAATCAAATTTTTCTCGCTCTTTTAAAAAATTTCTCGCAAACTCTTTATCTTCATCAAAGGTTGGAATCACATAACTTAAGTCGTCGGTCTCTATCCCAAATGCCCTTACGATATCAAGATTTCGCTCCGTTTGATGTTTTCTTGGCTCGTTTCTCCAATCAAGTATGACTTGGTAGTTGAATAAAAAAGAGGTTGGATTTTCAATACCATTTAAAGATTTAGGACCAATGCGAATTCTCGCATTTGAAATATATGCAAGCAAGTTGCTCGTCGTTGAAATTGAAACTGTGACCGGGACGATGGCGATATCAAATCCTGACCTTAGCTTATTTATAAATTCAAAAAATTTCTTCGGCGATTTGAAAAATTTCGCTTTATCAAAGTTTAAAACTTCATCGACGAATGGATTATCCTTCATCACCTCATAATTTACTGGGCTTGTGACAAGAGTTATTTTCGAATTTGGGAATTTCTGTCGAACCGCTCTCAATAAAGGAACAGCGCAGAGCATATCTCCAAGTTGATTGTGCTGTCTTACGATGAGAACTTTTTGAACTTCGCCAAAGTCGATGTTTGATCTTGTGGATTTGTCGACAATGACAGCGATTTGCTCGTTAAAAAATCTTTTTAAAAGTTTGATGAGAAGAAATTTGATTTTTTTGTTTATGCCCTTCACTTTATCTCTTCGTAATCTGTATCTTTGAGCTCGTCTATCTTTCTTTTCTTGAGTTCTCGTTCAAGTTCGTCGACCTTCTTTTTGTAACTTATGAAAACCCGATAAAATTTGTAGGCGATATAAGCAAGCAAGATTAAGATTAAAAATCTTAACATTTTCTCCCACCTCACTTTTTTCCGGGGTTGTAGTATTCGAAGTATGATTTCCTTGGGCTTAGGATCTCGTTTACAAGGTCTTCGAAGTCATCTCTATTGTTTACGAAGTCAATTTCGGTTACATTTATCACAAGGACTGGGGATTTTCTATATTGATTGAAGAAGAATTCGTTGTATGCCTCGTAAAGTTCGCGTATGTAATCCTCGCTTATGTTTTTCTCGTATGGTCTACCGCGCTTTCTTATATTTTGCATCAGCCTTTCGACGCTCGATTGAAGGTATATCACAAGATCTGGAACGGGGATGTTTTTCTCAAGCATACCGACAAGCATTTCGTAAAGTTTAAGTTCATCTCCTTTTAAGTTTATATGGGCGAAAATCTTGTCCTTGTCGAAGATGTAGTCGGTGATCAGGTATTCATGAAATAGGTCTATCTGGTGAAGTTCCATTTGTTGTTTGTATCTGCTCAAAAGAAAGAAAATTTGGGTTTGAAAGGCGTATCTTTCTCTGTTTTCGTAAAATTTCTCAAGAAATGGGTTTTCGTAATACTGTTCGAGCACAACTTTTGCGTTTAGACGTTCGCCGAGCAATTTTGCAAGAGATGTTTTCCCTGCTCCAATTACTCCTTCAATTGCTATGTACCTTATTTCCTTCACTTCTGGCTCTATTATGTTTTTTAAATCTATTTTCTCTGGGATGTGGATTATCTTGGTCGTATCTTTGCACTCAATTAGAAGTTCCGAAACGCTTTTTTTAAAAACCGGGTGGATTATATTTGGAGCAATTTCGCTCAAAGGGATCAGAACGAAGCGACGATTATGCATATCAGGATGCGGGATTTGAAGTTCTGGCGTTGAAAATATGATCTCGTCATATAAGAGTATGTCGATGTCGATCTCACGTTCAGCCCATTTTTCGCGCTTTTGTCGACCAAGTTTATTTTCTATCGATTTGCATTTTTTAAAAAGTTCAAGCGGACTTAACTCTGTGGATACTTCAACAACGATGTTTATAAACCAGGGTTGTTCCTTTTTTCCATAAGGTTCCGTTTCGTAAAGCGAGGATACTTTTGTCACCTTAGTTTTCGGCAATCTTGATAAAGCGACGAGCGACCTTCGTATATACCCAATTCTATTTCCGATATTTGATCCGAGCCCGAGATATGCTAATGGCATTCTTAATCAAAGTTAATTTCAATCTCTTCTCATTTCAACTTCAGCCTCAACGCAGTCCACAACACCTCCAACTGGTGGAGAAGGTTTACGAACTCTTACGATGACTTTTTGAATCTTTTCAAATTTTTCTATCAATCCGCGCGCAATTTTTGAAGCAAGAGCTTCTATAAGATAAAATTTTCTCTCGGTGATTAAATTTTTAAGAAAGGTGTAAACCTGCTCGTAGTCAATTGTGCTTTTCAATGAATCGCTTTCCACCGCTTCTGAGATATCGCAGTAAATTTCGACATCAACTTCGAACCTCCCACCGGAGTTTTGCTCCGATGTGTGAACTCCGTGATATCCATAAAAGATCGCATTTTTAATCCGTATTATTCCGGTAGAGTTCATCGCTTGGATGCAAAATGTTTTCGTTTTAGAGGAAATTTTTGTCAAAATATATTAAATAAAACTTGCAATTTCAAACTGCTCGTTTTTGAAATAAGTTCGTTTTGTTTTAATTTTATTTAAGTTGAAACACAAACTTGCCAAGTTATGGGAGTCAAGAGAAAGGAAAGCGGACTTAGGTTAAGCCCAGATTTGATAAGTGAGATCGAAAGATTGATAGATGAAAGAGTTAAGGCTATATATGTAACGCGTGAGGATTTTAATGAGTTGAAGGAGATTGTAAAAGAGATGGGGAATAACATCCTTAAGCTTGCTGAAGCACAAAGGAGGACAGAGGAGAGGTTGGAAGCATTTGAAAGGGCAACTGAGGAGAATTTCAATAAGGTCTGGGGTGCGATAAATCAACTTGCGGAAGCACAGAGGAGGACAGAGGAGAGGTTGGAAGCGTTTGAGAGAGCAACTGAAGAAAACTTTAATAAAGTTTGGGGTGCGATAAATCAACTTGCGGAAGCACAGAGGAGGACAGAGGAGAGGTTAAATCAACTTATCGTTGAACATCAAAGGACGAGAGAGATACTTGCTGGTCTTTCAGATACAGTTGGTTATAGGCTTGAGGATGAGGTTATGCTTTATATGAGGGAATTTGTAAGAGATGAATATGGAGTTGAAGCTGAGGTGATCGAACGAAAGAATGTGATCTATCCTGATGGGAGATATGATGAGATAAATATCTATGTCGAGGGACGAAGAAACGGTGAGAAGGTTTATGTGATCGGTGAGTGCAAGTCCAGACCGAGTAAGCGCGAAGTTGATAAACTTGTAGAAAAGAGGGAAAGATTACGAGATTATTTTAAGTGTGATGTTCATGCTTTTATAGTTGGTTATTCATTTTCGCCGGAGGTTGAACTTTATTTGCGGGAGGAGCATCCTGATGTAAAGATGTTCAAGAGTTACGAATTTGAACTCAGATACGGAAGAAAAGTTTAATTTTTAGTAAAACAAATTTCTCGCTTTGCTAAGATGTCGACGCCATTGATGAGACAATATAGAAAGATAAAAGCACAATATCCCGATGCGATAGTTTTATTTAGGATGGGGGATTTTTATGAAACATTTGAAGATGATGCTAAAATAGCTTCAAAAGTTCTCGGCATAGCTTTAACTAAAAGGGCAAATGGTGCGGCAGCGGATGTACCACTTGCTGGGTTCCCACACCATGCACTCGATACCTATCTGCCTAAACTTGTCAAGGCTGGGTATAAAGTTGCCATTTGTGAACAACTTGAGGATCCGAAACTCGCAAAGGGGATAGTCAAACGCGATGTCATCGAAATAGTTACGCCCGGGGTTGCAGTGCTCGACAAGCTCCTTGATACGAGGGCGAATAATTTTGTCAGCGCTTTGTTCTTCAAAGATGATAAAACTGGCGTCGCATTTGCAGATGTTTCAACTGGCGAATTTTATGTAACTGAGGTTAAAACTGAAGAACTTCCAAATTTACTTGACACAATAACCCCGAGCGAAATTCTTTTCAGCAAGCAATCTAAAGATAAAGTTGAAGAGATTCTATCAAAAACGCGGGTGAAACCTGCGCTGACGAGACTTGAGGATTGGATTTTTAAGTACGATTATGCTTTCGAAATTTTAACGAATCATTTCCAAACTCTATCATTGAAAGGATTTGGAATTGATGAACTTGAACTTGGGGTTATCTCCGCTGGCGCGGTTTTACATTATTTGCAAGAGACGCAAAGGACAAAACTTGTCCATATAAGGAAAATATCTCGTTATGATGTCAGCGACTATATGATACTTGACCCATCTACCAAACGAAACCTTGAGATAGCAGTTTCATATTCTGGGGAGACAACTTATGGAACTCTATTTTCTATCATCGACAAAACTCAAACATCGATGGGAGCGCGACTTTTGAAACGGTGGGTCTTAAGACCGTTGAAAAAACTTGAACCGATACAGAAAAGGCTCGAAGCAGTTAAAGAACTTTACGAGAACTCTAACTTGCGGAAATCTCTTTACGAAATCCTCGGAGAGATCGGAGATATCGAGAGATTGATTTCGAGAATTGCGATTCGAGCGCATTTGCCCGGAACCACTGGAAGAGCAAACCCGAGGGATTTGACCAATTTAAAAGAGTCGCTTAAGAGAATTCCCAAGATAAAATCTCTTATTTCAGATGCAAAATCGGAAACCCTTAAAAAGATAGCCCAGTCTTTGAATCCACTTGAAAACGTAGTTTCGTTAATTGAAAGCGCAATCGTCGATGACCCACCGTCAACCGTTTCAGATGGAGGAGTGATAAAAGATGGATATAATCAAGAACTTGACGAATTGAGATATATAGCTCGATCTGGGAAGGAGTTTATAGCAAGTTTACAACAGAGAGAAAGGGAAAGGACTGGGATTCCAAGTTTAAAAATTGATTATAATTCTGTTTTCGGTTACTATATCGAGGTGACCAAAGCACACCTTGACAAAGTCCCATCTGATTACATGAGAAAGCAAACGCTTGTAAATGCAGAAAGATTTATCACGCCTGAACTTAAAGAGTATGAGGAGAAAATTTTCACCGCCGAGGAGAAAATCTCTGCACTTGAAGCGGAACTTTTTAATGAGTTAAGGGGGAAGATAACTGAGCATATAGATGGGATTCAGAAGAATGCGCAGTTGATAGCTATGCTTGATTGTTTTGTTTCGCTTGCAGAGGTTGCGGTTGAAAACAATTACACTTGTCCGATCGTTGACGAAAGCGATGTAATAGAAATCAAAGACGGAAGACATCCAGTAGTTGAAAAAATCCTACCACCCGGAGAAAAATTTGTTCCCAATAGCGTTTATCTTGATAATTCCGAAAATCAGATTTTGATAATCACTGGTCCGAACATGTCGGGTAAAAGCGTATTTTTAAGACAGGTTGGTTTGATTGTTCTTTTGGCTCAAATTGGTAGTTTTGTCCCAGCAAGTTATGCGAGGATAGGTATTGTTGATAGAATTTTCACTCGCGTTGGGGCTGAGGATAACATCGCGGGTGGAGAAAGCACATTTCTTGTCGAAATGCATGAGATGGCAAATATCTTAAATAATGCTACACCAAAAAGTTTGATCTTGCTCGATGAGGTTGGGCGCGGGACAAGCACATTTGATGGGATATCGATCGCATGGGCGATAACCGAATATATTCATGAAAATCCAAAAGTTAGGGCTAAGACAATTTTCGCGACGCATTATCATGAATTAAACGAACTTGCAGAGATATTCCCACGAATAAAAAATTTCAAAGCGGATGTGAGAGAAGTTGGAGATAAAGTGATCTTCCTTCACAAGATCGTTCCGGGCTATGCGGATCATAGTTATGGAATTGAGGTCGCGAAAATGGCTGGTCTTCCTAAGGAAGTTACCGATAGAGCCAAGGAAATACTTGCAAATCTCGAGCAAAAAGAGTTGACACCTAACATAAAAATGAAAAAGAAGATATCAAAAGAGGCTTTAAGAGATAAGTTCCAGATAAGCCTTTTTGAGTTAAACGATAGCAAATTGCGCGAGGAGATTTTAAATCTCAACCTCGATAATATGACGCCGCTTCAGGCGTTGATGAAGTTGCATGAGTTGAAGGGGAAGATAAAAGATGGGGAGATTTAACCTACCGTTTTATTATTCGAAATATTGTTTCGCATATTGAGACAGAAAAATTTTTAACTATTGACAAAATTCCAACGGTTTTTTATCTTGCGATTAGAACAAAATTAGGTTTTAATCGTGAGAGGAACGCCAACGAATAATTCGATTGAAAAGGCTTTTGCGATTTTATCTGTTTTCTCGCAAAATGGAGGTAGATTTGAATTGGGGGTTGGGGAGATAAGTAGAATTTTAAAAATGCATAAAAGCACGGTCCATAGATTCCTTCGCTCAATGGAGAAAATTGGAGTTGTTGAAAAAAATGAGGAGACGGGGAAATACAGGCTTGGTTTAAAGCTTTATGAACTTGGGAATAGTGTGTCCCTGAAGAAAATAATGGTTGATAGGGCAAGGACTTACCTTGAGGACCTTCACTGGTATTTAAATGAAACGGTTCATTTTGCAACCCTTAAAAACGGCGAGGTTGTTTATCTTGATAAGATCATAGCGGATAGAAATTTCGTGATAATTTCGGAGGTTGGGAAACGTCTCCCCGCACATTGCACAGGGCTTGGCAAAGCAATACTTGCTTTTTTGCCTGAAAATGAGGTCAAGCGAATAATAAAAGAAAAAGGCTTGAAGAAGTTCACGAAAAATACAATTACCGATAGAAAAAGATTTTTTGAAGAATTGAAAAAAATTAGGGAGCGAGGATATGCGATTGATAATGAAGAAATTGAGGAAGGGTTAAGGTGTATAGCTGCGCCGATTTTTAACGGCGAGGGAAAGGTCATAGCAGCGGTGAGCATATCCGGCCCAGCGAGCAGAATTAATGAGACAGTATATGATGAGTATTCCAAATATGTGATGAGAACCGCAAAACTAATTTCTGAAGAATTGAAAAACATAAATTGGAAGTTGGTCTAATGGAGATAAAGGAGATAACTCAGAAAAAGGGAGGAGTAATAAATAAAGTTTTCGAACTTAAAAATTTCATCGGTGGGAAATTCGTTGATTCTGTAAGTGGCAAAAGATTTGAGAGCAAGTATCCAGCGACAAACGAAGTTATCGCAACTGTTCCTGAAAGCGGGAGGGAAGATGTCGAGATGGCTGTTAAATCCGCTGTCCAAGCTTTTAAAGTCTGGAGCAAAATGCCTGTTAAAGAAAGAAGCAAATATCTTATTCGAATCTCCGAACTTATCATGGAAAAACTTGATGAACTTTCGTATCTTGAATCGATAGATGTTGGGAAGCCGATAAAACTTGCAAAGGGCATGGAGATACCGCGTGCGTCTTACAATTTTTCTTTCTTTGCTGAGTTTGCAAAATATGTGCACACTGAGTTTTATGAAACCGACGATCGCGGGGCGATAAACTATGTGTTAAGACGCCCCGTTGGAGTTGCTGGGCTTATAACACCGTGGAATCTCCCACTTTTGTTGACGACTTGGAAAGTCGCTCCATGTCTTGCTGCTGGAAATACTTGTATAATAAAACCATCTGAACTTACACCTATCACCGCAACAAAACTTGCCGAAATAGCAGTTGAAGCTGGGCTTCCAGATGGAGTTTTAAATGTTGTCCATGGATTTGGACCAAATTCAGCGGGTGAATTTATAGTGGCACATCCTGAGGTGAAATTGATATCTCTTACTGGGGAGACGACAACAGGTCAAGCGATAATGAGAACCGCTTCACAACATCTTAAAAAACTTTCATTTGAACTCGGTGGCAAAAATCCAAATATAATCTTTGCTGATGCAGATATTGACCAGGCGCTTGATGTGACAATTCAATCGAGTTTTTCTAATCAAGGTGAGGTTTGTTTATGTGGTTCAAGGATTTATGTTGAAAGAAAAATATACGATGAATTTGTTGAAAAACTTGTTCAACGTGCACAAAAAGTTAAAGTTGGGGATCCGCTCGATCCAGAAACTGATATGGGGGCGTTGATAAGTGAGGAACATCTACAAAAAGTTCGCACCTACCTCGAAATAGCTGTCGCAGAAGGAGGGGAAATTTTAACCGGTGGAAAAATACCGGAGCACCTTCCTGAAAAATTCAAATCTGGAAATTGGCTTGAACCTACCGTGATAGTGGGGTTAAATGACAATTGCAGAGTTGTGAAAGAGGAAATTTTCGGTCCTGTTGTCACAGTTTCACCATTTGATACTGAAGAAGAAGTGATTGAAAGGGCAAATAACACGCATTACGGTCTTAGCGCTACTATTTGGACGAGGGATTTAACCAAAGCACATAGGGTCGCTGGACAAATTGAGGCTGGGGTTATTTGGATTAACACTTGGTTCTTAAGAGATTTAAGGACACCATTTGGTGGGATGAAGATGAGCGGGATCGGAAGGGAAGGAGGAATATACAGCTTTGAGTTTTACACAGAGTTGAAAAATGTGTGCATAAAGCTGTAGAGCAATTCGGTCAATTGAAAATAATTTTTGGGCATAATATGCCAGACTATATCGAAACATTTGCGGAAGAATTATACTCCGCAGAGATAAATCTTACGCCAATTGAGCCGTTGACGTCAAGAAATGGAAATATCACGATCGAAGATGCTTACAAAATTCAACTTAGAAATGTTGAGAAAAAGTTGGGAAAGGGGTGGAAGATCAAGGGCAAGAAAATTGGAATTACAAGTTTTGCGGTGCAGAGGATGCTCAATGTTAACCAACCTGATTTTGGTTATCTTTTCAGCGAGATGTATGTTGAGGATGGGGGAGTTGTAAAACTTGATAATTTAATTCAACCGAGGGTTGAAGGTGAGATCGCTTTCGTTATGGAGAAGGATTTGAAAGGTCCCGGCATAACAGAAGCAGATGTTTTGAGGGCGACTGCGTTTGTCGTCCCATCAATTGAAATTGTCGATAGCAGAATAAAGGATTGGAAGATAAAAATTCAAGATACGATAGCTGACAACGCTTCATCTGGATTGTTCGTCTTGGGCGGGAAGAAAACCCTTGTCGATAATCTTGATTTCAGATGTCTTGGGATGATCCTTGAGCAAAATGGTGAAGTTATAGTTTCGGGAGCAGGCTCGGCATCGCTGGGAAATCCAGTTAAAGCTGTCGCATGGCTTGCAAATAAACTTTCAGAGTTCGGAGAATACCTTAGGGCTGGTGAGGTTATCTTATCCGGGGCTCTCGCTCAACTTGTCGTTCCTAAGAGAGGTGATTTCTTTAAAGTCACAATCCAAAAACTCGGCAGTGTAAGTGTAAAATTTGAGTGAAAAATTTAATATGTACGCAAGGTTTATCAGATTTTTGGATAAATTCGTTGAATTTAGACTTTCACATTATTCTGATTGGCTGGAATCGGGTGAACTGGTGATGCCATATGCGATATTTGAAGATTTCAGAGTTAGAAATAAAATCATTCTCGTTGCGGATACAGAGGAAGATAGGCAAAAGATAAACGAATACTTAAGGCATCTTGTGAGGTTAAACATCAAATCTCCGGATGAAATTGACATCGACGAATATTTTCCAACAAAATTTTAAAAAATTAAAATGGTTGAAGGACGGAAAAATGGCAGGGTTAAATGCGTAATCGTTGGGAGTGGAAATATTGGAACGGATCTTTTGATAAAAATTTTGCGGTATTCGAAACATCTCGAGCCAGTTATGATGGTTGGGATAGATCCAAATTCTGATGGACTTGCACGAGCAAAAAGACTTGGGATAGAAACGACTTATGAGGGGATAGATGGATTTTTGAAAAGGAAAGATCTCGTTGATGAAGTTTCGATAATTTTTGAGGCTACGAGCGCGAAGGCACATTTACAGAACGCGCCGATTTATAGAGAACTTGGGAAAATCGCCATCGATCTAACTCCAGCGGCTATCGGTCCTTATGTTGTCCCTCCGGTTAACCTCGGTGAACATTTGGATAAATTAAATGTGAATTTGATAACATGCGGGGGTCAGGCGACGATCCCGATGGTTTACGCTGTTTCAAGGATTACGAAAGTTCATTATGCTGAGATCGTCTCATCAGTTGCAAGTAAAAGCGCTGGACCCGGGACAAGGCAAAACATAGATGAATTTACACAGACAACCGCTAAGGGACTTGAAGTTATAGGTGGAGCAAAAAAGGGGAAGGCGATAATAATTTTGAATCCTGCTGAACCCCCAATTATTATGCGAAACACAGTTTACACTATAACAGATGAATGTGATCAGGATGAGGTTTCTGAGTCGATTTACCAAATGGTTGATGAAGTAAAAAAGTATGTCCCAGGGTATAATTTAAAGTCCGAGCCGATTTTTGATCCGCTTGAGAAATATCCGATTAGAATTCCCGGTTACGGTGAGTTTAAACGCGGATATAAAGTCACAATTTTGCTTGAGATCGAAGGTGCGGGTCATTACTTGCCAAAATATGCTGGAAATCTTGATATAATGACATCAGCAGCACTTAGGGTTGGAGAACTTTTTGCTGAAAAAATCCTGGAAAAACAAATAGTTCAATAAAAAGGAGATTCAAAATGGACGATAGAAAAATCATCATAAACGATGTAACACTTCGAGATGGAATGCATGCAATGTCCCATCAGTATGAAATTGAAGATATGGTTGAGATAGCGAAAGCACTTGACGAAGCTGGGGTTGATATAATAGAAGTTTCACATGGCGATGGACTTGCTGGGAATGCGATTAATTATGGCTTTTCAAAACATATGGAGGTAGAATACATTCGTGCGGTTGCAGATGTGTTGAAAAATGCGAAACTCGATGTTCTGCTTTTGCCGGGGATTGGAACGATCGCTGATCTTGAGGTTGCGATCGAACTTGGCGTTAAAGTCGTCAGAGTCGCAACGCATTGCACAGAAGCGGATATCGCGATTCAACATATTGAGTATTCGAAAAACAAAGGTCTTGAAGTCGTTGGATTTTTAATGATGGCGCATATGATTTCACCAGATGAACTTGTCAAGCAAGCTAAGATAATGGAAAGTGCTGGGGCTGATTGCGTTTATGTGGTTGATTCAGCTGGGGCAATGCTTCCTCAAGATGTTGCTGATAGAATTAAGGCGTTTAAGGACAATTTAAATTGTCAGGCTGGTTTTCATGCTCACCATAATCTTTCGCTTGGTGTTGCTAACTCACTTTCTGCTGTTCAAAATGGAGCGGATAGAATTGATGCCTCGCTTTGTGGGCTTGGCGCAGGAGCTGGAAATGCTCCGCTTGAAGTTTTGATTGCTGTTTTTAACAAATCTGGAATAAAGACGGGGTGCGACCTTTATAAACTTATGGACGCTGCGGAAAATCTCGTGAGACCGATGATGAAAAGAAAAGGGGTTGAAGTTGTGATCGATAGGGATAGTTTATCGCTTGGATATGCCGGCGTTTATTCATCTTTTCTATTGCATGCCAAAAGGGCTTCGAAAAGGTTTGGCGTTGACACGAGAGATATACTCATAGAACTTGGCAGAAGAAAAATGGTCGGAGGTCAAGAAGATATGATAATTGATGTCGCGGTTCAACTTGCGAAGAAAATGGGAAAGGAGATTGAAGTTGAATAGATCAAAAAAATAAAAATAGGGCAGAAAAATTGTGCCCGCAAAAACACAGAAAAATAAAAATGACAAGTTAAAGCAAATTGCGGAATATCTTCATCGATGTGAAATCGAAAGAAAGGAGGCAGAACAAATTGTTAAGTTGCATCCCGAGATAACGGTCGACGACGCATATTTAATTCAACGTGAACTTGTCAAAATAAAACTTGCTCGGGGGGACAAAATAATCGGTTACAAACTTGCCTTTACAACTCGCACGAAACAAAGGTCAATGGGGATTTCAACCGTTGGATTTGGTTATCTTTTTGATTATATGAAAATTGATGACGGCGGGGAACTTGACCTCGCGGGGGTTATTCACCCGAAAGCGGAGGCAGAAATTGCGTTTATAATTGGCGAGGATTTATACGGAGATGTTTCGCCTTATGAGGTGATTGAGGCGACGAAATTTGTAGCACCTGCAATTGAGTTCGTCGATTCGAGATATAAAGATTTTAAGTTTGATCTGGTTGATGTAATCGCTGATAATTTTTCCGCTTCGAGATTTGCGATTGGTTCTGATGTGAAAAAGCCAACCGAAGTTGACCTAAGATTATCTGGTGTGATATTTGAGAAAAATGGGGTTCCAGAGAAAACAGGAGCCCTTGGCGCAGTGCTTGGGAATCCAGCTATAGCTGTTTCCCAACTTGTCAAGTTTTTATCAAAACGCGGAGAGAAGGTAAAAGCCGGAAGCATAGTTTTAACGGGTAGCATAACCGAAGCAATTGATGTTAGGGAAGGCGATTTCGTAAAAGTCACAATTTGCGGAGTCGGCGAAGTTATAACTTACATAGTTAGAAAATAAAAAGCGAGGGTTTTATGCCAGTTGTAATTATAAACATGCTCGAGGGAAGGACGAAAAAGATGAAAAGAGATTTAATAAGAAAAGTAACCGATGCTGTTGTCGAATCACTTGGGGTCAGACCCGATAGTGTCCGCGTGATAATTAATGAAGTCCCAAAGGAAAATTTTGCAGTCGCTGGTCTCCCTATTGAGGAATATAGAAACAAACAAAATGGTCTTTTGAAGCCAAAGGTGAAAAATAAAGTTAAAAATTAAAACGGAGGTGCAATTATGTCAACGCAGTATGAGATCAAACAAAAGGTAATTGAGCCGAAAAGGCTTGCATTTGATTATCTTCTGAAACGCTATGGTAACAGACCCGCTTCTCGGTATGAGGAGGCTACTGTTGACATTCAGCAAAGGGAGAATTTCCATTACAGACCGACATGGAGAGAAGGAGTTGAAATTTTTGATGTGAATTATTCAGAGTTGAAGTTGACGGATTATTATGCTTTCCTTGACCCGAGACAATATTACTATTACACTTACAACGCAACGAGGGCGAAAAATTATGAGGCGGTTGATAAGTATTTCGAGTTTTGTGCTGAAAGAAGATTGTTTGAAAAAATCGACGAGAGTTGGCTTAAGGTTTTTAACAGATATTTTATACCGCTGAGGCATCTCGAATATGCGGGATGGATTTTGCTTGTTGGCGTTGCAAGGTTTGGCTATGGGACATCGATAACTCAATGTGCGGAATTTAACGCTTGTGATAAGTATGGAAACGCACAGCTTATAACGAGGATCGCTTTTGAACTCCCTGAGCCAGATGGAGACATTTTTGAAAACGCTAAAAAGACATGGCTTGAGGACGAAATTTTCCAGCCATTGCGTGAATATGTTGAGAAATTGCTCACAGTTCAAGATTGGGGAGAAGTTTTGATAGGACAAAATCTTGCGCTCGATGTTTTCATAAACCCGCTTGTGCATATCGAATTTGATAATCTCGCGGTTGAAAACGGTGTCTCTGTATTTTCGTTCTTTAGCAAATACTTTTTCGACATTTATAAGGACAATATGAGATGGACAGAAGCGCTTTTTGATGTTTTGGTTAAAGATCCAAATTATGGGGAAAATAACAGGAAATTTATCGAATCGAAATTGAGCGATTACGCCCAGCGGGTCTCAAAAGCGGTAGATGAGTTTGAAGATGTCTTTAAGATGCCGAAGAAGAAAGGTGATTTCAAAAAGGCGAAAGAGAATGTTTTAAATCATGCGCGGGAGATTTACGGTAAAATTGGCTTAAACATCAAAATTTAAAAACGGAGGTGCAATTATGGTAACAGTAGAAACAAAAAGAGAAAGATTTGTATCAGTTGACCTTCAGAAAACCGAGGAAGGTTATAATGTTATGCAAGCGATTTTGAAAGATAATCCGGGCACTAAGATCGATGAATTCCCCGGATATTATAAGGTTAAGCATCCAGACAAGCTTATAATTAAGCGCGAAACTGTTGAAAGCCTTATGGGGCGACCATGGGATACGCAGGAGTTTAATCTTGTGATCATCTCTTACGCTGGGAATTTTGCTGAGTGGGACGATGATAAAATCCTAATTCAATGGGATACTCATATGTAAAATTTAAAATCAAAACAAAAGGAGGTGCACAAACTATGGCAAAAAGAAAATTAACCCTGGCTCAAAAGTATCATATCTACACGAGGGGTTTGGATTGGGAGCCGACTTATGTGAGCAAGAAAGATATTTACCCATACGCAGAATACGAAGGGATAAAAATTAAAGACTGGAATAAATGGGAAGACCCATTTAGGATGACTGTTGATGCTTACTGGAAATATCAAGCGGAGAAAGATAGGCGCTTTTATGCGATACTTGATGGCTTCATCCAGAATCAAGGTCATCTTACTCTTTCAGATGCAAGATATTTGAACTCAATTAAACTTTTCATCCAAGGTGTCACGCCTCTTGAATATATGGCTCATCGTGGGTTTGCTTTTGTTGCGAGGCATCTTCCCGGGGCTGGTCCAAGAACAGCGGGATTTTTCCAATCAATGGATGAGTTAAGACATACGCAAATTGAGGTTCACGCTGGGAGTAATTTTAACAGATATTATGATGGTTTTCATTCGATGACACTTATGCATGACAGAGTATGGTATTTAAGCGTTCCGAAGTCATATTTTGATGATGCTGTCACAGCGGGACCGTTTGAATATATCACCGCTATTTCATTTTCGTTTGAGTATGCTTTGACAAATCTTCTTTTCGTCCCATTTATGTCGGGGGCTGCGTATAATGGTGATACTCCAACGATGACATTTGGTTTTAGCGCGCAATCAGATGAATCAAGGCATATGACGCTTGGGCTTCAGGTTGTGAAGTTTTTGTTGGAACAGCATGAAGATAATGTACCGATAATTCAAAGATGGATCGATAAATGGTGGTGGCGTGGTTACAGGTTGACTTCGCTTGTTGGGGCGATGATGGATTATATGTTGCCGAAGAGGGTTATGAGTTGGAGGGAATCATTTGAACTCTATATCGAAAGCCAAATACTCGAAGGTCTTTTCCGAGACCTCGAAAGATACGGTATAAGACCACCATTGCATATGGAGCATTCGATCAAGGAGAAAGATTTCTTATCGCATGATGTTTATTGGATACTTTTCAGCTTCACATTTGCGGCAGCTTTCCATTCATGGATACCAACGGAGGCGGAGATGGATTGGCTCTCGGAGAAATATCCGAATACATTTGATCAGTATTATCGTTGGAGATATGAAAAAGCAAAAGAGGCAAAAACACCGCTCCCGGGCGGAAGATTTTATTATATCGGATTACCACAACTGTGTCAAGTGTGCCAGATACCGATGGGCTTTACTGATCCGGATGATCCTAAAAATGTAGTCCAAAGGCATGTTGAATATGAAGGCGAAATTTATCATTTCTGTTCCGATGGGTGCAAATGGATTTTTGAGCAGGAGCCAGAAAAATATGTTCAAGCGTGGTTGCCCGTGCATGAGATTTATAAAGGTAATTGCTTTGCGGAACCACCAAAAGGACCAGATGATGTCGTTCCACAGGTCTTGAAATGGTATAACATTCAGACAGATAACTTCGATTACTTTGTATCTGAGGACTATCGAAATTGGAAGGAGTGGCATAAGGATATGGTAACCGTCGTAGTATAAATTCTATTTCTCAATTTGGCAGGCTTTATGCCTGCCTGCTTTTAAAAACAAAAATTTTGGAGGTTAAAATGCCAGTTAAAGCGCTTTATAACTATAAGTTTGCACCAAGAGATAGGGCAGAGGTTTTCGGTGATGATATTTTGCTTTATGTTTATTGGATCGACAATACATTTTTCTGTTCTGCTTCCGCTTGGAGAGTCCCAAAAAATATGAAGTGGAAAGATTTTACTGCCCAAATATTTGGGCAACTTTATTCCCTTGACCCGGATTTTAAAAAGGTTAAAGCATTGAAATGGTATCACTTTGATACCGAATTTAAACCCGACGATGAGAAAACGCTTGCTGAGATTGGCTTAAGACATAAGTCATTAATTAAGTTTAAACCTGTTAAATAAAAATTTTGACAACTTATGAAATACAAAGTTAAAATTGAACCGATCGGCGTTGAATTGATCTGCGACGAAAACCAGACGATACTTGATGCATGTTTAAGAAATGGTGTTTGGGTTCCACATGCTTGTACTCATGGAACATGTGCAACTTGTAAGTCAAAAGTCGTTGAAGGCGAAGTGGATTTCGGGCTTGCATCAAATTTCGCTCTTATGGATTTTGAAAGAGAGGAGGGATATGCATTGCTTTGTTGTGCGAAGCCGAGGTCTGACCTTGTGATCGAAGCGGATGTCGAGGTTGAAGAAGGAATCGAATTTTATCCGGTGAAAGATTTCGTTGGAAAAGTCATTGAAATTAATGACTGTGCAAGGGATACGCGTAAGATTTACATTGAAATCAAAGACGATAAAATTTTGTATCTTGCCGGTCAATATATCCAACTTTACATTCCGAAAACAGGGCAAAATCGTGCTTACTCTATTGCTTCAAGACCGCTGGAAGGAGGCAATTCTGTTATAGAACTTCAAATTAAAAGGGTTTCCGGCGGTCTTGGTTCAAAGTATATTTTTGAGGAATTGAAAGTAGGGGATGAAGTTAAATTCGCTGGTCCATTTGGTAGATTTGTTTTAAGAAAGAAATTTGATAATCCCATACTTTTTCTCGCAGGTGGAACTGGGCTTGCACCGATAAAAGCGATGATTTTAGACGCTATAGCGGAAGGTTTCAAGCAAGAAATGTATCTGTTTCACGGCGTTAGATCAACGAGAGATTTATATGATGATGATATCTTCAGGGAAATCGAAAAGACAAACCCGAATTTTCATTATATACCCGCTCTTTCTGAGAAGTTACCTGAGGATGATTGGGATGGCGAAATCGGCTTTGTCCATGAAGTTTTAGGGCGTAGATTTCAAAAATTTTCTGGTTTCAAAGCTTATATCTCTGGACCACCGCCTATGGTTGATGCTTGCATAAAGACTTTGATGCAAGGTAGGTTATTTGGTGAGGATATTTACATCGAGAGATTTTTCACAGAAAAAGATAGAATTACAGGAGGTTCAAAAGTCGGTGTTGTATCAAGAATTTGAAAATCAAATTGCCTTTGAAATGATCGACCTTAAAGAGTTGGAAATCGGATATTATGAAGTTATAGGAAATATCAAAACCCATTATCACAGGGCTGGTTTTGGTAAACCTGTGGTTTTCCTTCATGGTTCTGGACCTGGTGTTTCTGCGTGGGCAAATTGGAGGTTGACGCTTCCATATTTTGCTGAAAATGGATTTGAAGTTTTTGCACCTGATATAGTTGGATTTGGATATACTGAGCGACCTGAGAATTTTGAGTATACACACAGGAGCAGGGTTAAACATATCGTTGATTTTATTGAGCATTTCAACCTTAAAGATGTTAACATAGTCGGCAATTCAATGGGAGGAGCACTTGCCCTTGCAGTTGCGCTTGAAATTCCAGATAAAGTCAGAAAGATCGTCATTATGGGAAGTGTCGGGGTTAAATTCCCGATAACCGAAGGACTTTTAACTGTTTGGAGTTATAAGCCAAGCATTGAGAATATGAGAAAGGTTATAGAGATGCTTTCGAGCAATCCCGAACTCGTTGGCGATGACCTTGTTAGAATAAGATATGAAGCATCGATTCAGCCCGGATTTCAAGAGATATACGAGAAGATGTTTTATCCGCCATATCAAAAACATATCGATGAGATGGACGTTGAGGATAGATTAGGTGAAATAAAAGTCCCGGTGCTTGTCATCCATGGTAAACTTGACAAGGTTATTCCATATCAGATAGGCGTAAGGATTTTTGAGAAATTGCCAAATGCTGAACTTCATATCTTTGGTGATTGTGGGCATTGGACTCAGATTGAAAAGAAAGATGAGTTCAATGAACTTGTCAAAGATTTTCTCACGAGATAAAAATTAAAATAGTTCTATGTTTCGTTTGGTGCAAAAATATGTTTTAACATCTGAACTCGCCCGAGAAATTGTTAATAAGGCTGAGGAAAAAGCAAGGGAAATTGGCGTTAGAGTTTGTATAGCGGTTGTTGATGATGGTGGAAATTTGGTTGAATTTAGAAGGATGACCGAAGCGCCGATTTTAAGCATTGGTATAGCTCAAAACAAAGCTTATACAGCAGTTGCATTTGGACTACCGACTGGTAAATGGTATGAGTTAATAAAGGATGAACCACCTCTTTTGCATGGTATTGTTCATACGCCGAACCTTGTGATATTTGCAGGTGGTATTCCGATAAAGGTAAACGGTCAAATTATCGGTGGGATTGGTGTAAGTGGAGCGACATCGCAACAAGATGAGGAAATCGCCATGGCTGGGGTTGTAGTGGTTGAAAATTTAAAAATTTAAGAACTTAACTTATGAACAATGGGACATTTAAAATACGTCTTTTACCAAACGATGTTGTTTTTCTCTGTCGGGAGGGAGAGACAATTCTTGATGCTGCGTTAAAAGCTGGAATAGAACTTCCTCATGGTTGCACAAAAGGTGGCTGTGGGTATTGCAAAATTAAAGTTAATGGGAGAGTAGATTACGGTAGGGTATCTAAGTCAAAACTTACAGATGAGGAGAGGGAGGAAGGTTTTTGTCTTTCGTGTAGAGCTGTTCCACTTGAAGATATAGAAATAAGTTTAATTGATGGCTCACATGTTAAGGTCGTTCGATATGATGAATTTTATTCTTTTCTTTTCAAAACAAGGCTAAATCTTTAAAAAACCAAAAAACGGAGGTGCGCTATGCCATTTAGAATTTCTCGTCTCGGCTATGTTGAGGTCAAGGTCCTAAACCTTGACGATGCCCTTGATTTTTACACAAATGTCCTCGGGCTCCATCTTGTTGAAAGGCTTGGGAAGAAAGCTTATTTGAAAACTTGGGATGAGCAACTCGCTTATTCAGTTATTTTAACTGAGTCGGATTCAGCTGGAATGGTTAGAGCTGGGTGGAGGACTGTTGATCCTGAAGATGTTGATTATTACGAGCGGAGGTTGAAGCAATATGAGATTCAATACGAGGTAATTCCTGAGGATTACAAGCGTGGTAAGGCTATAAGGTTTAAGACCCCATCTGGTCATACTTTTGAAATTTATCATGAGATTGAAATTCCGGGAAATCTTCTCCCTAAGGAAAGCCCTGACCCATGGCCAAGAAATTTAAAATATGATGCGATTAACCCGCCAAAGATCGACCATACGCTTATAACTGCTCCTGATCCAACGAAGATGATAAAGTTCTGCGAGGAGGTTCTTGAGTTCAGGGCGACTGAATATATTGTAAATGGTGAAGGTCAGCCCATTGCAGCGTGGCTTTACCAGGCAAGACAACAACCACATGATCTTGCAATAGTTCCAGGTAGAGAGGCAGGAATGCATCATTTTGCATTTCATATCTCAAGCGCACAGGATATATATCGCGCTGCTGATATTATGGTGATGAACGATATTAAAATTGATTGGGGTCCGGGACGCCACGGGATAACTCGTGGATCTGGAATTTACTTCTTTGATCCATTTGGAAATAGAATTGAAACATTCGGTGGGTATACCGCTTATATCTTTGACCCAGGTGCAAAGCCGATTATCTGGACTGAGGAAACTATGGGGAAGGGTATATTCTATTATGAGCGGAAACTTGTCGAAACATTTCTCACCGTTTATACATAAAATTGAAATTGCGGGGCAACTCGCCCCGCTTTTTTGTTTTATAACTTCCCATCTTATCTTCCCACCGTTTACCTTATGTGAATAAATTGGAAACCTTTTAAATTTGAACTCATGTTGTTTAAATGATACAGTTATAGCAATTTGTTTGTTTGATTTTGTTGGTATAAATTATTAAAACTTTCAATGCGATTTCAAAAATTAAATTTGTCGAATATGTTAAACAACAATAAAAATTTACCGTTTGAAGAAGTCAAGGCGATTATAAATAGATCCAGAAATTTTCTCATCACGACGCATGTCAATCCAGATGGTGATGGGCTTGGTTGTGAGATGGCTTTACTTTATTTTTTGAAAAAACTTGGCAAATTCGCCATCGTTATGAATGTCAGCGAAACCCCTGATAATTACAGATTCCTCGACTCCGAAAATCAATTTTTAATTTTTAACGAGGAAAATCCAGAGCATATTGAAAAAATTTTAAATGCTGATGTAATTCTAATCTGCGATATGAATCAGTCAAATAGATTAAGGGCGATGGAGAAATATATGCTTCAAAGCAAGGCGGTAAAAGTTGTGATTGATCATCATCTTGAAGCACAAGATTTTGCAGATTATTACTTGATCGATGTGGATGTTCCTGCAAGTGGTGAAATAGTTTATAAACTCATAAAATCATTCGACGGAATTGAAATAGATGAAAAGATTGCGATTGGACTTTACACTGCAATTATGACAGATACAGGATCATTTAGATTTCCAAGAACAGATTCAGAAACGCATCGTATCGTTGCTGAACTTCTTGATGCGGGAGCAGATCCAACTGAAATTTACGAAAAAGTTTATGAGCAAAGTTCGCTTGGAAGAATTAAACTCCTTGGAAAATGTCTATCTGAGATCAAGACAGAGTACGATGGGCGAGTTGGTTATATCGTTGTGACGCAGAATATGCTAAAAGATTACGGTGTAAAAGAATGGGAGACAGACGGATTTGTGCAGGCAATTTTAAAAATTGGCGGAGTTAAAATAGCTATTTTCTTCCTTGAACTTAAAGATGGTGTGAAGCTAAGCTTTAGGTCAAAGGGCAATATACCTATAAATGAACTCGCGAAGGAATTTGGCGGAAACGGGCATAAAAATGCTGCTGGTGCGCGACTTTTCAATGTTTCAATTGATGAAGTTTTAAAACAGGTTATCCAAAAAGCAGAAAAATACGCTTATTCCGAAGAAAAACAAATCGAGGTGGAAAAATGAAGTTGACATATTCAAAGGGAACTTTAAGCACAATAAAGGCAGACTCAATTATAGTTTTCACATTTTCAGATGAAAATCTTCTCAAAAGCACTGCGGAAAGACTTGACAAATTTTTAAACGGTCAAGTTGATGCCATGATATCCGCAGGTGATTTCAAAGGAAAGGAAAAGGAGGTCGCTGTTTTTTATCCTAAAGATTCAAAGTTCAAATCGAAGAGAATTATTTTAACAGGACTTGGGGAAAGGGATAAAGTTACGCTTGAAAAACTTCGTCGGAGTTCTGCGGTCGCTTCAAAGAAAGCACAGAGTTTAAAATCCGAGTCGATAGCGATAGAATTTCCAGATTATTCACTTATCAAAGATAAAATTGATGAATCGCTTGACTACATTGCTCAGGCTATCGCTGAAGGTTCCGTTCTCGCACTTTATAAGTTTGATAAATATCTAACCGATGAGGAAAGGAAAAATCGGAAGGTGAAAGAGGTGATTTTGTTCTCTGAAAAGGAATCGAAAGAGATAAAGGAAGGTGTTAGGGTTGCGGAGATAGTTTGTGATGCGGTTTATTTTGCTCGAGATCTCGCGAATGCACCAGCAAATGAAATTTATCCAGAAACACTTGCGAAAGCTGCTGTTAACTCTGGTAAAAAGTATGGATATAAGGTCAAGGTTCTCGGGAAGCAGGAAATTCAAAAACTTGGTATGGGAGGGCTTCTTGGTGTTAACTCAGGAAGCGCGAGACCACCAAGATTTATAATTATGGAATACAATGGAAATCCATCGAGCAAGGAAAGATATGTTATCGCCGGCAAAGGTATTACATTTGATAGCGGTGGGATTTCATTGAAACCTGCGCAGGGAATGGATGAGATGAAAATGGATATGTCCGGAGCTGCAGCTGTGATCGCAACTATGGAAGCAGTTGCAAGATTAAAATTGCCTGTAAATCTTGTCGGGCTTGTCCCAGCCACTGAAAATATGCCAAGTGGCTCAGCTTATAAGCCCGGTGATATTTTGAAAACTTATATTGGTAAAACGATCGAGGTTGACAACACTGACGCAGAAGGAAGAATTATACTTGCTGATGCCCTTGGGTATGCGCAGAAATACAAACCGACAGCTATAATTGACCTTGCGACTTTAACGGGCGCATGTGTCGTCGCACTTGGATATTTCGCAACCGGTATGTTTGGAAACGATGAAAAACTTATGGAAGAAATTAAAAAAGCTGGAGAAAAAACTTATGAACGAGTTTGGCCATTGCCAACATGGGATGAATATGACCAGCTTATTAAAAGTGATGTCGCTGATGTGAAAAATACCGGAGGGAGATGGGCTGGAGCGATAACCGCTGCAAAGTTTTTACAAAAATTTGTCGGGGATTATCCATGGGTTCATCTTGATATCGCTGGAACAGCAATGCTTGATAAGGAATATGATTATCAACCCAAAGGCGGTTCAGGTGTTGGAGTTAGACTTTTAGTTGAATTTTTCAGGAACAAATCGAAGAGAAAATAGGTTTTCTAATTTAGAATTTTTCTACACGAAAATTTGAAGCAAAGAAAAAACGAAAAAGTTTGCGATGAATCCAGATTGTAACTGTAGAAATAACAAAGAAAGACTTTTCTTCAAGCTAAAGATAGATGCGCGGTTCGATTTTATCAAAAATCGGAAACACTCCGCTTATAAAGATAGAGAAAATAACCTCTCATTTAAAACGCGTTTCAATTTACGCGAAGGCGGAGTGGTTCAATCCCGGGGGTTCGGTTAAAGACCGCCCCGCTTTTTATATGATAATGGATGGGATTAAGAAAGGTCTACTAACGAAAGATAAAATTATCATAGATGCAACAAGTGGGAATACGGGGATTGCTTATGCGATGATCGGCGCAGTCCTTGGATATAAGGTTAAACTTGCCCTTCCTCAAAATGCAAGCCTCGAAAGAAAAAGAATTTTAAAAGCGTATGGGGCTGAACTTATTTTTACCAATCCTCTTGAAGGCACAGATGGAGCTCAGAAAGTTGTAAAAGAAATCGTTAGTCGAGACCCGGAAAAGTATTTCTATCCCGACCAATACAACAACGATGCAAATTGGCGCGCTCATTACGAGACGACAGCAGTTGAAATTATAAATCAAACCAGTGGAAAACTTACTCATTTTGTTGCTGGGCTTGGGACTACGGGAACATTTGTCGGGGTAGCGAAAAGATTGAAAGAATTTAACCCAAAAATAAAAACGATCGCAGTCCAACCTGATTCCCCACTTCATGGCATTGAAGGTTTAAAACATCTGCCAACAGCGATAGTACCGGGAATTTTTAAACCTGAACTTGTCGATGAGATGATCGAGGTTTCAACTGAGGATGCTTACAAAATGGTAAAAAGACTTGCCAAGGAGGAAGGTTTATTCGTCGGCGTATCATCCGGTGCGGTGATGGTCGCATGTTTAAAAGTTGCTGAAAAAATTGAAGAAGGTATAATCGTAACAGTTTTCCCAGATAGTGGCGCAAAATATCTTAGCGAAAGATTTTGGGATGAAATAAACTTGGAACATGAAAATGCTTACAATCTCACAAGAGATAATTTCTAAAATAAAATCACATGGAGAGGAAACTTATCCTGAGGAATGTTGTGGTGTTTTGCTTGGAAAATTTGAGAACGAACAAAAAGTTGTTTTTGAAATTTTAAAAATTGAAAATTCAACGAAATCTGAAAGAAAGCGTCGATTTTTGATAACAGCGCAAGATTATTTGAAGGCTGAAAAATACGCACGGGAAAAGGGATTTGAAATTATTGGATTTTATCATTCGCATCCGGATCACCCAGCGAAACCATCTGATTACGACAGAGAACATGCACTGCCATTTTTATCTTATATCATCGTTTCAGTTGAAAATGGAATTGCAAAGGATGTCAACAGTTGGGTTTTAAAGGAGGATAGAAGCGGATTTGATTTCGAAGAAATTGATATCAAAAACAAAATTTGAGGAAAAACAATGGCTGTTAAAGTTATGATTCCAACGCCTTTGAGGTCTTACACCGACAATAAAGATTCTGTTGAAGTTGGAGGGCAAACCATAGATGAAGTTCTTTTGAATTTAACCGGGAAATATCCACAGTTGAAGCGACATCTTTTTGCGGAGGATGGCAGATTGCGAAATTTTATAAATATCTATGTCAACGATGAAGATGTAAGATATCTCGAAAAAGGAAGCACGAAGGTTAAGGAAGGAGATATCATAAGCATAATACCGGCAATTGCAGGTGGAAAAACAAAATTTGAAGCGAGGTGATATTTTATGGTTGAACAAAAAATTTTGAATTTAAATACAGAGGAAGTCGAGTTAACGCGGGAAGAATTTCTAAGGTATGGGCGTCATCTCATAATGCCGGAGGTTGGGCTTGAGGGGCAGAAGAAATTGAAATCCGCAAGCGTTTTAATCATAGGTGCGGGTGGACTTGGCTCACCGCTTGCTTTTTATCTAACAGCAGCTGGGGTTGGAAGAATTGGAATAGTTGATTTTGATGTTGTCGATTTTTCGAATTTGCAAAGGCAGATAATTCACACGACAAACGATGTCGGCAGATCCAAACTTGAATCCGCTCGCGAAAAGCTCTCCGCGTTAAATCCGAATGTTGAAATCGAAACTTACGAAACTCGACTTACGAGTGAAAATGCGCTCGAAATCATCAAAGATTACGATATAATAATAGATGGCACTGATAATTTCCCAACGCGTTATCTTGTCAACGATGCTTGCGTTCTTTTAGGAAAGCCCAATGTCTATGGAAGCATATTTAGGTTTGAGGGTCAAGCAAGCGTTTTTTACGCTAAAGTTGGTCCGTGTTATAGATGTCTTTATCAAGAGCCACCACCGCCGGGACTTGTCCCAAGTTGTGCTGAAGGCGGTGTCTTGGGAGTTTTGCCCGGTATCATTGGGACAATACAGGCGCTTGAAGCGATTAAATTGATTCTTGGTGTTGGTGAACCATTGATCGGTAGGTTGTTGCTTTTCGATGCGCTTAAAATGAAATTTAGAGAACTTAAACTTAGAAAAAATCCCGATTGCCCCATCTGCGGTGAAAATCCAACGATTAAAGAGTTAATTGACTATGAAGCTTTTTGCGGCGTAACCCCAGAACAAGTTCTTCGGGAGACGGGCTTTGAGATCACACCTGAGGAATTGAAATCAAAACTTGATAATGGGGAAGATATAATTTTGATAGATGTTCGCGAGCCACACGAATGGGAGATCAATCGGATTTATGGGAGCAAATTGATTCCGCTTTCAAAACTTCCAGAAAAAGTTAACGAACTTGATCAGACGCGCGAGATAATCTTTTATTGCAAAATGGGTGGCAGAAGCGCAAGGGCTGTTCAATTTTTGAGAGAACTTGGATTTACGCGAGTTAAAAATCTTGCTGGAGGAATTGATGCATGGATTGAGAAAATCGATCCAAGCATGCCCAGATATTAAAATCACAAATGGCGAGGGATGACCCTCGCCTAATTTTTTACCCCATCGAATTATACTTTACAATTGAGCAAACGATGACTTTTCGACAGACTTAAATTTGAATTTTGGGGCGATTTTTGATAATTTTAAAAAAATCAAAAGGTCATTTGAAATCATGAAAAGGTTCTTTTTAATCACCCTAATGCTTTTATCTACTGCGCTTTTGCAATCGCAGAATAAACTTGGCCTCGGCGTTTATCTTGGGGCTCCAACTGGTGTAACTGGTAAATATCTTCTATCGAAGACTAATTCCGTTGATCTTTTATTCGCATGGCGTTTCAACGACGCTTTTTTCGTTCAAGGACATTATAATTTTAACATCTCCGAACTTGAAAGATATAAAAATGGCGTTTTCAATTTTTATGCAGGTCCAGGGTTGTTCTTCAGAGCGTCGTCTAAAAAGGATGATTCGTTTGGTGTGGGCGGAAATTTCGGGATAAATTATTTTTTGAAAGAAAAATATGAATTTTTCTTTGAGCTTTCACCGAAAGTTGGTTTGGTTCCGGGGACAGATTTTGATCTTACGGGTGGGATTGGTTTCAGATTTTATTTTTAGATGAAAAGCTTAAGTTCGAATATGAAAAAGATAAAACTCCTTCAAATAGCGCACGCAAGGTCAGGAGACAAAGGTAACGCAGCAAACATCGGGCTTATAGCGAGAAAACCTGAGTATTACAAAATCCTCGTTGAAAAAGTTACACCCGAGGTCGTGAAAAAACATTTTGAAGGAATTTGTCTTGGCGAAGTTGAAAGATGGGAGTTGCCGAATCTTTATGCTTTGAATTTTTTGCTTCATGATGCGCTTGCCGGTGGCGGGACTGTTTCGCTTAGAAACGATGCTCAAGGTAAAACTCTTGCATCCGCATTGTTAAGACTTGAGATCGAGGTTCCGGATGATTTTGAAATTTAAAGTAAAGAATTAATTTTTTGCAATGGCTAAGAAAGAGAAACTTTTTCTCCTTGATGGAACAGCCCTCGCATACAGGGCTTATTATGCCTTTATCGGAAGACCTCTTGTCACCTCTGGAGGAATGAATGTTAGCGCAATTTATGGGTTTACAAATTCGCTGATAAAAATCCTTGAGGAGGAAAAACCGGATTATATTGCGGTCGTTTTTGATTCGAGCCAGCCAACTTTTAGACATGAGATGCATAAGGAGTATAAAGCGACGCGCGAAAAGATGCCCGAGGATATGAGCGTGCAAATTCAAAAGTTAAAAGAAGTTATCGAAGCATTTAACATCCCGATACTTGAGGTTCCCGGATATGAAGCGGACGATGTTATGGGGACACTTGCTAAGATAGCTGAATCGAAAGGGATTGAAACTTATCTTGTCACCGGAGATAAGGATTTCCTTCAACTTGTCTCACCTATGATCAAAATTTACAGACCGACGAAAGGGCTTGCTGATGTTGAAATTGTCGATGAAAATAAAGTTGTCGAGGAATGGGGTGTTAAGCCTGAGCAAATTGTTGAGGTGCTTGGACTTATGGGTGATAAGGTTGATAATGTCCCGGGAATCCCGGGAATTGGTGAAAAAACGGCAGTTCAACTTATAAAAGAATTTGGTTCAATTGAGAACCTCGTTAAAAATGTCAACAGGGTTCCAACGCAGAAGATAAAAGAAAACATAAAACAATACGCACATCAAGCTTTTCTTTCAAAGGCTCTCGTCACGATAAAAACAGATGTACCGCTTGACATCGAGATTTACTCGCTTAAGGCAAAAGAGCCAAATCGAGAGAAACTTGCTGAACTTTTCTATGAGCTCGAATTCAAAAGTTTGATAAAAAAACTTGGTCTAACTTCCGCCGTAAGAGAAGTTGAAGAGGTAAAAGAAGAGGAGCGTAAGCCGATAAAATTTGAATCTATAAAGACAAGACCTCATCAATATCACATTATTTGGAAAGATGAAGAACTTGCAGAACTTGTCGAAAAGTTGAAAACTTCTGATTTGATCTCATTTGATACTGAATCAACTGGGATAAATCCACTCGAAGCGGAACTTATTGGGATGTCTTTTGCGGTGAAACCGGGCGAGGCATTTTATGTCCCTGTTTCGGCAGAAATTAAATCAGAAAATTCTTTGTTTGAAATCGGGGTAAAAAAGAAAACGCAGGGAATTGAACTTGAGACTGTTTTAAAATATGTAAAGCCCATTCTTGAAAACCCTGAGATAAAAAAGTGCGGACAAAACTTGAAATATGATATTCTCCTTATGGCTAAGTATGGTGTGTGGATCGAAGGTATAAATTTTGACACGATGGTCGCTGGATATATCCTTAATCCTGAAAGTTCGCATACCCTTGAAGTCCTTGCCAAGGAATACCTGAAATATCAGGTTATCCCAATTTCCTCGCTTATCGGTGAAGGTCGAACTCAAAGAAAGATGAGCGATGTAGCTATTGAAAGGGTTGCTGAATACGCTTGTGAAGATGCGGATATAACTTTGCAACTTGTCGATAAACTAAAATCGGAACTTGAGAAAAGGGAACAACTTAAACTTTGTGAAGAGGTTGAGTTCCCGCTTGTTGAGGTTTTGGCGCATATGGAATTTTCCGGAGTTAGAATTGATGTGGAATTGCTTTATGAGATGAGCAAAGAGTTGGACAGAATGCTTGATAATTTAACGCATGATATATATCGACTTGCTGGGATTGAGTTTAATATAAATTCACCTCAACAACTTGCAGATGTCCTTTTCAAAAGATTGAAACTTCCGCCAGTAAAAACGACCAAAACTGGTTATTCCACCGATGTTGAAGTCCTTGAAGAACTCGCGAAGGAACATCCAATAGCGGAGCGACTTCTTGAATACAGGCAAATTCAAAAGTTAAAATCAACTTATGTCGATGCGCTTCCAAAACTTGTAAATCCAAAAACCGGAAAAATTCATACCTCGTTCAATCAAACTGGAACAGCTACCGGAAGATTATCGAGCAGTGACCCAAACCTTCAAAATATACCAATTAGAACAGAGATTGGGAGAGAAATAAGAAAAGCCTTTGTCCCTTCTGAACAGGATTGGTTTATAATTTCTGCTGATTATTCGCAAATTGAACTACGAATAATGGCGCATCTTTCCGGGGATGAAAATTTGATCTCTGCTTTTAGAAAGGGGCTTGATATCCACTCATCGACCGCAGCGAGCATATTTGGAGTTAATCCTGAAGATGTAAATTATGAGATGAGGCGTAAGGCTAAGGAAGTAAATTTTGGAATTATGTATGGCATAAGCCCGTATGGACTTTCACAACGGCTTGGGATTCCACAGCCGGAAGCGAAAAAAATTATTGAGACTTATTTTCAGAGATTTCCAAAGGTAAAAGAATACATTGATAGGACGATTGAAGAAGCAAGGCAAAAAGGTTATGTGGCGACATTACTTGGCAGAAGAAGATATGTTCCAGATATCAATAGCAGAAATAGAACCGTTCGAGAATTCGCTGAGCGCACCGCGATAAATATGAGAATTCAAGGAACCGCAGCTGATTTGATAAAACTTGCTATGGTTAGAATTTACGATGAGATGAAGAGACGAAAACTCAAATCAAAGATGATCTTGCAAGTTCACGACGAACTTGTCTTTGATGTTGCACCAGATGAAGTTGAAATTTTAAAGGATATAGTTCGCGATAAAATGCAAAATGCCCTTCAACTTGATGTTCCTCTCGTCGTTGACATCGGGGTTGGGAAAAATTGGTACGAGGCTCACGAATAATTTCTAATTCATTTTGCTTACGATCTCCGCGGTATCAAGTGCTATTACAAGTTCTTCATTTGTTGGGATTACGAGAACTTTAACTTTTGAATCATCGGTTGTTATGATTTTTTCCTTTTCTGGGGAATTATTTTTCTCGTCGTCAATTTTAACTCCAAGATATTCGAGGTCTTCGCAAACATTTTTCCGTACATCTGGGCTGTTTTCTCCGATCCCGGCTGTAAATACAATAGCATCCACACCACCCATAACAGCGGAATAGGCGCCGATATATTTTTTAACTCGATAGCAGAAAACTTCAAAAGCAAGTTTTGCCCTTGGGTTTCCATTTTTCATTTCGTTTATAATTTCCCTCATATCACTGCTTACACCTGAGATGCCAAGTAGTCCACTGTGTTTATTGAGAAGAGCGTTTATCTCGGCCATCGTTAAACCTTCTTTGCTCATAAGATAAATCACAACTGCCGGGTCGATATCCCCAGAGCGCGTTCCCATAAGCAAACCTTCAAGCGGAGTAAATCCCATGCTTGTATCAACTGAGACGCCGAATTTAACAGCAGACATACTACAACCATTTCCGAGGTGAGCTGTTATAATTTTTAATTTCTCGAGCGGAACCCCAAGTATTTCGCTTGCTCTTTTTGAAACATATCTATGTGAAGTTCCGTGAAAGCCATATCTTCTGATTTTATATTTTTTGTATAGTTCGTATGGCAAACCGTAAATGAACGCATATTCGGGCATCTTTTGGTGAAAGGCTGTATCAAAAACCGCAACTTGAGGTGTATTTGGGAGAAGTCGTTTACAAGCCAATATACCGCGCAAATTATGTGGGTTGTGAAGAGGTGCAAGTTCAATGTTTTCTCTTATCTCTTCGATGACTTCATCTGTTATCAAAACAGAGCCAGAAAATGCTTCTCCGCCATGGACGACGCGATGTCCAACCGCTTCAATTTCAGATTTGTCTTTTATCACTCCATGATTTTTGCTCAAAAGAACAGCAATTACATATTCAATTGCAATGTTATGGTCGAGTATCTCTGCACTTATTTTAACTGTATCGCCATCCGCTCTTATGTGAGTTAAGACCGCATCATCCATTCCAATTCTTTCAACTTGACCTTTTGCAAGGACTTCGCGGGTTGAGGTTTCAATAAATTGATATTTAACCGAGGAGCTTCCGGAATTTAAGACGAGGACTTTCATTTTGAAATCTATGATTTTAGTTTTCAATTTATTTTTCTGCCGTATTCATCATATTTGAAAAATCCTTCACCTGTCTTCTTGCCAAGTTTCCCTTCCCTTACAAGTTTTCTGAGCAGTGGACAAGGTCTATATTTTTCGCCAAGTTCTTTGTAAAGTGTTTCCATCCAAGTTAAAACCTCATCAAGCCCCATAGTGTCAGCCATTTCAAGGGGTCCCATTTGAAAATTATATCCAAGTTTCATCGCGGTATCAATCCCTTCTGCGGTTGCAATCCCCTCCATCAAAACATGCATCGCCTCATTTAACATTGGGAGGATAACTCGTGTGGTCACAAATCCGGGATATTCATAAACTTCAACGACTGTTTTTCCTATTTGTTCCGCAAATGTTTTCACCTTTTTGAATGTCTCATCCGATGTTTTAAGTGCGCGCACGAGTTCGACAAGTGGGATTTTCGGCACGGGATTTAAAAAGTGCATCCCGATGATTTTATCTGGTCTTTTCGTCGCCTCTGAAATTTTAGTCAAAGATAAAGTTGATGTATTGGAGACAAAAATTGTGTGAGGCGGGCAAATCTCATCAAGTTTTTTAAAAATTTTCTTCTTCAGTTCAAAATCTTCGTCAACAGCTTCAATTACAAGTTCACATTCTTTGACATCCTCTATGTTTGTCGTCCATTCGATCCTTGATAGAATTGATTTTTTCTCACTTTTTGTCAATGCCCATCTCTGGATTTCATAGTCAAGTGCTTCTTCGAGTTTTTCTTTTGCGAAGTTTAAAGATTCCTCATCTTTTTCAACAGCGATGACATCAAATCCAGCCTGTGCTATGGCTTGCACAATTCCACGTCCCATAACACCAACCCCGACGACCGCGACATTTTTTATCCTTTGTGTATCGCTTTTGCTTACCTTAATTTCATCTAACATTTCAAGTTCCATTGCTATTTCTCCATTTGTGTTTTTTATCTTCCTATGCTTGATTTTCTTTTTATTAGTCTTAAATCACGAAGTTGGGATGCTTTGACTCTTATCTCGAGATCAAAACCCTTAGCATAGCCAACGGGTCTCCACTCGAAGTTTGCTTCCCAGCAATGCAGATCACGATATATGCTTATGCTTGGAACGAGCAATTGCTTCATAACGATATCGTAACTTCCGCCTCCCATTATTCTCCAATTTTTTGTCACATCAAATCCAAATGAAAATCTTATATTTGCGGATTTTATAGTTTGTGAGGGGCTGGGTTTGCTTAACCCATAGTCAAATCCAAATGAAAAATTCCAGCCAAATTCAAAACCTGATTTATAAATTTCATAATTTCTGAAAAACTCTCTTCCCGTTTCTTCTATTCCTTGCATCCTGTCTGTTTGTGGTTTAGCTCTGCCTGAAAATGCGAATGAAATTGAAAGGTTGAAATTTGTCAATCGTGCGATTTTCCCTTCGCGAATTAAAGGTTCGGTGCTGTTGAATTTGTAGAAATCAAAAATTGAACTTGAAAAGATATCAATTCCTGCTACATTTGTCCTCGCGGTTACAAATAACGGAGAAAGTTTTTTATTGGGCGCGGCGAAATTGTACGAGAAGGAAAGGTTTAGGTTCAGAAGTTGATATTTCCTCTGTTCCCCGGTTGCTGTGTCACGTGCGCTCGTTTTTACTTCAAAGATGTTTCCAATTCCAACATTTATAGATTGGGATTTTCCAGCCGGAGCACCACCGAAGAGCGAATTTTCAAAATAGCTGTATTTTACGATTTTACCCGTTGAATCGATATAACTTCCATAGTTTTTCCAAAAAGGTTCTGAAAAATCGGGTTGATAAACAAATGAAATGCTTGGCATTAATGTATGTCTAAAACCGGAGATGCCCAAAATTTCAGGTTGCCAAATACCATAAATTTTTGTCGAAGCGGAGATCCCAAAGTTGAAGTATCTCGCTTGAAAGAAACCGCGTTGGATTTTAGTTTCAACCTGCTTTGTTTCGCTGTTGTAAAATTTTACAACCCTTCTATCATACCAATTTTCATTGTATGCGAAAAACGGCGTGATGTTGAAATATCTAACCGTTGGGATGAAATTAAATCTCAGGTTATGCGCAATCCCATATCTGAACTGTTTTGTTATCGCTGTGCTTCTTTGGTTCATAAATCTTCCCGAATATCCAAAACTTAATTTCTCATACCATCTGCCAGCCTCGGTTATGCCGAAAGATTTATATGGACTGCGGAAGAGAAACAGTTGTGGAAGTGAAAGAGAAATTTCCGGTAATATCTCGTCTACATTTCCGGTGTTGAGGTTTTGGGTTCGGAATGCGTTAATTGATATTGAACCGTTTATTCCCTCAAATGTTTTCGAATAGCTAACATTTGATGTCAAAGTTTGCTGAAGAACATCTCTTACGGTTGTCCCTGTGGCACGGAAATAATTATTGGTGGAGATATTAACATTTGCAGTTATCCTTGATGTTGGGTCTATCGTTTGATTATGTATCAAATTAAATCTCCATTCCTTACTCGTTGTTCTATCTGGGTCGCTTGTTTCACCGGAGTAAAAATTAGCAAAGGCAAAACCGATGGAGCCGTTAAATTTGTATCTTAATGCATATCTGAAATTGCTTGAAATTTGCCATCCTCCACGCGTATACCAATCAAAAGTTGTTGCAAAATCTGTATAATCGCTCATAGCCCAGTAATAGCCAAACCTTCTGAAGTAAAAACCCACGTTTGCAGTTTGTCCCCAAACAGGAGGGATAAATCCGGATCTTCTACCAGATTTATTTGGAAACACTCCAAACGGAAGAGCAAACACAGGAACATCCGCGATATACAAGACAATGGGTCGCGCGATGACTTTGTCGTTTATAATAATTTTCATCTCTCTGCCTTCTATGTAAAAATGAGGCTCATTTGCATCGCAAGTTGTATATCTCCCTTTATAAGCGAACAATATATCTTTTTCAACTTTTTTTATTCTTTCGCCGTAGTAAAACGCATTTTCCATTTGTGTCGATGCTTGGGTGATACGCCCCTTTTGGGTTTTAAAATTGTATGCAAGTTTGAAACCGTGATATTCTTCGGGTCCATCGTTTAAAATTGGAAGCCCGGTATATTTATTCCCAGTTGAATCTGGCAAACCAGATGCTTCAAGCAAAGCGCTATCAAGATTCATGCTGACAACCGCTGATCTAAGGCGCATCGTTTTATATTTTATATCCGCTCCTCCAAATAGAAACATCCTCCTATTCTCAACATCGTAAATGGCGGAGTCGACAGCAGAATAAACTACGACTGTATCTATATCGCTTTTTTTAATTTTTGCCGTATCGTTTTGCCCTCGCCCGTTGGTCAAACAGAAAAAAATCAAAAGGATGATTATTTTATAGTTTAATTTTTTCAAAGCCATTTTGGCTTTTTTAGTTAAGATAATAAAAAAGCCGCCCGCGATCCTCGTCGGAGAATCGGGACGGCCAATGCAAGCTGGAGGTTTGTTTAGTTTGTTTTTATTGACCCCCCTGAGCCTTGCTTTGCCCAGGGGCATTCTCTTTTCCATAGTTTGGCTCAATAAATATTCGTTCTTCTCCTTCTGCTTCAACACCAACAGAAGTTATAGGCGCCTTAAGTTGCGCTTCATCCGTTGGAACAGGATGTTTGCTGAGAAATTCCTTAGCAAGCCGTTCGGATTTATCCTTGAAATATTCAGAAACCGAAAGAATTATCTTCTGCCTCTCCTTGTCGAATTCGATCACCTTCAAAGGCAAAACATCTCCCTCTTTAAAGACCGAATGGATATTCTTTATTTGAATTTGTCCCGGTAAAAGATGCGAAATTGGAACAAATGCATCAACTCCATCGGGAAGTTCAACTATAACTCCTTTTTCGATGATTCTCACAATTTTACCTTGTGTTTCAGTTCCAACTTTATAAGTCTCTGCAAATTTATCCCATGGGTTCGGGAAAATTTGTTTATGCCCAAGTGTTATTCGCCTTTGCTCTTTATCTATACCAAGAATTACAACTTCAATTTCTTGATCTTTTTTCACAATTTCACCGGGATGACGAATCTTTTTAGTCCAGGAGAGATCTGAAATGTGAATCAAACCGTCAATTCCGGGCGCGAGTTCAACAAATACACCAAAGTTTGTGATGTTTCGGACAATTCCTTTATGCTTCGAACCAATTGGATATTTTTCTTCGATCTTCTCCCATGGATCAGGCTCGAGACGTTTCATGCTGAGGGAAAGTTTTTTGCCCTCTTTATCAAGGTGTAAAATTACAGCGTCGACAATTTGACCCATTGTGACGAACTGCGATGGATGTTTTATGTGCTGTGTCCAACTCATCTCCGATATGTGAATCAACCCCTCAATTCCCTTTTCAATTTCGATGAAGGCACCGTAATCCGTTATAGCGACGACTTTTCCGGTGACCTTTTGACCAACTTTATATTTTTGATCGATGTTTTCCCATGGATGTGGCTGTAGCTGTTTCAATCCAAGCGAGACGCGTTTGACTTTTTCACCCGTTGGAAGCGTGACTTCGTCAACTCTCGTCACAACCATTTCAAGTTCCTGATCAAGTTGGACAACCTCTGATGGATGATTGACCCTTCCCCAAGATAGATCTGTAATGTGGATCAATCCGTCAATTCCATCCATATCAACGAAAACACCGAAATCAACAATTGCTTTAACAGTTCCTCTGACCCTATCTCCAACTTTAACTGTCTCAAAGAATTTACGTTTGCGTTCTTCAAGTTCTTTTTCTACGAGCGCTTTCCTACTTACTACGACATTTTCAGCGGCTTGATTGATTTTGACAACTTTGCATTCGATCTCCCTGCCGACCCAAGCATCGTAATCTCTTATCGGTTTGATGTCAACCTGTGAACCCGGTAAGAAGGCAAGCAAACCATCGATATCGACAACAAATCCTCCTTTGATTCGCTTTATGATAGTTCCTTTTAAAATTTCATCCTTTGCAAATGCTTCGTTGACTCTCTTCCATACCCTCAAGAAGTGGGCTCGTTTATGGGATACGACTATTTGTCCTTCTTTATCTTCGACCTTTTCAATGCTAACTTCAACTTTGTCTCCGATTTTTAAAGCCTCTGGATTTCTAAATTCATTTAACGGAACGATCCCAGGGGATTTAAATCCGATGTCGATCACAACCTCGCCTTTTTCGCGGTCGATTTCTATCACTTCACCTTCAAGGATATCACCTTCGACGACTTTGCTTAACGATTGCTCGTAAAGTTTTAATAACTTTTTCTGTTCCTCCTCATCGTATCCGCCTTCATTGTAAATTTTTATTTTGTCCCCCTTTCGTTTTTTTAGATAAGATGCGACTGTTTCATGCTCATCTTCAATCATCCGCTGTTGTCCTGAACTTTGAGTTCCTTGGCTTAAATTTTCAAGGATTTCCGTCATTAACTCTCTACCTCCTATGGTTTTGATTTTTTCGCCCGTATGGAAGTTAACGCCAAAAGCCATCCAAAACTCGTTAACTCCATACAGGCAGGTTTAACATTTTTTTCACGATGGCTTTTGAAAACTTCTATCTTGACTATTACACAATTTTTCAATTGCTTTTTTGACCTCCTCCATAAGCCATTGTGGAGTTGAAGTCGCTCCAGTAACTCCAACGGTTTCGCAGTCCTTGAACCATTCTGGATCTAATTCGCTCGGCATCTCTATGAAATAAGTCCTCGGATTTTCGGATTTGCAAACCTCGTAGAGAACTTTTCCGTTTGAGCTGTTTCTTCCTGCAACGAATATAACAACATCAACACTTCTCGAAAACTCTTTCAACTTATCATCTCTATTTGCAACTTGCCTACAAATTGTATCTTTAGCTATAAATTCAACTGCTTCTTCCTCAGCATCTATCAAAACAAGTTCCTCAACTCTTTTCTCAATTTCATCCTTTATCTTATAAAATAAATCTTTTGACATCGTCGTTTGTGAGAATAGGGCAACTTTGTTTTTCAACGGCACTTTTTCAACTTCCTCAAGCGATTTTATTACAATCGCATTTCCATCGCACTGACCAACAAGCCCAATCACTTCGGGATGATCCTTTTTACCGAAGATCACAATTTGATAACCATCAAGATAAAATTTTCTGATCCTGCTTTGGAGTTTAAGCACGACTGGGCAAGTTGCGTCGATAATTTCAACTCCATATTTTTTTGCCATCTCATAAGTTGATGGTGGCTCACCATGCGCACGAATTAAAACCTTAGCGTCTTTTACATTTTTAAGCTCTTCGTGGGTTATCGTAGCAAGACCTTTCTTTTTCAACCTCTCGACCTCAACGGGGTTATGGATTATTTCGCCAAGCGAATACAATTTTCCTGAGGCGTTTAACTCATTTTCTGCGATTTCAATCGCTCTGACGACGCCCCAACAAAATCCAGCATTTTTATCTATGATAACTTGCATCGTTATTTTCTCACTTTGAATTTTGGTTTATTATTTCATACGCTTTTTTTAACACGATTTCAACTTGTTCTTCGATCGTCAAATTAGTTGTATCAATTTCAATGGCATCTTCAGCTTTTTTCAACGGTGCAACCTCGCGAGTTGAATCAAATTTATCTCTTTCTTCGATATCCTTGATAAGCTCGTCAAGTTCAACATAAAAACCTTGACTTTGCATCTCCTTTTGTCTTCTTCTGGCTCTTTCTTTTACGTCCGCCTTCATGAATATCTTCAGATCCGCTTCCGGGAAAACAACCGTTCCAATATCTCTACCATCCATCACGACGCCACCGTTTTTTCCAAGTTCGCGCTGTTTTTTAACCATCGCTTCTCTAACCTTTGGGTGCGCGCTTACTAGACTTACAAGAGATGTCACCTGCGGGGATCTTATTTTTTCTGTAACGTCTTCTCCGTCAAGGAAAACCTTCAAATCTCCATTTCTATACAAAAGTTCAATCCGCGTATTTTCAGCGAGTTTAACAATTTCATTTTCATCATTTGGATCGATACCTGACTCAATAACTTTTAGCGTAAGGGCTCTATACATAGCCCCGGTATCGATGTATTTATATCCAAGTCTTTGAGCGACAAGTCGAGCAGTGGTGCTTTTACCAGAACCCGCAGGACCGTCAATGGCGATTATTATCTTCCGCATATTACCGAAAAATTCAAACACATTGCCTTTCATTTGTGCTTAAATATAAGAAATTGGCTAAAAATAAACAAACTCGTATCATTGGCAGGTTTGAATTTAATTTTAATAATTTTTATTTTTTAACTAAAAACAAAGTTACTTTTACGCTTGGGAGAAAAACCATATATAGAGTGGGAAAATCTTCGAAAAAATTTTTTAAATATAGCTCTGGGAAAAGTAAAGCAGATGAAGGAAGCGCTTTTGAATGGAAATTTAAGTCTCATTCAGATATACGCACATCAACTTAAGGGCTCTGGTGGATCTTACGGTTTTCCAGAGGTTACTGAAATCGCAGGGCAAATAGAAGAAAAATGCATCTCAAATTCTTGTCATGAGGTAAGCGAACTCATCCAAAAACTTTATGACTTAATCGAAAAATTTAACTCCGACAGCAGATGAAGTTGTTCTTGATTACCGCCGTTCTAATTTCTTTTGCTTTTGGTAATGACAAGATCGAAAAAGTGGGGAAATATGCCATATGTTATTCTAAGATAACGCCGGAACAGGTAAAAGGTTTCGAACTCCTAATTCTTGACCCAGACCTTTACTCCGAAGATGAAATCCGCGAACTTAAAAAAATAGGAATAATCCCAATCGCTTATCTTAACATTGCAGAATTCGAATCATATCGTAGTTATTCAATCCCGGATTCTTTGATACTTGGAAAGAACCCAAATTGGGAAAATCATTTTTATGTGGATATCACCTCTCAAATATGGCAAGATTTAATATTTAACGAGGTGATTCCGAAAATAATATTGAAAAATTTCGACGGCTTTTTTCTCGATATGATAGACATAGTGCAAGTCTTCCCACATTTTAAAGACAAGGTTATCGATATGGTCAAATTGATAAGAGAACAAAACGAAGACAAAATTGTGATAGCAAACATAAGCTGGGGTTTGGTTGACACTTTGAAAAATTTCATTGATGCTTTTTTAGTTGAGGGACTTTTTACAAGATATAACTTTGAAAAAAAGAAGTACTATGTTCGTTTTGAGAAGGAGTATGTTGACAAGGTTGATGTTTTGAAGAAGACAAACAAGAAAATTTTTACGCTCGATTTTCTGCCGGAGGGGGACAAAAGAAAAACTTTTATACGGAATCTCTCCCTTCATTATGGATTTACGCCTTATATTTCAACTATAGAACTAAATAAGGTTTACAAATGATGTTTGAACTTAGGGATAAAGTCAACGCAAACAAGATCGCCGAATTAAGGACGAGATTAAAAAATTTTTTAATTGCAAATGGAATCGATCAAGAAATCGCATCGGACATCGAACTTGTCGCAAGCGAAATGTTGACAAATGTTTATAAACATTCGTACAAGGAAAAGGAAGGGGATGTGATAATAAAAGCAAGCATAGATGAGTTTAAACTTATCATTTCGATAAGAGACTTCGGTGAAAAATTTTCTCCAGAGGATGTCAAAGAACCAAACCCAGAGGTTTTATCTGACCATGGTTACGGGCTTTATATCGCAAGCCAAATTATGGATAAAGTTGAATATATCCTTATGCATGATGTTGGAACTGAAGTAATTTTAACAAAATATCTGAAAAAAGATGGTTGATGTCTGTTTAATCCTTGAAGGCACATATCCATATGTGATCGGTGGTGTGTCGAAATGGACTCATACGCTTATTAAAAATCTTAGAGAGTTTAAATTTTCAATTGTCCATCTTTATGCGGACGAAAGAAGAGAGGCAAAATTTGAAATACCCGAAAATGTTGATTCGATAGTTGAAATCGATGTACGAAATGGGTTGGGATTTAAATTTGATTTTAGAGATTTAATTGACCTTGTCCCAAAGGCAAAAGTCTATCACAGTTTGTCAACGGGATTTGCTGGGGTTTTGGGGCTACAGGTGAAGTCGATTAGACGCAAACCATTAATTGTGACAGAACACGGTTTATATTGGAAGGAGCTTGAATTCGGTGTCAATGAAGTTGAATGTGGATTTAAAATTTTTAAAGATGAAAAAAGTAAAAATGAGGCTTGCATCGCAAGGCGTGAGTATCTTGAGATTTTTAAAGAAATTGCGAAACGATGTTATCTTGAAGCAGATGTTGTAACGACAGTTTGTTCTTATAATCTTAGACAACAGTTGAATTTGATTTCATCAAATGAAATTGAAAGGGTGAGAGCGAAGTTTAAAGTCATTGAAAACTTTGTGGATCATAAAATTTTTGATTTTCCCGAGAAAAAAATGAAAAACGAAAAAGTTATAAGTTTCATCGGTAGGGTCGTCCCAATAAAAGATGTGAAAACATTTATAAAGGCAATTCCATTTATACTTGAAAAACTTGATGAGGTTAAGTTTTATGTAGTTGGGGATTTAGAACAAGATGTTGAATATGTAAGTGAATGTTTTGAACTTGCTAAGACGCTTGGTGTTTTGGATAACATTGTTTTCACAGGGGAAGCAAATGTGCTCGATTATTTGAAGATAACCGATGTTTTGGTTTTGCCAAGCGTAATGGAGGCACAGCCACTTGTTGTGCTTGAGGCGATGTCTGCAGGAGTTCCAGTTGTAGCGACATCAACTGGAGGTATACCCGAACTTATAGATGAAAAAGGGTTTGAATGTGGGCTTTTATTTGATGTTGGCGATTATGTTGGGCTTTCGAAAAATGTTTTGAAAGTTTTATTTGACGAAGATTTGTGGTTTAAATTTTCAAGGAATGGGAAAGCGAAGGCAAAGGGATTTAGCGTTGAAAGATTTATAAGCGAGTATAATCAACTTTATTCACAATTTATCGGTGGAAATTAAATGAACGGTGGAACTGTCCTTTTTGAGACGGAAGGGACATATCCGTTTGTCGGCGGTGGAGTGAGCACATGGGCTGATATACTTGTGAATAATTTGAGCGAATTTAATTTTTACATTTACGCTGTAACTGGTATGCCTTATGTTGAATACAAATATAAACTTCCCCCAAATGTTAAATTTGTACGTCAAATTCCTTTGTGGGGTTCGGAGGAACCTTTTGAGGACATTTTTTTCGAAATCCCTTTTTCGAGTATATACATTAGAAAAACCAAGGTAAACGAAAGAGTTGTATTGAGAAAGTTCATCCCAATTTTTGCAGAGTTTCTCTCATCCCTTATGAATCCATTTTCAGACCCTGAGGAATGCGCAGGTTACATCTGGCTTATGCATAGATATTTTAGTGAGTATGATTATAAGCAGACATTCAGAAGTTTTGCTGTATGGCAAAAGTTTAAGCAATTTGTAGTGTTGAAATATTTTGAGGATAATCCTTTTCTTTCTGAGGATGAAGTTCCATCTGTTTATGATTTGACGCTTGCGATGAGATGGGTTTATCATTATTTAATGCCGCTTTATGTTGACGTTCCTGAGGTTGACTTAAGCCATGCAACCGCTGCGGGTTTTTGTGGCTTGCCAAGCATCGTCGCAAAGATGCGAGATGAAACACCCCTTGTTGTGACGGACCATGGGGTCTTTGCAAGAGAAAGATATATCGGTGTCGGAAGTGAGAAAAGTTTAAGTTTTTTCGCAAAAAAGTTTTTGATAAATCTTTCTATTTTGGTTTCAAAGATGCTGTATAAACTTGCTGACAAAGTTTTGCCTGTGTGTAGGTTCAACACGACATGGGAGAGAATCTTTGGTGTTGAAAATGAAAAGATAAAAGTAATCTACAATGGTGTTGATCCCGAGGTTTTCAAGCCAAAACCAAAGCCTGAAAAAACACGAAATATCCCAACGGTTGTCGCAGCGGCGCGGATTATGCCTTTAAAGGATATCGAAACTATGATAAAAGCAAGCGCAATCGTCCGCGAAGCAATTCCAAATGTTAAATTCATCGTTTACGGCGCACTTGATGCGGACCCACTTTATACGAGAAAATGTCAACTTTTGATAAAAGAACTTAAACTTGAAAACACATTTATCTTAGCTGGACATCATCCAAAGCCAAGCGAAATTTATAATGAAGGTGACATATCGATACTTTCAAGCATATCCGAAGGTTTCCCATATACTGTAATCGAATCGATGGCTTGTGCAAGACCGGTTGTTGCAACCGATGTCGGTGGAGTAAGAGAGGCTCTGGAAGGTTTTGGAATCATTGTCAAACCAAGAGATCCAAAGACACTTGCTGAAGGAGTGATAAAACTTTTAAACGACCCAGAACTTCGAGAAACGCTTGGAAGAAGAGCAAGGGAAGAAATCCTCGCAAAATATAGAACTGACCTTACAATTAACGAGTATCGGAATGTTTATAATGAACTAATTTCGAAAAATGAAAAAAGAATTAGCGTCTCAACATATCAAGATTGAGAAAGATTTTGAACTGGGGAAATTTGCGGGAAAAATTGAAAAAGTTGCAGACGAAGTTATAGAAAAGATCGGCAATCCGATAAGTGTTCTTCAAGTTTCGGCGGTGATCGAAAGCTTAGGTTATAGGCACATCGATTGTCCCGTCGAATTTGGAAAAAAGGATATTTTTGAATTAAGTGAGGAAGTTTACAGGATTTGTAAGTTAAAAATAAGATCTGGCAAAGGAGATCAAAAAGAGACTTATACACGTTCGTTTGGTAAAAAATTATGGACATTTTTTAGACATTATCTTTCTGGGATAGCATTTGGTCTTCCGATCGCAAGCCAAATTGCTTTCATAGTCTTTACCGGATATTCATTATGGGCGTGGATAAAATTTACGGAATCGCAGGCAACTATAGTTGCGTTTGGGACAATTTTGAGTTTCATCGTAACAGGTGGATTCACTCAAGTTATGGGGAGAGAGGTTACTTACTTTTTAAGTTTGAAAAACAAGATAACCGCAAGGGAAATCGCACTTAAACTTTTCAATTACGGAGCAATGCTCATAATTGCGATTGCTATTTTCTTGTTCGTTTTTAATTTAATCTTTGAACTTTTCCCGCGAAAATTTATCTACATAATCCTTGCTTACTATCTTTTGCTTTCATTTCTTTGGCTTTCCGCAAGTATGATTTACTCATCAAAGCGAAAGTTTTCTGTCGCTGTCATCCTTTCCATAGGAACGATTGTGGTGATTTGGCTTAACAAGTATAAGGGTTTATCGATTCATACCGCACATACGATTGGTCTTTTTATATCAAATGTTTTAATGTATCTCTGGGCAAGGTATATTTTCAGGCTAAGGGGAGAGGAGAAAAAAATTAGATATGTTTCGCTCAAAGCGAAGCGCCCATCGGTTTTAACCTATGTCAATAGCCCATTTTTTAAATTCGGCTTTTACTATTTCCTGTTTCTTTTTCTTGACAGGATAATTTCATGGACAGCGTATTCAAAGGGAAAGTTTTATTTTTTCTGGTTCAGAACCCCTTACGAACTTGGAATGGATTGGGCTTTGCTTTCTTTTGGGTTGATGCTCGCTGTGCTTGAATGGGCTGTTAATGATTTCTCTGAGTCACTCATTCCAATTCAAATAAGATTTCCAGCGTTTAAAATTAAATCGCATAACTTTTGGTATCTTGATTTTTATTTCATCAAACTTGCTTTTTTGCTCGTTTTCGGTCTGTTAAGCATAATCGCTGTGTATCTTATCGTGATGCGACTTGGTGAAATTTATTGGCATATAAAAATGGTTCGTGAGTTTTTCTCAAGCCCGATAACTTTTAAAGTGTATTATTTCGCCTCAATTTCATATCTTTTGCTTGCGATTGGATTGATGAATAATCTGTTATTTTTCACGCTTTGGAAAGCGGATTTCGGGTTGAGATCAATTCGAATTGCTCTTCTCATTGACTTAATCGTTGGAATTTTTGCCAGTAGGTTGATAAGTTGGGAATACGGGGTGCTTGGTTTCCTTGCTGGTTCGTTTGCATTTGCGATGATTTCAACTTACTATGTGTTAAAGTTCATCCGCACGCTCGATTATCAATATTATTCTGCATTTTGATGCTTGAAAATTTGGTTCACATATTTAAAATTTACATCGGGCTTTCTCTAATTTCGTTCATTGCATGGAAGATAAGATTTTGGGATGAATGCGGTGGTCTTGATTGCGTTTTTAGGTATTTTTATCGAATTATGACAATTTTGTGGTCCATCCTTTTCTTTGCTGTTTGGTTGAAAACTTTGGATGTCTTTTTCATAGCCTCGACTTTTATTTTAATTTTAATTGTCGATTTCATGGTCTCGAGAAAGCGCGCAAAGGCAAGGATTGATTTCTTCAAGGTCTCAGTAAATCAAAAAATATATGATTTGATCGATGGCTTAGTAAAGTTTAAAAGGATAAAGTTAAAATTTGGGCTTGAATACACAATTTTGGGCTTTATTTTTTTATCGGGGCTTCTATTTTGGATGAAACCAGCGCTTCAAACGCGCTCACTTTTATCGATATCTCAACACGCTCACCTCGTTGAAATCACTTCGATACTTTTAAATGATTTCAACCTTAAAATAAATGGCATTGTGATGAATTCGCTCTGTGCATTTTTTTCTTTGATTTTTGGGATTAATCAATATACGATTTTGCATCTGTTTGGAGGATTTAATTTTGCTATTTTATTTATTGGGATTTCGCTTTTGACATATAAGTTGACGGGTGAGATTTTCTCTGTTATTTTAAGTGCTTCGCTTTTTGTGTTTCTATTTGGTCAATTCAAGTTCACTTTAAACGCAGTCGAAGGTAATTCGCCGTTGCTTGGGGTTGCGTGGCTATTTTTCACGATTACTTTTTGGAAGGATGCGAAATTGTATGAAAAGATTTTGAGTTTGATCGTTTTGTTTTTAATTGATTTGTTCGTTGGCTTTATGGCGACGGTTTTAATCCTTTTATCCGAAATCGTTGAATCAATTTTAAATAATCCAAAACGAGGAAAAGTTTTAATAGCGCTTTTGTTTTTTGCTTGCTTGTTTGGGTTTGAAATTTATCTTCGAGCTAATCCCGAACTTGGCGTAAAAATTTACGCTTTATTTTACAGTCAAGAGTTAATTGTGCCTCCGACATCGATTATGCGTCTTTCGATGTTTGTCCTGTTTTTCGTTTTAATTTTAGCGTTTAAAGCGTCCATTTTTCATGGAATTTTTTCGCTCCTTTTGTTAATTTTAACTGTAGCATGTGAGTTATCCATTTTTAGGTTTGTTTTACCCGAGCAATTTTATCCGTTTATCGTCTTGATTTTATTTGTTTGGTTTGCGGTTTTGATAAAGAAAATTTTTGAAAAACGAAAATATCTGCATAATGCTTTTGTTTTGATCGTTGTTTTGATGGTTATGGCAGGCGCATTTCTTTATGGTGAATCCGAACTTGGTGAGCGAATAGAGCCAGATGAATTAGTTGAAGTGATAACCAAAATTCAAAAGGAAGAGACGCCATTTGAATTTGCTATCGTCTCACACTACGGGACAAGAGCTATGGTTGAAAATTGGGCGTACTTTATGGATTGGGATTATTTTCTGAAAACTTATATCTTTATTAACGACGAGAAGAGAATTTACGATGTCGTTTATGTCATCGTCCCTAAGGAAGGCTTGATTGACAAAATCCATGCTTCATTCGTTCCTAAGGTTGATAATCTATCAGCATCGCTTGACTCTGCATGTTTAAATTATGTGCATGCAAATTCCGAAATTTATTTTGATGGCAGTTATATCAAGGTTTATAAATTAAAGAAATTGAAAGGTGCTTGAGCGAGTAATTAAAGAATATACCGAGAAATTTTCAAGATTTTCGGATTCGGAATTCGCTATCTTCGATGAAAAAGGTAGGCTCATTGCGAAGACGAAAAATTATGAGGAATCCGAAAGCGATGTTAAAATCGAGTTGGGTTCACTCTACGGGAAAATGTACCTTTGCCTTAAATCGTCGAGCAATGTTGAAAGAGAAGCCCAACTTTTGAAGTTTTTATATACCGAACTTTTGAATTACGAGGGATATATCGAAAGCCTTGTTCGGGAACTTGCGCATAGACAGGAGGAGTTGGGAATTGTTTACGATATGATTGCGAGAGCGAGTTTGGTTTTTGATGAGCGCGAGATCGTTAATATCGTTTTGGGTAAAATTAATTCGTTGATTTCCCCGAAAGCATGTGTAATAGGAGTTTTTGAGGAGGGAGGTTTGAATCAAAAGTATATCAGTGGCGAAATTTCGCAAGATATAAAATTAGATGCCGAGAGATTGATCTTAAAGGCAAGCGAAACGAAAAATTTCATCATCTCCACAACCCAACAAGACGGGAAGTTAAAAGGAATGCTCGCGGTTCCAATGTTCTCTGGCGATAATTTGATCGGTGGGATTTTTGTTTGTAGCGAGGATAAAAATTTTGAAACAATGGAAGCGAAACTTCTTCTCACACTTGCGAATTATGCCGGGATAATTCTTTATAGAAATAAACTCATTGACGAGATAAAACGCACCGAGGCTTTGAAGCGAGAGGTTGAGATAGCAAAACAAATTCAGGAAAACCTGCTCCCCAAAAAGATTCCCGAATGGGAGGGTCTTGACATTTATGCGTTCATAAAACCGAGTTCAAGCGTCGGCGGTGATTATTACGATTTTCTTTCAAGCAATGGTAGATATACTTTTTTAATCGCTGATGTGTCAGGGCATGGGATTGGCGCTGCTTTTTTGCTTTCAAGTTTGAGAAGCGTAATAAGATTGACTTACGAATTCGCGCAAGGCATCCCGAAGCTTTTAAGTTCTATCAATAAAATTATTTACAAGGATACATCAGAAATTGGGATGTATTCAACGGTTTTCATTGGGGAATACTATCCCCAAGGCTTTCTTGTCTATTCAAATGCTGGTCATATTCCACCAATTTTATTTAGAAAAAGCGATGGGGACATAATAGAGCTTGAAGTTCATGGTTCGCCGATCGGTTTGTTTGAGGATGAAATGTATGAAACCAGCAGGGTAGAACTTATGAGTGGTGATGTGCTTGTTGCTTTCACAGATGGAGTGACAGAGACGAAAAATGAAAAGAACGATTTTTTCGGGCTCGAAAGGTTGAAAAAAGTTGTCATTGAAAATTGTGGTAAAAGTGCATCTGAAATTTGCGACGCAATTGTTAAAGAAGTGATGAAATTCAAAGGCGAGGTCGAGCAAAAAGATGATATAACATTGCTTGTCATCAAAAAAGTTTAAGTTTAAAAATGCGAAAAAAGGTATTGATAATTGACGACGACATAACCGTTCAACGTCTTCTTGAGTTCATTCTGAGGAAATTTGAAGTCGATATTTTAATCGCGGGTGATGGCGATACTGGAATTAAACTTGCTAAGGATGAAAAACCAGACCTTATCTTTCTCGATGTTATGATGCCCGGTAAAAATGGAATTGAAGTTTGCAGGGAGATTAAGTCTGATCCGGATTTGCGCAATATATATGTTGTTATGTTGACTGCCAAAGGCGAGGAGACAGAGATAAAGGACATGTTTGACTCTGGGGCCGATGAATATGTTCCGAAACCGTTTAGCCCGTCGGGAATAAGTGAAATTGTAAGAAAAGTAATTAATGGATAAGGGTTATGCTTAAAAAGGTTGTGAGCAAGGAACAGAGTCTCGTTAATGTGTGGCGGGAGTTTGGAAAATTTATGTTTTTTGAGAAGTCAGCGTCGGAAGGTTTTGAATTTATCTTTGATGTTTTTGAAAGCGTCGTAAAAACCCCGGCCTACTATATTTATTCGTTTTCAGAGCAAAGTCAAAGTTTGATTCTTGAAAATATGCGCCTTAGGCTTGAGAGGATGGGTGGACTTGAGGATGAGGTCATCGAGGCGTTAAGGGAGCCAGATTTGAAGATAATTTTTAGAGATGACTATAAAAATTTGGGATTTGCTTTAATTTGGGCTGGAAAATTTTTGAATATACCGCTTTATATATCTGAAAATTACATCGGAAGCTTCTTTTGTGGTCCTTTTGAGCATAAACCTATCGACAAAGAAATTATAAGTTGGTTAAAAGATTTTTCAGGTGCATGTGCGGTTGCATTAAGGCAGATAAAACTTGGCGAAGAAACGCGCTCAAAGATTCGACTCCTTGAGGCTCAATCGCAAGTTAATAGAAAAATGCTTGGCTCAACTCTTGAAGTAAATAAATTTCTTGGGCTTCTGCTTGAACTTGCTTTGACTGCAACTGGAAGCGATGCTGGTTTTATCGCTATGTGGGATGAGAAACTAAAAAGAATGACTGTCAGGGCAAGCAAAAATTTAACGAACGAATTTATCAACACCCTTGACCTTTCCCCAGACACGGGACTTTTTGAATGGATTGAGGGTGGAGATGAGATGATCGTCCGCGATTTGGATTTTTTGATGAGGTTTAAAATTAATTCGATAATTGGCGTTCCACTTGTAGAAAATAGAAAACTTCTCGGGATTTTTGCGCTTATTAATTTTAAGAAATTGAGACAATTTGAGGAGTTTACAGTAAGAATTCTTTCCGTCTTCGTTGAACAAATAAAAATTGTAATTCATAATGTTGACCTATTCAGCCAGTTTACCGAGCGTTATCTAAAAACATTGATGGCACTCGCTGAAGCCTATGATATGAGAAGCGAGTATACAGCTGGGCATTCAAATAGAGTTGCTCAACTTGCGGTTGAAATAGGGAAAAAACTTGGGCTTGATTTGGAAAAACTTAGAGAACTAAAAATTGCTGGCTTGATTCATGATGTTGGAATGTGCGGGGTTGTCGAGATTAGCGAAGGTTATCAAGCGGATTATAATCATCCGATAATAGGCGCAAATATGATCGAAATTTTGCCGATAAGCGTGGATATAATTGAAGGAGTGAGGACACATCAGGAATGGTATGATGGATGGGGATTTCCTCAGGGATTGAAAGGCGAGGAAATACCACTTTTCGGAAGAATACTTGGATTATGCGAGTTCTTTGTCGAGATGTCTTCAAACTCCAAACTACGAAAGGCGCTTGGTTATCCACAAATTGAAGAGGAAATAAGAAAAAGAACGGGCTCACAATTTGATCCAAAGGTTGTTTCAGCTTTCTTTTCTGTTATGAACGAGAAAAGGGAGAAGGCTAAGTTTGAATGGATTGAGGAGTGCTGGAAATTCAAAGGCGAGCCAAGAGATGTCTGCTCAAGGTGCCCCGTTTACGAAAGCGATTTAAAAAGGTGTTGGCAATCGCCGGAAATTATGTGTAGATTTCATGGTGATTACTCATGCGAGGATTGCTTTATCTTCTTGGAATGGATCGATAGAGTTAAAACAAAAAAATTGGAGAAGAAAATGGAATATAGCGTTGTCGAAAAAAACAACTATGCAATTGTTAAGTTCAAAGGTGAAATTGATGTTGCGACTTCAATCCAGGCAAGAGATGTCTTCAAAGGTCTAATCGATAAAGGCAAAGTAAATATAATCATCGATTTTTCAGAGGTGACATTCATCGATAGTTCTGGGCTTGGCGTGATCGTCGTCGCTTACAGAAGCGTAAAAGAAAAAGGTGGCTCGATAAAGTTTGCAAATGTGAATCAAAGGGTGAAAAAATTATTTGAGATAACAAGGACAGAAAAACATTTTGAATTTTATAATACGGTTGAAGATGCTGAAAGGTCTTTGTAAAACGATTTGCCTCGTCGCTATTCTGCTTCTTTTTGCCTCGTGCAGGAGACAAGATGAGAATAAAAACTTTTCAGTTTCAGTTAATACCCCATCTAAAATACTTTTCATTTATGATACAGGCGATCCTTATTCGAGCGCTGTTGTCGAAAACGCAAGGCTTGCTTTTAAATATGCAAAGTTATCTTACGATGAATTTGATCTTTCGAATTATCCCAATGTTGGAATTGGAAATTTACAGCCTTACTATGCAATAGTTTTAGCGACGGAATTCATAAATAAACTTTCAAAAGAAGACTGTTTGCGAATAAAGTCGTTTGTCTCCTCTGGTGGAGGACTTGCTGTGATTTATCGAGGATATAATGAGAATTTATCTGATTTGTTTGGAGTGAGGTTGAAGGATAAGAGAAATTTATTTGCTACCGCGGGTAATTCTGGGCTTGTTTTTAAGGTCGACTTTTTGCCGATGCTTGGGGAAACGGTAATTTCAGATTCAATTATCAGGGATTTGTCGATGTTTAATTTTATTCATTTCGGTGAAAAACAGATCATCGCAACCTCAAGCGCGGGGGCTCCTGTCGCATGGATTTTGAGATATTCCCTCGGGAAAGTTATCTATTGGAATACATCCCTTCTTTCAGATAGATTATTCCGCGGCTTTATAACTCAATCGATAGCAAGTGTTTCCGATAAATTTGTCCAGCCGATAGCGAATTTTGCGGTTATCTTCATTGACGATTTCCCAACCGCCGTCCCAAATGTGAAGAAAAAAATCGTCTGGGAAGAATTCTCTATGACTATGGCAGAGTTTCATTACTTTGTTTTCTATCCAGATATGTTGAAACTTGCTGATGAATTAAATTTAAAATATACTGCTGGTCTTGTCTTTAACTATGGAGCAAGTATTGAACCACCTTTTCATTTGACTGAATGGAGGATGGGTAAAGCGAAGGTTTGGGGTAAAGAGATTGAGGTTTCAAGGGCTTTGGCGAAACAGTTTAAAGTTAGAAATGAACTTGGATTTCATGGATATAATCATATCTCACTTTTAAACGATGAATGGAAAAACATTGAAAACATGAAAAACGCGCTAAGATACGCACAAAAGAAATGGGTTGAAGAAGGATTAGGTGAATTGCCAATCACTTACATACCTCCAACGAATTTGATCGATTCAATTGGGGTTCAAGCGATTTCTCAAGGTTTTCCATCAATAAAAATAATAGCAGGGTTATACTCCGGATATTTCGATGTTGGTCAAGGTAGAGAATTTGGTCCAGAACCTTGGAATGATAAGTTTTACTGTATCCCAAGGGTTTCTGCCGGATTTTTAATTGACGATTATACAAAAGTGACAATTTTAAGTGAAATTGCAATGCTTGGTGTATGGACTCACTTTGTCCATCCAGATGATATTATTTACACGCCTGATGAGGTTGAAAATCCGGAACTTGTAAGAAATTGGTTTTATCTTCCGTGGCGCGGGAAAAATAGAGAGGGGCTTTATTTTAAATTCAAGGAATGGTTAGTAAATTTTAAAAAGAATTATCCTTTTTTAAGGTTTATGACTTGCAAAGAGGCATATTCTGAAATTAAGAAATTTGACGCCCTGGGAATTGAGTATGAATTCCGTGAGCATGAAATAATAATTAAAACAAATCAAAAAAATGTTTTCCTCACAGTTCAACTTGATCCGAGATATCAAGGATTAGAAGTTACAAATGCCGTAATTTGGCATTCAGCTAAAACCGCTACAACCAACCTTGTCATCCTTGAAGCAAAGGATGAAACGATAATTTTAAAATTAAAATAAAAATGCGCAAAAATGAGATCTTCACTATCGGAAAAATTCAAAGGCTTAATTTCGCCTTTCCGCTTAAATATCTCAATTGCAGTTCTTCCGGTCTTCCTTTGGGGTTACGCTTTAACTGAAGCTGATATAACTGAAAAATTTTTGTATGGTGCTTTGATCCTACATCTCTTGATTTATCCTGCAATAAATGGGCTTTATATTTACTTTGAGAGAAGGAAAAAAGCTGATTTGAGAATTTGGGGTGCAAAACAACCTTCGCTGTTTATATTTGTGGTTTCATTGATTTTACTTGTGGTTGGGATTTATTTGAGCCAAAGGGTTAATGCATCTTATTCTAATGTCCTCATAATTCTAAGCATTTTGCTTTTTCTTTACTTATATCCGGAAACAGGTATAAAGTCAAGACCATTTTATGGAATTTTGTTCATTTCAATTTCTTATGGTTTGCTTGGATTTCTTGCGGGTTGGGTTTGCGCATCTGATTTGAAAGCTTTATTCATGGATATCTTTAACATCGCTGGTGCTGTTGCATCGATTGGATTTGTTTCTGGATTTTATACGCTTTCGCTTGTTTATAAAGTTTCTGAAGATTCCATTAAAACAGGAGATTTATTTATTGAGAAACTTGGTTCGGGGAAAACTTTTAAATTTGTAAAAATCGTGCTTCCAATATCAAGTCTTATTGCAACCATTGTCGTTGCGGGGAGGTTCACGCTTTTTGAACTTGCTGGGATTATTATTTACTTTCTCATTGATATTCTTGTGATAGATAGGTTTGAAAAGAATTTCTATCTTCAAAAGGAGAGACAAAACTACAGGACAGTTCTCAGCGTCATTTTAACTAATTCAATCATCCTTTCGGGCTACCTTCTCTTCAGAATTCTTGCTGTTCATTATTTATTTATCGATTGAATTGCTGTGTTGATCACGAGGAGCAATTCGTCAAGGTCGAATGGTTTTGTGATGATATAATCTGCGCCTCTTCTTTTTGCTTCTTCTTCAGAGACATCAATTCCCCAGCCAGTTAGAATTATAACGGGGATTTTATCGTTTTTTTGTTTTGCCACTTTTGAAAGCGTCCATCCATTTATATCTGGAAGCGCGAGGTCTGTGACGAGAAGATCGAAATTTTCTCTTTGAATATATTCAAGGGCTTTTTTGCCATTTTCAGCAGAAAGAATTTTATAGCCAAGGCTTAGAAAGATATCTTTTAAGAGATAAAGAACCGATTCGTCATCATCGACGACTAAAACTGTTAACTTGGATGCGTTTTCGGTCAGTGTGCTTTTTTGAACTTTTTCTGAAACCTTTTCTTTTGTTGCAGGTAATATGATTGTAAATTTGGTTCCCTTCCCGAGTTCACTTTCAACGAAAATTTCTCCGTTGTGGCTTCTTATTATTTCGTATGTTATTGAAAGCCCAAGCCCAGTCCCGTATTCACCTTTCGTTGTAAAGAACGGGTCAAATATCTTTGCCATTGTTTCAGAATCCATCCCGATCCCCGTATCGGAGATATATATCGCTACTTTTTCGTTGTTTACATTGTAAATTCCAACTTTAAGTGTCCCACCGTTTGGCATCGCTTCAATCGCATTTATAATGATGTTCACCAAAGCCTCCCTCAGTTCAGAAGCGTTTGTTATTCCCATCAATCTATCTTCTGGGAAATCTTTTACGATCTCATATTTTATCCCTTTAAGTTCAGCTTCATCTTTCCATTTTGATTTTGTTATCTCGAGCGCTTCTTCGATGATATTGGCAAGGTCAAGTGGAATGAGCGTCAAATGAGTTCTTGGTTTTGAAAATTCACGCAGTCGAGAGACGATCCTTCCAGCGTCCTGTCCTGCTTTTTCAATAAACTCAACTTCGCGACGAAGGGATTCGTCTGTCAATTTTGATTTTAAAAGTTGCGCTCTCCCAAGGACAGTGCTTAAAAGATTGCTTAAGTTATGCGCGATGCCACCAGCGAGTTGACCCAATGTCCTCATTTTTTCGGTTAGGATGAGCTGTTGATACACCTTTTTCAATTCTTCATATGCTTGACGAAGCGATTTCTCCGACTCTTGAAGTTCAGCAAAATATCTTACTCTCTCTATTGCTACCGCGGATTCGTTAGCTATATGTTCGATGAGTGGAATGTATTCTTCAATTTTATTTGTTCCCTTTATCAAGATGGTCATCACCCCGAAGACTTTCCCTCTTGAAAGCATCGGCGTACTTAATATGTAGCCTTCTTCTTCCGTTTCTTCGATCAAAAGGTTAAACGGTGGAGGTATATCTTTGCCAGAATATTTTAAATAAGTTGTTTCGCCCTCGCGGATTATTCTTTCCCAAATTGGATGAGACCTAATGTTGAATCTATAATTTGGATATGAGATCATAACTCTTCTTCCGTGGATCAGGTAAACATGGGCAAGTCCTTTCAATTGTTCTGTCATTTCATCATAAATGTCGATGAAAAATCCTTCAACCGGAATTATTTGAACGATATGATTGTAAATTGATTTCGCGATTTCATCGACCGTCATTGCTGACGAGAGTTCGGAACTAAAACTATGTAAAATTTTCAACTCGTTGAGCTTTTTTTGTAAATTTTCTTCCACTATTTTTCTCTCGGTTATATCGTGCATTACGCCTTGGATATATCTTATCTTGCCCTCATCATCTTTTATAGTCGTCCAGTAGATATTCACCCATCTTATTTGTCCATCTTTTCTCACAATTCTAAATTCAGAAACCCTCGGCAAGTTTCCGGTTTTGATTGCTTGATAATTTTCCCGAAGAAGTCGCCAATAGTCGGGCGGGTAAACGAGATTTCTTGCTCTTACTTGACCATTTAAGAATTCATCAACAGTATAACCAGTCACATGATAGCATGAAGGGGTTATGTAGATGAAGTCGTAATTTGAATCAACCGCAAAGATGACATCATTAAGGGCTTCAAGGATTGATTGCGTAAACGAGGCTATTTCTTTTTTACCCATAACTAAAATCCTCATTGTTTTTCAAGTTCAATTTACAAAAATATATGAGAGTTAGCAAGTTTTTGCCATTTTTTGTTTATTTGTGTAAATTTTTGCAAAGTTCAAAAAAATTTTCTGTGGCTATGAGCAAATTGATGGTGAGTATCTCCGGTGTAAGGGGCGTCATTGGCGATGGGTTGACTCCGTTTGAAATTGTGCGATTTACATCTGCATTTGCAGAATTTTGTGGGGGCGGAAAAATTATGATAGGGCGTGATACAAGGGTACATAGCCAGTTTATAGCGCAGATAGTTTCGGGGACACTACTTGCCATGGGATGCGATGTCGTCGATGTTGGGGTTTGCCCCACCCCAACCCTTCAACTTGCGGTTGAACATTCAAATTCCAAAGGTGGGATAATGATAACAGCAAGCCATAATCCTGCGGAATGGAACGGATTAAAATTTATATCAGAAGAGGGCATTTTCCTGACACCAGAGCAACATAAAAAATTTGTCGAACTGGCGCAGAAAAATTCTTTCGAATACTCAAAGTGGAATTCAATCGGAAAATATGAGCAAGACAGGTCTTTCATCGATAAACACATCGAAATGGTTTTAAGCCTTGATTTCATAAATGTTGATAAAATCAAAGAGAAAAAGTTTAAAGTCGCCCTTGATTGCATAAATGGTTCTGGCTCTGAGATAGTCCCAAAACTTCTTGAATCGCTTGGCTGTGAAGTTATAAAATTAAACTGTGAAGGCAATGGCGTTTTCACGCACGAACCTGAACCACTTCCTGAAAATCTCGCCCAACTTTGCGACCTTGTTAAAGAAGTGAAAGCCGATCTTGGAATCGCTATCGATCCTGATGCGGATCGCCTTGTCCTCGTTACTGAAAAAGGTGAACCGTTTGGTGAAGAATATACGATAGTACAAGCGGTGAAACTTGTCCTTGAAAAGAGGAAAAATTTGGAAGAGAAAAATGTCGTTGTTAATTTGTCGACGACAAGGGCAGTGGATGAGATAGCGAAAGTTTACGGGGCAAAGGTTTACAGGGCTCCAGTTGGCGAAATAAATGTTGTGAAAAAAATGAAAGAAGTTGGGGCGATAATCGGTGGAGAAGGAAGTGGAGGAGTGATATTGCCGGAAGTTCATTACGGAAGGGATTCGCTCGTGGGAATTGTTTTAATCTTGCAGAACCTTGCTGATTTTGACGGGAAAATTTCGGATTTTAAGAAAACATTGCCGGAGTTTGAAATTTTTAAAACGAAGGTGGATATATCAAATGTAAATCCAGATGAAATTATCGAAAAGGTGAAATTGATTTTCCATAACGCAAGAATTAACACAGAAGATGGCGTAAGAATTGATATCGACGAAGGCTGGCTTCACATAAGAAAATCAAACACGGAACCGATCTTGAGAATAATCGCGGAGGCTAAGACGAAATCAAAAGCACAAGAACTTGCCCTCGATTTAATAACAAAACTTGGTCTGAAATGAGGATTTATTTTCTCGCCTTGGTCGTATTAATTCAACTCCTCATTGCTCAAGATATATTTCCCAATGAAAAGCCTAAAATGTTATGGTTCGATGCAACCGCTAATTTTAAGCGTCTTGGAAGTTACGATAGCGTTGTTATAATTTTAGATAAATGTGTAAACGCTGGAATTACCGATATCATCGTTGATGTTAAGCCAATTTCTGGAGAAGTTCTTTATGAAAGTTCATTTGCACCGAAAATGAAAACATGGGATGGTTTCACGAGATCCGATACATTTGATTATGTAAATACTGTGATAAAAGAGGCAAAAAGGAGAAATTTAAGGATTCATATTGCTTTAAACATTTTTTGTGAAGGTCATAATTACTACGACAGGGGAATTGTATACGCCAAACATCCAGAATGGGCTACGGTCATTTACACGAAAGATGGGTTTATTCCTATTGCACAGCAGAAGCATAAGTATTCCGCAATGGTAAATCCGGCGCTTGAACAAGTTCAAGAGTATGAGTTGAAAATAATTGAAGAAATTGTGAGAAAATTTGATATAGATGGAATTGTTCTCGATAGAGTAAGATATGACGGAATTTACGCGGACTTTAGTGATTCGTCGAGAGTTAAATTTGAAAAATGGCTTGGGAAGAAGGTAAAGTTTCCGGAAGATATTTTCAAAATCGAGGGAGATTCAATAGTTAAAGGTAGATATTTTAAAGAATGGCTAAAGTGGCGGGCTTTAACGATTAAAAAATTTTTTGAAAGGGCGAGGGAAGTTGTGAAAAGTTTAAAACCAAATGTTTTGTTCGGCGATTACGCAGGCTCATGGTATTTGACTTATTATGAACTTGGTGCTAATTGGGCAAGTGAGAAATATAAACCCGAATTTGATTGGGCATGTGAAGATTATCATAAAACCGGTTATGCGGAGCTTCTGGATTTTTTATGTTCTGGGCTTTATTTTTATGAAGTGACAAAAGATGAAGTTGAAGATAAAGATATGATCGACGCTTCTAAATTGACAGAACCCGGTATGAAGGCGACGAAGACGATTTGGTATTCGGTTGAGGGCTCTGCCGAACTTGTTAAAAAAGTGACGATGGGAGTTGTCCCGGTTTATGGGAGCTTGTATGTTGAACAATATAAAGGCGAACCCGAAAGGTTTAAAAGAGCAGTTAAAATGGCTCTTGAGAAAACTGATGGAGTTATGATTTTTGACCTTGTGCATATTGAAAATTACAATCTATGGGATGATTTAAAGGAAGTTTTTGAAAAATCAAGGGGTGAGAAAAATTGATACTTGCCAAAGTTACAGGGACCATAGTTGCAACACAGAAAAACGAAAATTTGAAGCCGTATAAAATTTTGATAATTCAACCAATTGATCTTAAAGGTAATTTCATCGGGAGAGATATGCTTGCGCTTGATATGGTTGACGCCGGCATCGGTGATATTGTCATAGCTTTACAAGAGGGAAACTCTGCAAGACAAATTTTAGGCAGAGATGATGTCCCGGTTCATACGCTTGTCGTTGCTGTTGTTGATGGGATTGAAATAAAGGAGGATGGGGATGAAGGTTGACCTCAGACATATTTTGCAATTAATGACGATCCCGGGGATTGGCTCGGGAAGAATAAGAAACCTTGTGAATTATTTTAAAGATACGGAGTTGATATTCAAGGCGACGATACATGAACTTGCAAGGGTCGAGGGCATAGATAAAGGTTTAGCGAAGAGAATTTTAGAACTAAGAGATAAAAATTCGGAATTTGTTGATGAGCAAATTGCAAAGGCTAAAAAGCATAGAGCAAAGATTATAACTTTGTGGGATTCTGAATACCCAGAACTTTTGAGAAAGATTTACGATCCGCCTGTTTTGTTGTTTGTTCGTGGGGATTTAGTTGAAAATGATAGATATTCCATTGCTATCGTTGGAACGCGAACTCCAACGAGTTACGGGAAAGCAATATGTGAGAAGTTCGCATCCGAACTTGCAAAGATGAACTTGACGATCGTAAGCGGATTTGCCCGTGGTATTGATACTATCGCTCATGTTTCTGCGCTTAAAGCAGGTGGAAGGACCATCGCTGTCCTTGGCTCGGGGGTTGATTATATTTACCCGCCTGAAAACAGAAAACTTGTCGAAGATGTTATTTCAAATGGTGCTATAATATCAGAATTTCCTATGGGAACAAAACCAGACGCTATGAATTTCCCAAGAAGAAACAGGATAATTAGCGGGATGTCTGTTGGTGTTTTAATCATCGAGACGAGCAAAAATGGTGGTGCGATGATAACAGCTGAATTTGCAAACGATCAAAATCGCGAGGTTTTTGCAATACCCGGAAATATCGATAGCATCAAAAGTCAGGGGACAAATTTTTTAATAAAACAAAACAAGGCGAAACTTGTAGAGACAGTTGAGGATATAATCGAGGAGATTAGACCTTTAATTCAGCCAATTTTGAAGGCGGAACCACCAAGACCGAAAGTTGAATTAAATGTTTTTGAGGCAAAGATATTTGATGTTTTATCTTCAACTGAGCCAATGCATGTGGACAAAATCGCTGAGAGCGCGGGTTTATCTGTGACGGATACGCTTGTGCATTTGCTTTCCCTTGAGTTTAAGGACCTTGTTCGTCAATTGCCCGGAAAATTATTTATAAAAAAGTTTTAAACCCATCGTCTTGAAAAACTGTTTAATTTTTCGTAACTTTATAATACTATGATATCAAGTTCAATTTGTTTCAAGAGGTGATTTGCTATGACAGAAAGAGCGTTGACACCGCGCGAGAAGATGGTTTTGAGATACATAGTTCAAGAATTTATAATGAACGCAACCCCAGTGGGCTCAAAATATCTGGTCAAAAAGTATAACCTTAACTTGAGCCCTGCAACTGTTAGAAATGTTATGGCTGAACTTGAATTCCTTGGCTATCTCTGGCATCCGCACACATCTGCAGGGAGAATCCCAACGGACAAGGGCTACAGATTTTATGTCGATAATCTTCTTGAGATAAAGGACCTTTCGAATGAGGAGAAGGAAGCAATAAGAAGAATAGTTCAGGAAAAAGTCGAACTTGAGGAAATTTTAAGGGATATCTCGAAACTTATAGGGAAAATCTCCAAGCAATTAAGTGTAACTTTGACCCCCCAAATTAACGAAGCAGTTTTAACTAAACTTGATATAGTTAGTTTGTCGGATACAAAATTGCTTGTGATTATAAGTATAAAATCTGGGCTTGTAAGGACAATACTTCTTGAAGTATCAAGCGAGGTTCCAAGGGATAAACTTGATTTTGTTAAAGCAGTTTTAAACGAACGCCTTGTTGGGTTGACATTGAAGCAAATAAGGGAAACTTTTGCGGAAAGAGTCCGCGACATCGAACATAGTTATAGAAGCATAATAAATATCTTCGTTCAATCAGCAAATAGATTGTTTTACGACTTTTATGACATCGATAAAATCCACATAGGAGGCATGCCTGAGGTTTTGGAGCATCCGGAGTTTAGCAATCCCCAAAAACTGCGCAATATAATGGAACTTGTCGAGAACGAAGATATTATAGTTCAAATCTTTCAAATCTTGAGGACTCAAACTGGGGAGCAGTTCGGCTCTGATAAGGTCATTGTCTCAATCGGGGAGGAAAATCCCGAGGATAGGTTGAAAGATTACAGTTTGGTCGCATCTGAGTATAGAATTGGAGATATTTCAGGTATTGTCGGCTTAATCGGTCCAAAGCGTATGAATTATAGCAAGATGATATCAATTGTCAATTATGCATCAAAAGTTTTATCGGGTGTTTTACATTGAACAAAAACAAAATTTTTTAGCGAAGGAATATGGATGAAGACATCAAGAATATAAGCAATGACGAGAGGCAGAAGGAGGTCGAAAACCTTAATGAATCTCAAGAAGTTCAAAAGACAGGCGAAGAAGTTATAGATGAAATGGAAGCACTTCGGCTTGAAAATGAAAATTTGAAGAAAGAGATCGAAGAATATAAAGACAAATTATTGAGGCGAGTTGCTGAATTCGAAAACTATAAAAAACGGCTTGAAGCGGACTTTTCCAACGCGGTTAAATATGCTAATGAAAAACTTTTGCTTGAACTTTTACCGATAGTTGATGACCTTGAGCGTTCGCTGGAAAGCGGGCAAGAGAAGCCAGATTTTAATTCTTTCTACCAGGGAATAAAAATGATTTACAATAAACTGATGAAGGTGCTTGAATCCCACGGTGTTAAACCGTTTGAATCTGTCGGGAAACAGTTTGATGTTTATTATCATGATGCGTTGTTAAGGATACCGCGCGATGATGTTCCGCCTGATACTGTGATCGATGAAGTTGAACGTGGTTATATGTATTACGATAAAGTTTTGCGTCATGCGAAAGTGATAGTTTCGAGTCCAGTTGATAAACAAGCCCCTGAGGGAAACGATGAAAATAAGGGGTAATTAAACAAAGTGCAATTAAAAATTTTGAAAATTTATTTTTCAAATGGCGAAAAAAGATTATTATGAAATACTTGGCGTTTCAAGGGATGCGACGCTTGAGGAGATAAAGAAGGCATATAGAAAACTCGCGATGGAATATCATCCGGATAGAAATCCCGGAAATAAAGAGGCAGAGGAAAAGTTTAAAGAGATAACGGAGGCGTATCAAATTTTGAGCGACCCCGAGAAGCGAAGAAGATATGATATGTATGGTCATTCTGGTATAAGCGAAAGTGATTACATTCACTTTACAGATGTTCGTGATATATTCGATGTTTTCAGGGATATTTTTGATTCTTTTGGTGGAGGATTTTTTGACGATTTCTTTGGGACGAGAACACAAACGCGAAGGGCGCAAAAAGGCATTCCCGGCTCCGATCGAAAATTACATCTTAAACTTACACTTGAAGAAATTGCAACAGGTGTTAAGAAAAAATTAAAGATAAAGCATTTTAAAGTATGTGAGGCTTGCGGTGGAACGGGAGCGAAATCAAGAGGTGGATATGCAACTTGTTCTGTTTGTAATGGAGTTGGTGAGGTTAGACAGGTTAGAAAATCGTTTTTTGGGCAAATGGTGACGATTACAACTTGCCCAAATTGCGGAGGTGAGGGTAGAGTTGTTAGGGAAGCATGCAATGTATGCGGTGGCGAAGGCAGAGTTTATGGAGAAAGCGTTATCGATGTTGAAATTCCAGCAGGCGTAAGAGAAGGAAATTACCTTACCATTAGAGGCTACGGCGATGCTGGAATAAGAGGTGGCGCCCCGGGTGATTTAATAGTTGTGATCGAAGAAGAGAAACATCCTTTCTTCGTAAGGAAAGGAAATGATATTTATTATACGCTTTTGATAAGTTATCCGGAAGCAGTGCTTGGTACAGAGGTTGAAGTGCCATCTCTTTATGGAAATGTAAAAGTTAAAATAGAGCCGGGAACTCCATCTGGCAAAGAAATAAGACTTAAAGGGAAAGGATTGCCATCAGTTGAGAAAAATTCAAGAGGCGATTTTGTCGTTAAAGTTGAAATATGGGTTCCAGATAAAGTCACAAGCGTTGAAAAAGAATTGCTTCAAAGGCTTTTAAAAGAAGGCAAAAATATAAAACCAAGCGAATCAACGAAAAAATCAACCTAAGGCATACGGTATTTGCTAAAATAGGCGCAAATTTCTAAATTTGAAAAATTTAAAAATTTTAGATTTAATGAAAGTTTTATTCAAAAAAATAAACGATCTACTTGGCTTGACAAAGTCCGAGAGCGTCGTTTTCTGGTTTTTAATTTTTGCTTTTGTGTTGGGTTTGGCAGTAAAATTTGTCCGTGGCGATGTAATTAAAGACGCAAAAAAACAAAAATTTGATTATTCCGTCTTTGATTCAGAGTTTGAGAAAAGATCCGCTGAGATTGAGAAGTATATCTCTGGGTCAGGGACAACAGTTGAAGCATCTAACGCAAGTTTTAAGATAAATATCAACACAGCGACGAAAGAGGAATTGATGAAACTTCCCGGGATTGGCGAAAAAACAGCGGAAAGTATAATTCGACATAGACAAACTTACGGAAAATTTGAAAGAATTGAGGACATAATGAATGTTAAAGGCATCGGGCAAAAGAAGTTTGAAAAAATAAAAAGATATTTAACAACAAAATAAAAAGGAAAACAAAATGCCACAGGTGAAAACTAAAGGCTCGATAATCCTTGAAATTTTAATCGTTGTTTTAACTGCCATTCTCGTTTACACAATTTATGATCCAGCAATGAAAATAAGAGCAGAAGAAGAACTTAAGAAGATATGCAGATTTAGAATGAAGAACATTAGACAGGCTGAACTTAAGTATTTCGATGAATATGGAAAATATACCGGCAATATCGATTCCTTGATTGCATTTATAAAAAGAGCGAATTTACCGGCTGATATATTCTTTTCAACCGCAACAGAAAAATTTAATCCTGATTCACTTCGCAACTGTCCCAAAGTAAATCAACCATTAATCATAGGAGCTGATTCGCTTGGGAAATACTATTGGGTTGAGTGCCCCTATGGACATGGAACGATCGGTTCCAAAGATAAACCAGAGGATGTGAATAAAGTTTCATGGGAATAAATGATTTTTATCACCGTAAGGTTAAATAAAGAACGTCTTGATGTAGCGGAGTCAGAAGAACTATCGAAGAGATTGATTTTAAAAAAATTTTTCACTGATGAGATACATCTTGATTCTTTATCGGTTGAGGAAGTTGATAAAATTGCTCAAATAATCTCCTCCGCAATTAACATAAACCCCAAGGTTACAAAGATTTCTTTTTGCATTGATACAAGTTTTGCTTTTTTAAATGTAATACCTGTTGAGCGGAGTTTATCTGAGCAAGAATTTAATGAACATTTGCTTTGGGAGATTTCGCAGTATTTTCCGGGAGAGTCAGTTCAGCAAAGTTTTATTGTCAAAGGGTATAAATTTAACGGAGGCGATGCACAAAGGACTTTGATCGTTGCGGTGAAAAAAGATTTAATTTCTTTTTTAAAGGCTATAGCTGAAAAACTTGGGCTTACGGTTCAGATTATCGACATCGACCATTTCGCTGTGGAGAATTGTCTTAGGGAGAGGATAAGTTCTGTTCGATCAAGATATTTTTATAGTGATTTCATCCTCGTTGGGTTGAAAAATTCAAGAATCGATGTCAGCGTTTTTCGCTCTTACGAATTTCAAAGATATTTTTATCACACCGTTAACAGTGAGTCGGACACGAGATATTTTCTGCTCAAGTTGATAAATGATAACATCTCCGCAGGTTTTGATAAATTCGTTTTTTATGGTGAGGGACTTGATCAAAATTTGATAGGGCTTGCAAGCGGTATGCTTGGGAGTAAATTTTCCGTGTTAAATCCTTTCGATTCTCGCTTATTTCTCGATGTTAAGGTAGGGTCGGAGTCCGCGCATATCTTTGCACCAAATATAGGACTTGCGTTGAGGATGTTATGGTCAGGATAATTACAGGTAAATACAAGGGACGTTTGTTGAAACTTTCAAAAGGAGTTGATATAAGACCAACATCCGATAGGGTGAAAGAGACGCTCTTTAACATTCTTTCGAGTAGAATTAATTTTGAAAATCTTATTGTGCTTGATTTATTTGCTGGGACGGGAGCGCTTGGTTTTGAGGCGTTAAGCAGAGGTGCGGAAAAGGTTTTTTTCGTTGATAATAGTGGTAGGGCTTTGAAGGTTATAACAGAAAATGCTCAAATCCTTGGTTGCGTTGATAAAATCGCCACAATAAATGATGACGCTTTAAGTTTCATAGAATATGCAGATGAAAAATTTGATCTTATCTTTGCTGATCCACCATATATGTATCCGCACATAAATGAACTTGTTTATAAAATTTGGGAGCGCGGGTTATTAAGCGATATCGGTTTCTTCTCAATTGAGCATGACTCTGGAATTATTTTTTCGCCTGAATCGGTGCCATTTGAAGTTTTAACAAGAAGGGAATTTGGCAAAACAGCGATCACAATTTTTAAACATAAGGGGTGAGGGATTATGAAAAGGATTGCAATTTACCCCGGGACATTTGACCCGATAACGAATGGACATATTGATGTCATAGAACGTGCGTCAAAACTTTTCGACAAGGTCATCGTCACTGTAGCGAGAAACGTTGCGAAAACACCGCTTTTTACCGTTGAAGAAAGGATGAAGATGATTAAAGAGGCTGTGAAAAAATTTGATAATGTTGAAGTTGATAGTTTTGATGGACTTCTCGTCGATTACGCCAGAATGAAAAATGCGGTCGCTATAATAAGGGGACTGCGTGCGGTGTCAGATTTTGAATATGAGTTTCAAATGGCTTTGATGAACAGAAAAATATGCGATATCACGACAGTTTTTCTTGTCCCACATGAAAAGTATACCTATTTAAATTCGACGATAGTTAGAGAGATAGCATCTTTTGGAGGGGATGTAAGCAATTTCGTTCCGAAGATCGTTGAAAAGATGCTAAAAGAAAAATTTAAACAAAGAAAAAATGAAAAGCCTGCCGAAACTTTCAGAAAAAATACTTAATCTACCTGAATCAGAGACGCTTCGGATCTCCGCGATCGCAAAGAATATGAAAGCCCAAGGGATAGATGTCGTCTCTTTAAGTGCTGGCGAGCCTGATTTCCCCACACCTGAACATATAAAAGAAGCAGCGATACAAGCAATAAAAGAAAATTTTACGAAATATACGCAGAACCAAGGGATACCTGAATTGATAAATGCAATAGTTGAAAAATTTCGACGCGATAATAACATCGAATATAAACCAAGTGAGATCCTTGTCTCAAGCGGAGCTAAACAATCCATTTTCAATGCGCTTCAAGCAATTTGTAATCCCGGTGATGAAGTTTTGATCCCAGCTCCTTATTGGGTTAGTTATCCGGCTATGGTAGCACTTGTCGGTGCAAAACCTGTTATCTTGAGAACGGATATAAGCACAAATTTTAAAATAAGCGCTGACCAACTAAGGGATGCGATAACTCCAAGGACGAAGGCTTTGATTTTAAATTCACCATCAAATCCAACTGGGACAGTTTATACCGAGGACGAGATAAAAAAAATTGCGGAGGTTGTTTACGACAAAAATATCTTCGTAATATCGGATGAGGTTTACGAGAAGATAATCTATGATGAAAAACATTTCAGCATCGCTTCGATTAGAGAGTTGAGGGAGCTTGTCATAACTGTAAATGGAGTTTCAAAGGCGTATGCGATGACCGGATGGAGGATCGGTTATATGGGAGCGAATGAAGAGGTTATAAAACTTGCGAATAAAGTTCAAGGGCAGGTTACATCAAATGCAAGTTCAATTTCTCAAAAAGCTGCGCTTGCAGCTTTAACTGGAACTCAAGAGCCTGTTCGAAAGATGGTAAACGAATTTAAAATAAGGCGCGATTTTATATGTTCAGAGTTGAAGCAAATCCCGGGCGTTGAGGTTTTTATCCCATCGGGCGCATTTTATGTGTTCCCAAAGGTATCTGCTTATTATGGTCGAAAGTATAACGGTTTTGAGATAAAAAATTCAAATGACTTTTGTGAATTTCTTTTAAAAGAGGAAAAACTTGCGATCATCCCGGGAGATGCATTTGGGATGGATGAGTGTGTTAGAATTTCTTACGCTGCTTCAATGGAGGAAATAATGAAAGGAGTTGAAAGGTTTCGAACCGCAATTGAAAAATTAAGTGATTAAAAACAAAAGGAGGTGAGGTTAAAGCTATGCCAACCTATGAATATAAGTGCAACAATTGTGGTTATGTTTTTGAGGAATTTCAAGGCATAAACGATGAACCAATAAAAATTTGCCCCAAATGTGGGGGAAGCGTAAGCAAAAAAATAAGTGCTGGCGTTGGTTTAATCTTTAAAGGTTCCGGATTTTACATAACTGACTACAAACGCAAAGGCTCTTCAAAAAACGGTTCAAACTCTGCGACAAAATCAGAAACCTCAACGGGGTCATCGACAAAGTCAGAGGATTAATCAATAGAGGGCGGGTTTTCCCCGCCCATTTAAAATTTAAATCATCATCAAAACCCCAAGCGCAATAGAATTTAACTTTGCCTCCATCTTATCCGCTCTTGAGGGTATCAATATAGGTGCAATTGCTCCAATTATAACATGTCCAATTTTATAGTGGGCAAAATATGTCAAACTTTTCCCAAGGATATTTCCACTTTCGATGTTCGGGACGATTAAGATATCAGCTTTCCCTGCGACTTCAGATTTTATCCCTTTTTCGGTCGCCGATTCTTCTGAAATGGCAAGGTCAAGCGCAAGAGGTCCATCGATGACGCAACCAGTTATTTTCCCCTCTTGATTGAGTTGTTTTATTTTAATTGCGTCGGTTGTTGATGTCAAATCTTCGATCACAAGTTCAGTTGCGGATAAAAGAGCGACTTTCGGATTTTCTATCCCAAGTTTGTTTGCAACTTCAACTGCATTTTTAATTATCTCAATTTTTTGCTCAAGCGTCGGGTTTAAAACAACGCCGCCATCCGACATCAATATAAGTTTTGATTCGCTATTTTTCTCGGGATATTCAAAGACGAAGACATCGCTTAACAATCTTCCCGTCCTAAGCCCAGCCTCTTTGCTTAGCACACCCTTCATCAAAGTTGTCGTGTCAATTTTGCCTTTTAAAATTATATGTGCCTCCCCACTTTTGATAAGCGAGGCTGAAATTAAAACCGCTTTTGTCGGATCTTTCTCATCGATTATTTCAAAACTTGCGGGGTCTTCGCCAAGTTCATCAAGTATTTCCGAGATGATTTTTGAATCACCAATTAAAATAGAATTTGCTATTTTCTGTTCCCTTGCTTCAATAACCGCTGAGAGAGCGGTTTCTTGATGTGCGCATACAACAGCAATGGTTTTTGAGGTATCTTTTACCCTTTGAAGAAGTTCATCGAAATTTTTTATCATGTTCTTTGTAGAATTTTGTTTGCTGTTTTTTCAGCGCTCATAACGCAGTCGCCAACTGCGATACCCCCTCGATAATTAGCACAGAAATAAAGACCTTGATTTTCTCTTTCGAATTCATCAATCGAAGCCATAATTTTTAGATGCCCGATATTATATTGTGGAATTGCTTTTTCCCATTTCGAAATCCAGATGAATTCCGGTTCGCCTGAAACCTTCATTATATCTTTAAGTTCATCGTTTACGATTTTGATCAATTCATCATCGCTTTTTAACGCAAGTTCAGGTTGTCTTGTCCCACCTACGAAAGTCGTTAATTCAACATAACCTTCTGGAGCTCTGTTTGGGAATATCGTCGAACTCCAAAGTGTGCCAAGTATCTTTCTATTTTCTTTTTCCGGCACCAAAAAACCAAATCCATCTGGTTCAATCCCCACCATCTCCTTTTTATAACCGAAGACGACCTCCGTCACAGGCGGATAATATATTTTGTTCAATGTTTCAGATAGTTCTGCAGACAATTCTTTTATAAGTTCGGAAGCCACATATGCAGGCGTGGAGACGACGACAATGTTTGAAGTTACATTCTCAACTTTCCCATCTTTTTCAAATTCAATTCTAAATCCGTCTGAATCTTTTTTGATCGATTTCACTTTCGCATTTAGGACGATTGAATCCCCGAGGTAATTTGCGATGGCTTTTGGAAGGGTTCCCATGCCATCGGTGAATGAGAATAATCGTGCTGTAATTTTTGATTTTTCAGCCCTTTTCTTTCTCTCCCTTGCACCTTTTATAGTTCCAACTATCAATCCACCATATTTTTCCTCAAGCGCATAAAGCCTTGGGAAAGCGGAGCGAACGCCAAGTTTTTCAGGATCCCCAGCGTATACACCAGCAACAAATGGATTGATTGTATAGTCAAGAAATTCTTTTCCAAGTCTTCTTCTGACAAACTGAGCAACTGATTCTTCCCAAAATGGGTCTCCAGTTGGATTTTTTGCCCTTCCGTGGAATGGCTCAAGCATAATGCGAAGTTTTGCAGGCAAACTCCATAATTTGCTTTTGAAAAATTCCGGTGGTTTCATCGGGAGCAGGTGAAGTTTCCCCTCCTTGAGGATATAGCGTTTGTTTGCGGTTTCGTTTGCGTAAACCATTTCATTTGAAATCCCAACTTCGTCGATAATTTCCTTAAAAAGTGGTGTCGTCTCAAGAGCGCTATTTGGACCATATTCGACAAGATAACCGTTTATCCTTTTGCTTTTCATCGTTCCACCGACTTCGCTTTCGGATTCAAGAACTGTAACATTTAATCCGTTCTTTTTTAGAAAGAAAGCAGTTGTAAGCCCGGATATCCCAGCACCGATTATAATTGCGCTATTTTTCATTTTTCACTGCCTCCAAAATTATGTTTTTTAATGCTTCAATAAATGTTTCAGAATCGTTAAGGGCTTCGGCGACGATGTATTTTTTTACTCCGCTTTTAATTGCGATTTCCTTCACAAAAATTCCAAGTTCGTACAATGTCTCAATGTTGTCGGAGACGAAACTCAACGGGACAAGCAACATATTCTCAATCCCCTCGTTTGCGAGTTTTTTAACTGTATCAATAGTTGACGGCTCAAGCCATTTCAAGGGTCCGACTTTGCTTTGGAAACAAATCTCCGTTCGTATGTTGGCATAGATTTCTTTTTTATCTGACTTCGTTCTAAGATAATTAACTATTGCATTGTATGATTTCATCGTCTCATCAAAATACGGATCGCCGTTTTGGATAAATTTAATCGGCACGCTGTGGGCGCTAAATATCATCACAAAACTTTTCAGGTCATCATCGTTAAAATTTTGCATCGCTTCTTCTATCCTTTCAACCATTGCTTTGATGTAAAGTTCATCGTCGGGATAACTTTTGATTTCAATTATCCTTTTGTCTTGGAGATTTAACCGTTTTGCGATGCGATAAAATTCATTTAAACTTGAACCAGTCGTCGTTATTGAATATTGCGGGTAAAGTGGTAGGAGAATAATTGTGTTGACATTGTCTTTGAGAGCTCTTTCGACCGCTTCATCTATCATCGGATGCCAGTATCTCATGCCTATGTAAACTTTGGCGTTGAGATATGAGGATAGTTTTTTCTCAAGTGATTTCGCTTGAAGGAGCGTGTAGCTTAAAATTGGTGAACGACCACCGATTTGAAGATAGTATTTTGTGACTTTTTTTGTTCTAAACTTTGAAATAAGCCTTGCGAAAAATTTTTGTGTCAGCGATGAAAGCGGAAATTTGAAAATATCCGGGTCTGAAAATAAATTGTAAAGAAATTTTTCAACATTTTTGATGGAGTCTGGTCCGCCAAGGTTTAGAAGTATTATTCCGTATTCGGACATAGGTTTAAGTTTGGTTAATTTTTAGCGACATTTTTAATTATTTTTCCGTCTTTCATCACAAATTTTACATCTTTTAAAACTTTTATATCTTTGATCGGGTCGCCTTTAACCGCGATTATATCAGCAAGTTTTCCGGGTTCGATGCTTCCAATTTTATCTTGCCAGCCCAAGAGTTCCGCTGCAACGCTTGTCGCGGATTTTATCGCATCCATCGGCTTCATCCCATATTTTACCATTAATTCAAATTCCTCCGCGTTTGTCCCATGTGCTTCTGTTAAGTCGCTTCCAAATGCAATTTTAACTCCAACCTTTAACGCTCGTTTGAATGTCTCGGAATGAAGTTTGACCGTGTTTTCGAGCATCTTTCTAACCTCTGGCGATAGCCCCTCTCTTTTCGACCAGCGGTAATAAGCAAGAAGCGTCGGGCAATAGTAGACTCCTTTTTCCTTCATAAGTTTTAATGTCTGTTCATCAAGATATAGACCATGTTCAATTGAACTGACGCCTGCGTTTATCGCCCTTTGTGCAGAGATGGATGAATAACAATGTGCGGATACTTTGACATTCATTTTTTGTGCCTCTTCAACGATCGCTTTGAGTTCGTCATCGGAAAATGTAAGATACCAAGTAAGCGAATCCGCAACCTCACCACGCCTTCTTCTTGAATCAGCGTAGATTTTTATCCAGTCCGCACCATACTTTATCTGTTCTCTGACTGCTTTTCTCGCCTCGTCAACTCCATCCACAAGTTGAGCTCCGGTTGGGACTTGTATTTCCCAAGAATAGCCCATCAGAGCATATCCACCTGTGACGGATAAAGCGCGGGTTGAAACTTGCATCCTTGGACCTGGGATTATCCCTTGATTAATTGCGGTTTTTAAATCGACATCCGCATAGCCTGCACCCTCAGTTTCAAGATCGCGAATCGTTGTGAACCCAGCTTCGAGTGTTTGTTTTGCATGGACGACAGCCCTTATCGTTCTGTATGGGATCGATTCCTTAAGGAGTTGGTCGTCGTAGCTTCCTTCGTGAAGGAAGAGGTGGACATGTGCATCGATCAAACCCGGCAAGACCGTCATATCAGAAAGATCAATTACATCTGCAGATTTTGGGATTTCAAAGTTACCCACCTTTTCAATTTTATTCCCAATTATCAAGATAAGCACATTTCTTTTGACATCATCGCTTTTCCCATCGATTAAAGAGCCACATTTTATTACGATAGGTTTTTCTTGTGACACCGCGACGAGGATCGGAATAATGAGGGCGAGGAAAAACCTTTTCATTTTATTTCTCCGATGTTTATTTGGAAAATTCAAAAATAAATTTAACCTGTTCAATTTACAATTTCAAAATCGCA
>FWWL01000619.1_pt1 | contig 77080 bp, 72 predicted proteins | sample 2228331 | NCBI WGS metagenome assembly FWWL01 (sample SAMEA103939775, study PRJEB20133) | metagenome | reverse complement strand
CTGGCCGTGCTCTGGCAGGCCGGACGCGGCGCGGCCGCCGAAAAGCCGGCGATTGAGCCGGCAACCCAGCCGGTTGGGCATGGACCGTAAAGACCCGGCCTACGACCTTTACTTGGACCTGCTGGGCGTCGGGCCCCGGCGCCGGGCCCTCGACCGGCTCGTGGTCGATTTCGTCGACGGCCTGGTCAGCTTTATCGCCCGCCACTGGCTTGCCCTGGCGAACCTGGGCCTGCTGGCGTTCATGGTACCGCCGTTTCTGGCCCCCCTGCTCATGGCCGCCGGCTACGAGTACCCGGCCCGATTTATTTACCTGGCGTATCGCCTGACCTGCCACCAGTTGCCGACCCGGAGCTATTTTCTCTTCGGCCGCCAGCCGGTCTATTCCCCCGAGGAGCTCCGCCCGTTTATCAACCCGGCCGACCCGGCGGCGTTCCTGGGCAATCCCGACCTGGGGTTCAAGGTGGCCTTCTGCGAGCGGGATGTCGCAATCTACGGGGTAATGCTGCTGGCCGGGCTTGCCTACGGCCTGCTCCGGGGCCGGCTCCGCGCCCTCGACTGGCGGCTCTTCCTGGTGCTCATTCTCCCCCTGGCCGTCGACGGCACCACGCAGCTCGTTGGCCTGCGGGAGAGCGACTGGCTTTTGCGGACACTGACCGGGGCCCTGTTCGGGGCCGGCTGGGTCTGGCTGGCCTATCCGCGGGTCGACCGGGCAATGGACGCCGTCCTCAGCCCGACCTGGCCGACTTCGTCTCCTCCCCGGCGTACGTCAATCCGATAAACGACCCGACCAGCCCGCCGAGGGCCGCCCCGGTCATCGCCGCCACAACCAGGGCCGCCAGCAGATTATCCCCCAGGACCACCTGCTGGCTGGTAACCTGGCCCTCCAGCTCGGTTGGGGCCTCATCCCCCACCACGACCCGACCGGCGGGCCCGTAAAGGGTTCCCAGGGTGGCCCCGTAGACCAGGTGCAGGATCAGGTTGCCGATGATGGGCAACGGGCCGGCCCCGATCCCGAGGCCGAAGAAACCGCCGACCGCCGGCAAAAAACGGTGAGGGGCAGATCACCCCGCCCGGTTGAGGCCCGCCGCCCGCGAGCCTGGTTACACCACATTAAAAGCGCGGCCCAAACTCAATCGGTTGAAGGTCCCGGCCCGGCCAGGGGCCGAGGGCGTCGTCCTGGTCGGAAGAGCCGCAGGCTCAAATCGACCAGGAACGGGGCGAGGGTATTGAGGGCCACCGCCGGCCGGTAATACCAGGGCATTACGACCTCCCGCCGGGGGTGACGGATCAACCGGGCAATGGTCCCGGCAACCGCCTCGGGCCCCGGCATCGGCAGCCAGCGGGGCACACCCCGAACGTCGTTGACCATGTCGGTCCGGATAAACCCGGGCGAAACAACCGAGACCCGGACGCCCCGGAATCCGACCTCCCGGCGCAGGCCGTCGGCCAGGGCGAGCAGGCCGGCTTTGGTTACCGAGTAGAGGGTGATCGGCGGAATCGGGATGTGGCCGGCCACCGAGCTTACGAAGATGACGTGGCCCGAGCCGCGGGCCAGCATGTGGGGCAGGACCCGGCGGGTAAGCCGGATCGGTCCCAGCAGGTTGGTTTCGAAAAGCCGGTCGATAAGGTCATCCGGGGCGGCCGCCACCTCGCACGATTCGGCGATGCCGGCGTTGTTTACCAGAACATCCACCCGGCCGAACACCTCCAGGGTTCGCTCGACCAGGCGGTCGAGCTGGTACGGGTCGGTGACGTCAGTCGGCACCGCCAGAGCCGTCTGGCCCCGGCGGGCAAGCTCGGCTTCCAGGGCGAGCAAAGCCTCGGCCGACCGGGCGGCGAGCACAACCTTCGCCCCCTGACCGGCGAGCAGCCTGGCCGTTGCCGCCCCAATACCCCGGGACGCCCCCGTTACGATGATTACCAGGTCCTTCACGGCCCGTCGGCCTCGCCGGCCGGTTTGCCGGCCCGCATCCGCTCGGTCAACTGGATAAGCATCCCGAAAAACCCGACCGGGTGAATGAAAGCTTCCCGGTAGGTGTCGGTCGCCCGGCCCCGCAATACCTTGAAACCCAGCCCTTCCAGCTTCCCAATGAGCCCGTCCAGGTCCGTCACCTCAAGGGTCACGTGGTGAAAGCCTTCGCCCCGCTCGGACAGGAACCGGCTCAGGAAGGAGTCCGGTCTGGTCGGGGTGATAAGCTCAAAGCGGCTTCCTGACCCGAGGCGGAAGGCCACCCCCCGGAAGCCGTCCCGGTCGTTCTCAAACCGGTGCAGGTCAGAGACGCCGAAAATCTGCTCGAAAACACCGAGGGTCTTTTCCAGGTCGCGGACGGCCGCGGCAATGTGGTCGACCCGAATAACCTTGGCGTCGTTCATGGTCCTCCCTTGTACGGCTGGTGTTTGCGGCTTCAGGTTCGGTGTTCAAGCGCAAGGCCGGCCACCTTCGGCAGAACCTCGCCGGCCGGCGCCGGAATGAGCAGGTGGGCCAGGTGGTCCAGCGGGGTGTCCCCGAGGTTAATAATCACCAGCCTGGCTCCGGCATCAAGGGCGTGGAGGGGCAGGTAGGCGGCCGGATAAACCACCAGGGACGAGCCAACCACGATGAAGAGGTCCGACGTCTGGGCCGCCTCTTCGGCCCGGGCCAGCTCGTCGGCCGGCAGGGGCTCCCCAAACGAAACGGTGCCCGATTTGAGCAGGCCCCCGCAGTCGGGACACCGCGGCACCCCGTCCGAAGGGTCGGCCGGCAACGCCAGGGCCTCGGCCTTTTCGAACCGCCGCCGGCAGCCGAGGCACTTGGCGAACCTGAGGTTGCCGTGGAGTTCGATTATCCGCTCGGGGGGCGTCCCGGCCCGGTGGTGGAGACTATCAATGTTCTGGGTGATTACCCACTTAACCAGACCGGCCCGAACCAGTTCGGCAATGGCATAATGGGCCGGGTTCGGCTCAGCCTGGCCGTAGACCCCGCCGGTCTTAAACCGCTCCCACGACTCCCGCCGCACCTCGGGGTCTTCCAGATAGCGCCGGATCGTGAAGTTGGCCGGATTTACCCGCCGCCAGAGGCCATCCGGCCCCCGGAAATCGGGGATGCCCGACTCGGTGCTTACCCCCGCCCCGGTGAAGACAACCGCCGACCGGGCTGAACGTAGCCAGCCCGCCAGCATTTCAACCCGGTCGTCCACCGCCTCAGGCGACCTCTCCGCAGTCATAGTAGTCCTTGACCGGTTGTATCACGACTTGACGGAAACCTTCCGCTGGGATTATATACGGAGGGACGGTCAATTGTCCCTGCTGGCGGGCAATATCCAGACCACGTTGAGGTGAAGAGTAGATGGTGGATATCACATCCCCCCCGACCATCGGTCTTGAGGCCCACGGCATAGTTAATCCCCGCCGTATCTACTGGAACCTGAACGCCCCGCGGCTGGTCGAGCTGGCCGTAATGCGGGGCGAGGGGATGCTGGCTGAAGGCGGCGGCCTGGTCGTGTATACCGGCAAGTATACCGGCCGCTCACCGAAGGACAAATTCATTGTCCGGGAGCCGTCGTCGGAAGGGCGGATCTGGTGGGGGCCGGTCAATCAGCCGTTCGAGCCCGAGGCCTACGAGCGGGTCCGCCAGCGGCTTATGGCGTTTTTGCAGGACCGGGACATCTTCGTCCAGGACCTGTTTGCCTGCGCCGACCCGCGCTACCGGCTCCCCGTCCGGGTAATCACGACCACCGCCTGGCAGAGCCTCTTTGCCCGGGACCTTTTCATCAGGCCGACCCCCGACCAGCTTGCCGGCCACCGGCCCGAGTTCGTGGTTATTTCTGCCCCGGAATTTAAGGCGATTCCCGAAATTGACGACACCCGAAGCGAGGTCTTCATCCTGGTCAACTTCGCCCGCAAGGAGGTCCTTATCGGCGGCACGGCCTACGCCGGGGAGATAAAAAAGAGCGTCTTTACCTCCCTCAACTACCTGCTCCCGATGCAGGGCGTCTTCCCGATGCACTGCGGAGCCAACGCCGGGCCGGATAACGTCTCGGCCCTCTTTTTCGGCCTATCGGGGACGGGCAAAACCAGCCTTTCGACCGACTCCGAGCGCATCCTGGTGGGCGATGACGAGCACGGCTGGTCGGATGACGGTATCTTTAACTTCGAGGGCGGTTGCTACGCCAAGACGATAAACCTTTCGGCCACCGCCGAGCCCGAAATTTACAGCGCGGTCCACCGGTTCGGGGCCCTGCTGGAGAACGTGGTGGTCAACCCGGAGACCCGCATCCCGAAGTTCGACGACGACTCCCTGACCGAGAATACCCGGGCGGCCTACCCCATCGAGTTTCTGCCCAACGTGAGCCCAACCGGGGTTGCCGGCCACCCCAAGGACGTGATTTTCCTCACGGCCGATGCGTTCGGGGTCCTGCCGCCGGTGGCCCGGCTTACCGAGGAGCAAGCGGTCTATCACTTCCTCTCGGGCTACACCTCGAAGCTGGCCGGGACCGAACGCGGGGTTACCGAGCCGGAGGCAACCTTTAGCAGCTGCTTCGGGGCCCCGTTCCTGGTGCTCCATCCGGTCGAGTACGGCCGGCTGCTGGATGAGCGGGTGCGCCGCTACCAGGCGAACGTCTGGCTGGTAAATACCGGCTGGGTTGGCGGGCCGTACGGGGTTGGCCAGCGGATTAAGATTCAGTACAGCCGGGCGATGGTGCGGGCCATCGTGAACCGCCAGCTCGATACGGTCGAGTTCGAGGTCGAACCGTACTTCGGGCTGCAGATTCCGGCCCACGTGCCCGGCGTGCCGGACGAGGTGCTGCGACCGTGGGCGTTGTGGCGGGACCGGCTGGCCTATGAGCAGCAGGTCCGGCGGCTGGCCGCCGAATTCGTTAGGAATTTTAAACAATACGAGCCCCACGTCTCGCCCCAGGTTCGGGCCGCCGGGCCCAGAGTGGGCTAGCCGGCACCGCTCCCGGCCGTATCCTGCTGGGCGCCTCCGCCGTTTTTCCGGTGGAGGTGACCGATGGGACGCGGGTCCTTTATCCTGCTCCTGACCGCCGGTCTGCCGGTTCTGTTTGGGGCGGTCCTGCTGGCATCCGGCACCCCGGCGGCGGCCGACGGACCGGAAAAGCCCCGGCCCCTGAACTGGACCCCGGGCCGGATAACCGGCACGGTCAAGCTGGGTGAGACCATAACCCGGACCGTCAGCCTGACCGTAACTCAAACCGTCACCGACCCCCAAATTGTCATCCGGCCGAAGAAGTTTCAGGACGACGTCGGGGTCAGCGGCCTCAATGGCACCCTTCAGCCCGGCACCACCTACCAGGTAACGGTGACCGCCACCGTCCCCGGCCACCTGCGGGGTCGGGCGTTCAATTTCAACGTCTTTCTGCGGCCGGACGGCGAGCGGCGGGTGGTCGGGCCGCCCCTCAAGGTTCACCTGAAGCTGGAACACCCGGCCAGGCCCACCGGGGCGGCCAGACCCGGCAAGTAGATGCCGCTGGCGCGGATCCCGGACCTCTGCTAAAATACTAATGCGGCGGGGAGTAGCGCAGCCTGGTTAGCGCGCGGCAATCGGGGTGCCGAGGTCCCGGGTTCAAATCCCGGCTCCCCGACCAGGGCCCCGGACACGCTGTCCGGGGCCTCGCTTTTTCACGGCCGTTCCCGGCCGGGAGTTGAACGACCTCCCTTTCGAGGCATACAATAAGACTGAGGCTATTTGACATGCCCGACCCGATTGAAGAGCAGCTCCGCGAAATATTTGAGCGGATGGAGCGTCAGGCCCCCAGGCGCAGCCTGTGGGCCCGCCTTAAGGGTCGCTTCCGCAGATTCGTCAATAACTTCCAGGTCACCATTCCGGTGCCGGGCTTTCTTACCGACCCCGGCCAGCTCATCCTGGTAAGCATTATCCTGGTCTTCAGCGCCTGGTTCTTGCGGTTTATCTTTCCCCGCGCCGGCTACTATATCGGGATACTCGGCCTGCTCCTGTTCCTCATCGGCTTTACCTGGTCGGTCCTCCGGGCCGGGCGGCCCCGCTACACGCCCCGGTGGCGCGGCCAGTATATTGAAGATTACGCGCCCTACGGCGACAACCTCTGGCTGAAGGTCCGGCGCTGGTGGCGCCGGCTGACCGGCCGGTAACCCCGGATGGACCCCGCCCCAAAATTTATCGTCGATAACAACGTCGGCCGGCTGGCAAAGTGGCTGCGGGTCCTCGGCTTTGACACCCTCTTTATCAACCCCATTGCCGACGACGAGCTTCTGGCCATCGCCCGTCGGGAAGGCCGCATTATTGTCACCAAGGATACCGCCTTTCTGCGCCGGCGGGAGGTCATGGATGGCCGGCTCCGGGTCGTCTTTGTCCGAAGCAACGACCGGCTCGGTCAGCTCCGCGAGGTTATCGAGGCCCTTAACCTGCCGACTCCCGACCGGTGGTTCTCCCGCTGCCTTGAGTGTAACTCGCCGTTAAAGGCGGTGGTCAAGGCCGAAGTCGCCGGCCAGGTCCCGCCTTACGTTTATGCCACCCAGGACGACTTCCAGCGCTGCCCGAGCTGCGGCCGGGTCTACTGGCCCGGAACCCACTGGGAGCGAATGCGGGCCGAACTCGACACCGTCATGGCCGGGCCGCGATGAGGCGGGTCGCCTTCGTCTACGATGATGCCCTCTCCCGGCACGTCTACCGTCCGGACCACCCCCTCAAGCCTGTCCGTTACCGGTACACCTACGAATTGCTCGAAGCCTACGGCGTCTTCCGGTTTGACAACACCGAGGTGGTCCCGCCGGACGACGCCACCGACGACGACCTGCGGCTCGTCCATGACCCGGAATATATCGAGGCCGTTAAAAGCCTCGGCCGGGGCGAGCGCCGCTTTAACCCGGCCCGCTATAACTTCTCGGACTGGGGCGACAATCCGGTTTTTCCCGGCATGTACGAGGCGTCCAGACTGGTCGTTGGGGCAAGCCTCAAGGCGATGGAGCTGGTTGTCGAAGGCACTTTCCCCATCGCCTTTAATATCGCCGGCGGCCTCCACCACGCCATGCCCGACCGCGCCTCGGGCTTCTGCATTTTTAACGACCCGGCGGTGGTCATCGCCCACCTGATTAACCGGGGCTACCGGGTAGCATATATCGACATCGACGCCCACCACGGCGACGGCGTTCAGTACATCTTCTACTCGACCGACCAGGTCCTCACCGTCTCGATTCACGAATCCGGCCGGTTCCTGTTCCCCGGCACCGGCGACGTCCAGGAGGTCGGCGCCGGCCGGGGCCGGGGCTACTCGGTGAACATACCCCTGGCGCCGTACACCGACGACGAGGTCTGGCTCTGGGCGTTCGACCAGGTGGTGCCGCCCCTTATGGAGGCTTTCCGCCCCGATGTGGTCGTTGCCCAGCTCGGGGTCGACACCCACCGGGACGACCCCCTCACCCACCTGGCCCTCACCACGCACGGATTTATCGAAGCCGTCCGGAGGATTATCCGGTTCAGCCCCCGGCTGGTGGCCCTCGGCGGCGGGGGTTACAACCTGAGCGTGGTTCCCCGGGCCTGGACCCTGGCCTACGCCGAGTTTGCGGGCATCGAACTTCCCGACGACGTCCCGGCCCGGTTCCACGAGCTGGTCGGCCGGCGGCTCCGGGACCCGGTCCCGAACCTGATGCCCGAGTCGCTGCGGGCGGATATTCGGGCATTTGCCCAGGCTACGGTCGAACTGGTAAAGCAGCTCATCTTCCCTATCCACGGCCTCTGATAACCGGTCTGGGGCCGGGCCCGTTCCGGCCGGCCGGCATGGTGTATGATTAATCGGAGGATTTGAAAATGTTGCCGTTTAATTTCGGGTTGCCCGAGCTTATCATTGTCCTGGTCATCGTCCTGCTGATCTTCGGGGCCAGCCGGCTGCCGGAACTGGGGTCGGGCCTTGGCAAGATGATCCGGGAGTTTCGCAAGGCCAGCGAGGAAGAACCGAAACCGCCGGAGGCTGCCGGCCGCAACCAGGTTGGACACTGAACGGACCATCCGCTTCGGCCTGCTTTTTCCGCCGACCGCCTGGCGGCAGGCCGGCCTCGCCGAAGAACTCGGCTTCGATTCAATCTGGACGGGCGAGCACCTCTTCTTTTACGGACCGACCTACGACGCCCTCATCACCCTGAGCTTCTTTGCCCAGCAGGTCCGCCGCATCGAGGTGGGCAGCTCCGTGGTCCTGGTCCCCCTCCGCCACCCGGTGGCCCTTGCCAAGGCGGTGGCGACCCTCGACCTCCTTTCGGGCGGCCGTCTCATCCTGGGAATCGGGGTGGGGGGCGAATACCCGAAGGAGTTCGAGGCCGTGGGGGTGCCCGTAACCGAGCGGGGCCCCCGCACCGACGAATCTGTCCGGCTGATGCGCCGGCTCTGGTCGGCCGAGAACGTGACGTTCCGGGGCCGGTTCTTCCGGGTCGAAAATGTGACCCTCTGGCCCAGACCGGCCCGCCCGGGCGGGCCGCCCATCTGGGTGGCCGGCCGCTCCGAGGCCGCGGTCCGCCGGGCCGCCCGCCTCGGCAACGGCTACTTCCCTTACCTTTTCAGCCCCGACCGCTACCGGACGAGCCTGGAACTACTTGGCCGGGAGCTGGAGCGGCGGCACCGTGAACCCCGGGAGGTCGTCCGGGCCCTTTATCAGTTCGTCTGCGTCGCCGACTCCTACGACCAGGCCCGGGCCGAGGCCGCCGAGCGGCTCTCCCGCCAGTACAACCAGCCGTTCGACCGGATTGTCGACCGGTATGTGGTCCTGGGAAACCCGGATGAGTGCCGGCGCCGCCTTGAGGACTACGTTGCGGCCGGCGTCGAATATTTCGTGCTGGTTCCGACCGGCCGGCCCGAGCGCTATTTCGAGCAGGTAAAGGCCATCGCCGCCGAGGTCATCCCCCGGTTCAGGCTGCCGGGCTCTAAAGCCTTAGCCGGATGAGGGGCACGACCATCTCCTCAAACTCGATGCCCCCGTGCCGGCCGCGCATCTGGTTCGGGGCAACCCCCCAGTAGATGGCATTACTCCCCCGGGCAACCACAACCAGGTCCCCCACCCGGTCCAGGGTGTAATCGGGCGGCTCGCCCGGCCCAAACAGGCCGGCCCGGAGCGCCTCCCGCCCCGACCAGACGACGAACCGGCCCGGGTGCTGGCCGGCAAAGTAGGCCCGGACCTCGGCTTCGCCCCCGGGCCGGACGTAGAGAAACGCCGCCCGACCCTCGCCGGTGGGCAGAAAGGCCAGCGGCCGCATCAGGTCAGGCTCCGACCGGGCCATCAGGGTTGACTCCTCCGGGGTGGTCACCATGCCGTGGTCGCCGGTAACCAGCAGGAGGAGGCCGTCCCGGGCCGCCGGCGTGAGGTTACTTAAAACCAGGTCCCGGAGGAGCCGGCCGACCTCTTCGAACTCGGCCCGCAGCCTGGGCAGGTCAACCCCGTACATGTGGCCCAGGGTGTCGAGGCCGGCCCAGTAGACCCACAGGTAAAACGGCCCGGCGGTCCGGTCATTCAGAAAGTCCCGGAGGGTAACCATCAGGTCGGTCAGGGTGAAGTAGCCGAGCTGGTTCACCCCCCGCAGGTGCATCTGGGTGAGGCCGCTGCGCCAGTAGGGCCGGAACATGAGGCCGTAGACGTCGACGCCGGCCCCGCTCAGAACCTGACTTATCAGGGGCAGGGGCATGAACTCCTCGGGCTTAATCAGGCCGGACCGAATGAGCCACTCCGGCTCCCGGCTTACACTCGGCGTAAGCTCGATCATCTTCGCCGTGAGGCCCAGGTCCTTTAAGAGCAGCTCGTAGGCGAGGAGGCCGTGGGCCAAAGGCGGCCGGGCGGTCCAGAGGCTGGTCAGGGCCGCTACCGTCGTCGACGGGAAGACCGAGGTGAGCGGGTAAACCGCCCCGGCCAGCCCGTGCCAGACCGAGTCCGGCTCGGCCTCAAGGTGGGCCCGGAAAAACTCGTAGCCAAGGGCATCGATGACAAACAGGACAACCTTGCGGGCAGACCTGAGCCCTTCGACGACCTCCGGAATGGCCAGCACCGGGCCGCCGGGCGGCTCGGCGCCAAAGCCCGCAACGACGGCCGCCGCCAGGTTCACAATAGACCGGCCGTCGTAGGCGGGGGCAACAAATCCGTCGGCCCAGGGCAGGTTCTGGGGTCGGCTGGCGAGCAGGCTGGTTAAATCCTCGGACATTCGGCTCAGTCCTCGTAAATCGGTCTTAACTCTTCCGCCAGGATTTCAAGCTGCCCGTCCAGGGTATCCGGCGGGCCGACCGGCCGCAGGACGAACTTAACCGCCCCGGCTGCCAGGTAGCGGTCAATCACGGCCCGGCAATCGGCCAGGGTGCCGATAGCCGAATACGCCGCCGGTTCGACGTCCGCCCGGCGCCGGACCAGGTAAGGACCGGCCAGCTCCCAGGCCCGGGACCGGGTTTCGGCAACGAAGAACGGCAGGTAGGCCCCGTAATGGTCGGGCTCGATGGTCCGGCCGTAGCGGTCGAGGAGCTCCTCGATGCGCCGCCGGCCGGCGCCAAACTCTTCGGGGGTGATGTTTGAGGCGAGCCAGCCGTCCCCGAGTCGGGCCGTCCGGTCCAGGGCCGCCTCAGACCTGCCGCCGACCCAGATTGGCGGGCCGCCCGGCCGGGAGGGCTTCGGCCAAATTTCGATATCTTCGACCCGGTAAAACCGGCCTGAAAAACCCATCGGGCCGCCGGCCCAGAGCCGGCGCATCAGGGCCACGGCCTCGTCGGTGCGGGCCGCCCGCTCGGATTTTGAGACCCCGGCGGCCGCAAATTCGGCCGGGTCGTCGGACCCGAGGCCGACCGTAAGGAGCAGCCGGCCGCCGGAGAGAAAATCGAGGGTTGCCAGCTCCTTGGCCAGCACCACCGGCTGGCGAAGGGCCGGGATGAGGACGCTGGTGCCCAGTTTAAGCCGCCGGGTCCGCCCGGCCGCCACCGCCAGGGCTACCACCGGCTCCAGGACAATCCCGCCTCCAACCAGCCGGTCGCTCAGCCAGACCGAGTCGATGCCCAGCCCCTCGGCCCGGTCGATATATGCCAGGAACCGCCCCGGGTCCAGGGGACCGAACGGCCAGGCCCCAAGCCCGAGGCCGAGCTTGACCTTAGCGACCATCGGCCGGCCGTCAGCGCCCCTTCCAGACCGGTTTGCGCTTCTCGGCGAAGGCCCGGGGGCCCTCGATGGTGTCTTCGGCCTGCCGCCAGCGGTTCACCCACTCGTAGTTTAAATTCATCGCAATTTCCAGGGGCCAGCCCAGCCCCTTCAGGGCCGCCTGTTTGCTGGCCCGCACGGCCAGCGGGGCGCACTCGAGGATCTCCCGGGCCCACCGCTCGGCGGTTGGCATCAGGTCACTTAGGGGGACGACCTCGTTGACCAGGCCCATCCGGTAGGCTTCCTGGGCGGTTATCCGGCGGCCGGTAAGCAGCAGGCCCATCGCCAGCTTCAGGGGCACGTGACGGGGGAGCCGGTGGACCCCGCCGGCGGCCGCGATCAGGCCCACCCGGGGCTCGGGCTGGCCGAATTCGGCGTGTTCGGCGGCGATGATGATGTCGCAGGCCATGGCCATTTCCATCCCGCCGCCGAGGGCGTAGCCGTTCACCGCGGCGATGATCGGTTTCCAGCACTCAAAGCCGGTGGTAATGCCCCCGAACGGAATCTCCCCGAACTCGGCCGCCAGGCGGGCGAAGCCGCCGTGTTCGGCCGTCCACTTAAGGTCGTTCCCGGCCGAGAAGGCCCGGTCGCCGGCCCCGGTCAGAATGGCCACCCAGCACTCCGGGTCGTCCCGGAAGTCGCAGAAGGCCTCGTAAAGCTCCCGGCTGGCCGGCGGGTGGATTGCGTTGAGCACCTCCGGCCGGTTGATGGTGACGTAGGCGATGCGGTCCCGCTTCTCGTAAAGGATGTACTGAAACGCCATCGTAGCTCCTCCGGGTTAGGCTTGCCGCTCACAAGGATGATAGCAGGTTCGGGCCGGCGGGTCTGCCGCCACCGATTGCCCCGGCACCTTCGGGACCGCTATTATCGTACGAGCATCCGAAATCCAACCGTGCGGAGGAGTCCGATGGCTGAGCAGCCCCTGCTTCTGGCCGACCTTTCCTGGCCCGAAGTTCGGGATATCCTGCCCCAGGTAAAGCTGGTCCTTATCCCGGTCGGGTCGCTGGAACAGCACGGCCCCAACATCGCCGAGCAGTCCGACCACCGGCTGGCCTTCGAGGTGAGCAAGCGGGTTTCGGCCCGCCTCTACCCGCAGGTGCTGGTCACCCCGCCGGTCCCATTCGGGGTTTCCCACCACCACATGCGGTTCCCCGGCACCATTACCCTCGAGCCGGAGACGTTTATCGCGGTCCTTCGGGACGTCGTAAAGTCCCTGGCCCGCCACGGCCTGAAGAAGTTTCTGTTCGTGAACGGCCACGGCGGCAACGAGGCCACCCTCGGGGTTGCCGTTGTCAAGGTCCAGGAAGAGGTTCCGGTCGAGTTTCTCGGGAGCTGTTCTTACTGGCGGCTCGCCGACGACCTGCTCCGGGAGCGGCTCGGTGACCGGCTCTACGGCCACGCCTGCGAGTTCGAAACCTCGGTGGCGCTGGCCCTGGCCCCCGAGATCGTTAAGGTCGGGGCGCTGGCCCGGGGCGAGTTCCGGGAGGCCGCCGTCGAGCTCCGGGAAAAGGCCCGCCGCTACGGCATCACCATCGCCCCGTACTTCGACGACCTTACGGCCAACGGCGTCTTCGGCGACGGCACCCGGGCCTCGGCCGAATTCGGGCAGGAGATTGTCGAACGGGTCGTCAGCCGGCTTTGCGAATTTATCGAGTATGTGATATCCCGGCCCGGAGCTTAAACCGTAAGGTACTGGCGGATAAGCTCCTCGTTGGCCCAGATATCGGCCATCGGGGCCGAGACCGGGGTTGTGCCCCGGTCGATGATATATGCCCGGTCGGCCACCCGCCGGGCGAACCGCAGGTTCTGGTCGGCCAGCAGGATGGCGATGCCGCTGGCCCGGACCTCGGCCAGGGCCCTGATGAGCTCGGCCACGATGATGGGCCCTAAGCCCTCGGCCGCCTCATCCAGCAGCAGGAGCTCCGGATTCAGCATCAGCGCCCGGCCGATGGCCAGCATCTTCTGCTGGCCGCCGCTCAGGGCCCCGGCCCGCAGGTTCCGAAACTGGGCCAGCACCGGGAAGAGGCCGTAAACCCGCTCCAGCGTCCAGAACCCATCGCGCCGCCCGGCCCAGCGGGTCGGCAGCAGCAGGTTATCTTCGACGGTGAGTTCGCCGAAGATCCGCCGGTCGTCCGGCACAAACCCAACCCCAAGGCGGGCAACTTCAAAGGGCGGGCGGCGGTCGACCCGCCGGCCCTTGAACACAATTTCGCCGGCCCGCAGGTCCGTAAGGCCCATGATGGTCCGGAGGGTGGTTGTTTTCCCCGTGCCGTTGCGGCCCAGCAGGGCGACGGCCTCGCCGGGGTTAACCGTGAGCGAGACGTCGAACAGGACCGTGATCGGGCCGTAGCCGGCCGAGACACCCCGGACTTCGAGCAGGGGCCCGCTCACGCCCCAACCTCCTCCCCGAGGTAAACCTCCTGCACAAGCCGGTTTCTGCGGATCGCCTCCGGGTCGCCGTCGGCCAGGACCTGGCCCTTATCCAGAACGATGATCCGGTCGGCAACACTGAAGACCACGTCCATGTCGTGCTCGACCAGCACAAAGGTTATCTGCTCGGCCGCCCGCAGCCGCTTGATGAAATCGAGAAGCCTGAGCCGCTCCCCGGCGTTCATCCCGGCGGTGGGTTCGTCCAGAAAGCACAGCCGCGGCCGGGTGGCCAGGGCCAGGGTCAGGTCCAGGATCCGCCGGTCGCCGTGGGAGAGGGCGGCCGCCTTCGTGTCCCGCTGGTCGGCCAAGGCAACCTCCTCCAGGAGCCGGTCGACCTCCTCCCGGACGTCCGGCAGGTTTCGGTAATCCCGGTGCCAGACGGCCGGGTAGCCCCGCCGGACCAGCACCGGCACGGCCACGTTCTGCCCAACCGTGAGCTGGGGAAAAACATTCGTGATCTGAAACGACCGGTTCAGGCCGGCCCGGACCCGCCGGTCGGGGGGCCAGTGGGTGATGTCCTGGCCGCCAAAAATCACCTTGCCGGCGGTGGGCGTCAGGTGGCCGGTCAGGACGTTGATGAGGGTGGTCTTGCCGGCCCCGTTCGGGCCGATGATGGCCGTCAGGGGCCCGGCCTCGATGGCCAGGCTGACGTTGTTTACGGCCGTGAACGCCCCGAACTTCCGGGTAATGCCGACCGCCTCGAGCAGGGCCGTCATGGGGCCGGCGCCTCCCGTCCGGATTCGGGGGTTATCTTCTGGACGAACCGGGGCTCGCCCCGCCGGAGCCAGGGCCCAACCCAGGCTTCGACGACGCTCACCACCCCGCCCCGGAATCCGAGGACGATGATTACGACGATAATGCCCAGGGCGAGCTGCCAGTACTCGGTGTAGCGGACAACAACCTCTTTCAGGAGCCGGAAGAGAAACGCCCCCACGACCGGCCCCAGGAAGGAGTTTATCCCGCCCAGCAGGGTTGCCAGCACCGGCTCGGCCGAGAACGTCCAGTGGGCGTAGACCGGGGTGACGGCCCGCTCCAGGGGGGCCACGAACGACCCGGCCAGCCCGGCGTAAAGGCCCGAAACGACAAACGCCGCCAGCCGGTAGCGGCGGACGGGAATGCCGCAGAAGGCGGCTCGGGTCTCGCTGTCCCGGATCGCCTGCAGGGTCAGGCCGAAGGGCGAGTTGACAATCCGGTACATCAGGAAGATGGCGGCCAGCAGGATGACCGCGACAAAGTAGTAAAAGTTCTCCGGCCGGTTTAAGTTGATTTCCACGAACCCCAGGTCCAGATTCGGCCGGATAATCCCGACCAGCCCGTCGTCGCCGCCGGTCACCTCCCGCCACTTCCAGATGATGCTGTGGACCATCATGCCGAAGGCCAGGGTGAGCATGGAGAAGTAGATCCGGGTGTGGCGCACGCTCAGAAACCCGATGACCAGGGCCCCAACCCCGGCCGCTGCCACCCCGGCCAGGATCCCCAGAATCAGCGACGGATAGGCCAGCAGCACCTTGGCGCAGACGTACGCCCCCAGGGCGTAGAAGGCGGCGTGGCCGAACGAAAGCAGGCCGGTGTAGCCGAAAAGCAGGTTAAACCCGACGCTGAAGACGGCCAGCATCAGAATGGTCGTGGCCAGGTACGTCGGGTAGCGGCCCAGGAGGGGCGGCACCAGCAGGACCGCCAGGGCCGCCCCCACGGCCAGAATCAGTCCCAGCCGATTGCGGAAGGTCGGCGTCTTAGCGGCCAAAGAGCCCCTCCGGTTTCACCAGCAGAACGACGGCCATCAGCAGGTAGATGATAAAGAGCTCAAAGACCGGGAAGAGCAGGGTGCCGTAGGCGCTCAGCACCCCGACCAGCAGGGAGCCGACGAACGCCCCCCGCAGGTTGCCCAGGCCACCGATGACGGTGATGATAAAGGCCTGGACAATGAGGGCGGTGCCGGTTCCGGGGTCCACAACCCGGACCGGGATGCTGAACGCCCCGCCCAGGCCGGCGAGCATGGCCGCGGCCGCAAAGACCAGGACGAACACCCTTGAGATGTTGAGGCCCAGGGCGGCAGCCATCTCCCGGTCGGCGGCGGCCGCCCGGACCGTCTTGCCCCACCAGGTTCGCTCCAGGACGAGCCCCATCACCAGGGCGACAACGACCCCGGCCACAATGACAAAGATGTTATACACGGGGAAACTCCGGCCCAGGGTCGGGACTGACCCCTGGAAGATGGCCGGGACCGGCGGGATGACAAAGAGGCCGCCCCAGATGAGCTTGGCCAGGTCGCTGAAAATGAGCACGAGGCCGAACGTCAGGATGAGCTGGAAGGCCGTATCGAGCCGGTACATCGGCCGGAAAAGGAGCCGCTCGACCACCGCCCCGAGGACGCCGACGGTAAGAACGGCCAGGACGACCGCAGCGCCGAAGTCGAAGCCGAGCCGACCGTAAAGGGTGTAGGCCAGGTAGGCCCCGACCATGTAGAGGCTGCCGTGGGCGAAGTTAAGCACCCCCAGCACCCCGAACGCCAGGGTGAGGCCGGCCGAGACCAGCCACAGGTACATGGCCAGGCTCAGGCCGATGAGCCCCTGGAAGACGAGGTTTTCAACCGTCACGGCCTAGAACTTGATCGGCTCAAAGGGCGGCTTGCGGTAGTAGTCCTCGGGCTTCAGGATGACCAGGTCGGCCCCGATGATGGGAATCGGGTACTTCGGGTCCATTACAACCCGGCCCGCCGGCACCGAGTAGACGGCCTGGTGGTCTTCCGGCCGGATATACCGCTCGCCGGCAGGGGTCTTCAGGGTCAGGCCCTCCAGGGCCGGGATCACCTTGCTCGTCTCGAGGCTGCGGGCCTTCTCCACCGCCGCCTTGATGGCGTAGACGGCCGAATACGTCGTCTCGGCCGAGTAGTTCGGCAGGCGGGCCCAGCGCTGCCGGAACTTCTCAACAAAGGCCTTGTTCTCGGGCGTGTCCGGGTAGTTGTGAATATACCGGGCGGTGGCCCAGAGCTTGCCTTTAAAGGCGTTGGCCTGGACCTCGCCCTTGATCCCCTCCAGGACGTCGACCGAGCCGCCCATCGCCTGCCACCAGGCCTGGACCTTGTCGAAGACCCCGAGCTGGACGGCCTGGCGCAGCAGGGTGACGGCCTCCCCGGCCCACGGCGTCGAGATGATCACGTCCGGGTTAGCGGCCATCACCGCGGCGATGTGGGATGAGAAGTCGGTTGTAAGGAACGGCGCCCAGGCCTCGGCCACGAACTCGGCCTCGGGCCGGAACCGCTTCATGTACTCCTTGAAGAGGGCCCAGACGGCCCGGCCGTACTCGTAGTCGGCCCCGATGGTGGCAAACCGCCGGGCCTGCGGCAGCTTGTCCCGGAAGGCGTAGGCCGCCACGATGGCGTCCTGGTAGACCGGCACACTTATCCGGAAGATATGCTTGACCTTCTTGTCGTAGACGAGCTCTTCAGTCAGCCGGTGGGTGGCGGCGTGGGTGAAAATAAAGACCCGGTCCAGCTCTGGCAGGATCGGCCCGATGGCCATCGCCACCCCGCTGGAATCGACGCCCACCAGGAAGTGGGCGCCCCAGTCCTGGACGAGCTGGCGGGCGTTGCGAACCCCGACATCGGGCTTGAGCTCCTCGTCCAGCATCCGGGTCTCAATCGTGCTGCCGAGGATGCCGCCGCTGGCGTTGATCTCCTCCTTCGCCAGCTCCAGGCCCATGTTGATCTGCCGGCCGTAGTCGGCATGGGCCCCCGAAAGGACCCCCATCGCCCCGATCTTGATGGTATCAACCCCCAGCGGCTTCGCCTGGGGCGCCGGCTGGGTGGGCGCCTGGGTCGGCGCGCAGGCGGCCAGGGCCCCGGCCGCCCCAACGGCGACTGCCCCCCTCAGGAACTCCCGACGGCTGATCCGGCGCATTGCTGCCCCCTCCTTCTACTGCCTGGAAATATCACCTTAGAATAGCACCGTAGCTCTACAGGTGTCAAAATTTTTTGACCGAGGGTCACCAGTGAACCTAAACTTAAGTGAGAGCACCCCGCTGACAAGGAGGCTCAGGATGGTTGAGTCCAGAAAAGCCCTTCCCCTCGGGGATTTTATTGCCCTGACCCGCCAGGACGTCTTCGTTGACCCCCTGACCCCGCTGCGCTTTCTTGAACGGGCCTCAAACTTCCTGGCCAGCAAGCCGGCCGTATATTACCGGGACCAGGCCTGGACTTACGCCGAGTTTAACCGCCGGGTCCACGCCCTGGCGGCCGCGGTCCGGGCCGCCGGCGTCGACCGGGGCGACCGGGTGGCCATCCTGGCCCCAAATATCCCGCCGATGCTCGAGGCCCACTACGGAATTCCCCTGGCCGGCGCCGTCCTGGTGCCGATTAACATCCGGCTCGCCCCGGGCGAGGTGGAGTATATCCTGAACCATTCCGGGGCGAAGGTCTTTATCATCGACGGGCAGTTCCTGCACCTGTTGCCCAGGACCCGGCCCGACAGCCTCCGCAAGGTGGTTGTTATCCGCGATGAGGGTGCGCCGGCCGAGTTACCGGGCGAAGACTACGAAAGCTTCATCGGTGCCCACCTGGGGGCCACCGTTGAGCCCGTCATCGAGGACGAGCGGGAGCCGATTACCCTCAACTACACGTCCGGCACGACCGGCCGGCCGAAAGGGGTCGTCTACAGCCACCGGGGGGCCTATCTCAACGCCCTGGGCGACTGCCTTTCGGTCGGGCTGAATGTTAACAGCATGTACCTGTGGGTGGTGCCGATGTTCCACTGCAACGGCTGGTGCTACACCTGGGCCGTAACCGCCGTCGGCGCAACCCACGTCTGCCTGCGCCGGGCCGACCCGGCCCAGATGTTCGACGAGGTTGAGCGCCGGCGGGTCACCCACATCTGCGCCGCCCCCACGGTCCTGATCGCCCTGACCAACTACGGGGTCCAGGCCGGGCGGCGGTTCCCCCACCAGGTGGTCATCGCCACCGGCGGTGCGCCCCCGGCCCCCCAGGTTATCGCCGACGTTGAAGACCGGCTCGGGGGCAAACTTATCCACCTGTATGGTCTGACCGAGACCTACGGGCCGAACACCCTGTGCGAGTGGCTCGCCGACTGGGACCAGCTTCCGGCCGAAGAGCGGGCCCGGATCAAGGCCCGGCAGGGGATCCCCCACCCGACGGCGATCCGGGTGCGGGTCGTGGACGAGCAGATGCGGGACGTGCCGCGCGATGGGCAGACCCTGGGCGAGGTGGTGATGCGGGGCAACACGGTGATGGCCGGCTATTTTCGGGACCCGGAGGCGACGGCGGAGGCGTTCAAAGGCGGCTGGTTCCACAGCGGCGACCTGGCCGTCTGGCACCCCGACGGCTACATCGAGCTGCGGGACCGCAAGAAGGATATCATCATCTCCGGCGGGGAAAACATCTCCTCGGTGGAGGTCGAGGCCGTCCTTTACTCCCACCCGGCCGTCCTGGAGGTAGCCGTCGTCGGGGTTCCGGACCAGTACTGGGGCGAGGTTCCTAAGGCCTACGTGGTGCTCAAGCCGGGCATGACGGCAACGGCCGAAGAGCTCATCCAGTGGGTGCGGGACCGGCTGGCCCACTTCAAGGCGCCGAAGAAGGTCGAGTTCATGCCCGAACTGCCCAAGACTTCGACCGGCAAAATCCAGAAGTTCGTCCTCCGCCAGCTTGCCCAGCAGGAGGCGGCAAGGGGCTGAGCCGGTGCGGTGGTAAAATCTAAATTGGGGCCGAGCCGGTCGGGTGGCCGCGGGCGCCGGCCGCAAGGTCTGCGCCCGAGGAAAGTCCGGGCTCCCACGGGCAGGGTGCTGGGTAACACCCAGGCGGGGCGACCCGCGGAAAGTGGCACAGAAACCATACCGCCGGACGGCACCCAGGCCGTCCGGTAAGGGTGAAAAGGTGCGGTAAGAGCGCACCAGCAGCCGGGTGACCGGCTGGCTGGCCAAACCCCACCCGGAGCAAGGCCAAGCAGGGGGCGTTGAGGCGTGCCCGTCCGAGCCCCCGGGTAGGCCGCTAGAGGTGGCGGGTAACCGTCACCCCAGATGGATGGCCACCGCGGCCGGGATTTCCCCGGCCGTACAGAACCCGGCTTACAGACCGACTCGGCCCCGCCTAATTTGTCCCGGGCCTGTTATTTACCGGAGCGTTTTACCCCCTTTGGCCGGCGAAAGCTTGCGCGGCGGCCCCGGCCGGGCTATCATCAACCGGAGAACTCTGGCAGGAGGAACTGAATGTCCGAAGCCGACACCCTTCCCGATGAGATTCGCGCCCTGGTTGGCCGGGAATCTCCCCCGGTAACGGTCGTGGTCGATACCGAGCAGATTCGCCGGTTTGCCGATGCCATTGGCGACCCGAACCCCCTCTATTACGACGAAGAGTACGCCCGGTCGAAGGGATTCCGCAGCATCATTGCCCCGCCGACCTTCCTTACAACCATCGGCCGGTGGCCCTGGCAGCGCCGGGATGAGACCCTCTTTCGAGTCCCGTACGGGCGGGTGGCCATCCACGGCGAACAGGAATACGAGTGGTTCCAACCAATTCAGGCTGGCGACATCATTACCATGACCAGCCGCATTGTGGACATTTACGAGAAGACCGGCCGGACCGGCCGGATGCTCTTTATTGTTACCGAGAGCCGCTACACGAACCAACTCGGCGAGCTGGTTGCGATTGGCCGCAGCACCGGAATTCGGAGGTAGCCCGTGGTTGAGCCAAAAGCCGTCGAAATCCAGCCCGGTTACGAAATCCCGGCCCTGACCAAGGGCCCGGTCACCCGCGTTCAGCTGGCCAAGTATGCCGGGGCATCCGGCGACTTTAACCCGATCCACCTGGATGACGAGGTGGCCCAGCAGTCCGGGGTTGGGCCCACGGTCATCGCCCACGGCATGCTGAGTATGGCCTTTGTTACCCAGATGCTCACCGACTGGGTCGGACCGACAAACCTGCGGCGGCTCAGCGTCCGCTTCACGGCGATGGTTCGGCCCGGGGATGTGCTCACCTGCCGGGGCCGGGTCGAGCAGGTCCGGACCGAGGGCGAGAAGGCCCAGGCCGACTGCGAGGTCTGGATTGATAACCAGCGGGGCGAGCGGGTCCTGACCGGCCGGGCCGTCGTCGACCTGCCCCGGCACTAGGGCGCGGTTGTCCGGATTGACCCGGAACCTGGCGGATTTTTTAATCAGCCTGACCGCACCCTTGGTGTCCCCCACATCGGGGTAGACGCGGCCGCCGCGGTGTGGCCGGGTTGCCCTGGCAACTCAGCCCGATCCGGACCGTCAAGCGAGTGCGGAGCGAAGATGACCAAAGGCCGAATCAGGTGCTATTTCATTTGCGGCCTGCCGCGGGACTGGGGCCCCGGCTCGGCCGCGCGGTTCACCGCCGAGCTCAAGTCTGTCGTGCCGAATGCCCGGCCCACCCGCACCGGTCCCCGCGAACTGGAGCTGGCCTCACCGCCCTGGCGAATCGAGGTGACGCCGTCGGTGCTCAACCTGGAGCACGACGGGCTGGCGGTCGACTGGGAGCGGTTCCAGCAGGTCGCCAGCGGCATTCTTAGGGTCTACCGGGCCGCCTTCGGCCTACCGCAGGTTGATACGGCAGTCCTGGGCTGCACCCTCAACCTGGACCTCCCGTTGGAGCCACAGGCCCTCGAGCGGGTATTCCAGGTCTACCCGGTTCTCACCCACCCCTTGGCCACCGGGCTGGAGGGCTTCCGCCTGACCGTCACCTTCCGGGGCCAGCACCCCGAGGAATCACTGCGAATCTACCTGGCGGGGCAGCCGCGGCCGGCGTCTGCCGAACTGGACGTGATCTTTGAGCTCGACTACTGCCGGCACTTCCGAAAGCTGGCCGCCCCGGACGAGGCGAAGGATTGGCTTAACGTTGCGCCGGTGGTTCTTAAAGAACTGCTGGCCAGCAGCCTGCGGGAGCGGGGCGAACTTGACCTTTAAAAGGGGCGGCCCCGACCGACCACAGCCCGAGCGGGCGAAGCCGCCCACCTTGGTCCGCATGTCACCATGCGGAGCCCAGCCAATGGCCGTCGTCAGGGCCGCCCCGGTGCCGAAGGCGGGATTCGAACCCGCACGGGCGTGCGCCCACTGCGCCCTGAACGCAGCGCGTCTGCCAGGTTCCGCCACTTCGGCCCGGTGGAGATAGGGGGACTCGAACCCCCGGCCTCGGCGATGCGAGCGCCGCGCTCTCCCAGCTGAGCTATATCCCCACGATGCCTTCCACTTCGGATTATAGGAGGCCCACCCAACCATGTCAAGCCGGGCCGGGTGCTATACTCTCGGTAGGGACATCTTCCTTTAAGCTAGCAGGGGGTTTACGCCGTGACCCAGCGAATCCTCTCCCAGTTCACCGCCTGCCGCCTCACCCCGCAGTACTGGGCCCTGGGTCGGGAAGACCGGCTCGGCTTCTGGGCCGACTTGACGGCGTCGCTGGGCCAGGCCGCCCAGGCCGTCTATTACTACCAGGTCTTTCCCGCCCGCACCGACGCCGATTTCATGGTCTGGTCCTCTGTCGAGGCCGACGGCAACGACGCCTTTGACCGGTTCTTCGACCGTCTGGGACGGGCGCTGGGCCGGTTCCGGGCCCTGGCCGAGCCACGGGTCGCCCTCTGGGGATATACCCGGCCGTCTATTTACGCACCCGGGAGCCGGTCGACCCAGGACATCGACCCGTTCGCCCCGGAACGCCAGCGGTACCTGGTCGTTTACCCCTTCTCGAAGACGACCGACTGGTATCTGATGAGCAAGGACGCCCGCCAGGGCATGATGAACGAGCACATTCGCGTGGGCCGCCAGTTCGAGGAAGTAAAACAGCTCCTGCTTTACTGCACCGGCCTCCAGGACCAGGAGTTTGTCGTCGCCTACGAGACGCCCGACCTGGTCCGGTTTTCGGAGCTGGTTATCGCCCTGCGCTCGACCGAGGCCCGCCGCTACACCCTGCGGGACACCCCAATTCTGACCGGAATCTACCGGCTCCCCGACGACCTTGCCGGAATCTTCGGCTGAGTTTAACGACCGGTTCCTGCGGGCGTGCCGGCGCCAGCCCGTGGACTGCACCCCGGTCTGGTTCATGCGCCAGGCCGGCCGGGCCCTGCCCGAATACCGGCGGCTGCGGGAACGGTACAGCCTCTTCGACCTTATCCGCAGCCCGGAGCTGGCCGCCGAAGTCACGGGCCTGCCCGTCCGAATTCTGGGGGTGGACGCGGCCATCCTCTTTGCCGACCTCACCCTGCCTTACCTGGGGCTCGGGGTCGAGTTCGACGTCGTCGAAAATCGGGGACCGGTCGTCGCCCGGCCGCTCCGGTCCGAAGAAGATTTCAAAAGGCTGCGCCCCCTTGAGCCGGAAGCGGACCTGGGGTTTGTTCTGGACGCCATCCGGCTGGCCCGGCGGGACCTTAAAGTTCCCCTCATCGGCTTTGTCGGGGCACCCTTCACCCTGGCGGCCTACCTGGTTGAGGGCGGGCCATCCCGGGACTTTCCGGAGACCCGGGCCCTCATTTACCGGCGCCCGGACCTGTGGGCCCGGCTGATGGGCATCCTGACCGAGTCGGTCAGCCGCTTTGCGGCGGCCCAGGCCCGGGCCGGGGTCCAGGCAATTCAGGTTTTCGACAGCTGGGTCGGGGTCCTGAGCCCCGAAGCCTACGCCCGCCAGGTTCGACCCTACTCGGCGGCGGTCTTCCGGGCCATTGCCGACGCCGGGGTGCCGGCCATCCACTTCGGGACCGGGACGGCGGGCCTGCTCGAGCTGATGCGGGATGCCGGCGGCGACGTTATCGGCTTGGACTGGCGGGTTGACCTCGGGTCGGCCTGGGCGCGGCTCGGGACCGGGGTCGGGGTCCAGGGCAACCTGGACCCGGCCGTTCTGCTGGGCCCGTTTGAGGTGGTGGCGGCCGAGGCCCGGCGGATTCTCCGGGCGGCCGGGAACCGACCCGGCCATATATTTAATCTTGGGCACGGGGTTTTACCCGGCACCCCGGTTGACACCCTGAAGGCCCTGGTCGACCTGGTCCACGCCGAAACCTGCAGGGGGAAAGACGATGACTAAACGGTACGGCATCCTGGTGATGGCCTACGGCACGCCCGCTTCGGCGGCCGAGGCCCACGTCCGGCCCTACCTGGAGCATATCCGCCACGGCCGGCCGGTATCCGCGGCGGCGGTGGCCGACCTTCAGCGCCGCTACGAGGCGATCGGGGGCTACTCGCCCCTCATCGAAATCTCGGCCCGGCAGGCCCAGGGGCTGGCCGGCCGGCTGGCCGAACTTCGCCCCGACGTCGAGTGGGACGTAAGCCTGGGCATGAAACACAGCCCGCCGTTCATCGCCGAAGGGCTGGCCCGGCTGGCCGAAGCCGGCCCGGAGCTTATAGTCCTGCTGCCCCTCGCCCCGCACGCTTCCCGACTTACCACCGAAGAGTATTTTGCGGCGGCCCGGGAGGCGGCAGCCGCCGCCAAACTTGAGGCGCCCCTGGTCCCGGCCCGGGAATGGCACACCCACCCCCGGTTCGTCCGGGCCTGGGCCCGACGGGTCCGGGCCGCCCTGGAGTACCTGCCGCCGGGAACGGCCGTCGTCTTCACCGCCCACAGCCTCCCCGCCCGAATCCTCGAATGGAACGACCCGTACCCCGAAAAAATCAGGGAGACGGCCGAGGCCGTGGCCCGGGCCGTGGGCCTGGCCGACTGGCAGGTCGCCTACCAGAGCGCAAGCCCGACCGGCGAGCCGTGGCTCGGACCGGATGTGCTGGAGGTCATCGAGGAGCTGGCCCGCCAGGGGATCCCCGCCGTCCTGGCCGTGCCGGTCGGGTTTGTGGCCGACCACCTGGAGGTCCTTTACGACCTGGATATCGAAGCCCGGTCCAGGGCCCAGACCCTGGGCCTTCAGTTCGGCCGCACCCCGTCGTTAAACGACGACCCGGACTTCCTGGCCACCCTGGCCGAGGCGGTCCTGCGAACGGTCCGCACCCTGGAGGGGGAGTAATGGCGACCCGGACCGTAGCCATCGTCGGGGGCGGGATAAGCGGGCTGGCCACCGCCTACTTTACCCGGCACCTCCTGGGTACCGAGGCCGAAGTCTGGCTCTTCGAGGCCGGCGACCGACTGGGGGGCAAGGTCGCAACCCTGCGAACCGACGAGTTTTATGTCGAGCTTGGCCCGGATTCCCTGGTTGCCTCGAAACCGGCCGCCATCGAGCTTGCCGCCACCCTGGGCCTGGGCGATGAGCTGGTTTCGCCGGCCCCCCTGCCGGCGTTTATCTACTGGGCCGGCCGGCTTCACCCGATTCTGAACCCGGCCCGCCTGCGGTCGTTTGCGGCCAGCGGCCTCTTTAGCCTGGGGGGCAGGCTCCGGGTTTTGCTTGACCTGGTTCTGCCGCCCCGCCGGGACAATGCCGACGAGTCGGTCGGGTCATTCTTTGGCCGCCGGCTGGGCCGGGAAGTAGCCGAGCGGTACGCCGACCCGCTCTTTGCCGGCCTCTACTCGGCCGATGTTTACAACCTGAGCCTGCTCGCCCTGTTCCCCCAGTACCGTGAAATCGAGCGGCGCTACGGCAGCCTTATTCGGGGGCTGGGGGCGGTCCGGCGGCAGGCGGCCGACGCCGGGGGCATCAAATCGGTCCGGGGCGGCCTGGAACGGCTCATTGAGGCGCTGGCGGCCCGCCTTTCCCCGGACCGGGTTCGGCTCCGGTCGCCGGTCGAGGCCGTCAGGCCGGCCGGAAACGGCCGCTGGCTGGTGCGGGCCGGCGGGGACTCGCTGGCCGCCGACGGGGTCATTCTGGCCGTGCCGGCCCCGCAGGCCGCCGGGCTCCTGGCCGATCCCGCCCCCGCCCTGGCCGGTCTGCTTGGCCGCCAGAAGTTTGTATCCGTCGGGGTTCTCGTGTTCGCCTACCGGGGCGACCCCGGCCTTCCGGGGACGGGCTTTCTGGTGCCGGCCCGGGCCGGCCTGCTTATGAACGGGGCGACCTGGTCGTCGGCCAAGTGGCCGGGGTCGGCCCGACCGGGCTGGACGGTAATCCGGGCCTACGTCGGCCGGGCCGGGGGGCCGGCCTGGTGGGACCTGGCCGACGAGGAGCTTATCCGGTGGGTCTGGGCCGAGCTTCGCCGGGTGGCAAAGCTTCCGGAAAAGCCGGAGGCAGCCTTTGTCCACCGCTGGCCGGATGCCCTGCCCCAGTACGAAGTCGGCCACCCCGAATGGCTCGCCAGGGTTGAGAGGATACTTGAAGGTCTGCCGGGCCTCTTTCTGACCGGAGCCTCATACCGCGGGATCGGCCTGGCCGACCTGGTCCGCCAGGCCCGGGAAACGGCCGACCGGGTTACGAGCTTTATCCGGTCGGGGCGAGTCGCGGCAGGATAATCTGCCCCTCGGCCGGGTCGCCGACGGCTTCGGCCAGACCCTGCAGGTAGAGCAGGCCGACAATGGCGGCGGTGGCGGCGTCGAGTTCGTCGTGGGTCAGCCGGCGGTCGGTCGGCGACACCAGTCCCCACCCGTCGGCCAGGCGGCGGGCAAGTTCGGCCCGGTTATCCTGCTTGCGGGGCAGGCCGAGCCGCTTCTGGGCCGCCCCGGGGAAGACCTCGATTACGTCGAATCCGGCCGCCCGCAACGTTGCGGCCAGGCTGATGCCCCGGCGGGTTAGCTCAACCATCGACGGCAGCGCCGTCCAGAAGACCCGGAACCCCCGCCGGACCATTTCCCGGTCGCACCGGCGGGCAATTCCGAACCGGCGGCAGTCGCAGTCGGGCCGAACACAGCAGCGGCCGGCCGGCAGGGATAAGGGGGCGTCGATGGCCACCAGCCGGGGCCGGCAGGCGGCGACCAGGCCGGCCAGGTCTTCGTCGGTGAATGCCAGGCGCGTCTCAATCTTCCCGGCGGCGAGGACGGCCACCCCGGTTGGCCGCCACGGGCGGGCCGCCAGGTCGAGGCCGATAATAATCAACCCGTCCATTTTTAAAAAGACCGGGGACCGGGCGCTGCCCGGTCCCCGGAATTGCTGTCGGCGGCTGAGCCCGGGGATCAGTACTCCGGCGACGGGGTGGCCGGAGTCTTCTCCTTCTCCGGGATCTCGGTGACCAGGGCCTCGGTCGTGAGCACCATGCCGGCCACCGATACGGCGTTCTCCAGGGCGGACCGGGTCACCTTCGTCGGGTCGATGATCCCCCGGGCGAGCATGTCGACGTACTCTTCGGCCATCACGTCGAAGCCGAGGTTCGGGTTATTCTCGGCCTCCTGCCGCCGGCGGATCTCCCCGACGATGACGCCGCCGTCGAGGCCGGCGTTCTCGGCCAGCAGCCTGGTGGGCTCTTCGAGGGCCCGGCGCAGGATCTGGACGCCGAAGTCCTCATCGCCCTCGAACTTCAGCTCCTCCAGGGCCTTGGCCGCCACCAGCAGGGCAACCCCGCCGCCCGGGACGATGCCCTCTTCGACCGCCGCCCGGGTTGCCGAGAGGGCGTCCTCGACCCGGGTCTTGCGGTACTTCAGGTCAACCTCGGTCGGGGCGCCCACCTTGATGACGGCAACCCCGCCGGAGAGCTTGGCCATCCGCTCCTGGAGCTTCTCCCGGTCGTAGTCCGACGTGGTCTCCTCAATCTGGGCCTTGATCTGCCGGATGCGAGCCTGAATCGCTTCGGGCGAGCCGCGACCCTCGATAATGGTCGTATTGTCCTTGTCGGCCACGACCCGGCGGGCCTGACCGAGGTCCTGGAGGGTCGCATTTTCAAGCTTGCGGCCCAGCTCTTCGGAGATCACCCGGCCGCCGGTCAGGATGGCGATGTCCTCGAGCATCGCCTTGCGCCGGTCGCCGAAGCCCGGGGCCTTAACTGCCAGGACGTTGAGCACACCCCGGAGCTTGTTCACGACCAGGGTCGCCAGGGCCTCGCCCTCAACGTCCTCGGCGATGATCACCAGGTCTTTCTTACCGGCCTGAAGCAGCCGCTCAAGGATCGGCAGGATATCGTTGATGGCCGAAATCTTGCGGTCGGTAATTAGGATGTACGGCTCCTCGATTTCGGCCGTCATCCGCTCGGCGTTCGTGACGAAGTAGGGGCTGATGTAACCCCGGTCGAACTCCATGCCCTCGACGTACTCGACCTCGAACTTCAGCCCCTTGCCCTCCTCGACGGTGATCACCCCGTCCTTGCCGACCTTCTCCATGACCTCGGCAATCAGGTTGCCGATCTCCTCGTCGTTGGCGGAGATGGTCGCCACGTGGGCGATATCCTCCTTGCCGCCGAGGGGCTTGGACAGGTTCCGGATGGCCTCCACGGCCTTCTCGGTCGCCCGGTCAAGGCCCCGCTTGATCAGCATCGGGTTGGCGCCGCCGGTCACGACCTTGAGGCCCTCGTCGATAAGCACCCGGGCCAGGACGGTGGCCGTGGTGGTCCCGTCGCCGGCAACGTCGTTGGTCTTGGTCGCCGCCTCCTTGAGAAGCTGGGCGCCCATATTCTCAAACGGGTCCTTAAGCTCGATCTCTTTGGCGACCGTTACGCCGTCGTGGGTGATGCTGGGGGAGCCCCACTTCTTCTCAAGGGCGACGTTGCGGCCGCGCGGACCCAGGGTTGCCCCGACGGCCTCGGCAGTAATGTCTACACCGCGGCGAAGGGCCCGGCGGGCTTCCTCACCGAACAGGATCTGCTTTGCAGGCATCGTCTCACCTCCCTCGACTGATTACTTGGACTCTTCGGTCAGAACAGCAAGGATGTCGGATTCGCGCAGGATAAGGTATTCTTCATCGCCGAGCTTGACCTCGGTGCCGGCGTACTTGGCGAAGAGCACCACGTCGCCCTCCTTCACCTCGAGGGGAACTACGGTGCCGTTCTCCAGCATCCGGCCCGGGCCGACGGCAAGGACCACCCCTTCCTGGGGCTTCTCGCGGGCGGTATCAGGCAGGACGATACCGGACTTCGTGACCTCTTCCCGCTGACGGGGCTTGACAACAACCCGGTCTGCTAGCGGGCGGATTCCGGGCTTGGTCGTTACAGCTTCGGGCATCCTCTTCCGACCTCCTTCCGAAGGGTTTGTACGGGCACTTGCCTTGCGGAGTGTTGCTACCCCAATTTTACGGAAGGGACTATTAGAGGGCAATAAGAGCAAACTTAAAAATTTCTTGGAAGCCGGCCGGTCTGCTAAAATGCCTTACGCAACGGACCGCCGTCCCCGGTCCGGGCCGAACGGCAAAGCCATGGCTTGAGGGGTCAGACCGGATGCCGGATGTCACCCAGATTATCAGCCTCGTCGCCCTGGGCCTCTTTGTGGGAGCGTACGGGACCCTGGTCGGGGCCGGGGGCGGTCCCCTCATCGTCCCCACCCTCCTGCTGGTCTTTCACCTGCCACCCCAGCAGGCCGTCGGCACTTCCCTGGCGGTGGTTTTTCTTAACGCCTTATCGGGCACGGTATCCTATGCCCGCCAGAAGCGGATCGACTACCGGACGGGCATCCGCTTTGCAGCCGCAACCATTCCGGGGTCGATCATCGGGGCGTATCTAAGCACCCTGTTTACCGGCCGCCTTTTCAGCATCGTCTTCGGGGTGCTCCTGATCGCGCTGGCCGGATTTATCGTCATTCGGCCCCGGGAAGCCGAGCTTGCAGTCGAGGAGGAGGTTGGGGCGGCGTTGCCTGCGTGGTATACCCGGCGGGTCATCACCGACGTTAGGGGCGAACGGTACGAGTATACGTTCAACGAGCCGGCCGGGATCATCCTGAGCTTCTTTATCGGGTTTCTTTCCAGCATCATGGGAATCGGCGGCGGGATAATCCACGTGCCGGCCCTGGTTTATCTGTTCTCGTTTCCGGCCCACATCGCCACCGCCACATCCAACTTTATCCTCTCCATTTCGGCCCTGGTCGGGGCCGGGTCTCACCTGGCCCTCGGGAATGTCGTCCCCGGCTACGCCCTGCCGATGGCCGTCGGGGTGGTCCTGGGGGCGCAGGTGGGCGCCCGCCTCTCACAGCGGCTCCACGGCGCCCTGATCCTGCGGTTCCTCTCCCTGGCCCTGGTGCTGGTGGGCGTCAGACTGCTGGCCGGCCAGCTCACCCCGGGCTAGGTCTGACCCGGTGCGCTGGCCTTGAGGAGGGCCCGGGCCTGCTCCTTGTCCTCAAACCAGAGGGCATTTATCTGCTTGTAGACCTGCCACTGGGCCGGAACCTCATCCTCGGGAAAGATGGCCGAGACCGGGCAGGCCGGCTCGCACGCCCCGCAGTCAATGCACTCGTTCGGGTCGATAAAGTAGATCGGGTCCTCGTCGCTGCTGTGGATGCAGTCCACCGGACACACCTCAACACACGACGCATCCTTCACACCAATGCACGGCTCGGTTATCACGTACGTCATCCGGCTTCACCTCCGACTGGACTGAAGACGGGCGAGGGGATCAGGCTGCCGCGGTCGGTTTCGGCGCCTCCACCGCGGGGGCTTCGCCGTCGCCGGCAAGTTCTTCATCCCAGACCGTCACGCCGTTGCTCTGGCGGGGCACCGACCGGAAGAACTCCTGAAGCTCCTGGCCTTCCAGGGTCTCCCGCTCGAGCAGCAGCTGGGCCAGGCGGTGCAGGATATCCTTATGGTGGGTCAGGATCTCTTTGGCCACCTTGTAGGCGTGGTCGATAATTCGCTTGACCTCGGCGTCAATTTCCTCGGCGAGCTTCTCACTGTAGTCACGGGTCTCGTTTATCTCACGGCCCAGGAATACCAGCTCCTCCCGCCGCCCAAACGTGCGCGGCCCAAGCCGCGGGCTCATGCCGTAGCGGGTGACCATCTGCCGGGCAAGCTGCGTCGCCCGTTCGATGTCATTCGAGGCGCCGGTGCTGATTTCGTTAAAGATGACCTCTTCGGCGGCGCGGCCGCCGAGCATGGCGGCCAGGTTATCGAGGAACTGGGAGCGGGTCCAGAGCCGGCGGTCCTCATCCGGCAAAAACCTGGTGTAGCCGCCCATCATCCCCCGGGCCACAATCGTTATCTTGTGCACCGGGTCGCAGTTCGGCAACACCCACCCAACCAGCGCATGCCCGGCCTCATGATAGGCCGTTATCTCACGCTCCCGCTGGCTTATCACACGGCTCTTGCGCTCAGGCCCCGCTATCACCCGGTCAATCGCCTCCTCAAGCTCGGCCATCCCAATCACCTTCTTGTCACGCCTGGCCGCCAGAATCGCCGCCTCATTCACCAGGTTGGCCAGGTCCGCACCCGAAAACCCGGGCGTCTGCCGGGCCAAAAGCTCCAGGTCCACATCCGGACCCAGAGGCTTGCCCCGACAGTGCACCTCCAAAATCGCCTTGCGCCCACGCACATCCGGCGGGTCCAGCACAATCTGCCGGTCAAACCGCCCAGGCCGCAAAAGGGCCGGGTCCAGAATGTCCGGCCGGTTCGTCGCCGCAATCACAATCACACTGGTCGAGGTGTCAAAACCGTCCATCTCCACCAGAATCTGGTTCAGCGTCTGCTCACGCTCATCATGGCCGGCCCCAAGCCCGGCCCCACGCTGCCGACCCACCGCATCAATCTCATCGATAAACACGATGCAGGGGGCATTGCGCTTGGCCTGGTCAAAAAGGTCCCGCACCCTCGAGGCCCCAACCCCCACGAACATCTCCACGAACTCCGAGCCCGAGATGCTGAAGAAAGGCACCCCGGCCTCGCCGGCCACCGCCTTCGAAATCAGGGTCTTTCCGGTCCCGGGCGGCCCCACCAGAAGCACACCCTTCGGAATCCTGGCCCCCAGGGCGGCAAACTTCTCCGGATACTTCAAGAACTCGACGACCTCCTGAAGCTCCTGCTTGGCCTCATCAACCCCGGCCACATCGTTAAAGGTCACCGTCGGCCGGTTCCCGCCAAAAAGCCTCGCCCGCGACTTGCCAAAATTGAACGCCTGGTTGTTCGCTCCCTGCGCCTGGCGGAAGAGCAGGATCAGAAGCCCGGCAAAGAGGATGAGGGGGACGAGGTTCAGGGCGGAGTAAAGCAGGCTTCTGGCCGAGCTGGGTTCCCGGACCGTGACCCTGACCCCGTTCGGGCCGACCCGGACCCCGTTCTGGTTGAGGAGCTCGATGATGCTGGCTGACGGTTCCTTACGGGAGGTGTATCTGGTCTTGCCGTCCCGGGCATACGCGGTGAGGTTATCGCCCTGGACCTCGATCCGGTCGATCTGGCCCGCCCTGGCCATGAGGATCAGATCGCTTAAGGCCACCCAGCCGGCCGGCTGGGAAGGCGTGTTCAGGGCGAGGAAGATTACGGCGGCGACGGCCAGAAGCGCAATATAGAGAAACCCGTTTCGGAGCCAGCGTTGGGTCATCCCGTACCCTCCGGCGGGCCCGGCCCGATTATTCGTCTAGCCGGGCACACCAGCCCTCTCTACGAACTCTAACACCGCCACGTACGGAAGGTTACGGTACGCCTGGGCGTAATCAAGGCCGTAACCGACCACAAACCGGTCCGGGATTTCGAAGCCGACGTAGTCGACCCGGACCGGCCGGGCGCCGGCCTTCTGCTTGCGCAGAAGGGCACACACCTTCAAGCTGGCCGGATTCCGGGCCCGCAGCACGTTGAGGATATACTCCAGCGTCAGGCCCGAATCGATGATGTCCTCGACGACCAGGACGTGGCGGCCCTCGATGTTTTCTTCCAGGTCCTTGAGGATGCGGACGACGCCGGACGACTCGGCCTGGCTTCCGTAGCTGCTTATCGCCATAAAATCGATTTCGACCGGAAGGTCAATGTGACGGGCCAGGTCGGCCAGAAAAACCACTGCCCCCCGGAGCAGGCCCACCAGCAGCAGCTCCTTGCCGGCGTAGTCGCGGGTGATCTGGTCACCGAGCTCCTTGACCCGGCGCCGGATCGTGTCGGCGTCCAGCAAAATTCCGGCTATGCGGGCGTTTACTGCCGTTGCCACCTTACTCCCGGCTGAAGCTGATTCGGAGCAGCCGGCGGGTTTCGGGGGTGACCTTAACCCGGTCCGCAAGCCTCAAACCGGCCACCCAGACGATGCCGAGCCGGTCAACGACGACCGGCCAGCGGCGGCGCAGCTCCCGGGGAACCCGGGCCTCGGTGAACAGGTCCTGCAGTTTTTTCCGGCCGCTAAGCCCGAGCGGCACAAAGACGTCCCCGGCGCGCCACGGCCTGACTTCCAGTTCCCCCATTACCTTATCAAAATCCACGAAAACCGTCCAGCCGTCTGCGGCCTGCCGGGGCTCCCAGTCCGGGGGGCGGGGCAGGACCGTCGCCTCGACAACCCACCCGTCCAGCCGGACCCGGCCCGGCACCGGCAGCGGGAGGGTCTGGTCAACGGCGGGCAGGTCGGCCACGGCGGGCTTGGAAAGGTCCTGCCCGAGCCGGACGACGTCATAGTCGACCCGGGCTTTGAGGCCGGCAGGCAGGTCCAGGGAGGCCCCGACCTTCCCGGCCGAGAGCCGGGCCAGGCGGTCCAGGTGGTAGGCGGTTACGGCCGGTTCGGCCGCCGTGAGCCGGAGCAGGGCGAGCCGGAAGACGTGGACCCGCAGGGCGGGGGGCAGGCCGTTGAGAACCTCCCGCCGCAGCACCAGCTCGGCCGGCGTCTCCGAAACGATAGCTTCATTCAGGGCGGCAGCAGCCCGGGCCTCGACCAGTTCCAGGTCGGCGGCGGCCGCTTCAGCCAGCCTTAAAATCGCCCGGTCGACCGCCGGATTAATCTGGCGGAGCAGGGGCAAGACGTCGAGCCGGATGCGGTTGCGCAAATAGCGGCGGTCCAGGTTAGTGGGGTCTTCCCGGGGCTCGAGGCCGAGGGCCCGGCAGGCAGCGATCGTTTCCTCCCGGAAAATCCGGAGCAGTGGCCGGATGAGGGTGAGCTCCCGAAATTCCGGCGCCGGGTACGGGGCCGCCGGCCGCATGCCCCGCAGGCCGGCCAGCCCGGTACCCCGGATGATGTTGAGGAGGACCGTTTCGACCTGGTCGCTGGCGGTGTGGCCCACCGCAACCCGGGCGGCCCCAAACGTCCGGGCCGCCTCCCCGAGAAACCGGTAGCGCAGTTCCCGGGCCGCGGCCTCGACCGACAGGCCGCGGGCCCGGCGGTAGGCCCCCGTGTCAACCCGGTCGGTGAAGAAGGCGAGGCCCCACCGTTCGGCCAGCCGCCGGACGAAGGCGGCCTCTTCGGCCCCGGCTTCGCCCCTCAGGCCGTGGTCAAGATATCCGACGGCAACCCGGGCAGGGGGGTCCGGGACGACGGCGACCAGGACGTGGAGAAGGGTCAAGGAATCGGGCCCGCCTGAGACCCCGGCGACAACCCGGTCTTCGGGGCCGATGAGCCGGGCGTCGGCGATGAACGACCGGACCCTTCGAACCAGGCGGTCAACGGTATCGGCGGCCGGGACCCCTCCGGAAGCCATCCGGCAACCTTTCCCGCTTAAAAAGACCGGAGCCGACGGCCACGCCGTCGGCTCCACAAGGTGGTAGCGGGGGTGGGACTCGAACCCACGACCTCCGGGTTATGAGCCCGGCGAGCTGCCGCTGCTCCACCCCGCGTCGTCCACTAATTATTATAGGCCCGACGTCAAGGGTTGTCAAAACGCCGGGGAATTTACGGCCCGGCCGGCCGGGGCTTCGGTTCAATCCGGTAGCGGCAGGCCGGGTCGCCCTGGGCCAGGGTCGCCTCCCGGCGGACCGGGGCCTCGAGAATCTCGCTAAAAAGCTCCTCCTCGCACCGGCAGGCCTCCGGGTGCTGCCGGGCAATGTCGTAAATCGGGCAGTGGTGCTCGACCAGGATGAGGCCGTCTGACTCTTCCCGGGCGACGGCCATGTAGCCTTCTTCGTCCCGAATCCGGGCCAGCTCCCGGACCCGCTCCACCAGGTCCTTACCCATGAGCCGGATCCGGTACCGGTCCCGCAAGGACTGGCTATGGGACGCCAGCAGCCGGTAGAGCTCGTCGGGACCGTGCAGTTCGGCAACCCGGTTCAGAACCCCAATCAGCAGGTCCCGATAGCCCTGGGGGAAAAGTTCGAAAGCCCGGGCCGAAAGCTGGTAGACTAGGGCGGGGCGGCCTCGGGGCTGCTTGCGAACGGTAGCCTCCACCAGACCGTCGGCCGCCAGGGCCTCCAGGTGCTTATGGACCGCCACCGAAGTGATGCCGAGTTCCCGGGCAATGGCCTTTGCCGTCAGGGGGCCACGCTGCTTGAGAAGCCGCAAGACAGCCAGGCGTGCGGGCGAATTGAGAGTCACCATTCCACTTCGGATTATAGGAGCAAATCCGGCGAGTGTCAACTTTTATTAACTACCGCGTTGACAAAATCCCGGCCGATGGTTTATCCTTGGGGTAGAAACCTGCTCAGCCAGTGGAGGGAAAGTTGACCGGAGCAAGGGACGAGCTGATCATTGAGAACCTGCACGTCGAGGTGGAGGGCCGGGAGGTCCTGAAGGGCGTGGACCTGGTGGTCCCAAAGGGGGAGGTGCACGCCATTATGGGGCCGAACGGCTCGGGCAAGAGCACCCTGGCCAACACCCTGATGGGCCACCCCCATTACAAGGTCACGGCGGGCCGGGTGCTCTGGAAGGGCCAGAATATCCTGGAGCTGAGCCCCGATGAGCGGGCCCGGCTCGGCCTGTTCATGGCCTTCCAGTACCCGGTGGCGGTGCCCGGGGTAAGCGTTGTGAACTTCCTGCGCATGGCCCTCAAGTCGCTGCGGGGCACCGACGTTCCGGTCGTCGAGTTCCGCAAGCTTCTCCGGGAGAAGATGCAGCTTCTCCAGGTCGACGACGCCTTCGTTAACCGCTACCTGAACGAAGGCTTCTCCGGGGGGGAAAAGAAGCGGAACGAGATTCTGCAGCTGGCGGTGCTCCAGCCCGAATTTGCCATCCTGGATGAGACCGATTCCGGGCTGGATATCGATGCCGTTCGGATTGTGGCGAACGCCGTCAACGCCATGCGGGGACCGAACATCGGGTTCCTTATTATCACCCACTACTCCCGGATTTTAAATTACATCGAGCCGGATGTGGTCCACGTGCTGGTTGACGGCCGCATTGTCCGGTCGGGCGGCCCCGAGCTGGCCCACGAACTTGAGCAGCGGGGCTACGACTGGATCGTCCGGGAAGCTCTCAGTCGGAAGGAGGCGTAAGCCATGGCCACGACACCGGAAGAACTGCTCCGGGACCTGGACAAGCAGTATCTTGAAAAATACGGCTTCCACGACCCCGAGCAGTACGTTTACAAGGCGCCGAAGGGCCTTTCCCGGCAGATTGTCGAGGAGATCTCCTGGATCAAGCAGGAGCCGGAGTGGATGCGCCAGTTCCGGCTCCGGGCCCTGGAGGTCTTCTTCAGCAAGCCGATGCCGACCTGGGGGGCCGACCTGTCGGGGATCGACTTTAACAATATCCACTATTACGTCCGGCCGACCGACAGGCAGGGTCGCAGCTGGGACGACCTGCCCGAATATATTAAGCGGACCTTCGACCGGCTGGGCATCCCGGAGGCCGAGCGGAAGTTCCTGGCCGGGGTGGGCGCCCAGTACGAGTCGGAGGTGGTCTACCACTCGATCCGGGAGGACCTGAAGAAGAAGGGTGTCATCTTCGTCGACACCGATACGGCCGTCCGGGAGTATCCGGACCTGGTCCGGCAGTATTTCGGGACGGTGGTGCCGCCGGCCGACAACAAGTTTGCCGCCCTGAACTCGGCCGTGTGGAGCGGCGGCTCGTTTATTTACGTCCCCGAAGGGGTGAAGGTCGAAATTCCCCTTCAGGCATACTTCCGGATCAACGCCCAGAACATGGGCCAGTTCGAGCGCACCCTGATCATCGTGGAGCCGGGCGCCTACGTCCACTACGTGGAGGGGTGCACGGCCCCGATCTACTCGACCGATTCGCTCCACTCGGCGGTAGTGGAGATCATCGTAAAGCCGGGCGGCCGTTGCCGGTACACGACGATCCAGAACTGGTCGTACAACGTCTATAACCTGGTGACCAAGCGGGCGGTCGCCTACGAGGACGCCGTCATGGAGTGGGTTGACTGCAACATCGGGTCGAAGGTTACCATGAAGTACCCGTCGGTCTACCTGCTCGGCAAGGGCGCCCGGGGCGAGGTACTGTCGCTAGCGTTCGCCGGCCGGGGCCGGCACCAGGACGCCGGGGCGAAGATGGTCCACGCCGCCCCCTACACCTCCTCGGTGATCACCTCCAAGTCCGTAAGCAAGGACGGCGGGCGGACAACTTACCGGGGCCTGGTGAAGGTCTACCCCGGCTGCGTGGGCGTGAAGAGCAACGTCCGCTGCGACGCCCTGCTGCTCGACGAGGAGTCCCGCTCCGACACCTACCCGTTCATGGAGATCGAAGAGCAGGATGTCATGATCCAGCACGAGGCGACGGTCTCCAAGGTGGGTGAGGAGCAGCTCTTCTACCTGATGAGCCGGGGCATCCCGGAGGCAGACGCCGTGGCGATGGTGGTGAACGGCTTCGTGGAGCCCATCGTCAAGGAGCTGCCGATGGAATATGCGGTTGAGATGAACCGGCTCATCCAGCTCGAGATGGAGGGTTCGGTCGGCTAAGGTCCACCTGGCCGGCCCGGCAACCGAAATCCGGCCGGGGCGGGCCAGGCGCCCGCCCCGACAACTGCAAGACCGTGTAAGTTCTGGGGAGAAAAGATGCAGCCAGCATCCCGAAAACTCGAATCGCTCTCACGCGAGGCCGTCGAAGAGCTCTCGTGGCTTAAAGGTGAGCCGGACTGGCTCCGGGAGCGGCGGCTCCGGGCCTGGGCGGCCTGGGAACGGCTGCCGATGCCCTCGAAAGAGGAGGAGTGGCGCCGCACCGATATCAGCGCCCTGGACCTTTCCGGCCTGGTGCCCTTTGCCGAGGGCCCGGGTCCGGCCTCGGACCTGGCCGAACTTCCGGCCGAACTCCAGGCCGAGCTCGGGGCCGGGGCGGAAGCCGGCCTGCTGGTCCAGGTCGACTCGGAGTCGGTTTACGAAACCCTTTCCGCCGACCTGAAGGCCCTGGGGGTCATCTTCTGCAGCCTTGACCGGGCCGTGAAGGACTATCCGGACCTGGTCCGGGACCACCTGCTTACCCGGAATATCCTGCCCGACGAGCGCAAGTTCATCGCCCTGCACAGCGCCTTCTGGTCCGGCGGCTCGTTCCTCTTCGTCCCCGACGGGGTGACGGTTGAGGTGCCCCTTCGAAGCGTCTACTGGATGGACCGGCCCCAGGTCGGGGCCTTCCCCCACACCCTTGTAATCCTGGGTCGGGGTGCCCAGGTCACCTACCTGGAAGAATTCGTTTCACCGGACTTCGAGGGCCCGGGGTTCAGCGCCTCGGCCCATGAGTTCTTTGTGGGTGAAGGCGCCCAGCTCCGGTACGTCACGGTCCAGAACTGGGGCCGGACGGTCTGGCACTTCGGAACCGAACGGATGCGGCTGGAGCGGGACGGTAAGGTCAACTCCCTGGTCATCGGGGTCGGCGGCCGGCTGGCCCGCAGTGAGGTTGAGTGCTACCTGGAGGGGGTTGGGGCCGAGAGCGAAATGCTCGGCCTTTACCTGGGGGCCGACCGTCAGCACCTGGCGTTCCACACCCTCCAGCGACACCTGGCCAGGCACACCATAAGCGACCTGCTTTACAAGGGGGCCCTTCGGGACCGGGCCCACGCGGTCTACATGGGCTTAATTCAGGTGCTGCGCAGCGCCCAGCAGTCGGACGCCTACCAGGCGAACCGCAACCTGATCCTCGGCGGGCGGGCCCGGGCCGACTCGATCCCGATGCTGGAGATTGAGGCGAACGACGTCCGGTGCACCCACGGCTCGACCACGGGCAAGGTGGATGAGGACCAGCTCTTTTACCTGATGAGCCGGGGGCTCAGCCGGGCCGAGGCCACGGCGCTGATCATCGAGGGCTTCTTCGAGCCCCTTCTGGCCCGAATTCCCCTCGACCAGGTTCGGGCCAAGATAACCGGTTTTATCCGGGAGAAACTGGTTTACGGAGGCGACGAGCGGTGAGCGTCGGTTCGAAGTTTGTAAAAGTCGCCCGTGTGGATGAGATTCCGCCCGGAACGGTCAAGGCCTTCGAGCTCGACTTCGACCGGGTGGCGGTCGTCAACCTGGACGGCGAATTCTACGCCATCAGCGACATCTGCACCCACGAGCACGCCTACCTTTCGGAGGGGGAGATTATCGACGGGGCAATCGAGTGCCCCCTGCACGGCTCCCGGTTTGACATCAGGAGCGGCCAGGTTCTGGCCCTGCCGGCCGTGCTCCCCCTCAAAACCTACCCGGTCAAGGTCGAGAACGGCGAAATCTACGTGGCCGAGGCCTGATCGCGGGCAACAGCGGCCTGGGGGAGGTTAAAAATGCTGGACGTTGCGGCCATCCGCCGGGACTTTCCGATCCTGGAGCGAACCGTCCGGAACGGGAAACGGCTCGTTTATCTGGATAACGCGGCCACGTCCCAGAAACCGCGGGCGGTTATCGAGGCCCTCAAACACTACTACGAGCACTACAATGCTAACGTCCACCGGGGCGTCCACACCCTGGCCGAGGAGGCTACCGAGGCGTACGAGGGCGCCCGGGCCAAGGTGGCCAGGTTTATTAACGCCCCGACCCCTCGGTCGATTATCTTCGTCCGAAATACGACCGAGGCCATAAATCTGGTGGCCTACGCCTACGCCCGGCGGGAGCTCAGGCCCGGGGATGAGGTCCTCCTCTCGGTCATGGAGCACCACAGCAACCTGGTACCGTGGCAGCTTGTGGCCCAGGAGACCGGGGCCGAACTCAGGTTCCTCGATATCACCGAGGACCACCGGCTTGACCTCTCCCAGCTTGACCGGCTCCTCAGCCGGCGAACCCGGGTCGTTGCCCTGACGCTCATGTCGAACGTGCTGGGGACGGTCAACCCCATCAAGGAGATCGCCCGGGCCGCCCACGACATCGGGGCGATTGTGGTGGTGGACGCGGCCCAGGCTGCCCCCCACCTCCCCGTCGACGTCCAGGACCTGGATGCCGACTTCCTGGCCTTCTCGGGCCACAAAATGTGCGGGCCGACGGGAATCGGCGCCCTGTACGGCAAGCTCGAGCTGCTCGAGCGGATGGGGCCTTTCATGGGCGGCGGCAGCATGATCCGGGACGTCCACCTGACCTACTCCGAATGGAACGACGTTCCCTGGAAGTTCGAGGCCGGAACCCCGAATATTGGGGATGCGGTCGCCTTCGGGGTCGCCATCGATTACCTGCAATCGCTTGGGATGGAGAATGTCCGCCAGCACGAGAAGGAACTTCTCGGGTACGCCCTCAAGCGGGTGGCCGAGGTGGAGGGGCTGGAAGTTTACGGTCCGAAGGACCCGGAGGTCCAGGGCGGCATCATCTCGTTCAATTATCTGGGGGTCCACCCCCACGACGTCGGAACCGTGCTAGACTCAGAAGGGGTGGCCATTCGGGCCGGCCACCACTGCGCCAAGCCGCTCATGCGGCGGCTTGGGGTTGTGGCCACGGCCCGGGCCAGCTTTTACATTTACAACACCAAAGAGGAGGTCGACGCCTTTGTCGAGGCGCTGGCCCGGGTGAGAGAGATTTTCAGTCATGTCTCTTGATGAGCTTTACCGGGAGATAATCCTGGACCACTACAAAAGTCCCCGCAACCGGGGCCGCATCGAGAATCCGAGCGCAACCGCCGGGGCCTACAACCCGTTGTGCGGCGACGAGGTCGACCTCTACCTGAAGATTGAGGGGGGTCGGATCGTTGACGTCCGGTTCGAAGGCCGGGGCTGCTCCATCAGCCAGTCGTCGGCCTCGATGCTGACCGAGGCGGTCAAGAACAGGTCGCTGGAAGAGGCCGAGGCCCTGGCTGAGGAAGTTCGGGGCATGCTGCTCGGGGAACGAGAGCCCACCTCCGACCTGGGCGACCTGGAGGCCCTGCAGGGGGTGAGGAAATTCCCGGTCCGGATCAAGTGCGCCATCCTGAGCTGGAACACCCTGAAAGATGCCCTGGCCGGCTACCGGGCAGGGATCAGCCGGGGCGAAGTGAAGGTCGTGACCGAATAGGGCCGGAGGAGACGACGATGACGGAACCGACCAGAGAAGAACTCATTGAGCGAATCCGGGAGCAGCTGGCCCAGGTGTACGACCCGGAAATCGGGTTTAACGTCATCGAGCTGGGCCTGGTTTACGATATCCAGGTAAACGACGGCGTCGCCGAGATCACGATGACGCTGACGACCCCGTTTTGCCCGTACGGGCCGGCCCTGCTCGAGCAGTGCAAGCTGGTGGTTCTGGACCTCCCGGAGATTACCGACGTCAAGATCAACGTGACGTTTGACCCGCCCTGGGACCCGCGGGTCCACGCCAGCGACGACGTCAAGCTCCTGCTCGGCCTTTCGGGGGTGCAGGGCTTCCTCAGCGGCGGCTAAACCCGGCCGACCCCTGATGCTCGCCGCCAGGCTGCACGGCCCCGGCGACCTCCGGCTCGAAGAGCTGCCCTGTCCCCAGCCGGGACCCGGCGAGGTGGTCCTTCGGGTTGAACGGGCCGTCACCTGCACCACCGACCTCAAAATGTTCCGTCAGGGGGCCCATCCGGCCCTGGGACCCCTCCCCTCGCCGTTCGGCCACGAGCTGGCCGGGCAGGTGGCGGCCGTCGGCGAAGGGGTCGGGCACCTGACGGTCGGCCAGCGGGTGGCCGTCGCCAATTCGGCCCCGTGCGGCCGGTGTCCCCAGTGCCGGCGGGCCGAGTTCAGCCTCTGCACCGACCCCGTCTTCTTCTTCGGGGCGTTCGCCCAGTACGCCCTGGTCCCGGCCCGGGTCGTCGAAATCAACGTTTACCCGATCCCGGCCGACTTGCCCGCCGCCCACGCCGCCCTGGTCGAGCCGCTCGCCTGCGCCGTCCGGGCCGTCGACGTAGCGGGGGCCGGTCCCGGAACGACGGTCCTGGTGCTGGGCGGTGGGGCCCTGGGGCTGATGCTGGCGAGGCTCGTCAGGCTCCGGGGCGGCCGGGTGGCCGTCGTTGACCGGCATCCCGAGCGGCTGGCCGTGGCCCGTCGGCTTGGGGCCGACCTTACCCTGAACGCGGCGGCCGGGCCGGTGGCGGCCCGGGTTAACGAAGCCTTCGGCGACGGCCCGGACGTAGTCTTTGAGGCCGTCGGACGGCGGGAAACCTGGGAGGAGGCGGCCGGACTTGCCCGGCCCGGGGGCCTGGTCATCTTTTTTGGCGGGTGTCCGCCCGGGACCCGGGCCTGCTTTGACACCGGCCGGGTCCACTACAAAGAGCTGACGCTCCGGGGCATCTTTCACCACCACCCAACCCACGTCCGCCAGGCCCTTACGCTCCTCCAAACCGGGGCCGTCCCGGCCGAAACGTTTATTTCCGGCGAGGTTCCCTTAAGCCGGCTCGGCGAAGCCTTTGAGCTGATGGCCGCCCGGCAAGGTCTCAAATACGCCGTGAATCCGTGGGCGGACTGAGATGAGCCTGCCCGAGACGATGCGGGTGGCCCGCTACTACGGCCCGGACGACGTCCGGGTCGAATGGATGCCGGTTCCAAGGCCGGGCCCGGGCGAAATCCTGGTCCGGGTCCGGGCCTGCGGCATCTGCGGCAGCGATATCCTCGACTGGTACCTTCAGCCCCGGGCGCCGCTGGTGCCCGGCCACGAACCCGCCGGGGAGGTTGTGGCGGTCGGGCCGGGGGTCGAAAGGTTTCGGCCCGGCGACCGGGTCTTCGTCCACCACCATGTGCCCTGTTTTGCCTGTCACTACTGCCGGCGGGGCCACCACACCCTCTGCCCGGTCTTCCACCGGACCCGGGTCGAGCCGGGCGGCTTTGCGGAATATATCCGGGTGCCGGCTCCGAATGTCGAGAAGGACGTCTGGAAGCTCCCCGAAAATGTTTCTTACGAGGAGGCAACCCTGGTCGAACCGCTGGCCTGCGCCCTGCGGGCCTGGGGCCGGGTTACGGTTTTCCCCGACGATACGGCCGCGGTTATCGGGTGCGGGGTTTCGGGTCTGCTGCTTATTATGGCGGGCCGCCTCTACCCGGTCGGCCGGGTTTTCGGGGTCGACCCGCTGGAATCCCGGCAGAAGGCCGCGGTGGAAGCCGGGGCCGCCGAGGCGTTCCCGCCGGAAGGCGCCGCCGACGCCATCCGGAGCCGCAACGGGGGCCGCGGCGCCGACCTGGTCATTGTTGCGACCGGGAACCCGGCCGGGGTAGGGCTTGCCTTTGACCTGGTCGAGCCGGGCGGAACGGTTTTGCTTTATGCCCCCACGCCCCCAGAGACCGAACTGGCCGTCCGCCCCCACCGGCTCTTTTTCGACGAGATTACCCTCGTCGCGTCGTATTCGGCCACGCCCCTGGAAACCGGGCCGGCCCTCGGCCTGGTCGCCGCCGGCCGGGTCCCCGCCGGCCGGCTCATCACCCACCGGCTGCCCCTGGACGAGACGGCCGACGGACTGCGGCTGGTGCGCCGGGGAACCGACTCGCTGAAGGTCGTTATCCTGCCGGGCTAACCGGGACCTTCGCCGACTCGATGATCCCGCAGACGCACCCGCGGCGGGCGACCCTCGGACCCTTGCGCCGCAGGGCAAGAAGCTGCCGCCGGAGGGTTTGCAGCTGCCGGATCTGGGCGTCGAGGGCGGCCACTTTGGCATCCAGCAGTCCGAGGACACGGTCGCACGGCGGCTCGCCGGTCTGCCGGAGGGCCAGCACCTCCCGGATCTCCGCCAGCCGCAGACCGACCGCCCGGGCCTTCCGGATGAACTCGAGCCGGCCGATATCCTCGGGGCCGTAGAGGCGGTAGCCGGACGGGCTCCGGCGGGGCGGCGGGAGGAGACCGACCGCCTCGTAGTAGCGAATGGTCCTGGGGCTAAAGCCGGTTCGGGCGGCCAGCTCCCCGATGGTCAGTCCGTACCGCATGGTCCCATCGGGATTATAAAACGTCGCCGGCAACGGTGAAGCCGGCCTGCCGGATGGCCACCCGGACCGCCCCGGGGTCGACCGCCCCCTCCCGGTAGAGAACCCGGACCACCTTCGCAGCCGGGTCGCCTTCCACCGCCTCAATCCCGTCCAGCCGGCCCAGGGTCTCCCGGATCCGGCCGATGCACACCTCGCACCGGATGTCCGGCACCCGTATGACCACCTCCCGGCTCGCGCCGGCCGGGACCAGCGCCAGAAGCCGGGCGGAGAGGGTGCTTACGACCACCAGGGTTACGCTCAGGCCCATGGCCAGCATCGCCCAAACCGGGGTGACCTGGCCCGTCAGGGCCGCCAGGATGCCGGCCCCATTAAATCCCAGGGCAAAAACAACGTTGCGCACGGTCAGGCGGTAACTTTGGCCGGCGAGCTCCAGGGCATCGACCAGCCGGCTTAGCCGGTCGCTGACGATGACGACATCGGCTGCCTCGAGGGTGACGTCGGCCCCGGTTCCCAGGGCGACGCCGACGTCGGCCTGCATAAGGGCGGGGGCGTCGTTAATCCCGTCGCCGACCACCGCTACCCGCCGCCCGGCCCGCTGGAACGCCCGAACCACCTCCGCCTTCTCGCCCGGCAGCAGGCGGGCCCGCACGTCGGCGATGCCCAGGGCGCCGGCTACGGCCCGGGCGGCCGCTTCGCCGTCGCCGGTCAAAAGCACGGGCGTGATGCCCCGGCTTTTGAGGGCCCGGACGGTTTCGGGCGCATTAGCCTTAAGCCCATCCGCCAGGGCGATGACGCCGGCCGCCACGCCGTCGACGGCCACCAGCACGGCGGTTTGGCCCCGGACCTCAACCGCTTCGACCAGGGGCCGCAGAACCTCCGGGTCGACCCCTTCCCGGACCAGGAGGCGGGGGCTGCCGACCAGGACCCGGCGTCCGCCGACGGTTGCCCGGACCCCCAGGCCCGGCTCGGCGGCAAAGTCCGCGGCGGGGGGCGACTCGAGGCCCCGGGCGCGGGCGGCCCCGACGATGGCCCGGCCGAGGGGATGCTCCGACGCCAGCTCGGCCCCGGCCGCCAGCCGCAGGAGCTCATCGGCCGGCGGGCCGGTCGTCAACACCTCCCCAACCGCCGGCCTGCCGACCGTCAGGGTCCCGGTCTTGTCAAAGATGACGCTGTTCACCGCCCGGAAGAGCTGGAACGCCTCCGGCGACCGGAGCAGGATACCCCGGGCGGCGGCCGCCCCGCCCGCCCGGATAATCGCCAGGGGTGTGGCCATCCCGAGGGCGCACGGGTAGCCCATAATGAGTGCCCCCAGGGCGGCAAAGGCGGCCCGGGTAAGGTCGGGCGCACCCGCCAGGAGCAACGGGCCGAATACCCAGCCGGCAAACCCGGCGGCAGCCGCCCCGAACACCGCCGGCACGTAAACGAGAAGCACCCGGTCCACCAGCCGGAGGATGCCCGGCTTAAGAGCCCGGGCCTCGGCCACCTGTCGGGCCACGGTGCGGAGAAACGTCCCCTCCCCGACCCGGGTCACCTCCACCACGGCCGTCCCGGCCAGGTTAAGGGACCCGCCGATGACCGGGTCACCGGGGAGCTTGTCAACCGGCCACGGCTCGCCGGTAACCGGGCTCTCGTCCACGGTCAGGCTCCCTTCGGTCACCCGGCCGTCAACGGGGATGCGCTCACCCGGCCGGACCCGCACCCGGTCGCCGACCTGAAGCCGGTCGACAGGAACCTCCTCTTCGGCCCCGGAAGGGGTGAGCCGGCGGGCCGCCGGCGGGATGAGGCTCAGAAGCCGCCGGACCGACTGGGATGCCCGGACGTGGACGCTTACCGAAGCGTAGCCCCCGACCAGGTGGAACCCGAGGACGAAGACGGTGGCCCCGAAAAACTCCCCGGCCGGAAAGCGCGGACTGAAAAGGCCCACGAACCCGCCGCCCAGGCCGGCCAGGGCCGAGGCCGAAGCCAGGACGTCCTGGTTAAGAATTCCCCGGCGGACCGACTGCCAGCCGTTCCGGAAGATGATAAACCGGGCCGGTCCGAGGACGGCGTAGAGGGCCAGGGCGGCCATCGCCAGCATCCCGGCCGGGGTCGGACCCCAGAGGCGGGCAGCCAGCATCAGGGCCGATGTCAGCGCCAGGAGGACCCCGGCCTGAACCGCCCGGCGTCGGGCGTCGGCCAGCTCCCGCCCCTGGGCGGCGAGCATCCGGGCCTCGTCCGGCTCCCGCGGCTCGAAGCCCACCGCCTCCAGGGCCCGGCGCACCTGGTCCGGGGTGACCCGGTCCGGGTCGTAGGCGACCAGGACCTCCTCGTGGGCGATGCTTACGCTCACCGACTCGACTCCGGGCAGCCGGAGAACAGCCTTCTCGACGGACCGGACGCAGAGCGAGCAGTGCATCCCGCCGAGCTTGAGGTGGAGCTTGCGAACTGCCATCTCAACGTTCCTCCCGGGTTCCAGGATAAACCTTCCGGTTAACTGGAAGGTCAAGGTTTGCCGGCCGCCGCGGGGATTTATAATCAGTGCGGTGGAACGGCAGGTTGCACTTGTAACCGGCGCCAGCAGCGGCATCGGCCGGGCCACGGCCCGGGCCCTGGCGGCCGAGGGCTTCCGGGTGGCCGCCACCGCCCGGCGGCGGCACCGGCTGGACCAGCTTGTGGCCGAAATCGCCGCGACCGGGGGCGAGGCGGCGGCCTTTCCCGCCGACCTGACCCGCCCGGAAGAGCGGGAGTGGCTGGTGGAGGCCGTCTGCCGGCACTGGGGCCGGGTTGATGTGCTGGTCAACAACGCCGGGTTCGGGTATTACGGACCCACCGCCGGGATCCCGTGGGAACTGGCCGACCGGATGCTGGCGGTCAACGTCGAGGCGGTGGTTCACCTGACCCGGCTGGTTCTGCCCGAAATGCTGGCCCGGAACTCCGGCCACATTATCAACGTGGCCTCGGTTGCCGGGGACCTGGTGGTTCCGCCGTCGGTCCTCTACTCGGCGACGAAGGCCTTCGTCCAGGCGTTCAGCGAGGGCCTTTACCGGGAGCTCCGGGGAACCGGCGTCCGGGTTTCGGTGGTGAACCCGGGGCCGGTTCAGACCGAGTTTGCTCGGGTCTCATCCGGCCTTGGCCCGGAGGCCCCACCCGAAGTCGAGCGGGGGATACCGCCGGAGCAGGTTGCGGCCGTAATTGTCGGCCTGGTCCGGCGGCCGCGAAAGCGGGCCTACGTTCCCCGGTACTGGGCGGCGGCCCCATGGGTTGCGCTCCTCTTCGGCTGGGCCGTCGACCGGCTCTTCCGGGTCTGGGAACGGTATCGCCTTAAGGCCCTCGAAGCGGCCCGCCCGTCCGGCGGGCCCCGAACCCAACAACCGGAGGTTTAGACGATATGGTCCTTGCCATCGATATGCACGTCCACGTCCCCCAGGAACCGGGTGTGCCGGAAGGGAGGCTGGCCGAGCAGATGCGGCGCTACTTCCGGGCGCCGGCCCCGCCCCCGGTGGAAGAGATGGCCGCCCTTTACCAGCGGCTCGACCTGCTCGGGGTCGTCTTCACCATCGATGATGAGACGGTCTCCGGCGAAAAGCCTTCCAGCAACGACTGGGTCGCCGAAATCGTCCGGCGCTGGCCCGACCGCTTCGTCGGCTTCGTCACCGTCGACCCGTGGAAAGGCAAGCTGGCCCTGCAGGAGCTGGAGCGGGGGATCAGAGAGCTGGGCCTGCGGGGCCTCAAGCTTCACCCGGCCGTGCAGGCCTTTGAACCGAACGACCGGCGCTTTTACCCCCTGTACGAAAAGTGTGTCGAGCTGGGGATTCCGGTCCTGTTCCACTCCGGCTTCGGGGCCACCGGGGCCGGACTGCCGGGCGGGGCCGGCATAAAACTCAAATACTGCGCCCCGATCCCGTATTACGACGACGTGGCGGCCGATTTTCCCGACCTGACCATTATCCTGGCCCACCCGGCCTGGCCCTGGGTCGAGGAGCAGATTGCGGTGGCCCTCCACAAGGGCAACGTTTACATCGACCTTTCGGGCTGGGCACCCCGCTACATCCCCGAAGCCCTCATCCGGGAAGCGAATACCCGGCTCCAGGACAAGGTGATGTTCGGGTCGGATTACCCCTTTATCTCGCCGGAGCGGTGGCTCCGGGAGTTCGAGCAGCTCCCCATCAAAGACGAGGTCCGGCCGAAAATTCTTAAGGAGAATGCCAAAAAGGCCCTTAAACTTGACGGCATTTGACGGGGATGGCTGAGCGCAGGGAAATCGAGATTCCGGTCCGCTCGCTCGTTGTTCGGGAGCCGTGGGCGAGCCTGATCGTCGGCGGGCGCAAAACCTGGGAGATCCGCCGCTACCCGACCCGAATCCGCGGCCGCATCGGCATCGTCAGTGGCCGGGGGCTCATTGGGGCCGTGCGGCTCGTCGATGTCCTCGGACCGTTTAGCGTGGAGGAACTTCTTCTCCACATCGAGAAGCACCTGGCGCCGGAAGAAGTGCTGCGGGCGTACGCCGGCGACAGTGAGCTTTACGCCTGGGTGCTGGCGGAACCGGAAGAGTTTCCGGAACCGTTTGAGGTGGAACGGCCCCGCGGACCCCGCACCTGGGTCACCGAAAGTCAGGTCAGGCGGGCGACTCCCCCGTAGCCGACCAGCAAGGTGTGGTCGGGCAGAAGGGTCTGAAGCACCTCCGGCCGGTGAGTCGAAACGAGCAGGGTGATGCCCAGCTTGCGGGCAAGCTCCCCGACCTTTCGGGCCACCCGCCGGGCCAGGGCCGGGTCCAGGTGGGCGCAGAACTCGTCGATGAGCACCAGGTTAGGCCCGCCGGCGAGAAGGTACGCCATGTTGGCCCGTTCCCGCTGGCCGGTCGAAAGCTGGTTCACCGTCGCCCGGAAGAGGACGGCGTCACTTAAGCCGACGGCGTTTAGAATCTCAACCGCCAGGGTCTCATCCCCGGCCCGCCGGTAGACCGCCTCCAGAATCGAAAGGCTCCCGAAGTTCGGTTCGACTTCGCCCGGCAGGTAGGCCTCGGCCCGGATGTTGTGGGGGAGTACAATCCGGCCGCCGTCCGGCCGGTAGCGCCAGCTTCGCCACCCGTTCACCTGACTCCAGACCAGCCGGAGGAGGGTTGTTTTGCCGGAGCCGGACGCCCCGACCAGGGCGATAACCTCGCCCGGTTCGACCTTGAGCCAGAGGTTTCGGAGGACGAACTGAAGTACGCCTCGGGCCAGTAGGTCGGCTCGAACCAGTCCAGCGGAAAGACCTGGCGGCGGACCTCCCGCTGGATGGTGCCGTCCGGAAGACGCCGGTGCATGGCCGGGATCGGCGGGTCAACCCGGACGTAGCCGATAAACCGGGGCTCGTAGGGCTGGCCGTTAACCAGCTCGGCGAGCAGGAACCGGCTCGACCTGGTAGCGTCGGTCAAGTCCCAGAAGCGCATCGGCTGATGGCACCGGGGGCAGGTCGGCCGGATGTTGGCGGCCCGAACGGCCCCATCTTCCGGGCAGACCCACTTGGCAAGAATCGACTCCTCGGCGGCGTAGTGGTGCTGTTCCAGGTCGACGATGGCCGTGTAGTCCGACTCGCGGGTCGCCTCCCGGAGCCGGATGGTGTAGACGTAAAGGGGCCGCTCATCCAGGGGGGACCGGCGGACGACCTCAAAGCGGTTTTCGTAGACCGGCCAGAGCTGAACCGGACCCTCGGCTGTAAGTTTCGTCAGCCGGTAATCGTCAAAGCCGGGCTGGTCAGTTTCCGCCGTCAGCTCGAGCTCGACGGGGTCGCCCGGCCGGAGCCACTGGGCGACCACCCCGGTCATGGGCAAAGCGACGGTCACGTACCCCCGCCGGACAAGCACCCGCCCGAACCAGCGGTAACGCCAGAGGTCAACCTGAACCCCGGTTACGGTCCAACTTTCCATCGGCTTTAACAATTATTACCACTATTACCACGGGCCGACGGCAGCGAGTCGGGCCACCGGCCCTAAATTTGACATTGTCGATTGACTAGCTCTATAATGGACCAGCTTTTTGCGGGGAGGTTTGCCGATGGTGGTCTTTCGGCCTGACCCCACCTTCTATCCCTCGCCCCGGCTGGCCATGCAGGCGCCCCCGGAAAACCTGGGCTACGTGGCCACCCTCCGAACCGACGGCCAGCCCGACGGCCTCGCCGTCGTCGACCTGGACCCCAGGTCCCCGACCTACTCCCAGGTTATCAGCCGGGTTGAGGTGCCTTACACCGGGGACGAGTTTCACCACTTCGGCTGGAACGCCTGCAGTTCGGCCCTGTGCCCGTACGCGCCCCATCCGTTCCTCGAGCGCCGGTACCTGGTCGTTCCCGGCCTCAAATCCTCCCGGGTCTATATCTTCGATACCCGGCCCGACCCCCGGAGCCCGCGGCTGGTCAAGACCATTGAGCCCGAGGAGGTCCGGACCCGGGCCGGTTACACCCGGCTGCACACCGTCCACTGCGGTCCGGAAGGTATTTATATAAGTGCCCTTGGCGGGGCCGATGCCGAGGGGCCGGGGGGCATCCTCGTCCTCGACCACTACGACTTCTCGGTCCTCGGCCGCTGGGAAGTTGACCGGGGCCCCCAGTACCTCGCGTACGACTTCTGGTGGCACCTGGGCTACGACGTCGGCGTTTCGAGCGAGTGGGCCACGCCCTCCCTTTTTGAAAACGGGCTCCGGCTGGAGGACGTCGTTAACCGGCGCTTCGGCCACCAGGTCCACCTCTGGGACCTGCGCCGACGGCGGCACCTTAAGGCCCTGGACCTGGGCGCCGACTACCAGATGGTCCTCGAGCTGCGGCCGGCCCACGACCCCACGAAGGCCTACGGGTTCGTCGGGGTTGTGGTGAACGTGCAGGACCTTTCCAGCTCCATCTGGCTCTGGTACCGGGACGGGACCGACTGGCAGGTCCGCAAGGTCATTGACATTCCGGCCGAGCCGGCCGACCCCGAAAATTTGCCGCCCATCCTACGGGACCTGCGGGCCGTCCCGCCCCTGGTCACCGACATTAACCTTTCCCTCGACGACCGGTTTCTTTACGTCTCGTGCTGGGGAAGCGGGGAGCTGCGCCGCTACGACGTCTCCGACCCGTTCAACCCGAAGCCGGCGGGGACCGTCCGGGTCGGGGGCATCGTTCGCCGGGCCCCCCACCCCAAGGCCGGTCCGCTGAACGGCGGGCCGCAGATGGTCGAGGTGAGCCGGGACGGCCGCCGGGTCTACGTGACGAATTCGCTTTACAGCTCCTGGGACGACCAGTTTTACCCGGGGCTCAAGGGCTGGCTGGTCAAAATCGACTCCGACCCGGCCGGGGACCTGCGCCTTGACCCGAACTTCTTCGTGGACTTCGGCCAGGTGCGGCCCCACCAGGTCCGGCTTCAGGGTGGCGACAGCTCCTCGGACTCGTTCTGCTACCCGTGAACGGCCCCTGGCCGTGGCTGCTGGCCGCCGCCCTGGGGGCCTACCACGGCCTCAACCCGGCCATGGGCTGGCTCTTTGCGGTCGCCCTCGGCCTTCAGGAAAAGCGGCGGTCGGCGGTTCTGGCGGCCCTGGTGCCCATCGGCCTGGGCCACCTGGGGGCGACCGGTCTGGCAATGGGCCTGCTGGCCGGGGCCGGCGCCCTTTTGCCCCTGAACCTGCTCCGGGTTGCCGCCGGCCTGGGTCTCGTCGCGTTCGGCCTCTACCGGCTGGCCCGGCCGCGCCACCCGGTCCGGGTCGGGTTTCGGGTCGGCTTCGCCGGCCTGGCTACCTGGTCGTTTCTGATGGCCTCGGCCCACGGGGCGGGCTTGATGCTGGCCCCGGCCGCCCTGGCCCTTCCGCCCCACGCCGGCCACGCCGGGGTCGCGGCCGGCCCGGCCGCCGGCCTGACCCTCGTCCACGGGCTGGCGATGTTCTTTACCGCCGGCCTGACGGCCCTGGTCGTCTACGAGTGGGTTGGGGTCGAGATTCTCCGCCGGGCGTGGGTGAACACGGACCTGGCCTGGGCGCTGGTGCTGGTTGCCGCCGGAATCCTCACCCTCAGCCTGTGAGGAGGGGCAGGGTCGGAAACCGCCGGCCGAGGACCTCACCGGCGTCGGCCCCGAGCCAGCCCTCCAGGACGGTGGCGTAGACGCTGCGAAAGTCCGTCTCGAACTTCAGGTTGCCGTTGTCCAGCCGGCCGAGGTCCGGGGGCGACCCGTAAACCCCGCCCCGGATTCGGCCGCCCAGCACGAACATCGGGGCCGCCGTGCCGTGGTCGGTGCCCCGGGAGCCGTTTTCGGCGACCCGGCGCCCAAACTCCGACCAGGTGAGCACCAGCACCCGGTCCAGGTGGCCCCGGGCGGCCAGGTCGGCGTAAAAGGCGGCCAGGGCGTCGCCCAGGACCCGGAGCAGGGCGTCGTGGGTGCGGGCCTGCTCGGCGTGGGTGTCGTAGCCGCCCTGGATGATATACCCGACCCGGAGGCCAACCCCGGCATCGACCAGCGCCGCAAAGAGTTTGAGGCCGACGCCCAGGGCGGTCTGGGGGTAGTCCACGGCCGGGCGGTAGGCGTCGAGGGCCTGCTGGAGCTGGGCCATCCCCACCGCCGCCCCCCGGGATGCCGACTCAAAAAGGGCGGCATAAGGGGCCGGCGGCCGGTAGGTGCGGTAAAGCCGCTCGAGGGCGGCCTGACGGGCCGCCGCCAGGACCGGATATTTGGGGTCTGCCGCCAGCCGGAACGACTCCGGCCGCTCGACCACCGCGGCGGCGTTGGGCGGACAGCACAGGGCCGGCGGGAGCCTGGCGCCCAGGGCGACCGCCCCCAGGGGGTGGCCCTGACTGTCCACCGACCCCGCCACGACCCTTGAGAGCCAGCCGGACTGCCGGCCCCGCTCCGGGTCGGCCGTCTGCCAGATGTCCATGGCCTCAAAGTGGGATAGACTCGGGTGGTCGTACCCGACACCCTCGACAACCGCCAACCGGCCGTCGGCCCAGGCCCGGGCCAGGCCGGCCAGGGCCGGATTGAGGCCGAGCTCGCCCGTGAGCGGCAAGACCGTTTCGGGCCGGACCGCCAGGGTCGGCCGGGCCGAGTAGTACCTGCCGTCCCGGTAGGGAACCACGGTGTTCAGGCCGTCGTTGCCGCCGGCGAGCTGGACGACAATCAGCGTCCGGTCACGGCCGTCGGAAAGGGCCACCCGGCTTCCGTCGGCGACGGCCGTTCCCAGGGCCCGGACAAAGATGTTCGGCATGTAAATGCCGGCCGCAACCCCGACGAGGGACGACTTTAAAAACTGGCGCCGGTTGAGCATCTTCCGCGCTCCTTTGGCCGTCAGGCCAGGTGATACTCCGGCAGGGCAAGCATCAGGTAAACCACCCCGCGGCCGGCACTGTCAAACCAGCGGTCCGACCCTCCGACCCGGCTGGCCTCAACCCCGAACTCGACCAGGGTCGTCCGCTGCTCAGGCCCGAGGTTGCCGTCAAGCAGAATTTCACCAAGCCGGTCGACGAAAGCGGCCGGGTCTGCCGGCAGCCGGCCGGCCGGGAACCAGGCCGCCGGATTGAGCCTGACCCGCCGGCGGTCGGTGGTGAGCCAGTTTGCGAAGTTCAGGCGGGCAAGCCAGGTGGCAGTGTTGAGCCAGGCCGGGCCGCCCGGCCAGCCCGCCACGTTCGGCGGGTTAAAGAGGGTCTGCCCCATCTGCCCGACCAGGGCTGGCAGGCCGGCGCCGTCCGTCTCGGCCCCGAGCCCCCGGATGGCCCCGGCGGCGTACTCGGCCGGCGACTTCACCAGGGCCCGGTACGCGCCGGGGGAGCGAAACTCGGGAAGATTAAACACCTTGCGGACGGCCGCCTTGACCGAATAGCCGGTCTCCCGGAGGGTTCGGGCAACCTCTTCGACCGCCGCCGGCGACGGGTCCGGCCGGACAAAGAACCGGAGCAATTTCCCGGCCAGGAACGTGGCCGCCGCCGGCTGGTCCAGGATTATGTCGACTATATCGTCGGGTCCCCAGTGGCCGGTCCGGCCCAGGACCGTTTTCGGGCCGTCGTCGTGGCGGCTCCGGTTAAACGTCACCCGGCCGTCCCGGTCGACGGTGTAGCCGGTGAACGCCCGGGCGGCCTCCCGAACGTCCTGCTCGGTGTAGTTGCCGACCCCGAGGGTGAATAATTCCATCAGCTCCCGGGCGTAGTTCTCGTTCGGCCGGCCCCGGACGCTGCCAGAGATATCCAGCCAGCGCATCATCGCCGGGTCCCGGGCGATCCCCTTAAGAATCGTCCGGTAGTCGGCGAGGGCATGCTCCCGCAGAAACCGGTTCTGGCCCAGCATCAGGGGGGCCGGCGCCCTGGTCAGGCTTGAGGTCAACAGCCCGTGCCAGAAGAGGGTAAATTTCTCTTCGAGGGGCCGGGCGGTGTAGGCCATTCGCAGAAGCCACCACCGCTGAAGCTCCGGCGGCTTAGAAAGGTCCAGGTTGAGGCCGGCCAGACGGGCCTCCAGGTCGTCGTTGGGGACCCGTTCATAGTCGACCAGCCGGTCGACGGCCCCTTCCCAGCCCAGGGCCTGATGCGCCTCAATTTCGCCGGGGGCCGGCCCGAACCCGGCCCGGCGAAGCAGGTGGCCAAATTGCTCCCGGTCCGAAAGGGGTCGGTTGCCGGGGCGCGGCTCAACCGCCCCGGAGATGGCCAGAACCGCCCCGAGGCCAGCCAGCGCAAGGCCGTTTAAAACGTCCCGGCGGGTCGGCATTGTGGCCGCTGACCGATTATAGCACCCCCCCCGAACGGGGTGGTTTAAGTTGTCAGGCGCCGGTAAAGGGCGGGGAGCCGCTTGGGAAGGGCGTAGATGTTGCTTAAGAGCTCGTAGCCGATGTCACCGCACATCGACTTGAGGTAGTCGTGGCCGAGCTTGTCGATGGAGAGGCAGAACGGGATGATGTTACGCTGTTTTGCCTCCAGGAGGGCCTTCTTCGTATCGTGGATGGCGTACTGGCGCTCGGCCTGGGCGCCCGGGTCATCGCCCACCGGCATGAGCAGGGGACCTGAGAGCCCCTGGAGCAGGTACCGAAAGTCGACCGGGTCCCGCCCGTAGTCGTGGTCCTGGGGCCGCCCGTCGCTTATCAGGAAAAGGATCCGCGTCCGGGCCTCGGCCTGCTCGAGCTTGTAAATCGCGTGGCGGATCGCCGTGCCCATCCGGGTCGCCCGGGCCGGGGCGATCCGGTCGATCCGGCCCTTGACCCGCTCGGAGAACGGCTCGTCCAGGTCCTTGATGACGTAGAACTCGACGTTTTCCCGCCCGTGGCCCGAAAAGCCGTAGATGCCGTAGGCGTCGCCGATGGACTCCAGGGCCGTGATCAGCAGGACCAGGCTCTCCTTTTCCAGGTCGATGATCCGCTTGCCCCGCACCCGCCAGCCGCGGCCGACGTCCGGCTCGCCGTACCACCGCCCCCCGGGCTCAATGGTCTCCCCGGTCGAGGCGCTCATATCCAGCAGAAACGCCACGGCGACGTCCCGTTCGACCTTGTTCCGACGGGCGTAAACCTTCTCCGACGGGGGCTGGCCGGCCCGTTTCTCCAGCATCGCCTCGACCACGGCGTCGAAGTCCAGCTCTTCCCCGTCCCGCAGCCGCTTGACCTTTCTGAGCAGCTCCGGCCGCAGCATTTCGAACTGCCGGCGGATATCGTAAACGACCGGGGCGTAGGTCCGCAGCACCCGGTCGAAGTAGCCGGGGCTGCCCTCCTCGACCGGCCGCTGGCGCAGCCGGCACCAGGCCGGCCGGTAATCCCGGGCCCGGTAGTCCCATTCGTCGTAATAAAACCACTGCTCGGCCTCTTCCGGCTGGGGCTGGACCGGGGATGTGCCGGCCCGGTTGGTGCTCTCGGCCTCCAGCACCCTGACCAGCTGGGGCTGGGCCCGCTGTTCCACCCCGGCGCTCTTCTCGACAAGGTCGTTAAGTTGCAACTGCTGGCCGCTGGCCTCCCGCATCTCCCGCAGAGTCTGGACCAGCTCCGGCTTGAAATCGCCCCGGTATTCCACATCGGGCGGGCTCTCGTACGGCTGTTCCTCCGGACTGCCTTCACCTTCCTCCGGCTCGGCATTTGCTGACCGGAACTGGTTTACCAGCTCATCCAGGTCCTCGGGTGTCTGCTCGGCGTCCTCCGGCGGCTGGACCTGCTCCTGCTGTTCGCCCTCTTCCGGCGGGGCGTTGGGGATCTCCCGGGCCAGGATATACAGCCGGACGGTGGCCTCGGCGGCATCCTCCACCGTGGCCTGCGGCCGCCGGAGCCGGTTCAAAATGCCGAGTCCCCGCCGCAGGTGGTCGGCGTACCGTTCGGGGAACGGGACCGACTCCACCGCATTCAGGCTGAAAAGGACCAGGCTCTCGACAAACGCCTGCCGCAGGGGCAGCGCCTCAAGGGGCGGCCGCCGGCCGGCCGACCAGCGCTGCATCCGGCCGTAGGCCCGCCTGATGCCAGCGTATTCCCGCATCACCCGGGTATCGACCCGGGTGTCTTCGGCCACCGTAAACAGGTCCCGGGCCAGCCGCCGGTCGGCAAAAAGGTCAAAGAACCGCTCAAAGTCATTCTGGGCCGGCCGGTCCCGGCGGCCGTCCAGGGCCTCCTCGAGCTTCGGCCGAACACTCGCAAAGATTGCGGCCGCCCGCTCGTAACTGAAGTCAAAGGTGCCGAACTCCAGGTGGCCGGCCTGATGGGTGGCGTAAACCTTGAACGCCTCGAAGTTCTGGGCCTGGGTTTCGAAGATTCCGAGCCGCGAAGGCAGGTAGATGGCCCGCCCTTCGGTGGTGGGCTTCTCGACGCTCGTCCAGCCGATCCCCCGCTCCACGAGCTCCTCGGCCGGCCGGACCTCCAGGCCCTTCCCGGTGAGGGCCCGGCAGTAGAGCTCGAGCACCCCCTTTACGGACTCCAGGTCGAGGCCGGGCATCAGTTTTCGGACGGCGGTCAGCGCCCGCTGCGACTGAAGCCGGAAGTAGGCGAGGCCGGCGGCGGAATTCTGCTGGAGGACGGCCAGGCCCTCGGCAACCCAGGCCGCCAGGCCGTCCAGGGAAACTGAGTCCAGCAGCCGCGGGCCGCTCTTCATGAACTCCACCGCCGCTGCGGGCGAGAGCCGGCCGACCTGTTCGGTCAGGGCCAGAATCTGACCCTGCGCCTCCGGGTCGAGGCCGGCCAGCACTTCAACCCCTTCGGTAAACAGGGAGAAGAGCTTCTCCCGCGCCTGGTCGGCCATCCCCGAGGCCAGCCGCAGGAAGGTCGCCCGGTGGGGCTCCGCAAGCTGCTGGAGGGCCCGCGGGGTCACTTCCAGCAGCGGCCTGGTCGCCCGCCAGTTCAGGTCGGTGACCTGGACCGCCAGCCTCAAGATATCGCCCCGCAGGCCCGGCTCCACCTCGGCCAGGAGCCGGGGAAGAATTCCCAGGCACTGGGCGGCCAGGTCCTGGGAGCGGCGGGCGAGCCGCTCGGTGAGGGCAACCGCGACCCGGATGCCGTCGGGGTCCAGGAGGCGGGAAAGGGCCGGGGCGACGTCGATAAACTGGCAAACCAGGGCGGCATTCGCCTGGGTGTTTGCGTAGAGCCGGGTAGCCAGATAGCCGTAGTGAAGGACCTCCTCGAACTCGACCGTCCGGGCCAGGTCCGGTGTGCCCCGGATGAAAGCGCTGCAGACCGGCTGCGACAGGTGGCCGAGTCGCCGCACCAGTTGCGTCCAGCGCACCACTTCCGACAGGCCCATCAGGCGGGCCACCTGGGGGTAGACCCGGAAGAGCTCGAGGGCGGATTCCCAGCCCCGGTAGGAGTCCCGGGCAAGTTCAAGGCCGGTCTCCCCCAAGAGTCGGGGCAGGTCTCCGCCCGGGCCGAGCTGGCGGCAGGCCCGCCGGTACTCGGCGGCCAGCGAAGGCGAAATCGTCGAAATTTCGGCGTCAAAAGCGCTTTCGTACCCCAAGCTTGACCCCCCTGCGGGACACTTTCCCCGAAAGCAACCGGTACATGGTTTATATAAATTTTACCCCATCGGCACCGATACCCGGCCCCTTTAATCCAGCGGCGGCCGGCGGCGGTGCCAGTCGGCCACCCGCTGGTAGGCGTCGCCGACCCGCAGCACGGTTCTTTCCTCGAAGGGGCGCCCGACGATTTGGAGGCCGACGGGCAGGCCACGGCCGTCAAATCCGCACGGGACGACCAGGGCCGGAAAGCCCACCAGGTTGAACGGGCTGCTGAACCGGGTGAGGGTACTGCGAACGTCGTAGTCCCGGCCGTTGACTTCAACCCGGGCCTGGCCGATTCTGGGGGCCGTAACGGGGGTGGCCGGGGTCACCAAGACATCGATTTCCCGGAATACGTCGAGAACCTGTTCGAGGATCAACCTTCGGGCCCGCTGGGCGTGCAGGTAAACGGCGGCCGGCAGCGCAAGGCCGAACTCGAGCCGGGCCCGAACGTCGGCCCCGTACGCTTCGGCCCGTTCGGCGAGGAGCCGGTGGTGGAAGGCGGCGGCCTCCGACATGCTTATCACCGTGGCCGCCGGGCCGGCGTACTCGATAAACGGGAGGGCCACCTCCCGAACCGCCGCCCCAAGCCCGGCCAGGGTTTGGGCCGCGGCCCGCACGGCCTGCTCCACTTCCGGCGCCACATCGTCGAAAAAGAAGTTTGCGGCGACCCCAACCCGCAGTTCCCGGACCTCCCCGGTCAGGCCGCCACGGTAGTCGTCGACCGGCACGGCGGCTGACGCCGGGTCCGCCCCGTCGAAGCCGGCGATGGCCTCAAGCAGGGCCGCCAGGTCGGCCACGGTCCGGGCCAGGGGGCCGCAGTGGTCGAGAGACCAGGCGAGGGGAAATACGCCGGCCCGGCTCACCCGGCCGTAGGTGGGCTTCAGACCGCTTACGCCGCAGAGGGAGGCCGGAATCCGGATCGACCCGCCGGTGTCCGACCCCAGCGAGCCGTAGCCGATCCCGGCCGCAACCGCCACCCCCGACCCGCCGCTGGACCCGCCGGGGACGCAGTCCGGGTTCCAGGGGTTCCGGGCCGGGCCGTAGTGGGGGTTGTTATTGGTGACGCCGTAGGCGAACTCGTGCAGGTGGTTCTTGCCGAAGATGACCGCCCCCGCCGCCCTGAGCCGGCGGACGACTTCGCAGTCGGCGGCGGCCACAAAGTCGGCGAAGACCTTCGAGCCGGCGGTGTTCTTCACCCCGGCCACCGGGAAGATGTCCTTAACCGATACGGGAATCCCGTGGAGGGGGCCGCGCCAGTTGCCGGCCGCAATCTCGGCCTCGGCGGCCCGGGCGGCGGCCAGGGCCTGGTCGGCCATGAGGGTGATAAAGGCGTTGAGGCGGGGATTGAGCCGTTCGGCCCGCGCCAGGACGGCCTGCGTAAGCTCCACCGGGGATACCCGGCGGCTCCGCACCAGTTCGGCCGCCTCGGTGAGGGACAGGTAGCACAGGTCGGCGCCGATTTCCGGTTGGGGCCGGGCCGCCGTGTCCGGGGCCGGGCTGCCGGCCCGGGTCTCGGTCGGCTCGACCCGGCCCCAGACAAAGACCGTGGCCGGTTCGTGGTCGGCGACTTCAAGTTCGGCCAGCCGCTCCACCGTCCGCCGGAGGCCCTCGACCAGGGGCCGGACCTCGGCGGCCAGGTCCGGCGGGGCTTTTTCCAGGAGCCGGGTCAGCACTTCTTCGCCGGGGATGAACATCGGTTCAGGCCTCCTCCATCCGGGTTGGGCTAAATCCGGGACCGGGTCTGGCCGGCCCGAAGAGATTTTAAACCAATTTTGCTGGCCCAACGGCGTAAACTAAAACTAATAACGGCCACAACGCAGAGGTCGGGGGTGCAAACGATGAAATTCATACGCTGGCTTGACGAGGAGGGGAGCCCGGCTGAACTCGGCGGGAAGGCGGCCGGCGTCCGGGACCTGATCCGGGCCGGAGTGCCCGTTCCGCCGGGATTCTGCCTTGTAACCGACGCCTACCGCCGCTGGGTGGAAGCGGGCCGGCCGGACCGGCTGCCACCCGAAGTGGCCGCCGAACTTTCGGTTGCGGTTGACCGCCTGCTCGAGATCGCCCGCGACCGGGGCTTTGCGCCCCTCCTGGCCATCCGGTCGTCGGCCGCCGTTGAGGATTCGGCGGCCGCGTCCTTCGCCGGCCAGCTTCTGACCCGGCTCGGGGTGCCCCCGGAGGGAGTGGGGCAGGCGGTGCTGGAGGTCTGGGCCTCGGCCGGTCGGCCCGGGGTGAGGGCCTACCGGGACCGGGTCGGGACGGCCGACGCCGAGCCGGCGGTGCTCATCCAGCCGGTGGTCCCGGCCGAGGCCGCCGGGGTGGTGTTTACTGCCGACCCGCTCACCGGGGACCCGGGCCGGCTGGTGGTGAACGCCGCCTGGGGACTCGGCGAGGCGGTGGTGGCCGGGCTGGTCAGCCCCGACCACTGGGTGCTCGACAAGGAGACCGGTGGGATTCTGGAAACCAGGGTCGCCGAAAAGGACGTCCTGGTGGTTCTCGACCCGGCGGGGGGTACCCGGAAGGCGACCGCCCCGCCGGAGCTCCGCAGCCGGCCGGCCCTGGGTGACGATTTGCTGGCGGAGGTGTGGCGGCTGGCCCGGACCGTTGAGGCGGCCCGGGGCGGTGCCCAGGATATCGAGTTTGCGGTGGCCAACGGGCAGGTGTACATCCTGCAGGCCCGCCCGGTGACCGTCCGCCCGGCCGAAGGCTGGGTCTCGGAGTTTGACACCGAAACCGACCCCGATACGGTCTGGACCGCCGCCAACATCCAGGAAGTACTGCCCGGCCTGATCACGCCCCTCACCTGGTCGGCCATGCAGGAAAACCTCAACTACGCCTTCCGCAAGCCCTACCTTGAGACCGGAACCCTGACCGACCCGAACCGGGTTTTCGTCGCCCTGTTTTACGGGCGGGCGTTTCTGAGCGTGAGCGCCCTGCGGGATGTGGCCTCCCGGGCCCTGGGGACGTCCCCCGAAGCGGTTGACGAACAGTACCTCGGCCGGACTTACGGGCCCGACCAACCCCGCCGGGTCTTTGACCCGAGGAAGCTCCCGGTCTATCTTTACACGACCCCCAAGATCGTGGCGTTTGTCCGCCGGACGCCCAAAGACGTCGCCCGGGCCGAGGCCCGCCTCAGGCCATGGCTGGACGACCTCCGTTCGAAAGACCTCTCCGCCCTCAGTCTGGCCGAGCTGGTCGCCCTCCGGGAGGAGGTCAACCGGGAGGTTAAGGAGGTGGGCGCCCTCCACATCTCGACGTCTTCCGGCGCCAGCATCTTCTTCGAAAGCCTCTTTCAGCTGCTGCGGGCCAGGTTCGGGGCCGAGGCGTACGGCCTCCAGGCCCGCCTGCTGACCGGCCTGGCCGAGGTGGCCAGCGCCCGGCCCGGCCTGGAGCTGTGGGACCTGGCCCGGCTCGCCCGCCAGGACCCGGCCCTCCGCCTCGCCCTGCTGGGACCGGACCCCTGGTCCGAAATCTGCCGGATTGAAGGGCCGCTGCCCGGGGAGTTCCGGCGCCGGCTTGGTGAATTCCTCCGAAAATACGGCCACCGAAGCGTGATGGAGGCCGAGCTGGCGGCCCCGGCCTGGGAGGAAGACCCCAACGCCGTGCTGAGCCTGGTCCGGAATTTTCTCGACCTGCCGCCGGAAGCGGCCCCCGACCGGATTCTCGAGCGCCAGTCTGCCGAGCGGCTGGAAGCAGGCCGGGTGGTCGAGGCCCGGTTGGGGAGGCTCCAGCGCCGGGTTTTCCGGTTCTTGCTGGCGCAGGCCCAGCTTTACGTGACCCTGCGGGAAGAGACCAAATCCCTCTGGATGGAGGTCACCCACGTCGTCCGGCGGATTTACCGGGAAATCGGCCGCCGGCTGGCCGACGCCGGCCTCCTTGACACTCCCCAGGACCTCTATTTTTTGACGGCGGCCGAGGTGAGGGACCTGGTTCTCGGCCGGCTTGCGGCAGATGACGCCCGGGAACGGGTCCGGCGCCGCCGGGCGGAATTCGAGCGAAACCGGCAGGTGAAGCTGCCGGAGTCGTTCCGGGGCCGGCCCCGGCCGGTTTTCGGTGAGCCGCCGGTATCGGCCACCACGGTGCTGCGCGGCATTCCGGTAAGTCCGGGGGTTGTGACCGGGCCGGCGCGGGTCATCGTCGACCCGAGGGTTCAAACCCAGGTCCGGCCCGGCGAGATTCTAATCGCCCCGGTCACCGACGCCGGCTGGACGCCCCTGTTTCTGGTTGCGGCCGGCCTGGTGGTCGATGTGGGCGGGCCGCTTTCCCACGGGTCCATCGTGGCCCGCGAGTACGGCATTCCGGCGGTGGTGAACGTAAAGGCGGCAACGGCCCTGGTTCAGACCGGGCAGACCGTCACGGTGGACGGCTGGCGGGGTGAAGTCCACGTCCACCCGGAAGGGTGAGGGGTTATAATCCGCAATAGGTAGCGCGGCCCGAAAACTTTTTAAACCTCGAACCAGGAGGCCGACATGGCACGCAAGCTTGCGCCCGAAGAGCTCCGACCGGCCGTCGACCCGGCGAGTTTGCGAATCCGGACTACCCAGGATGCCCGGCCGGTCGAGGGGATCATCGCCCAGCCGCGGGCGACGGCGGCCCTCCAGTTCGGCCTCGACATTCGCCAGCCCGGGTTCAATATCTTTGTCGCCGGGGTAGCCGGCACCGGCCGGCTCACGGCGGTGCAGTCGTTCCTGGAGGAGCGGTCAAAGACCGAACCCCGCCCCGACGACTGGTGCTACGTCCACAACTTTAAAGACCCGTACCAGCCCCGGGCCCTGCGGCTCCGGCCGGGGCAGGGCCGGGAACTGGCGGCCGATATGCGGCTCCTCATCGAGCGGATCCGGCAGGAGATCCCACGGGTCTTCGAAAGCGACCAGTACAGCGCCCGCCGGGACGCCATAACCCAGGAGTTCAACCGCCGGCGCGAGCAGCTGATAACCCGATTCGGGGAGCGGGCCCAGCAGGCCGGCTTTATGCTTCAGGTGACCGAGTTCGGCTTCGTCCTCATCCCCATGATGGGTGGCCAGCCCCTCAGCGACCAGGCGTTCCTGGCCCTTCCCGAGCCGGTCCGGGAAAGTATCCGCCAGCGGCGGGAAATTCTCGAAGCCGAGCTCAAAGAAGTTCTCAAGGAGATCCGCCGGCTCGAGCGGGAGGCCCACGAGCAGCTCCACCAGCTCGACCGCACCGTGGTCTTGCAGGCGGTCGGCGGCCTCTTCGAAGACCTCATCGAAAAATACCACGACAATGAAGGCGTCGTGGCCTACCTGAAGGACGTGCAGGAAGACATAGTTCAGAACTGGCAGGTCTTCCGCACACCGGGACCGGGGGGACCGCCGGTTCCCCCGGGGTTCCCGCCGGGCTTCCCGTTTGCGCCGGCGGTGCTGCCGTTCCGCAAGTATGAAGTCAACGTGCTGGTGGACCATAGCGACACAACCGGCGCCCCGGTTATCATCGAGGATAACCCCACCTACCAGAACCTGTTCGGCCGGATCGAGCGGGAGCCCCAGTACGGGGTCCTTTACACCGACCAGATGATGATCCACGCCGGGTCCCTCCACCGGGCCAACGGCGGCTACCTGGTTATCCCGGTCGAAGAGCTCCTGCTGAACCCGTTCGCCTGGCCGAGCCTGAAGCGGGCCCTGCGGACCGGTCAAATTGATATCGAAGACCTGACCGAAAAAGTCGGGTTCATCGCCGTAAAGACCCTGCACCCGGAGCCGATTCCCCTTAACGTTAAGGTTATCCTGATCGGCACACCCCTTATTTACCAGCTCCTTTACCTGCTGGACGAAGAATTCGGCGAGCTTTTCAAGGTCAAGGCCGAGTTCGATACCCTGCTCAACCGGGACGACAGCGCCCACCAGCTTTACACCTCCTTCCTGTGCATGCTGACCAACAAGGAGAAGCTCAAGCCCCTGGATGCGACCGGGGTGGCGAAGGTTATCGAGTACGGATCGAGGCTTGCCGAGGACCAGCAGCGGCTCTCCACCCGGTTCGGCCTGCTGGCCGACGCCGTTCGGGAGGCCCACTTCCAGGCCGAGCGGGACGGCAGCGAGTATATCACGGCCGACCACGTCCGCAGGGCCCTTGACTTCAAGGTCTACCGGTCGAACCTGGTCGAGGAGCGCATCCGGGAGATGGTCACCCGCAACGTCCTGCTGGTGGACACCGAGGGCGAAAAGGTCGGCCAGGTCAACGGCCTCTCGGTCGTAATGCTCGGCGACTACGCCTTCGGCCGGCCGAGCCGCATCACCGCCAGCATCGCCCTGGGCCGGGAGGGGGTTATCGACATCGAGCGGGAGGCCCGGCTCGGCGGGCCGATTCACACCAAGGGCGTTCTGATCCTGAGCGGCTACCTGGCCGCCAAATACGCCCAGGACAAGCCGCTTAGCCTGGCCGCCCGGCTGGTTTTCGAGCAGTCGTATTCGGTGGTGGAGGGCGACAGCGCCTCGGCGGCCGAGCTGTTCGCCCTGCTCTCGGCCATCGCCGGCGTGCCGGTTAAACAGTCCATCGCCGTCACCGGCTCGGTGAACCAGCGGGGCGAAATTCAGGCCATTGGCGGGGCGAACGAGAAAGTCGAAGGGTTCTTCGACGTCTGCCGGGTGAAAGGGCTTACCGGCGACCAGGGGGTCATAATCCCCGAGGCGAACGTTCAGCACCTCGTCCTGCGGGAGGACGTGGTGGAGGCCGTCCGGGCCGGCAAGTTCCACATCTGGGCGATCCGGACCGTCGACGAGGGCATCGAAATCCTGACCGGGATGCCGGCCGGGGAGCGCGGCCCCGACGGCAAGTATCCCGAGGGCACCTTTAACTACCTGGTGGACAAGCGCCTGGCCGAGATGGCCCGGGCCCTGCAAACCTTCGGCCGGGAGGAGCGGGAGGCCCGAAAGAAGGCCGAGGAGGCCGAGCGGGAGGCGGTGCCGGCCGACCAGCCGCCGGAGCCGCCCGCCGAATCCGAATAGCGGCCGGCGGAGCTCCCCACCGTCTGTACATATGTGCTATAATCTGGTGCAGTTTCTGACGGTGCCGGCGGCCCGCCGGGGGCCTGCCGCCCGGCCCGTCGGGCTACAATCAACGGCAGATGGAAGGCTGTGATTCCGGTCAGGTTAAGGGTTCAAAACTTCCTGTGCTACCGGGACCCGGCAGTCCTTGACTTTAACGCTTTCCAGTTCGCCTGCCTGACGGGCGAAAATGGGGCGGGCAAGTCGGCCCTGCTGGATGCGATCACCTGGGCCCTCTGGGGCCGGGCCCGGGCCCGCACCGCCGACGAGCTCATCCACCTGCACGAGAACGAGATGGAGGTGGAGTTCGAGTTCAGGCTCGGGCCGAACCAGTACCGGGTGATCCGCCGCCGCAACCGGTCCGGCCGCTCCGGAACCTCGGTTCTCGACCTGCAGCTCCTCACCCCCGACGGCTACCGCAGCATCGCCGGCAACAGCGTCCGGGAAACTGAGGAGCAGATCCGAAAGCTTCTACGGCTCGACTACGAGACCTTTATAAACAGCGCCTTTATCCTTCAAAACCGGGCCGACGAGTTCACCCGCAAGACGCCGGCCGAACGCAAGGAGATCCTGGCCGAGATCCTCGGCCTCGGCATCTACGAGGAGCTGGCCAGGCTCGCCCGGGACCGGGCCCGCCAGGCGGCCGACCGGGTCAAACTTCTCGATACCCAGGCCCGGGAGCTGGAGGCCGAGGTGGCCCGGGCCCCCGAGTACCGCCGGACCCTGGAAGAGGTTGAGGCCGACCTTAAGGTTGTTCAGGCCCAGCTCGAAGAGCTGGAGGGCGTCCTGGCCGAGGTCCACCGGCTGGAGCTCGAGGCCAGCCGGCTGTTTGCCTGCCAGCGGGACCTGGAACGGTGGGTTGCCCACCTGAACGGCGAGCGGGACCGGCTGACCCAGCTCATTGAGCAGCGCCGCCAGGACCGGGAGCGGGTTCTGGGGCTGCTGGCCCGGGCCGAAGAGGTTGAGGCGGGTTTCGGCCGCTGGCAGGCACTGCGGCAGGAAAAGGACCGTCTCGACGGCCTGCTCCAGGAGCTGGCCCGGTTGCAGGATACCGAGCGCCGGCTTGAGGTCGCCCTCCGGAGCGACCTGCAGCGGGTGGAGCGGGACCGCTCCGCCCGGTCGGAGCGGCTTGAGACCCTTCGGGAGCAGGCTGCCCAGATTCCGGAGCTAGAAGGACGGCTCGAGGGGTTACAGGCGGACCGGGAGGCCGTCGAGGCCGAATTCGCCGTGAAGGTTGCCGAAAAGCGCCGGCTTCTTGACGAGGCCCAGCAGGCCCTGAGCGACCTGCGAGGGGTCCAGGGCAGCCTGAACCGCCAGCTTGAGGAGCTGCGCCGCCGCTACGAGCTGCTCAGGCTCGGCACCGAGCGGTGCCCGGTCTGCAATGCCCCCTTAAGCCCCGAAGACCGCAACCGGCTCGAAGCCGAATACGTCCAAGAAGGTCTGGAGCTCAAGCGCCAGCTCCAGGCGGCCCAGGAGGCGGCCCGGGCCCGGGAGGCCGAACTCCAGCGGCTCCGCCAGGAACTTGACCAGCTGGAGCGGGACCGCCAGCGCCGGCTGGAGCGGCTTAACCTGGAGCTGGGCCAGGTCGAGTCGAACCTGCGCCGGAGCCGTCAAGCGGCCGGCGAGGTCCCGGCCCTTCAGGCCGAGGTGGACGGCCTGTCGGAACTGGCGGCCGCCATCGAGCAGGTCCTGGGCTTTGACGGATCGGAGGTGGACCCGCAGACCCGGGAGGCCGGGCAGCTTCTGCGGCGCCGGCCCGAAACCTACCGGGCGGCCGCCGAGCTTGTCAAACTGAGGATCCGGCGGCGCTCCCTGGGCTATGATGCCGACCGGCACCGCCAGGTCTCCGAGGAACTCGAACGGCTGGCCGATTACCAGGTCCTCAAGGACCGGCTGGAGCAGGCCCGGGCCGACCAGCCCCGGATTGAGGCCGAGCTGGCCGACCTGGAGCGCCAGCTCAGGGAAAACGAGGCCCGGCTGGCCGAGCAGGCCGGGCGATTCGCCGAGGTTGAGGCCGAGCGGGCGGCCCTCGCCCGCCAGGTCCCCCGGGTCCCCGAATTCTGCCCGCGCCTGCCGGAGTTTCCCGAGCCGCCGGACCTTGACGAGGCCCTGCGCCGGGTCAAGCGGGAAGTCGCCGGTTGCCTCGAACAGAAGTCGGCCCGCCGGCGGGAACTCGACACCCGCCGGGGCTCGCTGCGCCAGCTCCTCGAGGACTGCGAGCGAAAGGCTGCCGAGCTGGAGCGGGTGCGGGCCCAGCGCCAGCAGGCGGCCGAGGAGCAGGGTCTTTACGAAGAGCTGGCCCGCGCCTTCGGCAAGAAGGGGGTACCCGCCATGGTCATTGAGGCGGCGGTTCCCGAGATCGAGGAAGAGGCCAACCGGCTTCTGGCGAGCATGACCGACAACCGGATGCACATCGAGATCACCACCCAGCGGGCGACCCAGTCGGGCGACGGGACAATCGAGACCCTTGATATCAGGATTTCGGACGAGTTCGGGACCCGTAACTACGAGCTTTATTCGGGCGGCGAAGCCTTCCGGATCAACCTGGCCGTTCGGATCGCCCTGTCCCGACTGCTTGCCCGGCGGGCCGGGGCCCAGCTCAACATGCTGGTAATCGACGAGGGCTTCGGCAGCCAGGATAACATCGCCCGGGAAAGACTGGTCGAGACCATTGCCCGCGTCGCCCACGAGTTCGAAAAACTGCTTGTCATCACCCACCTGCCAGACCTCAAGGACCGGTTCCCCGTCCGGGTTGAGGTCACCCGGGGCGAACGGGGCTCCCGCATTACGGTGATTTAGCCATGGAGATCGTCTGGTTCGGCCACGCCTGCTTTCGGATCCGGGCCCGGGAGGCCACCATCATCACCGACCCCTACGACCGGCGGATCGGCCTTTCGCTGCCCCGGCAGAGCGCCGACATCGTGACCATCAGCCACCGCCACCCGGGGCACAGCAACCTCGAGGCGGTTCCCGGGGCCAAGGTGGTGGACGGTCCCGGCGAGTACGAGATCCAGGGCGTATTCATAACGGGCGTGAGCACGTTCCACGATAACGAGGGCGGAAAACGCCACGGCCGCAACACCGTCTTCGTCATCGAGGCCGAGGACCTTACTTTATGTCACCTCGGCGACCTGGGCCACGTCCTTTCGCCGGACCAGGTGGAGGCGCTGCCCAAGGTCGACATCCTGCTCATCCCGGTCGGCAACCACGGCACGATTGGCCCGGCCGAGGCCGCCGAGGTGATAAGCCTGCTGGAGCCGGCCATTATCATCCCGATGCACTACCGGATACCCGGCCTGAAAACGACCCTGGAACCGGTCGAGCGGTTCCTCCAGGAGGTGGGCCGGGAGGCGGTTGAGGCCCGGCCCCGGCTCAGCGTGAGCCGGCGGGACCTTTCCGAGGAACCGCAGATTGTGCTGCTCGAGCCGAGGGGAGCCGACCGGTCCTAGGGGATCGGCCGCAGCGGGATCACCTGGTTGCGCTCCGGCCCGACGCTCACCAGGCTGACCGGCCGGCCGATAAGCTCCTCGAGCCGCCGAACGTACCGCTGGGCGTTCGGGGGCAGGTCCTCGAAGCGCCGGACCCGGCTGGTGTCGGTTAGCCAGCCCGGCAGCTCCTCGTAGACCGGCCGGACCGCCGCCAGCCGGGCGGCGCTGGTCGGAAACTCGTCCGACACGGTCCCGTCGGTCTGGTAGGCGACGCAGACCTTGATCCGGTCGAAAACATCCAGGATATCGAGCCGGGTAATGGCGATGCTGGTCAGGTCGTTCACCCGGGCGCTGAACCGGGCCAGAACGGCGTCAAACCAGCCGCAGCGCCGGGGCCGGCCGGTCGTCGCCCCGTATTCCCGGGCCCGCTCCCGCAGCAAGTGACCGGCCTCGTCGGTCAGCTCGGTGGGCATCGGGCCGCCGCCAACCCGGGTGACGTAGGCTTTAAATACCCCCAGGGTGTGGCTGATCTGGGTCGGGCCGATGCCGACCCCCAGGCAGGCCCCACCGGCCCCCGTTGACGACGACGTCACGTAAGGATAGGTGCCGTAGTCGAGGTCGAGCAGGGTGCCCTGGGCACCCTCAAGAAGCACCAGGTCGCCCTGTTCCAGGGCCCGGGAAACGATCAGGCTCGTGTCCCGGATGAACGGTCGGAGCCGCCGGCCATACTCCAGGTACTCGTCCGCAATCGCCCGCCAGTCCAGCGGCGGTGCCCCGTAGACCCGCTCCAGGATGCGGTTCTTGTACTCCAGCACAAACTTGAGGCGGCTGACAAACCCCTCCGGGTCAACCAGGTCGCCGACCCGAATGCCGAGCCGGGCGGCCTTGTCGGCGTAGCAGGGGCCGATCCCCCGGCGGGTCGTTCCGATGGCGGCGGCCCCCTGCGACTCTTCTTCGAGCCGCTCAAGTTCGAGGTGGTACGGCATAATGAGGTGGGCCCGGTCGCTCACGGCGACCCGGGAGATATCCACGCCCCGGGCGGCGAGCAGGTCAAGCTCGCCGAGCAGAACCTTCGGGTTCACGACGACCCCGTTGCCGATGACACACTGGGTCTGGGGGTAGAAGATGCCGGCCGGGACCAGGTGGAGGGCAAACTCACCCAGCTCGTTGATGATGGTGTGGCCGGCGTTGTCCCCCCCGTTAAACCGGGCCACGACGGCGGCGTCCCGGGAGAGCAGGTCGACAATCCGGCCTTTACCCTCGTCGCCCCACTGTCCCCCAACAACGACTACGGCAGGCATGGTTCGACTCCGTTCAACGCACTAAGCACCGGGGTTAGTTTAACACTTCCCGAACCCCCCGGGCCACGGGGTATGGTAGTATCTAACTGGCAGCCTCAGAAACTGTTTGCGGAGAAGCGTCGCGATGTCCACCCTTAATCCGTTCGGGACCCGTTCGACCCTCGAGACCGCCGGCGGCCGGGTCTATTTTTACGACCTGCAGCGCCTCGAAGCCGAAGGCATCGGCCCGGTCTCAAAGCTCCCGTTCTCGATAAAGGTCCTGGTCGAGAACCTCCTGCGCAACTTTGACGGCCGGGTTGTCACCGAAGACCACATTCTCGCGGCGGCCCGCTGGTCGGGCCGGGACCTTCCCGACGAGGAGGTTCCGTTCATGCCGGCCCGGGTCATCCTCCAGGATTTCACCGGGGTGCCGGCCGTAGTGGACCTGGCCGCAATGCGGTCGGCGGTGGCCAGGCTGGGCCACGACCCCAGGCGGATTAACCCGGTGATTCCGGCCGACCTGGTCATCGACCACTCGGTTCAGGTCGATTACTTCGGCTCGGCCTACGCCTTTTTCTACAACGTCGAGAAGGAGTTCGAGCGCAACCGTGAGCGCTACGCCCTCCTGCGCTGGGCCCAGCGGGCCTTCGACAACTTCCGGGTCGTACCGCCCGGGACCGGCATCGTCCACCAGGTGAACCTCGAATACCTGGCCCGGGTGGTCTTTACGGCCGAGCGGGACGGCCAGACCGTAGTCTTTCCCGACACCCTGGTCGGCACCGATTCCCACACCACCATGATTAACGGCCTCGGGGTGGTCGGGTGGGGTGTCGGCGGCATCGAGGCCGAGGCCGTCATGCTCGGCCAGCCCCTCTACATGCTCCTGCCCGAAGTGGTCGGGGTCAAGCTTTACGGCCAGCTGCCCGAAGGGGCCACCGCCACCGACCTGGTGCTGGCCATCACCCAGCTCCTGCGCAAGAAGGGCGTCGTCGGCAAGTTCGTCGAATTCTTCGGCCCCGGCCTCAGCCAGCTCAGCATCGCCGACCGGGCCACCATCGGAAACATGGCCCCCGAGTACGGGGCCACCATCGGCTTCTTCCCGGTGGACGAGGAGACCCTGCGCTACCTGCGGATGACCGGCCGGGATGAGGCCCTCATCGACCTGGTGGAGCGCTACACCCGGGCGCAGGGCCTCTTCCGGACGGCCGAGACCCCGGACCCGATTTTCAGCGAGGTGGTTGAGCTGGACCTGGGCACGGTTGAGCCGAGCGTGGCCGGGCCCCGCCGGCCCCAGGACCGGGTGCCCCTGCGGGAACTTAAGCCGACGTTCCGGGCCGTCTTTAAAGACTTCCTGCCGCCCGGCGCCGCCGGCCGGGACGGCGACTCGCCCGAAGCCCTGCTGGAACGCAAGGTCGACGTCTCCCTGGACGGGGTCCACGGTGAGCTCGGCCACGGGGCGGTGGTGATTTCGGCCATCACGTCGTGCACCAACACCTCCAACCCGTCGGTGATGGTCGGGGCGGGACTGCTGGCCAAGAAGGCCGTCGAGCGGGGCCTTACGGTCAAGCCGTACGTGAAGACGAGCCTGGCCCCGGGCTCGCCCGTGGTGGTCGATTACCTGGAGGCAGCCGGCCTTATGCCGTTCCTGGAGGCCCTGCGCTTCCACGTCGTCGGGTTCGGCTGCACCACCTGCATCGGCAACAGCGGCCCCCTGCCCGAACCGGTCGCCCGGGCCGTGGAGCAGAACAACCTGGTGGTGGCCGCGGTCCTGAGCGGGAACCGCAACTTTGAGGGTCGGATAAACCCCCACTGCCGGATGGCTTTCCTGGCGTCGCCGCCGCTGGTGGTGGCCTTCGCCCTGGCCGGCACGGTGGACATCGACCTGGCCACCGAGCCCGTCGGCCACGACCCGAACGGGGAGCCGGTTTACCTGCGGGACATCTGGCCGACCCCCGAGGAGATCCAGCAGGTTATCGCCACGGCCGTCCGGCCGGAGATGTTCCGGGCCCGCTACGCCCGGGTCTTCACGGGCGATGAGCGCTGGCGGAGCCTGCCCGTCCCCGAAGGGGACCTCTTCGCCTGGGACCCCGACTCGACTTACGTGCAGGAGCCGCCCTTCTTTAAGGACTTCACCCTGGAGCCGGCGCCCCTCCGGGACATTCGGGGGGCCCGGGTGCTGGCGGTCCTGGGCGACTCGGTTACGACCGACCACATCTCCCCGGCCGGGTCGATCCCGGTGAACAGCCCGGCCGGCCAGTATCTCATCTCAAGGGGTGTGCCGCCCCAGGAATTTAACAGTTACGGGGCCCGCCGGGGCAACCACGAGGTGATGATCCGGGGGACGTTCGCCAACATCCGGCTGCGGAACCTGCTGGTGCCCGGCACCGAGGGCGGCTGGACGATTTACCACCCGACCGGCGAACGGCTGACAATTTACGAGGCGGCGACCCGCTACCAGCAGCAGGGTATTCCCCTCCTGGTCATCGCCGGCAAGGAGTACGGCACCGGAAGCTCCCGGGACTGGGCGGCCAAGGGGACGATGCTGCTCGGTGTAAAGGCCGTCCTGGCCGAAAGTTATGAGCGCATCCACCGGAGCAACCTGGTCGGGATGGGGGTTTTGCCCCTCCAGTTCCGGCCGGGCGAAAACCGGGAGACATTGGGCCTCACCGGCCACGAGGTCTACGACATCGAGGGTATCGCCGGCGGCCTCCGGCCCCGGGCGGAGCTGACGGTTCGGGCCCGCCGGCCTGACGGTACGGTCGTCACCTTTAAGGCGGTCGCCCGGGTGGATACGCCCATTGAGGTGGAGTACTACCGGCACGGGGGCATCCTGCCCTACGTCATCAGGCAGATGCTCAGTCAGGGCTGAGGCAGATGGCGACCGGGCCCTCAATTCGGATTTCGGTCAGGGTCACCGCACACCGGTAGGCCCGGACCCCGACCCCAAGCCCGGCAGCCTGCCGCAGGAGCCGTCCGAATGCCGGGTCGACCGCATCGTTGGGGGCAAATCGTTCGGCATCGGGCCGCTGAATCACGAACACGGCGAAGGCCCCGAAGCCCTGGCGGGCGGCGGCCGCCAAGAGCTCCAGGTGCCGCCGGCCCCGGTCCGTGGGGGCATCCGGAAAGAGGCCGGTGCCCCCTTCGACCAGGGTTATGCTCTTTACCTCGATGTAGGCCGACCCGGCCGGCCCGTCGAACCGGAAGTCGAGGCGGCCGCCGCTAAGCCTCGGCTCCGGCGTGACCCGGTCGAACCCCCGGAACTCTGGCAGGCGACCTTCCGCCCAGGCTTCAAGGAAGACCCGGTTAGGCACCCGGGCGTCGGCCGAAACCAGCACCCCGCCCGGCAGTTCGACCAGCTGCAGGTCGCCCACGGTTTTACGGGACCCGGACCGGGGCGCAACCCAGACCCGGTAGCCCGGGACCAGCAGCTCCCGCAGCCGGCCTGAATTGGGCAGGTGGGCTGCACCGCAGCCGGCCTGAATTGGGCAGGTGGGCTGCAACCACCTGCCCGTCGACGGCAAGCTCGACGGCGAACCGGTTAAGCCGCCGGTAAAAAATGCCCGGGACAAGCGGGGGCCAGCGCATCCGGCCGGGCACCCCGGTACCCAGAGCGGCCGCCTACGAAGCGGCCAGCTTCCTGGCCAGCTCGGCGATCTCGGCGGGGTCGAGGCCCGGGGCAAACTCCTCCGGCACCTCGGGCAGAACCGGCACCGGGCCGCCGGCCGGCGGGCCGTCGACGACCTGCAGCTCGCCGTCCCCGGTCGGGGCCGGGCCCCGCCAGATCCGGGCGATGTCCTTGTAATCCTCGGGACTGAAGCGGTAAAGCATCCGGTGGACCCCCTGGGCCTCGTACTTGCGGGCCTCCGGGAACTTCGAGTTTTCGATCTTCGGGATCGGCAGCAGTTTGGTGATGTTCACGCCGGTCAGGGTCTCCAGGGCCTTACCGTAGGCGGTGGCGTGCACCCCGCCGCGGACCAGGAGGTAACCGACCATCTCCCGGGCGACGGGGTTGGTGGTCATCTCGTAGACCCGGATCTTCTGGAGCCGGGCGCCGCACTCCAGGAAGAAGTTGTGGAGCAGGTCGAGGACCAGGTTGCCGCTGGAGAATACGTAGTCCCCGGTCCAGAAGGCGCCCATTGAGTTGCCGACCAGGGCCGTCTGGGCGGTGGCGATGAAGTGGTGGGTATTGCGGACGTCCTTGCCGACCCGGAGGGGGGCGTTCTCGGGGCTGTCAGGCTTGGTGGAACCGGTCAGGAGCAGGTTGATGGTGGCGGCAACCAGCTCGATGTGGCCCAGCTCCTCGGTGGCGATGTTGGCAATGAGGTCCCGGTAAGGCTTCAGCTTGTCGCCGGCGCGGAAGTTAAAGGACTGATAAGTGTAGTTCATCAGGGTCGACATCTCCCCGAACCGGCCGCCGAGCAGCTCCTGGACGGCCGCGGCGGCGTTCGGGTCGGGGTCCTTCGGTTGGGGAAGCTCGATCTGCAACCGGTCAATCCGCAAGAACATCGTACACCCCTCCCTTTATTTTTTATTGGCCCGGGGCATAGACCCCGGGCGCCGGTGGCCTGGTTTGGGCCCGGCAGTCGGGGCAGAGGCCCTCGATAACGACGTGGGCCCGCTCCACCTGGAAGCCGGTCTGCTCGGCCACCCGGACCAGGTTGTCGGCCAGGCCCGGAAACTGATAATCCAGAACCCGCCGGCAACGCCGGCAGACCAGGTGGTCGTGGCGGGTAACGTTCCGGTCGTAGAGGGCGGGCCCTTCGCCGAGCCGGACCTCCTGGATGAGGCCGTGCTCGACCAGATAGGCGAGGGCGTTATAAACCGTGGCGTAGGCGGTGCCCGGCAGGACCTGCCGGACCCGGTCATAAATCTCCTGGGCCGTCAGGTGCTTTTCGGCCCCCATAACGACCTCGAGGACGACCTGCCGCTGCCGGGTGAGGTTCAGGTCAAGCACTTCTTTCTGTACCTGGTTTTAGAATTCGTCTAATTTTAATCCAGGCCTCCCGCCGGTGTCAAGGTTAGCGGCCGGCCCGGGACCGGGTCAGGGCCCGAAAACGATAACGCCCCGCTTGAGCTCGCCCCGGCCCAGGGCCTCGAAGGCGGCGTTTATCTCTTCCAGCCGGTAGTGCCGGCTTATGAGCGGGTCGACCTTGATTTTCCCGGCCAGGTAAAGTTCGGCCATCCGGGGCAGGTCCACCCACGGCCGGGCCGACCCGTACCAGCACCCCATTATCACCTTCTCGGTCCGGGGCAGCGAAAGGGCGTTAATGGCCACCTCTTCGCCTTCGGGCGCCATCCCCACGACCACCGTCACCCCGCCCGGCCGGGTGAGCTCGTACGCCTGGCGGATGGTCCGGCCGTTGCCGATGGCCTCGAAGGCAAAGTCGACGCCACCCCCGCTAATCCGCCGGACCTCGGCCACCGGGTCGACCTGGCTGGCGTCGACGGTATGGGTCGCCCCGAACTCCCGGGCGTATCCCAGCTTGGACTCCAGCACGTCAATGGCGATAATCGGGTCGGCCCCGACCAGGGCCGCCCCCTGGATGACGTTCAGGCCGACCCCGCCGCAGCCGATAACGGCCACGCTGCTGCCGGCCGGGACCCGGGCCGTATTCACCACCGCCCCGACGCCCGTCATCACCGCGCACCCGATGAGGGCCGCCCGGTCGAGGGGCACATCCTTTCGGACCGGCACCGCCCCGGTCTCCGGCACGACCGCATACTCGGCAAACGACGCAACCCGGGCCATGTGGTAGATCGGCCGGCCGTCCTTGCTCAGGCGGGTCGTCCCGTCAAACATCACCCACCGGGGCGTGGGGATGCCGTCGCAAAGCACCGGCCGCCCGATGTTGCAGTAGTAGCACCGGCCGCAGTGGGCCCGGAAGTTTAAAATCACGTGGTCGCCCGGCTTGACCAGGGTAACCCCCGGCCCGACCGCCTCGACAACCCCGGCCGCCTCATGGCCGAGAACCATCGGCAGGGGCAGGGACCACTCGCCCTTGATGACGTGGTAGTCCGAGTGGCAGACCCCGGTCGCCCCGATCCGGACCAGCACCTCCCCGGCCCTCGGTTCGTCGAGGTCAACCTCTTCGACGGCCATCGGCCGGTTCGGTTCGTAGAGCACTGCCGCCCGAATTCGCCTTGGCATTTCGTGTCCTCCCTGTTCGATTGAGGTCGTTCGGCCGTCAGATTATTACACCGGCACCCTTGAGCTCTTCCAGCTCGTCCCAGGAATAGCCGAGCTCGAGCAGAACCTCCTCCGTATGCTGGCCCAGCTCGGGGGCCGGCCCCCGCGGTGACCAGCGGGTTTCGGAGAAGTCGACCGGACCCGAAACCATCCGGACCGGCCCGTCGGGACCGGCCACGTCGACAAACGTGCCGGCCGCCTCGGCCACCGGGTCGGCGGCCAGGTCGTTTAAGGTCTGGAGCGGCGCCCACCAGACCCCGTGCCGGTCGAAAAGTTCGGCCCACTCGGCCAGGGGCCTGGTCGCAAAAACCCGGTCAAGTTCGGCGACCAGTTCCGGGGCCTTTTCCGCCCGGGCCCGGGCGGTGGCAAACCGCGGGTCGGTCAGCAGGTCCTCCCGGCCGATGGCCCGGCACAGGTCAGGCCAGTGCCGGTCGCTCTGCAGGCCGATGAGCCAGAACCAGCGGCCGTCCCGGTCCTGGTAGCAGTTCATCAGGGGGTTGCGGGGGTGAAGCCGGTCGGTGGTTTCGATGCGGGCCCCCAGCCGCAGGACCATGCTCAGGTCCCAGCCCATCATGTAGGCGCCCACCCGGAGCAGGGGCACGCTCACCCGCTGGCCGCGGCCGGTCCTCTCCCGGGCCAGCAGGGCGGCGGCGATGGCCCCGGCGGCAATTGCGCCGGTAATGTGGTCGCCCATGCCGCCCCGCTGGTGGGGCGGGTGCACGCCGGGCACGGTCAGTGATGCTGCCACCCCGGCCCGGGCCCAGAAGGCGCCAACGTCGTAGGCCGGCCGGTTCCGCTCCGGCCCGTCGGGTCCGTAGGCCGAAATCTGACAGTAAACCAGACGGGGGAAGCGGCGGTGGACCGTCTCGTAGTCCAGGCCGAACCGTTCCAGGACCCGGGGGCGCAGGTTCGTGACGAAGACATCGGCCCGGCCAAGTAGCTCGGCCATGATCTGCCGGCCCCGCTCGGTCTGGAGGTTGAGGCCAATGCTCCGTTTGCCCCGATTATCCAGCTCGAACTGGGGGACAATTTGGGTCGATTGGCCCACCGTCCAGGCAAAGTAGGCCCGGAACGGGTCGCCGTCCGGCGGCTCCACCTTAATTACTTCGGCGCCCCAGTCGGCCAGCAGGGTCGCCGCGGCCGGGGCGGCCACCCAGAAGCCGAGCTCGACAACCTTGATTCCGGTCAGGGGTCCGTTCACCGGGGCCTCCGGTTGATACGTTACGGGTCTTACCCGAAAGTTAGCCGATTCGGCCGACCCCGTCAAGCGGGGGAAGATTTCCGGCCAAACGGCCTTCGCCAGGCCGGCCGCGATGAGTCGTTGGCCGCCATCGCGAAAATGGGTGGGGCCCGCTCGGTTAAAATCCAACAAATACCGGGGGCCGTCTGCCTGAATCACACGAAAGGAAAGGGAGAATGACCGTCGAGACCGCCGATGTCGTTGTCATTGGGGGTAGGGTCGTGGGGGCGAGCACCGCGTTCCACCCGGCCCGACTGGGGGCCGGCAAAGTGGTCCTCTGCGAACGCCGGTTCCTGGCGGCCGATGCCTCGGGCAAATCTGGGGCGCTGGTCCGAATGCACTACACGAACGAGCCCGAGGCCAGGCCGGCCCGCTTCAGCCTGGAGCACTTCAGGCACCGGGACCACCTGGTCGGGGCGGGGGACTGCGGGTCTGTGCCGGTGGGCATGCTCAGGCTCGTCGCCCCGGAGCTGGCGGACCGGTTGCGGGCCAATGTCGAGATGCTCCCCAGATTCGGAGTAAACACGTACCTGGTTGGCGCCGAGGAGCTCGCCGAACTTGCCCCTCAGTGAACCTCACGCCGTTCCCGGCCAGCCGGCTCGCCGAAGGGCAACCGCTCGTCGGCCCCCACGAGTACGGCGACCGCGACTACGACGCCGTCCGCGTCAAATTTATGCTCGGTTAA